>ERZ826220.1982-NODE-1982-length-18632-cov-2.824568_pt1 | contig 18632 bp, 12 predicted proteins | sample MGYA00519927_ERZ826220 | MGnify/ENA primary metagenome ERZ826220 (study PRJEB31778, sample SAMEA3449225) | human gut metagenome | biome: human gut; feature: human-associated habitat; material: faeces | place: United Kingdom | collected 2010/2012 ...
CGAAAACCCAAGTCGTAACCGGTCACGCAGCATTCCAGGATCTCCTCTTCAGAAAGCCGGTACCGCTGCGCCTTCTCGTTGCTCCTGCGGATCCCGCAGTAATAGCAGTCGTTTTTACAGTAGCTGCTGATCTCGATCAGCCCCCGGATGTACACATCTCTGCCGTAAGCTTTTTCTCTTATATCCACTGCCGAAGCAAACAGCTCCTTGTCGTAACCATCCGTTTCGATCAATTCCTTCAGCTGCTCATCGGTCAAGTTTCTTTTCTCTCGTAACTGTTCGATCAATTTGCTCATATCGTATTCCATTACCCCATTTCTGCTGTGAATCTGCAGATTGCAGATATAGCTATTTTATCACGGAACTTGCGAGAAAGGAAGAGATTGCGCAGGGTTTCTCGCTGAGAAGATGCAGAAGTATTCTTCATGAGACTTCAGTGAGGAAATGCCGCAGACTCAATGGACGTTGAGATAGAATATCCTATTTCTAACCTGAAAAGCTTGTCAGGATATTATATGTTGATCCAAACAAACTCCTAACAGAAAAAATACCCTGATTGCAGGTGTTACACCTCGCTCAGGATAGTAATCGTATAATGATCGCTGTTTTTACAGCCATGACCCCTGTATATCTCGCATATATCTCGTAAAAAACCGTTGCGAATAACCTGTGACTCCATCTAAATGAAAATCGTGGTATTTTTACTGTTCCAGATCCTGCTTCCCCGGCGAAAACTATCCCCAAGCATAACTCTCAAAAGCATTTACGTTATTTTTAATGTCCGACGGGGATTTCATCTTTATTCCACGAATTATAGACAATTAAGATGAAAGCGCCGCCAACCTCCACTGCTTGCCGGCACCTATCAGCTGGCTCTCCGCCACCCTTCCCACAAAAAAACAGCCCATCAGCAGAGCATTTTCACTCTGCCGAAAGACTGTTCTTTTATTTCGTGTTTTATTCTGTCACAGCTTGCACCGTCAAAGCATTAGTTTACAGAAAACTACATTCCGTCGCCTTGCTGACGATCTGCACCGTGATCAGTCCGATCTCCGCTTACGCTGTCGGATTTGCCGGCTTAGGAAGTCTTTCTACGATGACGTTCATCAGACTGTCAGTACACTTGATCGGATCTGCGAACTTGGCATCGCCGATCACAGCCAGTCTTGCATCATCTGCCGGTTTCAGCACACCGCCCAGAACTTCGTCTACGACTGCATACTTGTAAGCCGGAACTTCATCGTTCATGGCAACAGAGATATCTTCTGTGTTTTCCCACTCGTAATCCACTTCGAATACGTGCGCGATCTCGGCAGCGATTTCCCAGTTTGCCAATTCCACATCTTCTTCGATAGCAGCCTGTACCAGCTGGAGTCTTCTCTCCGTGTTGGTGTAGGTACCATCTGTTGATGCGAATCCGGTTCCCGGGATCACAACGTCCGCCTTAGCAGCCAGAGCTGTCATGTGCGTGTCGCTTACTGCCAGGAATTCCAGGGCATCTGTATCGATATCAGCCTCTTCACCGAAGACTACCAGGGCTTTTACCCCTTCCAGTTCTTCTGCACCGGCTGTGATTCCCAGATCAACAAGACCCTGAGAGTTGTTCTTCGCCTTGACCTGCAGGATACCGTCTCTCGGTGTACCGATGTGTCCACTTACCAGAGCGATATCAGCCAGCAGAGAAGCTGCTTCTGTTGTGATCAGATTCTGGTTGAATACGATCATAGCCTTCTTCGCTTCCAGATACATGTCAGCGACAGCCTTTGCATCATCACTTACTGTAACATCCTTAACGCTTGCTGCGAACTCTTCATAGCCGTCAACGCCTGCACCCCTGCCGCTGTCAACAACTGCCTTTGCGACCTCTTTCAGGAAGCTCAGATCGTTTTTCGTGTAGACAGCCTTGTTCAGGAAATCAATGTGCTGCACGTAATCTTCCGGATTTACTAAAACGACTTTAGCGCCTGCTTCCGCAGCCTGCTTCATCTTCAGCTCGATCACCGGATTGTCCGTTGTATTGAATCCAACAGCCAGGATCATATTCGTGGAAAGCAGTTCATCGATAGTGTTCGGGGAAGCATCGAATCCCAGAACATCAGCGATACCGCTTGCTCTGTTGTTCATGGAGAAGATCTTCGCACCCATAGTTTCAGCCATCTTCTTGATAGCAAATGCTTCTTCATTGGTATATCTGTCGGAAACAGCAACGCCGATCGCATCCTTTCCGTATTTCGCGCCGATGGACTGACATCTCTTAGCGATCAGTACCAGAGCTTCGTGGTAGTCAGCTTCGCGGAAGTCGCTGCCGGACTTGATCAGAGGTTCTTCCAGCTTGTTTTCCAGCATGGAGCAGTCAAATCCCCATTTACCTTTTCCGCAGGCCAGACCTGCATTAACAGTTCCCTCCTTGTCCGGGTTCGCCTTGATCAGCATGTCGCCGTAAGATTCCAGCTTCAAACTGCAGCCTACGGAACAGTAAGAACATGTCGTGTCAGTTTCCACTGTATCTACCGGAGTTTCCTTGATCATCGTAGTACGTTCCTGCAAAGCGCCCGTCGGACATACGCTGACACACTGTCCGCAGGATACGCATCCGGATTCGATCAGCGGTTTTTCCATGTTCGGTTTAACCACTGTGTCGAAGCCTCTGTGCACCAGACCCAGCGCACCTACGCCCATGATCTCATCGCAGACTCTTACACACAGTCCGCACAGGATGCACTTGTTCGGATCTCTTACAATGAACGGATGATCATCTTCGAATTCGATAGTGTTCTTATCTCCTGCAAAGCGTTCCGGCTTCACATCGTACTGATGAGCCAGGTCGATCAGCTTACATTCGAAGTAATCGTGGCATCCGCATTCCAGACATCTGGAAGCCTCAGCTTCTGCCTGCTCTGCCGTGTAGCCGTCAGGAATAACTTCGCTGAAGTTGTTCTTTCTTTCTTCTGCGGAAAGCTGCGGCATCTCAGGCCTGCATTCTCTTTCTCTGTCTTCGAAAGTCTTTTCGTTGATGTCGTCTCTTTCTACAAAGTAAGGTTTTTCGTAGCGGATGATCTCACCGTCCAGGTATGCATCGATAGATTCCGATACTTTCTTTGCATCAGCAATCGCTTCTACCGCGATGGAGATCTTGTCGTTACCGCAGTCTCCGCCAGCGAATACGCCAGGCATGCTGGTCATGAACGTTTCTTTATCGTATGCGATCGCGTTCTTTCTCGTCTTGTCACAATCGAAGATAGAAGCATCAACAGCCTGTCCGATTGCCAGGATCATCGTATCGATAGCGATGGTTTCCGTCTTGCCTTCTACCGGGATCGGTCTTCTTCTTCCGGAAGCATCCGGTTCACCCAGTTCCATAACCTGCAGAACCACTTCCTTGGCATGGCCGTTTTCATCCTTGATGACTTCGATCGGGTTGGTCAGGTTCTTGAAGATCACGCCTTCTTCTTCCGCCTCTTCGATTTCCACCATGTCAGCCGGCATTTCATCCTTGGTTCTTCTGTAAATGTTGTAAACTTCCTTGGCTCCCAGTCTTACAGCTGTTCTGCAAGCGTCCATGGCTGTGTTACCACCACCGACGATCGCAACCTTTTCGCCAAGTTCGATTTCTTCGTTTCTTACTACCTTGCGCAGGAAGTCGATACCGCCGATCACACCGTCAGCATCTTCGCCCTTGCATCCAACGCCTGTGGAGATCCATGCGCCGATTCCCAGCAAAACAGCATCGAAGTCTTCACGAACTGTTTCAAACGGGATATCTACACCGATCTTAGTGTCTGTGATGATCTCCACGCCCATCTTTTCGATGGTCAGGATCTCTTCATCCAGAATTTCCTTCGGCAGTCTGTATTCCGGGATACCGTAACGGAGCATTCCTCCAGCCTTCGGCATGGATTCGAATATAGTCACATCGTGACCCTTCTGACGCAGGAAATATGCAGCAGAAAGTCCCATAGGACCACCACCGATAACTGCGACTCTCTTGCCGGTTGCCGGTTCACATTCCGGAATGAAAGCTTCCTCACCCATCAGATCGTTGTCAGCAACGAATCTCTTCAGCCACTGAATGGAGATCGGTTCGTCGATGAGTCCTCTTCTGCACTTTTCTTCGCATGGATGCGGACAAACTCTTCCCAGTGCTGCCGGAAGAGGGATCTTGTCCTTTACCAGTTCCAGAGCTGCTTCATATTCCCCGTTTGCGATCAGACCAACGTATCCCTGACAGTCAGTCTGTGCCGGACATGCCAGTACGCATGGAGGTCTGCAGTCTCCCGTGTGATTGGAAAGCAGCAGTTCCAGGTTCGTCTTTCTGGATTCGATAACTCTCTCAGTATTTGTACGGATCACCATGCCCGGAGCGATTACCGTCGCACATGCCTTGCACAGTTTCGGATTGCCTTCCACCTCGCACATGCAGATGCCGCAGGATCCGTAGATCTTCGTTCTTTCATCGTAGCAGAGAGTCGGAATGAAGATGTCATTTTCTCTGGCAACTTCTAAAATAGTCTGGCCCGGAAGTCCTTTGACTTCTTTGCCGTTGATATTCAGTTTAAATTTTTCCATTATTGTTCCTCCTCCCTATTTCTTTTCGATCGCGCCGAACTTGCATGTGTCTAAGCACTTGCCGCACTTGATACACAGATCCTGGTCGATAACGTGTTTTTCCTTGACTTTGCCGGAAATCGCACCAACCGGGCAGTGTCTTGCGCATAACGTACATCCCTTGCAGGCATCGTTGATGCTGAAAGAGATGAGTGCTTTGCAGGATGCAGCCGTACACTTCTTGTTGTAAATATGATCTTCATATTCATTGCGGAAGTATTTCAGCGTCGTAAGAACAGGGTTTGGAGCTGTCTGTCCGAGACCGCACATGGAGCCGTCCTTGATCTTGCCGGCCAGTTCTTCCAGGAGTTCGATGTCGCCATCTTTTCCCTCGCCTTCTGTGATTCTTTCCAGGATCTCCAGCATTCTCTTGGTTCCGATACGACAGTAGTTGCACTTACCGCAGGATTCGTCTCTCGTAAAGTTCAGGAAGTATCTTGCCATATCTACCATGCAAGTATCTTCATCCATTACGATCATACCGCCAGATCCTACGATAGCACCTGTCTTGTTGATATCTTCGTACGTTACAGGCGTGTCGATAAGCTCAGCCGGGATACATCCGCCGGAAGGTCCGCCCATCTGAACAGCCTTGAATTCTCTGTCATTTTTGATGCCGCCGCCGATACCGAAAATAACATCGCGCAGCGTCAGACCCATCGGAACTTCCACCAGGCCGCCCTTCTTGATCTTGCCGGCCAGTGCAAATACCTTTGTGCCCTTACTCTTTTCTGTACCCATGGAACCGAAAGCAGCCCCACCGTTATATATGATCCAAGGAACATTCGCAAGTGTTTCTACGTTGTTGATATCCGTAGGTTTCTGCCAGTAACCCTTTGCAGCAGGGAAAGGAGGCTTAAGACGCGGCATACCTCTTTCACCTTCCAAAGATGCGATCAGAGCTGTTTCTTCACCGCATACGAATGCACCGGCACCAGCCTTGATCCGCAGATCGAAATCGAATCCGCTGTCGAAGATATTCTTGCCCAGGAAACCCTTTTCTCTGGCCTGAGCCATAGCGATCTCCAGTCTCTTGATCGCAAGAGGATACTCCGCACGGCAGTAGATCACGCCCTGAGTCGCTCCCATAGCGTATCCTCCGATGATCATACCTTCAATGAGGGAATGCGGATCGCCTTCCAGAACGGATCTGTCCATGAATGCACCCGGGTCACCTTCGTCAGCATTACATACCAGGTACTTTTCATTGCCCGGACTCTGCTTGGCAGCATTCCACTTGAACCACGTCGGGAATCCGGCACCGCCTCTTCCTCTCAGTCCGGAGACCTTGATCTCTTCGATCACTTCCTCCGGCTTCATGGAAGTCAGCACCTTCTCGATAGCCTTGTATCCGTCTACAGCGATATAATCCTCGATGTTTTCCGGATTGATCACACCGCAGTTTCTCAAAACGACTCTCTGCTGTTTGCCGACAAATTCCTTGTCCTCTTCTGTAATGGCCTGATCTTCTGCCACCTGATGCTGCATCAGATGCTCCTCTACGATCTTTTCGACCTTATCCGGCTGTACCTTGACGTATCTCGTCATTTTGCCGTCGTCATCATATACGTCCACGATCGGTTCCAGATAACAAGTACCTACGCATCCGGTCACTCCGAGCGTTACATTGCTGATATTCTTTTCTGCGATCTGTTTTTCAAATTCCGCAGCCGTTTTCTTGGCACCTGTGGCAATACCGCAGCTGCCCTGTCCGATTACTACTCTCACACCTTCACCTCCTAAGCTCTTTCTCTGATTTCACCGAGGATCTGCTTTACGGAATCCTTCGTCAGATTGCCGTAAGTCTCATCGCCCTCAACGCTCTTGATCATCATAACAGGAGCCAGCGAGCAACATCCCAGGCAGGCAACGTTGTTCAAGGTAAAAATACCGTCTTCCGTTGTTTCTCCGTCCTTGATGTCCAGGTATTCACAAATGGCTTCTTCGATCATTTCGGAGCCGTTAACGTGGCATGCAGTACCCTGGCAGAGCATGATCAGATACTTGCCGACAGGCTTCAGTCTGAACTGTGCATAGAAAGTGGCAACACCATAGATCTTAGCAGGTTTAATGCCGGTTTCTTCCGAGATGTAGTTGATAGCATCTAAAGAAAGGTAGCCATAAATATCCTGAGCCTTCTGCAGGATCGTGATCAGACTCCCCGGCACTTTTGCATATTGCTCCAGTACAGGCGCGAGATCTTTGAACTCGGCTGCCCTGTTCTGCGCGCAATTGCAGTTACAACCTTTTTCACTCATGTTAGTTCCTCCTAAAAATAATTTTACATTTATATCATGCGAACAGAATAATTGTAACAAATGTTCTGAAAAAAAGCAACTACACAAATCGGTTTTTTTGTTTTTTTCAAAACTAGTTACATCGTTTAAATTTCAATGGTTTTTCCAGTAGGTTTTCTCGGCATGCATTTCCCTTTTCATGCAAAGCCCCCCGCACTTCACATTACGATCTTGCGAAAAAAAAGAAAGGCACCCAAGGTGCCTCCACTCTCTAAAACTCTATGCCCATGCTGATTCCCGCCTTTTCTGCAAAACCCATCCATCCGGGGTTTCCCATTTTGCAACAAGTTTGCGGTACATTTATGGATATTCTTTACAGCTTTGCTATGAAGTATTCCAGCGCCAGCTGACCGTCAAAAAGTCCCGTCTTGATGTGCTCATCCACCTGATAAGCCTCCGACAAAATATTTTTCAGGTAACTCACCGAGCAGTTTCCACCCACAGCAGCCGCTTTCTTCACCCTGAACTGGTGCACTCCCAGCTTCTTCTGGATCTGCGTCAGATTCATACCATTCTCCTTCATCTCCTTGATAGAAAGGATCAGTTCCAGCTGTCCGGTGATCATCCGCAGCAGACTGAATACCGTAGTCCCCGATTCCAAAAGATTATAAAGAAGTCGCAGCGCCTCGTCCTTACGATTCCTGCCAATAGCGTCCAGCATAGCGAACACATTGTTTTCCGGATTGACGGAAAGCACGGCGCCCACGTCATGGGCCGTGATCTCCTCACCGCTGTATGCAATGACTTTCTTTAAATCATTGTCCAGATTGTACAGGCTGTAATTGATCGCCTTGTTGCCGTAGCCGCTGTTTGAAATGATCGCCGAGACCACCGACGGCCGGTAGTTCTTGCCGCTGGCTCTCAGTCTCTTTTCGATAAAACCGTGAAGCTGCTTGTCCTTCAAAGGCTGAAAATCGTAAACCTTTCCGCACTTTTCCACCGCTTGCCGTATCACATTTTTCTTCGGTTTCTGTTCTTCCTGATCCGGCACGCACATAAGCAGCATACTGCCCTCCATCACCTGAGGAAGGTACTCCGCCAGCGCCTTGCAGTCTGATTCCGGGAATCCCCGCACAGCCTTTCCTGCCGCCGGAAGAAAATCGGGTAAGAAAACGACCTTTCGCTCCGACATCAGACTGACGGTTTCCAGCCCTTCCCTGATCCGTTCCAGGGTAAGGCTGTCCCCCTCCAGACGCACCAGATCCAGGGCACGACAGGCGTCCGATACATACCTGCGAATCAGCGTCTGCGCATACCACTCTATCAAATACTCCTCGCTGCCGCAAAGAAGCACGACACGCGGGACTTTCCCGCACTTCAGATCCTTTTCGATTGTAATAAAAGCATGTTCTTTTTCTCTATAATCCATTGCCATGATCTTCGTCTCCTGCCGTTTATTATACCGTTAAGGGAGCATTGTGACAACCTCTAACCGCTTTTTACCGGCTGCCGTATCCCCTTGCCGGCAGGAAAAACCAACCGCGCCCTGCAGATCGTTGCGCCAGATCCCGGCTTTCATTCGCTGATAATTCTCTATGATCTCACCGTTGGGATGTCCGTAATTGTTTTTCCCCACCTGAAATACTGCTGCCTGCGGCTTTGCATAACGTGCAAAATCCTCCGACCAGCTGTACCGGCTTCCATGATGTGCCACTTTTAGCAGATCCGTTTTAAGACCGTTCCGATACTTTGCCGCCAGCCGGTCTTCACACGCAGCATCGATATCCCCTGTCGCCAGCAGACTCAGCCCGCCCGCATGGATCTTCAGGATCAGACTGATCTCGTTTTCATCCTCTTCTTCTGAATCCAGCCCCTTCTTTTCTCCGGCACTCGACCCGTTATCCGTACCGAATCCCTGCCTCCTCTTCTGCAAAACCGTCCCGGCATCTCTTCCTGCTTCCGGCCATAAGACCTCCACTCGCTCTGACATATTTTTGGCAAAGCCCGTATCGTTCACCACACTCTTTGCAAAGCCCGCATCGTCCAGCGACACGGTCTGTCCGGCACGAAGAAACACCAGATCCTCCGCAGACATCCCGGTTTCCTGACAGATCTGCCCGGTCTTATCCCGGTTGCCCTCATAAAGAAACAGCTTCTTCACCATCCCTTCCCGGCACAGCTCCGCAACGCCCTTGTAATGATCCGTGTGTAAATGAGTGACAAATGCCCCATCCAGCCGTCGCACACCGTTTTTCAAAAGATAAGGTTTCAGCGTTTTCTTCCCCAGATCATAATCGATTTTACCGCCGCCGTCCACCAGATAATTTTTACCGTCCTTCGCCTTGATGTGCATGCAGTCTCCCTGTCCCACATCCACGAATACAATAGAAGCATTTTCAAATCCGGGGGCGGTCACCTGCCCGAATATCGCCGCTGCTGCCAGGCATAAACAAATCAGTGCAGCTACGGCTTTCTTCCGTTTCCGCAGGATCAGAAGACGCCCTTCTTCCGACAAAAACAGGAGCAACAACAGGTAATATCCCGCCAGTAATGCGCGCGGCGGACTTGTCACTTCAAATGATGTGACACCTTTGATACAGGTCATACTGTTGCAGCTTGTCAGCAATCCACACAATCCGTCTATAGCCTGTCCCATGATTTCTATAACGGGCTTGAAAGCAACATTGAGAACAAGATCCACGCCTGATACCGCAGTCGGTTCCAGCAAGATCAGGCTCAGGGCAAATCCTCCGATCCCAAGCGGAACCAGAAACCCCGCCAGGAAAATGATCGGTACATTGATGAACACCGCAGCTAAAGACACATAGTTGAACACATAGGCTGTGTACGGCAAAAGTCCCAGCTGCACCACACCGCTGGACAAAAATATACCTTGATAGAACTTTCGAAAAAAAGGCGCCGCAGCAGAAAGTGTCAGAACTGCAAGAAACGACATCTGCAGACCTGTATGAAACAGCTGCATGGGATTTTTCAGCAGGATCATAAGAAGTACTACAAAGGAAGCCGAGCCAAGATCGTACCTCAGATGCCGCACCTTTGCATACAGATGCAGAACGATCATGACCGATGCACGCACGACAGAAGGCGAAAAGGACGCCAGGAAGCTGTATCCGATCAGCACCATCGTCACCATCCAAAAGTACAGCCATCCTTTTTTTCCTCGCCAGAGTTTTCCCAAAACGCCGTACAGGATCCCGATATGCAGTCCGCTGACTGCCAGGATATGAGCTGTCCCGTTGCGCTGAAACTCTTCCAGTGTATCCTCTTCTATCTCCGTTTTTTCGCCGAACAATATACCGCGCATCAGCCCTGCTGCGGACTCTCCAGCGGTACCCTTCAGCTGGTGCAGATATTGCTCCTTTTGCTGAAACAGCCACCCTTGCAAAGAATGACTTTCTTCTTTTATATGGATAGTCTGCGCAGTCATGACCCGCTCTATCCCGATGGTTTTCAAATATAACTGATAATCAAAGCAGTTGGGATTACGCCGGCCTGGCGGAAGCTCCACTTTGCCTGTGATGCGAAGCTGCGTGCCCGGTGAAGCGGGAATCAGATCAGAAAAGTCCGTCCCTTTATCCGGATACTGTTTGACCAGCAGACTGACCGGTCTCTCATACCAGCGGCGGGGAACTTCCTGTTCGCCGATCCGTTGTACCCAGACAGTCATCTGCAGATATTCATCCCCGCTGCCGGAAGTTCGGATGCTGCTGTTCAAGACCGTACCAGTGGCGGTAGTGGTCATAACTCCCCCGGTTTCTTCCAGCTCCGCAAATGGATCCCTTTGCAGTTCATATAACTGGACATTGACCAGACTCACAACATAAAACACCATCAGGATCGCTGTACCATGCTTTCGCAGCTTCTGCCTTTGCATCCGGATCCCATGAACGCCATTTGATCCAGCAGGATCGCCAGCCTGCCTCCACTGCCACCATGCAAAAACCAGAAGTCCCAGCACACCCAGAGCTGCAGCTTTTCCAAGAAAATACGAGATCAAAATCGCTCCACAAAACCCCAGCGTTCCCAGAAACAACGGTCTGCGGATCATGCTGCCGCTCTCCCATCAGGCACGGGATCTGAAAAGCTCCTGATCCCAAACCTCTCCAGAATTTTCTCTAGCTGTTTTACCTGCAGCAGATCCTCTTCCCACGTGCAAATCAAATTTGTATGCTGCATATACCCTTTTTTTCGATATGTCTTGATCTTCTCACAGGCGCGCTTAAAATATTCATCCTGGCTCATCAGCCCAAAATGCTCCCATAATATTAGCGTATCATCCTCACATAAAATCACAAAGTCCGGGTAATAGGCCTTTCCGTCGATCAAAAGTTTTGCCTCATAACGAAATGGTATCCCATGCTCCGACAGAAAATCAGCGATCATCCGCTCTGATTTAGACCGTACCAAAATCCCACTCTTCGTTTGATAAATCAGTTGTTCTGGATGAAAAGGATTTTTCTCATACGGTGCTTCCATCCAGGCGATCGCACGGCGAGAATAGCGATATCTTTTTTCAGGAAACGCTAAGGGAAGTCGCTTAAAGGTTTTATAGCTATTTTTCTGGACTCGCAGATTTTGTCGTTTCAACTGTTTCAGTGCATTAGCCAGCACCTTGCACTCCTGCTCCACGGAATCCAGACACTTTTGCAGAAACATTTTACGTGCCAGCCATCCTGCGTGTTCTCGCTGTCGGGTGATTCCTCGCTCTACACCATTGCGCTTTTCATAGAAATAAAACCTTCCGCTCTCCTGCTGGCGGATCACCAGCTTTCCCTCCGGAAGCTGTTTCAATTCCCGTCGATAAAATGTCCTCCGAGTCTTTTCCTTTTCATATAGCTGCGTCAACTGCCGCTCCAGATCCGACATAAAGTAATACGATACTCCCATAATATTTCCCCCTTTTTTGCTACAATCCCCACTGCGTGAGGCTTGTTTTTACTATTTTGTTATTATTTTACATCTTTACTCGCTGTTTGTCAATATTTTCCTTTCATCATTAGTTAAAATACCCTGTTTACGTTAATCCGTCCCAAAAGAGATAATATTTCAAGTGCTTCTATCGGAAATCCTATCCTAAGTCAAATCTGCGATAATACTGCATCGGAAAACTATCCTGCAGCCATTTTATTTTCTTGTCTGCGTTATTTACACCCTTTCCTGACTCATATTCTTCTATAAAACTATCCGCAGGCGTGCTTTTTACAGCGCTTTGCGGTATTATTGCCAGTCGTGCAAAACCTTCCACACACCATCCATGAGATCTTCCAGTAATACCCACTATTTTCCATTGTGTTGTTTTTGTAAAGCGCCCCGTTTTTCTTTTAATTTTTCCCGGTCTATGGTATAATTACGATGATTATGTTCACAGGAGGAAAGTATTTTGGCAGATAACTACAAAAATAATAACTTCAATAATAACAAAGATGACATAGATGAATTTTTCGCCAAGTTCGACCAGCCTTCCGCGCCTCAGCAAAGACGGCCTTCGAATCCAGCCGGCAACAGAAATTCTTCATCACCAGCCCCTCGCAGATCGCAGCCGCAGCGGCCGCAGGGACAGAGAGTTCAAGGTCAAAGACCACAAAGTCAGCGTCCGCAGGGACAGAGGACTACTGTACATAGAAATCAGGGAAACGGCACAGCATCCAGAAATCCTGGAGCTGCAAGACCTGCTGCAAATCAGAACAGCTACAATGCACAGTCATCCCGTGCGTCTGCAACCAACATGAGAAGCGGCAATGCACGGCGCAGCGCTAATCCACGTCAAGGTGCATCGCACAATGGACGCGACAAGATCACTAACAACCCGCACGTAAGGAATGCACAGCATAAATTGGAAGCGATCGAAAAAAAAGCAGGTTTCGGGAAGCATGGAGGCGGCGGTCCGAGAAAACCGATGCCACCTCAGAGCACCTGGAAAAAGATCGTTAAACTGGGACTTACCGCAATACTGACACTCATTATGGGAGTTGGCGTTTACGTCGGTGTTATCCTGGTTACCACATCTACTTCCAATGTAAACACAGACGACATCTACAGCATGCTGTCGCAGCGCTCTACGATGTACGATTCAGAAGGAAACGAAATTGAAAACCTCTATTTCTCCGAAGGAAACCGAACCATTCTGGAATATGATGAGATTCCTGAAGACATGGTCAATGCCATCGTTTCCATCGAAGACAAGAAGTTCTGGAAACACAGCGGCTTCAACTATATCAGACTGGTGGGCGCAGTAAAAGACAGTATCTTTGGCGGCGGACAGATCAGCGGTACCAGTACGGTTACCCAGCAGTTAGCCAGAAACGTATATCTGTCCGACATCAAGAGTCAGCGCTCCATGAGCAGAAAAATCACAGAAGCTTATTACACCATCATCCTGGAGAAGAACCTTTCCAAGAAGCAGATCATGGAAGCTTACCTGAATACGATTTCCCTGGGATTCAATTCCTACGGGATCGAAGCTGCATCCCAGGCATATTTCTCCAAGGACGCTAAAGATCTTGACACGCTGGAATGCGCATCCCTGGCAGCGCTTCCGAAGTCCCCAACTTCGTATGCGCTGGTACAGGCGATTTACGACGGATCCAATCCATCGGGACTGCCGGTGATTTCCAGCACGGATTCCGTTACGTATCTGTACAATGGAGAGATCTCCAAGGACAGACGTGACGCCGTACTGAAAAACATGGCAGAAGAAGGTTATATTTCCGACAGTGCCAGAGACGACGCACTGAATGACGACCTGCAGAACCATATCAAAGTCGGCGTTTCTGACAGCGCAGATGAATCTTCCTACTTTACCGATTACGCCATCGATCAGCTGACCGATGACATCGTGTCGGAATACGGGATCAGCCGTGCTGATGCGCGAGATATGATCTACACCAATGGACTGAAGATCTACACCACGATGGATTCCGATATCCAGAATATCGTAGAAGACGAATTTGCCAAAGACAGCAACTACTCCGGCATCCGTTCCGTCCGAAAAGATAAGAACAACAACATCCTGACCAAAAACGGCACACTGATGCTGCGGCCTTACTCCTATTACATAAACGATAAGGGAGAATTCACTCTGTCAAGCGATGAGTACAAGAAAAACGCTGACGGCAGCCTTACGATTTATGCAAAGAAACGTCTGGACATCTACGACACCGAAGTCAACGGACAGGCGGATGTCAGCATCCAGTTCAAGGGAATGTACACGCAGGAAGGAAATGTATTCTACTTCATCGAAAGTGGTGCACTTTCCATCCCGCAGGGATATACGACAAGAGACAGCAGCGGCAATGCCGTGATTTCTGCAAAGTTCTTCAAGGACTATCCTGAGTTCTTTGTTGCAAACGGCGATAATCTGGTAGTTTCCAGCAACAACTACAGCATCAAGCAGAAGGTCCGTCAGCCACAGGCTGCTACCGTGGTGCTGGAAAACTCCACAGGTGAGATCAAAGCCATGATGGGTGGCCGTGGTGCCAAGGGCAAACAGCTTTACAACAGAGCGACCAGCGCACGTCAGCCTGGATCCTCCATCAAGCCGATCGCAAGCTACGGTCCTGCTTTGCAGATGAGTTATGAATATGCACAGGATAATAAGAAGATGAAGCTTAACAACAGTGACGGAAGTGACTGGGGAGACTATATCACAGCTGGAAGCGTCATCAACGATGCACCAGTGAAGAACAACGGGAAAGCCTGGCCGAAGAACTGGTACTCCGGTTATAAAGGTCAGATGACATTAAGACATGCAGTACAGCAGTCGGTAAACACCTGCTCCGTTAAAACCTTCCAGCAGATCGGTGCAGAATACTCCGCATCCATGCTGAAAAAAGAAGGTGTCACAACAGTCGATGAAGAAGGCGATGTAAACGACCTGAATGCAGCAGCTCTGGCGCTGGGCGGTATGACCAACGGTATCTCCCCGCTGGAAATGACAGCAGCATACGCCATCTTCCCGAACGGCGGTGTTTATAAGACGCCGATCGCATACACGAAGGTCCTCAATTCGAGCGACGAAGTACTCTTCGAGAAGACTGCTGAAGAAGAACGCGTATACGATGAAGGTGTTGCATGGATCATGACAGACATCCTTCACAGTGTTGTTACAGAAGGTCTTGGTAAGAACGCACGGATCAGCAACCAGCCATCCGGCGGTAAGACTGGTACGACAACTGACAAGTACGACCTGTGGTTCGTAGGATTCACACCGCAGTACACTGCAGGAGTCTGGATGGGTAACGATATCAATATCAAGCTCAACGACGGTGGTAGTGCTTCGGCATCTTTCTGGGGCAACATGATGAGTCGAATTTGTGCAGATCTGCCGACAGCATCCTTCCGCGAAAAGCCTAGCAACGTTAAGAACGTAAATGGCGAATATTATGTAGATGGTACTTACTCCAAGACATCTCTCACCAAGACCGGTGACTCAGCAGACGAAACGACTGCAAGCTCCGTAGTGGAGAATACGACGGAACAGATCACACAGGCTACGACAAAGGCACCAGCGACCAAGCCTCCTACAACATCTTCATCGTCAGACCATGCTGGCGGCGGTGAATAGCATAACAACTAGATACACAAACCCTGGCCCCGCGGTCTTTCGACCCCGGGGCCTTTGTTGTAACCGCCGGCAGACTGACATCCCTGCCCCTGCATCTCCTGGGCACCCCTGCATACACCGGCTGTCCTTCACTACCCCGGAGCTGCCCTTTATCCCCGACAGTCCGGCAGCCCCTCATCTCCCGGGCAGCCCTGCGTACAAATCCCCTCATCGGACCGACTTGGGATTGAAAACAAGTGCGATCAAATACCCCCATCCGATCGCTACAGTGATTCCGCCTGCAGCGGCCTTGATCCCGCCTGTAACGGCCTCCAGAAGATTTTTCTTCGCACCTTCCATCGCACCTTTTGCCAGAGAATATCCAAATCCGGGCAATGGCACCCGTGCGCCTGTCTGCGCCAGGTTCACCAGAGGTTCATACAGGTGAAACGCCTGCATCAACGCTCCTGCTGTCACCAGTATCACAAGTACTCTCGGTGCTGTCAGTTTGGTGGCGTCCATCAGGATCTGACCGATCACACAGATCCCGCCACCGATCAAAAAAGCGTATAAATATGTCATCATTTCCTGCATCCTTTCTGTCTATCCATTATTCCGGAAACCGACTCCAGCGAAATCGCATGCGCGATCCCCGGGATGGATTCCCCCTGGAATGGACTGATCGTCGAAAGCATAGCTCCTGTGGAAACGATCAACGCCCGCCTTATTTTGCCTTCCTTCATATTCCGGCACACATATCCGGCGAAGACAGATGCAGAACAGCCACAGCCACTGCCTCCGCTGTGGATATCCTGTTCCGGTGCATAGATCATCGCACCACAGTCATCATATACATCCGCGATCATTTTTCGACTCACGCCTGCATCCTCAAGCAGATCCCGAACGATGCTTTTGCCGATAAATCCCAGATCTCCTGTACATACCAGGTCATAGTGATCCAGTGTTCTCCCTGTTTCCTCCAGATGAGTCAGGATCGTATCCACTGCCGCGGGAGCCATGGCGCTTCCCATCTGATTGGAATCTTTCACACCTGCATCGATCACCTTCCCAATGGTTCCACACTCGATACGGATCTGATGCTGCGCATAGACATTTCCGGCATCGTCGATCCGCAGTTCCGTTCCAGTATTTCTTGTTCCGCCACTTTCCTTTCCTCCAGAGCCAGCCCGGCTGTTCCCCTCAATTCCACGACTTAGAAGCATCGCTCCGGCCGCCGTCGCTGTCCACTGTGCCGACGGCGGCCTCTGGTTTCCATGTTCGAGCGGCAGGCGGAACTGCCGCTCTGCTGTACAATAATGACTTGATGCCCCGATCATGACATTATCACTGTAACCACCATCCGTAAGCACAGCACCCAGCATCAAAGATTCCGTCATCGTGGAACATGCACCGTACATGCCCAGAAAAGGTATTTGCAGGTCTCTCGCCATGAATGATGATGACATCAGCTGATTGAGCAGATCCCCACTCAGCACTGCACCGATCTCTTCTGTCGTTTTGCCGCCTCTTCGCATGCATTCCGTCATCGCAGTCTTCAACATCCTGCTCTCCGATTTTTCCCAGGTGTTTTCCCCATACGTATCGTCAGAAAGACACTCATCAAACCAGTCGTGAAGGGGACCTTCCCCTTCTTTCTTTCCGCCTATGGCATAAGCACTTATGATATACGGCCTGTTGCGGAATTTCAGCGTTTGCTTTCTCGCCCTCATATCTCCGTCTCCTTTTTTCTTCGGCATCCTGCACTCCCTATTTTCGCCTCACGCCTCAGGTATTCTTTCTAAAACAACTCCATGATCCAGTACACGATCCCGATCACCATAGATGAAGTAATGCCGCATACCAGCACCGGCCCGGCAAGAGAAAACAGTTTGGCTCCCACGCCCAGGACGATTCCCTCTTTTTTATACTCGATGGCCGGTGCCACCATGGAATTGGCAAAACCCGTGATAGGCACCACGACGCCCGCACCGGCAAACTTTGCAATAGAATCAAAAAGTCCCAGCCCTGTCAAAAGCTGCGCCGCCATGATCAGGATCATCACCACACAGACCGCAGCAGTCTTATCCGAAAATCCCCATCCAATAAAACATTCCTCCAGCCATAGAGAAGCTGCACAGATGATCCCGCCGCTCATAAACGCTCTCGCTGCATTCATGAAATAGCGAGGCTTTGGCGTAAACTGGCTGCTGTAATTCTCATAAGCCTTCGCTATTTCCTTTTTCATTTTAGGATCGTCCGGTGCTCCCGCATGGTTTCTTTTATCCTGTTTCATTTCCCGTGCTCCCGCAAAATTTTCTCTCTGAAGATTTCTTCTCAAAATCCCATTCTTCTATGCCTTAGTATGACCATTTGTGGTATAATCATGCCATGAAAACAATTATTTTAGCCTCTTCGTCCCCGCGACGGATCGAGATGATAAAACAGCATGGTCTGGATCCCATCATCCAGCCATCCGACGTATCCGAGACGCTGCCGTTTCCTATGGAACCACAGATCGCAGTCATGTATCTGGCACTAAAAAAGGCGCTCCACGCAGGAAACCAGCGAAAAGTCATTGCTCAGGCAAATCCGGAGCATCCTCTTCTTTGCAGAGAAAAAGGCGAACCATCCCATATTCTCGCAGCTGATACCATTGTCGTTTTTGATGACAAGATCATCGGCAAACCAAAGAGCAGAGAGGAAGCTTTCCAGACTCTCAGTATGCTTCGCAAAAACCCACATCACGTTATAACAGGTGTTTGCGTGATCGATCTTCAAACAGGCAGCAAAACCTGTTTTTATGACACAAGCACGGTGTACTTCACAGACTACAGCGATGAAGAGCTCCAGGCTTACGTCAATACGAGGGAACCATATGACAAAGCCGGCGGCTATGCCATCCAGGAAACATTCGGGAAATACGTGGATCACATCGAAGGCGACCGGGATAACATCGTGGGTCTGCCCTGGTATCGTGTCGAGAAATTTTTAGATTGACGAAATCGCTTGCCTTTTCTCCTGCAATTCCAGGCAAGTTGGCCTTGCTTCCGGCAATTCCATACAATAAAAAACTGCATCCAGCTTCCGTCTTTTCAGACCGACTGCTGCAATGCAGTTTTTCTTTTTTTCAGTTTTTATTCCGTCAGGATTTTGCATCCAGGTCGATTTCATTTCAGGCTCTCACACCCAAGCCAATCACAATCTCAGGCTCTCACACCCAAACCAAT
>ERZ826220.1992-NODE-1992-length-18586-cov-6.365064_pt1 | contig 18586 bp, 17 predicted proteins | sample MGYA00519927_ERZ826220 | MGnify/ENA primary metagenome ERZ826220 (study PRJEB31778, sample SAMEA3449225) | human gut metagenome | biome: human gut; feature: human-associated habitat; material: faeces | place: United Kingdom | collected 2010/2012 ...
TGGTACCAATTGTTTGGTGATAACACATATGCAGATGCATGTCTCAGCCGCATGATGAATATTACGGTGCGGCAGAGCCGCCAGTCCGGTGTGGCGAGAGCCACCTGTCCGGACTAACGGAGCCACCTCAGTTTGTTTATTAAGTTACTTTGCCATTGCTGGATCCAGTCCATATACTTCTCTCATAGAGAGGTCTTTAGCTGGGTCAACACTTTCAATATCGATTTTATAGGAATCATACGAAATACGATCCATGATGGCATCGGCAAGAGTACTTTCACCATCACAGATTTGCTGGTACCATTCACTTTCACGGAACTGAGAACAAAAGATTGTTGAAGATTTTTTACGTCTTTTATGTATCAGTTCAAAAAGATTTCTGGCTTCAGCTTCGGTCAGTTTAAGAAGCAGCCACTCATCAAGGATCAGTACTATTGGCTTGGTATATTTCTTCAGGACATTCGAGAAAGTTCCATTGTCCCTGGCAGCCTGTAAGTCCAATAATAGATCAGGAAGCCGTACATACCGTACTGAGTAATAGTGCTTGCATGCTTCCATGCCAAAGGCACAGGCCATATAAGTTTTACCACTTCCGGTTGCTCCAGTAATAAAGATGTTCCGGTATTCTGTAATGTATTCACAGGTTGCCAGACGGTTGATTAGTGCTTTGTTCAGCTTTCGTCCAGAATGGTAATCGATCGCTGCGATGCTGGCATCTGGCTGTTCAAACTCAGCCTGGCGGATCAGCCTTTTCAGACGATTGTTTTTACGGTTGCTATACTCGACATCAACAAGCATACCGAAGCGATCTTCGAATGGAACTTCCTTCATTGCAGGATCATCCATCTGGATGCGGAATGCATCTGCCATAGCAGTCAGACGCATTTCAATAAGTTTATCGATTGTACTTTGATTTGTCATGATTGTTTACCTCCATAGTATTTGGCTCCTCTGGTTATGCCGTGTGGTTTTTCTACTTGAGATGATTCTGATTTGGTATCAGGTGCATCCTTTGTTGCAACCAATAGATTTTTGATACTTTTATAGCTGGGTTTACCGGAATAAGAGAGCGCCTTAGCGCAGACCTGTTCCAGCTTTTCTGGCGAATATTTTTCTGCCAGTTTCAGTAATCCCATGCAGCTTCTGTAGGATTGCTGTTCAATCCTGCCGGAGGTAAGTATTGCATCGACAACCTTACTTGTGTTAATTCCAATCGAATCAGCCCACTTACGGAACCGGTCACCGTTCCATTCCAGATATTTCTGGTGTTCCTGCGGCATATGTTCTGTCACTGTAGAATACTGACTGCTTCTTCCATAGAGTCGTCTGTGAGAGGCAATACGATTGTGATTATAAAATATTTCAACCGTTGTATCTGTTATACGCACATCAACTTTATTTTTGATATACTGATAAGGCACGGAGTAGAACATTCTGTCTACTGCGATGTGATAGTTAAACTGGACGGTGGCTTGTTTCCACTCAGCCAGTTCAAAAGGTGTAGCAGGCAACGGAGCCAGTAATGGCATTTCTTCCCCAAGAAATAAACTGAGTCTGCTACATTCCTTTTTCTGGAATTTACGGGCGTTGTAGGCATCCAGTTTTTCACGGATTGAAGCATTCAATTCTGCAAGAGAGAAAAACTGTTCATTGCGAAGGGCTGCTGTTATCCATGTGGATATCTTTCCTACCGATCCCTCTACATTCGGTTTATCTTTGGGTTTCCGGACTCTGGCCGGAAGGATGGCAAGATTGTAATGTTCTGCCATCTCATGATAAGTTGTGTTTAAGGCAGTGTTGTACCAGTCACTCTTTTTATGATTCACTGCGGTTGTGCAGTTATCAGAAACGAGCATAGGTGTGACACCGCCAAAGAAATCAAACATCTGGATATGAGCTTTGATCCAGTTGTCAGTTTTCTCATTCATATATGCTTTTACAAAAGCATACTGACTGTAAGTTAATACACCTACAAATATCCATGCATCTGTGATTTCTCCGGTGTCCGGATCAATGATGTGAGCAGGGTCACCTGCCCAGTCAACTTCAATCTGTTCACCTGGTTTTCTAGGGATATGCATGGTAGCCCTGCGTTTTTCTTCATCCTTCTGGATGTAGTAGCAGAACTGAGAATACATTAGAGGCTCTTCGCTGTTCATGCGGCACTCCTCACAGTATTCTACCCAGAGAAGCTTTTTGTTTACGCCGTTCCGCAGAAGTTCTTTGCGGATGTAGTTAAAGTTTGGCATACGTTTATTCGTTGCCGACTTATCTTTAGGAAACATCAGCTCCTCTAGTGCACTGTCGGTCATGTCAAAATCCAGCGGCCATGAAAGATTGATTTCCGCTGCTTTTTTCAAAACCTTGGCGACTGTGTTTCTGGATACACCGCAACTCTGTGCGATGTTCCTCTCACTGAATCCTAAGCTTTTCAAGCGTAGGATTTCACGATACTTGGTCATAACTTACGACCTCCTTTATCTGTATTCACACCAAGGGTGTGTCTTTACAGTATAAAGGAAATATATGTAATAGAGCCCAATAAGGTGGCTCTGAATTACCGGAATATATGGCTCTCATTCTCCGGACAGGTGGCTCTCAAAGTCCGGACAGGTGGCTCAGAGAGCCCCGGAATAATCAAATAGAAATGATCAAATCTTTAACAGAATTAGAATTGATCCAAGTTGGCATCAATAAAAGACCTCTATTAAAAAAAGAAAGCTTTCTGATTACTGACAATACCAATGATTCTATAAAATCAGGCTGCTCCACCACCGGGCTTGCAGCATTCATAGAAAAGAAAGAATTTTGTCCTGATTGTAAGAGCCACATGATCCTTACAAAAAACCAAAAAGGAACAGCTTATTTAAAATGCTCCAATAAAAACTGCAAAAAAATGAAGTATCTTACTACCGATATTATAAACTGGTATATAACCAGTCATAATATTATATGTCCAAAAGAGGATAACGGTAAATTAACTGGAATTCTTGGAAAATATGGTCCTTGTATTAAATGCAGTTGCGGACATTTTTTAAAGCCTGAAGAAATTTAATCTACAAATAGCCCTTTATTAAACAGGGCATGAAAAAACGAGAGTTTTTTCATGCGTCCTTTTGCTTATGGTTATAATAATAGTTATATTGCATAAAAAGAGACTTTTTCTCATAGTCTCTCATAGTCTCATTATAAGCTGGAAGCAACTGGTCATTTCCCATGTAGTCTGTCTTGATTCGCATAAAAGTGGCTGAATGATCTGTTTTCGAGTAGCTGTTGCGATCTTCTCCACAGATTTTGATTTTTTCCACGTATTCTTCCAACTTAGCAGCATACCCTTTGAGTTTCTCATAATGACGTTGTTGTGTAGTTTTGCGATGTCCCCTGCCATGAACAAACATTGCTTCATTAATCTGCCAGACTTCTGCATACTGTTCAGCAGCTTCCTTCAGATACTCTGGTGCGTACTCACTATTGATACAAAGTTTCATACCTGTACATGAAAGTTCCTCATTGATTTCCTCAAAGAGTGTAGTGATCTTACCAAAGAGACGGTATCTGGATTTTTCGGTTGCTTTTTTCCATACCCAGGAGTATTTATTCGCATTTGCTTCAAACTTGGATCCATCAATGTATAGATGTTGAAGATCCACATGCTCTGTCTCGAAGATTTTTTTGTTTATATCTTGAAATATTTCTTCAATGGAATCAGCAAGTACTTCGTTGATGAAGTAGCCGAAAGTACGGTAAGAAGGTGCTTGATGATCCATAAGATACATGAAGCGGAGATTGACTTTACACTGATCCTCCAGTTCACGCAATGATATATAGCCATTCGCCATAAATCCAAACAAAACTGTTTTCAGCATGCTGACCGGGTCATATCTGAGTCTTCCTGTATAATGTTGCGGAATATTTTTCAGATATTTCTCCAGTTCGATTTCTCCCATAAATCTGTCAAAAGTCAGCACTGGATCACAGATGTCCAGATAATCTTGAATTAGCATTGGCAAAACTGCCTGTTTTGGGTTAGAATAGATTATGTTATTAATTTTCATTGCAAGTTAATTATAACAGAAAGAAAGACCTTGAGTTCATTATAAACTCTTGGTCTTTCTTTTTTTCGGGACTATTCTTTTTTCACAGCCCCTTTGCATATACAAATCAAAGAAGAACCTGCCGGTCCGATTATTTTATATCAAATCTTTCTTTTATCACTAAATCCTATCTCTCACATATACTAATACCACATCTGATCGAATTATTTTTCAAAAGAAATCTTCCTTAAAATCCCCAAAAAGAAAGGCAGGCTATCCAGATAATGGAGCAACTTATGGATTATGTAAAACCGGAACTGCTTATTGTGACCGCAGTTCTATACTTTTTCGGAATTGCACTTAAACAAGCAGAATTTATCAAAGATAAATATATTCCGATCACGCTTGGGGCGACAGGCATTATCATCTGCGGGATCTGGGTGACATCTACCGCACATTTCGCAGGAGCACAGGATGTGTTGACCGCAGTTTTCGCATCCGTAACGCAGGGCATTGTTGTTGCAGGACTGAGTACCTACATCCATCAGATCATCAAGCAGGCAGGAAAAGAAGAGTAGGAGTAGAAGTGGTATGGCATTAAATGGAATTGACATCAGCAACTGGCAAAGTGGGATCAATCTTGCGGTTGTCCCGTGTGATTTTGTTGTGATTAAGGCGACAGAAGGAACCGGTTATGTAAATCCGGATTACGAAAGAGCCTACCGTCAGGCGAAAACAGCAGGGAAATGCCTGGGCATTTATCACTATGCGTCTGGTGGAAATATACAGGCGGAGGCAGAATATTTTCTGAAGAATGCAGGGAGCCGTGTGGGGGAGGCAATGCTTGTGCTGGACTGGGAAGGGCGGTCCAATCCGGCATTTGGTGTGAATGACCGGGAATGGGTGAAAGCCTGGTGTAATTATATTTCAACAAAGACCAGCGTCAATCCTGTGATTTATGTGCAGCAAAGTATGATGAGCCGATTGCAGAATATCGGAAACTATGGACTGTGGGTAGCGCAGTACGCGAGTATGGAGCCAATCGGGTACCAGGAAAATCCATGGAATGAGGGTGCATATGCCTGTGTGATGCGGCAGTACAGTTCTTCGGGAAGATTAAGCGGATGGAATGGCAATCTGGATTTGAATAAATTCTACGGAGACCGGCAGGCGTGGAACCGGTATGCTGGAAAAGGAAACCAGACAACTCCAGAGAAACCTTCTGAAGAGGAAGAAAACCAGGAAGGAACTACGCTGGATCTGGTTTTTTGGACGATGCGTGGAGAATTTGGAAATGGGGAAGAACGGAAAAGCTGGCTTGGAACCAGATATGGAGAAGTGCAGGGGATGATTGACTATATTTCCGGTGCCAGTACAGAGACACTGGCAAAGGAAGTGCGTGCCGGGAAATATGGCAACGGGGAAGTGCGGAAAACGGTTCTGGGGAAACGGTATGAAGAAGTACAAAGCAGAGTCAATGACGAAGAAAACAAGTATCATATCGTCAAATCCGGGGATACGCTTTCGAAAATTGCAGCGATATACGGAACATCTTATCAGGAAATCGCAAGGTTGAACAAACTACAAAATCCGAATCTGATTTATGTCGGTCAGAGGCTGCGGATCAAATAACCGGCTAATAGATTTGATATTCAGAATCTGGTCTTTGAATTCGGCAATTTGGCAAAAAGAGCTATTGTTTTCAGCTTTTTGGTGTGCTATGATGAAAAAAATGAATACACAGGAGGTTTTGGGATATGGATAATAACTTAAATGACCAGACAACTGAGAATAGTGAAGGGGAGGAAAAGAGTCCATCTTCTTACACCGATCCCAATGCAGGATATACAGAAGCAGAGCCGCAGGCAAAGAATGACAATAGCGTGCCAAAAGAGGCAGCGGACGATAATTTAAAGCAGGAAGAAAAAAGTCATCCGGCATATACTTACGGTGAAATGCCAAAGTCAGAAAACGGAAGCGGCTACGGACAGTCAGCACCGGGCGGAAGCGCTTGCCATTCCGGAACTTCGGATGGAACTTATGAAAATAATACTTACAACGGAAATTCGTATTATAACGGAACCAATCAGAGCGGAGCTTATACCAATGGGTACTCTGACAACCAGTATCAGAATAGCGGTTATAATACCGGATTTAACGCGAGCGGCTACAATAACAATTACAATAGCCAGAACAATTATCAGATGCCGCCAAAGCAGATGGATCTATCTTCACTTTCTACCGGAGAATGGATTTTAACGCTGATTGTCGGAATTATTCCATGTGCGGGACTGATTCTGTATATTATCTGGGCGTTTGGTAATAGTGGCAATCTGAACCGGCGTAACTACTGCAGAGCATCCCTGATCCTTCAGGTGATTTCCTATGTGATTGTGATTTTCTTTGTTATCATCGCAGCGATCGGCAGAGTAAGCTATTATGGTTATTAAATAAGTATCTGGCAGGCTTTTCGGCAGGGCAGCAGTGCTTTGCTGAAAAGCTTTTTCATTTTTTTAGAAATTCTTTAGAAATCTATTCCGGTTCTCTTTAGCTTTAGGAGATAGACTATAGTCAAGGATGAGAAAAAGAGGAGAAAAGCAGTTATGGAAATGAATCATGTACTGGTCGTTGAAGACGACAAGGAAATCAGAGAAGGTGTGGAAATATACCTGAAAAGTCAGGGATACGAAGTATTTCAGGCGGCAGATGGGATTGAAGGTCTGGAAGTGATCGAGAAAGAGGAAATCCATCTTGCAATCGTCGATATTATGATGCCGCGGATGGATGGAATCCGTATGACGATGAAGCTTCGGGAAAAATATGATTTTCCGGTGATCATGCTGTCAGCAAAATCAGAGGAAGTGGATAAGATCATGGGACTGAATATCGGGGCAGATGATTATGTGACGAAGCCATTTACACCGATGGAGCTTCTTGCAAGGGTGAATTCACAGCTCAGAAGATACCGGATGTTTGCAGAGAAGCTGAGAGACCGTGAAGAAAATCAGAATATCCATGTGATCGGCGGTCTGGAGCTGAATGAAGATACGGTGGAGGTATCGGTTGACGGAGAGCCGGTGCGCCTGACACCGATTGAGTACAAAATCCTGCTTCTCCTTATGAAGAGTCCTGGAAGAGTTTTTTCGGCAGAGGAAATTTACGAGCGTGTATGGAATGAAAAAGCGATCAATACCGATACGATCATGGTCCATATCCGGAATATCCGTGAAAAAATTGAGAGCTGCCCGAAAGAACCAAAATATTTAAAGGTGGTGTGGGGCGTTGGATACAAAATCGAAAAACAGGCATAAACTAGGGATTGTCCTGATTTTAGGTGTAATCTTACTTGCGACGGTGATCGTGTTAGGAAACTATAATACTTTTTATAAGAATGCAAAAAAGGAGCAGGACAGTCTGACACAGAACTACCGGACGAGTGAGTCCTTTATGAAGACATTTATTCGGGACTGCTATGTATTGTATTCCAAAGAATCCGGAAACGAATATAACGTAAAGTTTCTGGATGATTATTATCCGGAATTTGATGAGAAATTTAACCGGCAGATTGCATATATGAATTACCAGGTGCAGGATGCAAACGGAGAGGTAATCGATGGATACCGGTCGAATAGAGATTCCTGGGAAAAAGTGAAAGATACCGAGCTTGCAGATTATGCTCTTGGGATTAAGATCTCGTTTGACAAAAACGGTGAAATCAAGATTGATCAGGTGATGGGAACGGAAGTAACCAAACAGGAAGCTGTTCTGAAGATCCTGACCTCAAATCTGCCGGAAAAAATATTTGAATATGAAGATGAAAGTGAGATTGAAAATATTTCACCAAAAGACAGGACCTATTATTTCATGATGACGGAAGCAAAGCTGAATGCTTATGTTATGCGGGTATATCCGATTACTTCAATGGTGGGAAACGCGGCGGTTTATACAATCTTGACCCTTATATTGTTGGTCGCACTTCTGGCATGGCTGATTCCGATGAAGAAAGATCTGCATACAGGAGATGAAAAAATTTTCCATGTACCATTTGAAATTGCGATAGCGACTGGTATTACTGGAATTAGCCTGATTTTCAGCTATCTTGGAGAACTGATTATGCACGCGAAAGGAAATGTGTGGCCAATCGATTTTCTGGTCTGGTTTGTTTTCTTTGCAGTCATGTACTGGGTATCCGGCTGTGTACGCCAGATCCGGCTTCTTGGAGTAAAGGAATATGTGAAAAAAAGAGTTCTGCTGATCTGGATCTGGAGAAGATTCGGAAACGGAATCCGAGGCGGTATTCACTGGTGCAAGGATAAGATCGAAGCATTTTATCATTCTCTGGATCAGTTCAATTTCAAGGAAAAGAACAATAAGATTATTTTGAAAATCGTGCTGTTCAATTTCGCAATACTGCTGGTGATCTGTTCATTCTGGTATTACGGAATTGCAGGACTGATCGTATATTCTGTAATCCTGTTCCTGATCCTGCAAAAATATTTTAATGATCTCCGGAAAAAATATGCATTGCTTTTGGAGGCAACCAATAAAATTGCAGACGGAAATCTGGATGTAGAGATTGAAGGTGATCTTGGTGTGTTCAGTCCGTTCCGTAATGAAATCCAGAAGATCCAGACCGGATTTAAGAAAGCGGTAAAGGAAGAAGTAAAAAGCCAGCGTATGAAAACAGAACTGATCACAAACGTATCACATGATCTGAAAACACCGCTGACTGCGATCATAACCTATGTGAATCTGTTGAAAGACGAGAAAGATGAGAAAAAGCGAAAGGATTATATTGATATTCTGGAACGCAAATCTATGCGCCTGAAAGTCCTGATCGAAGACCTCTTTGAAATCAGCAAAGCAAGCAGCCAGAATGTAAAGCTGAATTTGATGAACGTGGATATCGTCAATCTGTTTAAACAGGTAAAATTTGAGCTGGAAGATAAGTTCGAAGAAAAAGGTCTGGAGTTCAGGACCACTTTCCCGGAAGAAAAAGTGATTCTTCGTCTGGACAGTCAGAAGACCTGCCGGATCTTTGAGAATCTTCTGAATAACATTGTAAAATATGCACTTCCGGGAACAAGAGTTTATGTGGAAATCGAAAAGACGGAGAAAGATGTATTTATCCGTCTGAAAAATATTTCCGCAACCGAGCTCACCTTCAATCCGGAAGAAATTACAGAACGCTTCGTCCGCGGAGATGAGTCCCGCAATACCGAAGGCTCCGGTCTTGGCCTTGCAATCGTAAAAAGCTTCGTAGGTCTCCAGGGTGGAAGCTTCCATATCGAAACCGAAGCAGACCTCTTCAAAGCCGAAATCCGCTGGACTTTGCCGGGAGAAGAGACAGTGAAGTAGGAAACATAAGAAAAATAAATGGTACCGGATTCAATTTTTTTTATAACTGAATCTGGTACCATTTATTTTTCTGATTTGTCTCACAACCTACATCATTCAACTTTTTTACTTTGGAAATCCGCTGGAGTAATGAATCTCATAATCATCCGTGATAAAGAGTGCCTCTGCCCCCTTGATTCCTTCGATATATTTCAATCCATCATCTAACCCCATCGCAAAGCAGGTTGTACTAAGTGCGTCTGCTTCCGTAGAAGAGTCACAGACAATACTCACCCCAAGCAGATTATTTTTATAAGGATACCCGGTTTTCGGATCTAAGATATGATGATAAATCTTGTCGCCCACCTTAAAATACCGCTCATAAATCCCGGAAGAAACTACAGATTGATCCTTGATCTTTACACTGGTGATCGCTTCTCCATTCTGTGCAAACGGCTTCTGGATCCCGATATTATAATCCGAGCCATCCGGTTTGCCGTCAAGAGCCAGCACATTTCCGCCCAGATTGATCAGCGCATGGGATACATTCTGCTCTTTCAGATATGCTTTCAGCTGATCCGCAATATATCCCTTTGCAATTCCGCCAAGATCAATAGCCGCCTCCGGATCCAGAAGCTGAACCGTATTTCCATCAACCCTCACATTCTCATATCCGATATGACGTTTCGCTTCCTGAATCGCCGCATCATCCGGAACGGTCCCCGTATTATTCTTAAAATTCCACAAGTCACTAAGTGGAGCGATCGTAATATCAAACTTTCCATCTGCCAGACGGCTGTATTCCACGCCTTTCTGAATCAAATCCACCGTATCACCCGAAAGTGTCACAGGCTCCCCGTTTGCATGGTTCAGCTCATAAATCTCGCTTCCTTCCGAAGTCCGGCTAAACCGCGCATTATAATCCTCACATTTCGTCACACAAGCATCCAGAACATCCTCTGAATCCTTATCATAAACCGTAATCGTCACCACCGTATCAAACACCGTCACCGTCCGCGACACCGGCTGCGGCGAACTCTCAGAACATCCGCCCAGACAAAAAGTCCCAAACAAACTCAAACAAATACCAATTCCCAAACTTTTTATTTTCATCGCAAACCTCCTCAAACCATAACCTACAGCATTGTTTTTTTCATAAACTTCCTAAAAACGACATAATGAAAATTTACGAATCTCAGGTCTGTGCAACCAGCTAATGCACAGCCGTAAGGGAAGCGAAAGTCCTGCACGCCTCTATTTTGTGCAATGGAGATGAAACACAAAAATCGTGGAAGCCATTGCTGAACACGATTTTCGCCCTAAGTGGTTCATCGGAATGGTTTGCACAACTTGAGGCGTGCAGGACTTTCGCTTCCCTCACGGCGTCCCCATTCTCTTCTTCCACAAACCGTCCCATTCGTCAATTACCCCATTATACGTTCCCCTATGAAAAAAATCAATCGAACACTTGATTGCATTAGATAAAATGATGTGTTAGAATAAACAAAGAAAAAGGAGAACCCTATGAGCCATAAAGAAAATAAGAGCCATGAGGAGAAAGCATCCGGTTTCAAAAAGAATGATCTGATTCTTGTCCTCCTTGTATTTGCTGCGGCAGGCATTTTTTTTGCAGGACATCTATTCACGAGCCAGAAAAGCGCAGGCGTTGTAGAAATACAGATTGACGGGAAAGTGGTAGAGACACTGGATCTGCAGAAAGAGCGTGCATTTAAGATCAACGGAGGAACGAACACCGTGCAGATCGAGAACGGAAAAGTGAAAATGGCAGCGGCCAACTGTCCGGATCAGATCTGTGTACACCAGAAAGCAATTTCAAGAAATGGAGAGAGTATTATCTGCCTTCCAAATAAGATCGTTCTGAAAATTGTCGATGGAGAAGAAGCCGAACTGGATGCGGTGACGAATTAAGATATGAAGAAAAATACAGTCAGAATAGCGTGGTTTGGTGTATTTACTGCCCTTGCGCTGATATTTAGTTATGTAGAGACTCTGATCCCGTTTCAAATCGGGATTCCGGGGGTTAAGCTTGGACTGGCGAATCTGATCGTTGTGGTGGCACTGTACAAGATGGGTGGAAAGGATGCCCTGTTGCTTTCGGTGACGCGCATCGTGCTGTCCGGATTTATTTTTGCCAGTCTGTTTAGTATTTTATACAGTCTGGCAGGCGGACTTTTAAGCCTTGCAATGATGGTGATTTTGAAAAAGCGGGGATCATTCAGTGTTTTTGGAGTCAGCATGGCAGGTGGTGTCTTTCATAATGTCGGTCAGCTGATCGTAGCGATGCTGGTCGTGGAGACATTCAGCGTCGCCTATTATGTGCCGGTGCTTCTGATCGCAGGAGTGATCACCGGATTTATTATCGGAGTTGTGGCAAATGAAATGCTCAAAAGACTTGGCAGCATCGTATTGTCATAGCATGGGAGGAAGAGATGATTTCATATATAAGAGGGGAGCTTGTAGCTCTCGAAGAAGATAAAGTGATCGTAGATGTAGGCGGCGTGGGCTACGGGATTTTTATGTCCGGACAGGCGATGGGACAGCTTCCGCCGGTTGGGAGTAAAGTGAAGATCCACACCTATCTGAATGTCAAAGAAGATGCCATGCAGCTGTATGGATTTTTAAACCGTGATGCGCTTTCTGTGTTCAAGCTTCTGATCGGTGTCAGTGGGATCGGACCGAAAGGAGGTCTTGGGATTCTGGCACAGCTTACACCGGACGAACTTCGATTTGCCGTGATGTCGAAGGACATCAAGGCAATTTCAGCAGCACCGGGAATTGGCAAGAAGACGGCGGAGAAGCTGATCGTGGAACTGAAGGATAAGCTGAAGATTGAGGACGTACTGGAGCACCAGGTGGAAGCGGCAAATGGAGCCGCTGAAGATACGGTAAATGCACAAGGACTTCAGGCAGATGCGGTACAGGCACTTACGGCGCTTGGCTATGGAAGTACTGAGGCACTGCAGGCAGTACGAAAAGTGGAAATGGATGAGAGCACGACGGTGGAAGATCTGCTGAAGGGTGCACTCAAATATTTGATATAAGAGGATTAGGATGGGAAGAAGAATTATTACCACAGAGAATCTGGAAGAGGATGTAAAAATTGAGAGCCATTTAAGACCTCAGCTTCTGGAAGATTATATAGGACAGGCAAAGGCAAAAGAGACTCTTAAGATTTATATAGAAGCGGCAAAAAGCAGGGGAGAGGCACTGGATCATGTGCTGTTTTACGGTCCGCCGGGACTTGGAAAGACAACCCTCGCCGGGATCATTGCGAATGAAATGGGCGTAAATATCAAGATCACGTCAGGCCCTGCGATCGAGAAACCTGGGGAAATGGCGGCAATCCTTAATAATCTCCAGGAAGGAGATGTGCTATTTGTAGATGAGATCCACCGGCTGAACCGGCAAGTGGAGGAAGTACTTTATCCGGCGATGGAAGATTTTGCAATCGATATTATGATCGGAAAAGGGGCTTCGGCAAGGTCGATCCGTCTGGATCTGCCGCATTTTACACTGGTAGGGGCAACCACCCGTGCCGGAATGCTGACAGCTCCGCTCCGGGATCGTTTCGGGGTTGTGAACCGTCTGGAATTTTATACGGAAAAAGAACTGCAGACCATCATCATCCGTTCAGCAGGCGTGCTGGATGTGGAGATCGATGAAAAGGGAGCCCTTGAGATGGCAAGACGTTCCAGAGGAACGCCAAGGCTTGCCAACCGGCTTTTGAAAAGAGTCCGGGATTTTGCCCAGGTCAAATACGAGGGGGTGATCACCGAAGAGGTGGCAAGGCAGGCACTGGATCTTCTGGATGTGGACCGGCTTGGACTTGATCATGTAGACCGTAATCTTTTGACGACCATGATTGAAAAATTTCAGGGAGGTCCGGTAGGACTGGATACCCTTGCGGCAGCGATCGGGGAAGATGCCGGAACCGTAGAAGATGTCTATGAGCCATATCTTCTGAAGAATGGCTTTTTACAGAGAACACCAAGAGGAAGGGTGGTCACAGATCTTGCGTATACCCATCTTGGATTTGACAAGAACGAAGAATAGAAAGGAAAGAGACGATGCTGAAGATAAAACAATATGTGAAAGCAGAGAGTCTGGAGCAGGCGTATGAACTGAACCAGAAAAAGACGAACCGGATCGTCGGTGGAATGCTCTGGCTGAAAATGAGTACTGCGCAGATCCAGACTGCGATCGATCTGTCCGGACTCGGACTGGATCAGATTGAAGAGACGGAGGATGCATGGAAGATTGGATGTATGGTATCCCTTCGTGATCTGGAGTTACACGAAGGATTAAATGAATTGAGCTGCAACATGATCAGAGAAAGTGTGAGAAGTATTGTCGGTGTACAGTTCCGGAATCTTGCGACGATTGGCGGAAGTATTTTCGGACGGTTTGGATTTTCGGATGTACTGACCTGTTTCCTTGCACTGGATACAGAAGTAGAACTTTATAAAGGTGGGATCATTTCTCTGGAAGAGTTTGCAAAGATGGAGAGAGATAATGATATCCTTGTCCGTGTGATCGTAAAGAAAACACCGGGAAAGGGAAGCTATCAGTCACACCGTAATACCAAGACGGATTTTCCGGTACTGGCGGTTGCTGCTGACCGTTATGGAGATGAACTGAAGGTGGCAGTTGGGGCAAGACCGATGAAAGCAGTCTGTATTCACGTTCCGGCAGAACAGCTGGATGCGTGCACAGATCTGAAAAAATTTGCAAAAGAGCTTGCAGCCCAGGTGCCGATGGGAAGCAATATGCGTGGAAGTGCAGCGTATCGTACCCATCTTGCAGAGGCTCTGATCCGCAGAGCATTAGAGAGAATCACAAACGGAGGTGAAAAGAATGCAGATTAGTCTGACATTGAATGGAAAAAAGATTACAGAAGAGATCGCAGCTGATCTGCTTCTGATCGATTTCGTGAGAAATCATGGATGTTACAGCGTAAAGCGCGGCTGTGAGACTTCCAACTGTGGACTTTGTACCGTATTTTTAGATGAGAAGCCGGTACTTTCCTGTTCCGTGCTTGCTGCAAGAGCAGACGGGCACAAGGTAGATACGCTGGAAGGACTGCAGGAGGAAGCAGAAGAATTTGGCTCTTTTATCGCAGGACAGGGGGCAGAGCAGTGCGGATTCTGTAATCCGGGTATGATCATGAATGCAATCGCACTTTTCCGCGAGAATCCGGATCCAAGTGATGACGAGATCCGGGAATACCTTGCGGGGAATCTCTGCCGTTGTTCAGGCTACGAGGGACAGCTCAGAGGAATCCATGATTTTCTGGAGTACAAAAGAAAAGGAGGAGCCAGATGAAAGCAGTAGGAGTACCATTTGTAAAAAAAGATGCGAAAGCACTGGTGACTGGAAAGCCGGTATATACAAATGATCTGGCACCAAAGGATTGTCTGATCGTTAAGCTTCTAAGAAGTCCGCATGCCAATGCGATGATCCAGGAGATCAAGACAGATGTGGCAATGCGTGTGCCGGGAATTGAAGCAATCTATACCTGGAAGGATGTACCGCAGCAGCGTTTTACAATTGCAGGACAGACCTGGCCGGAGCCTAGTCCGTATGACCGGTTGATCCTGGACCAGCATGTTCGCTTTGTAGGAGATCCGGTAGCGATCATTGCCGGAGAAAATGAAGCCTGCGTAGAACGTGCAATGAAGATGATCAAGGTCAAATACGAGGTCCTTCCCGCAGTATTAGATCCTGAGGAAGCGCTGGATGGTCCAATTCTGGTGCATCCGGAGGACAGCTGGAAGGCATTGTGCCCGGTAGGAGCAGATAACAAGCGGAATCTTTGTGCACAGGCAGAAGATGGACATGGGGATGTAGAGAAAGTTCTTGCAGAATGCGATGTTGTTGTAGAACATACATATCATGTCAAAGCGGCACAGCAGGCAATGATGGAACCATTTCAGACGGTCTGCTTTATGGATATGTATGGAAGACTGAATGTGATGAGTTCTACGCAGATCGTTTACCATGTGCGCCGTATTGTTTCCAATGCACTTGGCATACCAAAATCCAAGATCCGTGCGTTTAAACCGAGGATCGGTGGTGGATTTGGGGCAAAACAGACGGCGGTAAGTGAGGTTTATCCGGCGTTTGTAACCTGGAAAACCGGAAAGCCATCGAAAATTGTATTTACAAGAGAGGAATCCCAGATTGCATCCTCACCGCGTCATGATATGGCGGTGACGGTTCGCATGGGAGCAGATAAAGAGGGAAATATCCGGGCAATTGATCTGTATACACTTTCTAACACAGGAGCATACGGGGAACATGGACCGACAACGGTCGGACTTTCCGGACATAAGGCGATTCCGCTTTATGGTTCATTAGATGCATACCGGTTCCGTTACGATGTGGTCTATACCAACCGGATGGCAGCAGGAGCTTATCGTGGATATGGAGCGACGCAGGGAATCTTTGCGGTTGAGACATCTGTTAACGAACTGGCAGAAAAACTTGGCATGGATCCGATGGAGATCCGTATGAAGAATATGGTCAAAGAAGGACAGTTCATGCCGGCATATTATGGGGAGACAGCGAATAGCTGTGCACTTGATAAATGCCTTGCGAGAGTAAAAGAAATGTCCGGATGGGACGAAAAGTATCCAAGAAAAGTTATGCCGGATGGCAAAATCCGCAGCGTCGGAGTAGCACTTGCCATGCAGGGATCCTGCATTTCCAATGTAGATGTCGGATCTGCAACGATCAAACTGGGCGAGGATGGTGTCTACAATATGTCAATCGCGGCAGCGGACATGGGAACCGGGTGTGATACGATTCTTGCACAGATGGCGGCCGATGGTCTTGGCTGTGAATTTGATGATATTATTGTGCGGGGTGTGGACACAGATCAGTCTCCGTATGACAGTGGTTCCTATGCTTCAAGTACAACTTACGTTACTGGTATGGCGGTTGTAAAAGCCTGTGAATCCATGCGAAAAAGAATCTGTGAAGAGGCAGCGGCAATCATGGGCCTTAAGGCGAATGAAGTTGAATTTGATGGAGAGACTATCAGCGAGAATGATAATCCAGAGCATAATATGCCTCTGTCTGATTTAATCACAAGTTTACAAGCGGGAAATGGTCATATCATTGAGGTTACTGAATCACATACTTCTCCGGTATCTCCACCGCCATTTATGGCAGGAGCAGCCGAAATTGAAGTAGATTTGGAAACCGGAAAGATTACTCCAATTAATTATGTTGCTGCGGTAGATTGCGGAACCGTTATAAATACGAACCTTGCCCGCATACAGGCAGAAGGTGGTCTTGTACAGGGACTTGGAATGACACTCTATGAAGATATGCAGTACACAAAAGCCGGAAAGATGAAGAATCGTAACTTCATGTCTTATAAGATTCCGACACGTCTTGATATGGGTAACATAAAAGTAGAATTTGAAAGCAGCTATGAAGAGACAGGCCCATTTGGTGCAAAGTCCATCGGAGAAATCGTAATCAATACACCGGCACCGGCAATCGCAGATGCTGTGTATAATGCAACAGGACTTCGTTTTCGCACACTTCCGATTACAGCGGAACAGGTTCTGATGGGACTTTTAGATAAAGAAGAAGCGTAGAGGAATGGGAGAGAATACGCAGAATAAAAAAATTGCTATCATAATAATGGCCTCCGGTTATAGCGAAAGATTTGGTTCTAATAAATTATTAGAATCTTTTCTGGATAAACCACTTTTTACTTACACAGTAGATTTGGTGGCTTCCTGTCAGGCAGAAATGAAAATTATCGCAACCAGATATGAGCCAGTCATACAGTATGTAAAGGAGAATGTTCCTTCGATGAGTATCGTATGGAACGCACATCCAGAGCGGGGGATTTCTGAATCCATTCATTTGGGAATCCGCTATTTAAAGCAGCAAAAAGATTATGAAGAATATGCTGGCTGCTGTTTCATGGTCTGTGATCAGCCATTATTACAAAAAGAAAGTATGCAGGAGCTTTTTAAAAGCTTTTATACAAATCCGGAAGGTATCCATATGTGTGCAACAAAGAAAAGAGAGGGAAATCCCGTAATATTTCCCAAACAACTATTTGATGAACTCATGGCACTCACGGGAGACAAGGGAGGAAAGCGGGTTGCCAGGCAGCATCCTGAACTGGTACATAAAGTGTATGTATCTGAAAAAGAGTTATCAGATATGGATTACAAAGAGGATAAAATAAATCTTGAAAAAGAACATAATAAACATAATATGAGGTGAAAAAAGTGAAATTACTGGAAGAAAGAATTAAAAAAGATGGAAAAGCATTAGGAAAGACTGTATTAAAGGTAGATAGTTTTATCAACCATCAGGTAGACTCTGAATTTATGGATGCTCTGGGAAAAGATTTCGCAGAGCATTTCAAAGACTGCGGAATCACAAAAGTGTTTACAATTGAAAGTTCAGGAATTGCCCCTGCATTAATGACAGCAAAATATCTTGATGTTCCTATGATTATTTTAAAGAAACAGACTTCCAAAATCTTAAATGGAAAGGTATATCAGACAAGAGTAACTTCTTTCACAAAGGGAACAAGCTATGAGCTGACATTATATCAAGATTACATTGATCCATCTGATAAGGTTTTATTAATTGATGACTTCCTTGCGAATGGAGAAGCCGCTATGGGAGCCAGCCGCCTCATAAAAGAATCCGGAGCAGAATTATCCGGTATTGGAATCTTAATTGAAAAGTCTTTCCAGAAAGGAAGAAAGAGACTTGAAGATGCTGGATATTATGTTTATTCTCAGGCAAGAATCGGCCGTCTCGATAAGGGAGTAATTGAATTCTTACCAGAGGATGCTCCAGTGTTAGAGGGAGTAGACGAAAAAGAGTTACTGGATAAATAGGAATTTGCCGCAGGCAAGGGAGACTCTCTTCGGGGGCTGGCTTTGGCTGTGGGAGAAAAATTGCTATTTATTGTTGGAATGATTTGAGGAATCGCCAGAATGTTTTGGCTTTCGGTGGAGTTGTTTTTGCTGAGAATGGATTATTGGTAATAGTTCACCGATAATATACTCCTTTTTCTTATTAATTGTGTGTCAATCTTGTAAGATTTGATTTCCCGGATTATTTCTATCCCTCCTGATTTCTTCCACAAATCTTTCCACTAATTTGCCCGGGCAGCCAGGAAACAGAAGTCCGAGAATCAAATCATCTATATT
>ERZ826220.2000-NODE-2000-length-18515-cov-14.814843_pt1 | contig 18515 bp, 18 predicted proteins | sample MGYA00519927_ERZ826220 | MGnify/ENA primary metagenome ERZ826220 (study PRJEB31778, sample SAMEA3449225) | human gut metagenome | biome: human gut; feature: human-associated habitat; material: faeces | place: United Kingdom | collected 2010/2012 ...
TCCATACCCTCTTTCTTTGCCGCTTCATAAAACATCATATCATGGACGACTCTGTCTAACACGGCTCTTTTTGCCTCTAGCCGTATAAATTTTCCATTGGTATGCAGTCCCCAATAGGCATTTGTATCATCCGGATCATAGACCATTGCCTGCTTTTCGATCTCCATCTCCTGCCTTGCAATGTAATAAGTCATGTCACGCAGTTGATAATCGGTTCCGTCTAAGGTAAATATGGTCTTATCCAGATCCTTTAAATAGTCAAACCGGTTCCGGTTTCCGTACAGTGCCGCAAGATAGATCATGATGGCTGTAGCTGCGAGAATCCCTACGATCGCAACAACCTGTTTTTTCATATAATGCTCCTCTTATGATAACGCTTCTCTTATGACTCGCAGAGCTTTGCAACAACCTGATTGATCAGTTTTCCATCTGCTTTGCCTTTTAACTCCGGCATCACATTTTTCATGATCATTCCTTTGTTCCTGCCCGCAACGATATCTGCAAATTTCTCAGTGATAAATGCTTCCACTTCCTCTGCGGACATCATTTTTGGTGCATATTCCTGATAAATATCATATCTAGCCTGATATTCTTCCTTCAAATCTGTTCTCTCTGCAGGACACGTATCAATCTGCTCTTTTACAGATTTGATCTCCTTTAAAATGACACGGTCAACAATCTCCTCGCTGATGTTATCTCTGCATCCCTCATCAATGGCTACTTTCTTTGCTGCGGAGATCAGGGAAGAGATGGCCTCTTTTCTCGCTTTGTCTTTGGCTTTCATTGCTGCTATCATATCACTTCTTAAAGTTTCTAATTCCATGGTGTTGTTCCTCCTGTACTAAATTTTGTCCGGTTTCAAGTATAACACTTCTCTTTTTGCTTTTCCAGTCACTTTGTAGGATAGCTCCCTTATTTTCCCCACGGCAGACGGTGTTTCTTTACCTGGATTGCCTGATGCGGGCACATTTCCTGACAGCAGAAACAGCGGATGCACTTTTTATAATCGTAGACCGGCGGATTTCTGCGGCCGTTATCAAAGCGGACGGCTTTCCCTTCCACCGGGCAGCTCTCGACGCAGACGCCGCATTTTTTACATTTTTCTTCTATGATATAGGGGCGGCTCTGGAAGACCCCGAGGATCTCGAGCAGGTCGAGGGCTCCTTTTTTGCGGGCTTTGCGGCGGTCGACGTTGAAGTTTGGATTTCCGTACTTTCTTTTCAGTTCTTCCTCGGATATGGTGCCATCCGCTGTCACGATTTCGATGCGGTCGTCGTGCCACGTTCCAAGGCCGAGCGTTTCCCCGTAGAGATTTGTCGGCACATACGACGGATCGAGGTTCACCAGATGGCAGAACACGGTATCCAGTGCGATCGGATCGGTGGACATAAGAAGAACTCCCATCGAAACCGGGTCGCCGGAAGTCGGACCATTGCCTTCCATTGCTACGATGCCGTCGCAGATATAGAGGCGCGGGGCGACTTTCTGGTTCAGCTCGATCAGCATGTGCGCGAAGCTCTCAGCGTTCGGATACTGCGTGTGGCCGAGTTTTTTGTAGACGCCGCTGATGCAGCCGTACTGGTTCTTGACAGCTCCGGTGATGCGTTCCAGCGCGTGGGTTTTCATTTTGCTGACGCTGATGAGGGCGTCGCAGTCGAGTGCATCTTTCGCAATCATCAGAAATTTACCATCGGCGGTTTCTACGCGCTCGCTCGTAAGGAAATCCTTCAGCGGAACGTTGTGTTTTTCCAGCACCTCTTTCAGCCCGGCTTCCTTTGTAATGCCCTCCGGGGTGCCAAGGCCGCAGGAATCGCCGCAGGAAATATTCTCATAGCCATTTTCCTGCAAAATCGTGATCAGGGCATCCATGACTTCCGGGTCGGTCACGACGGCGCGTTCGCGTTTTGCGGAGCGGACGAGGTTTGGTTTTAATAAGATATTCTCTTCTTTTCCGATCAGAGATTCCAGGCCGCCAATTGCTTCCAATCCCTTTTGCAGGCTTTCCTTTACGCGCGCCGGCTCATAGTCGGGACAGGCAACCACTGCCACTTTGCTTTTTTCCATATTCACCTCATGTTTTTCTATATTTCAAAAGAAGCTGCGATCCCCTTACCGGTTCTCACAGCTTCTTCGTATATTCACACAGAATATGTTTTTACTTATGCTACTTTGCTTTTTGCAAGCTCAGCCAGTGTTGCAAATCCTTCTGCATCGTTAACTGCCATGTCAGCCAGAACTTTACGGTTCAGCTCAACGCCTGCCAGTTTCAGACCATACATAAATTTGCTGTAGGACAGACCGTTCATTCTTGCTGCTGCGTTGATACGAGCGATCCACAGCTGACGGAACTGACGTTTTTTCTGTTTTCTTCCTGCGTAGGAGCTGGTCAGTGCGCGCATTACGGACTGTTTTGCTACTCTATACTGTTTGCTTCTGGCTCCTCTGTAACCTTTAGCCAGTTTTAATACTCTGTTATGTTTTTTCTTAGCGTTCATGCCGCCTTTAATTCTTGCCATTTCTTATTTTCCTCCTTGATCTGTTGGGCGTAACTCTACCTTGCAAAAATTACATGTAAGGTAAGATTTTCTTCATGTTCTTTACGTTTGTTGCATCAACAGTAGTCTGTTTTCTCAGGTTTCTTTTTCTCTTCTGAGATTTCTTGGTTAAGATATGGCTCTTGTAAGCTTTATTTCTTACTAATTTTCCTGTTCCTGTTGTTTTAAAACGCTTTGCAGCTGCTCTGCTTGTTTTTACCTTTGGCATTTTAATTTCCTCCTTGATATTGATTCAAATGTATTTTAACGTTTAGCCGTCAAAAACATGGTCATGCTTCTGCCTTCCACCTTCGGCGCTTTGTCAACCGTTGCAATATCGGACAGACTCTCTGCAAATTCATCGAGGATGTATTTGCTACTGTTCATATGTGCCATCTCACGGCCGCGGAAACGAAGTGTTACTTTTACTTTGTCTCCCTTTGTAATGAACTTGCGGGCTGCACCTACTTTGGTATTAAGATCATTGGTGTCAATGTTTGGAGAAAGGCGAACTTCCTTGATTTCAATTGTTTTCTGTTTTTTCTTTGCTTCTTTTTCCTTGCGGGCCAGTTCATATCTGTACTTTCCGTAGTCGATAATTTTGCAAACCGGCGGTTTCGCTGTCGGAGCAATTTTCACAAGATCCAGACCTGCTTCCTGTGCTTTCAGGTACGCATCTCTGGCAGACATAATTCCAAGCTGTTCTCCGTTCTGACCGATCAGACGAATTTCTCTGTCTCTGATCTGCTCATTAATCATTAATTCGCTAATTGTAGTGCACCTCCATCATTATAAAAGACTGTGTTCCCGCTTTTGCGGTGTAACGAAATCAAACTCGGCTCACCGGACCGGATTTGACTGATAACGCAAGAAAAGTGGATAGACAGACTATCCACTTAACATTGTACATAAATCTCTACACAAAGAGAACTTAAGATCAATATTGGACCGTAGTCGCGTGTTTGCGCTAGGGTGAGAGTGGATACTCTACTTTCTTTTTCTCAGACTATTGCAGTATAGCACTCTCCCATCCTGTTGTCAATACTGATTTTCGCATTTTTTCGTATTTATCTCCCGCAGCTACAGCGGAAGGAGCTGCACTCGGTTTCCTGGCAGCTGCATGCGCTGTCTCCGGCGATATGGATGTCTCCGGCTTCGCATTTACAGTTGTCGTTAAAGGTACAGTTCTGCGCCTTGCAGTCGACACCGATTTTCGTACAGCCGCAGCCGGTGGAGTTGGACATCGTGCCCTCACCGCGCTCCTTGAAGCTCTCGCAGCACGTTTCCATGGAGCTTTTGGCTTCGCTTCCGCCTACGCGGATATCTCCTTTGGAACAGAGCTCGTTCTGGTTGTAAACACAGGTCATAGCGGAACAACTTAATGCTGGCATAATAAATTACCTCCTGAAATTTAGTTTTCTGCGGTTTCGCCCGCATAGAAACCATTATTTCCAAGAGGTAATTTTTTATGCTTTATTTATTTGATAATACCAGTGTCCAAAGTTTGGAAATCCGACGCAGGCAAAGCTTGCACGAGGATTTTTAAATTTTGGACACGCCAAAACATGAGTAAGTAGCCATTTTTCGAAGAAAAATGAGCGGAGTACGAACGTTTTGAAGATTGCGGGAGTACGAAGTACGGAGCAATCTGGTATCATAGGTGTCAATTTTTTTGACACCTACCTTATTTATTTTCTTTTGTTTCAACAGTAACCGGGCGGTTAACGCGGCCTGCGATTTCTTCTTTGATATCTGCGATAAACTGCTCCAGGCTTCTCTGGCCTTCATCACCTGCAAAACGGCTTCTGACAGATACAAGACCTGCTTCTTCCTCTTTTGCTCCGGCGATCAGCATGTATGGAATCTTCTGTCCCTGTGCCTCACGGATCTTATATCCGATCTTCTCGGAACGGGTATCCATCTCTGCGCGGATGCCTGCCTCGTGAAGGGCGTCCAGAACCTTCTTACCGTAATCTGCGTATTTGTCGGAGATTGGCAGAACCTTTACCTGTACCGGTGCAAGCCAGGTTGGGAATGCGCCTGCAAAGTGCTCGATCAGGATACCGATGAAACGCTCAACAGAACCGTAAACAACACGGTGGATCATAATCGGACGATGTTTCTCGCCGTCTGCTCCTGTGTATTCCAGCTCGAATCTCTGCGGCAGCTGGAAGTCAAGCTGGATGGTACCGCACTGCCACGTTCTTCCGATGGAGTCTTCCAGATGGAAGTCGATCTTCGGGCCATAGAACGCGCCGTCGCCCTCGTTGATGACATAGGGCTTGCCGAGCTCGTTGAGCGCGGAAACAAGGCCGTTGGTTGCGACCTCCCACTGCTCGTCCGTGCCGATGTGGTCCTCCGGCATGGTGGACAGCTCCATATGGTACTTGAAGCCGAAGAGCGAGTACACATCGTCAATGAGCTTGGCCACGCCTTTGATCTCGTCCTTGACCTGATCGGGCGTCATGAAGATGTGCGCATCGTCCTGCGTGAAGCAGCGGACGCGGAACAGGCCGTGCAGCGCGCCGGACAGCTCGTGGCGGTGCACGATGCCGAGCTCGCCCACGCGCAGCGGCAGATCACGGTAAGAGTGCGGCTGGGACTTATAGACCAGCATGCCGCCGGGGCAGTTCATCGGCTTGAGCGCGAACGGCACATCGTCGATGACGGTCGTGTACATATTATCTTTGTAGTGATCCCAATGGCCGCTGCGGTGCCAGAGGTCCTGGTTGAGCATGATCGGCGTCGAGATCTCGACATAGCCAGCTTTCTTATGGATCTCACGCCAGTAGTCGATGAGCTGGTTTTTGAGCACCATGCCGTTGGGCAGGAAGAACGGGAAGCCCGGGCCCTCGTCCATGAACGTGAACAGACCGAGCTCTTTGCCAAGTTTGCGGTGGTCGCGCTTTTTGGCCTCTTCGATGCGGGCCAGATACGCGTCGAGCTCCTCCTTCTTCGGGAAGCAGGTGCCGTAGATGCGCTGAAGCATCTTGCGGTTGCTGTCGCCGCGCCAGTAGGCGCCGGTGACGCTCGTGAGCTTGATGGCGTTGCCCTTGACGCGGCCGGTGGAGTCCAAATGCGGGCCGGCGCAGAGGTCAACAAATTCGCCCTGACGGTAGAAGGAGATGACCGCGTCTTCCGGCAGGTCGTTGATGAGCTCGACCTTGTACGGCTCGTCGCGCTCCTCCATGAACTTCAGCGCTTCCTCGCGCGGGAGCTCAAAGCGCTCGAGACGCAGCTTTTCCTTGCAGATCTTGCGCATCTCGGCCTCGAGCTTCTCGAGCACCTCGGGCGTGAACGGCTGGGGGCTGTCAAAATCATAATAGAAACCGTCCTCGATGGCCGGGCCGATGGCCAGTTTCACCTCGGGGTACAGGCGCTTCATGGCCTGGGCGAGAATGTGGCTGGTGGTGTGACGGTAGGTATCTCTGTAAGTCTTGTTTTCAAAGGTGTACTGATCGTCCATAATGTCTCCTCCTAAACTAAAAACACCCCTGCGCCTTGCGGCACAGGGGTGCTGAAATCACACGGTTCCACCCTGAGTTTCACTCAGTTGGCGCTGTAACGTACGCCGCGCGGATCGCCTTACTGCGGGTTCGGGCGATCGGCTCGGGGAAGGTCTGCGCCGGAGGGGTGCCGCAGGCGGCTCACAGCCTATGACCGCCATTCTCTGTCCGTCCTCACTCGGGTGCAAGTCCCGTCATTGCCTTTTGAACGGTATCATCGTAACACCGACTGTTATCCCCTGTCAAGCACAATTTCATACGAAATCCGGGCGAAAATGCCGCCGTTTGTGCATGAAACGCTGCACAGAGCGCTTGCTAAATGTAGGAAACGCATGCTATACTGAATCTGGAAACGCAACCAGCGACAGAAAGGAGCGCACCACTATGACCATAGGCGACAAATGCCCCTACTGCGGCAGGGAATTGTTCTCCGGCTATCTGCAGAGCGCGCGGCAGATCATCTGGAGTCAGGAGGAGAAGTCCATATCCTTTCGCGCGGACGAGGAAGGCGACCTCGTGGTGAGCCACGGGATCTGGGAAGGCAGCTTCGCCGACTGTCGGTACTGTGCGGACTGCGGCATCTTCCTGCTGGAGCGCCCCGCGCAGCCGCCGAAATTCGGCGAGCGCCTGCGCGGAACATTCGGCCGCCTGCGCGGCGGCACAACGGAATGAGAAAAGACCGCACGCGGCATTTTGCCGCGTGCGGTCTTGCTTTTCCAGGAAGATCAGACGTTGAAGCGGAAGAGTGTCACGTCGCCGTCGTGCATGACATAGTCCTTGCCCTCGGAGCGGACGAGGCCCTTCTCCTTAGCGGCGGCCATGCTGCCGCAGGCTTTCAGGTCGTCGAACGCGACGATCTCGGCGCGGATGAAGCCGCGCTCAAAGTCCGAGTGGATCTTACCGGCGGCCTGCGGCGCCTTCGTGCCGCGTGTAATCGTCCAGGCGCGGCACTCATCGCTGCCGCACGTCAGGAACGAAATGAGCCCCAGCAGGCTATACGAGCACTGGATAAGCCGGTCAAGGCCGGACTCTTCAATGCCGAGCTCTTCGAGGAACATCGCGCGCTCATCAGGCTCGAGCTCGCCGATCTCCTGCTCGACCTTGGCGCAGATGGGCAGCACCTGCGCGCCCTGAGACGCGGCCAGATCGCGCACCTGCTGGTAATACTTGCAGTCCTCGTACCCGGCGGCGAACGTGTTCTCGTCGAGGTTGGCAGCGTAAATAACCGGCTTGATGCTCAGCAGGTCGCTCGTCTCGAGCAGGGCGCGGTCCTCGTCGCTGCACGCATAGGTGCGGGCGCTCTGGCCGTCGTTGAGGTGCTCGAGCAGGCCGCGGAACACATCCGCCTCGTGCAGGCAGGCCTTGTCGCCGCTCTTGCCGGCCTTGGCCGCCTTGTCGATGCGGCGCTGGACCATCTCGATGTCCGCCATAATGAGCTCGAGGTCGATGATCTCAATGTCGCGCAGCGGGTCGGTCGAGCCCTCGACGTGCATGACGTTTTCGTCGTCAAAGCAGCGCACGACGTGCACGATCGCATCCGTGGCGCGGATGTTGGACAGGAACTTGTTGCCGAGGCCCTCGCCCTTGGACGCGCCCTTGACGAGGCCGGCGATGTCGACAAACTCGATCACCGCGGGGGTCTTTTTCTTCGGCTGATACATTTCAGCCAGATAATCCAGCCGTGCGTCCGGCACGGAAACCATGCCGACGTTCGGGTTGATGGTGCAAAACGCGTAGTTGGCGACTTCCGCGCCCGCGTTCGTGATGGCGTTGAACAGCGTGGACTTGCCGACGTTCGGCAGGCCGACGATACCGAGTTTCATAAAGGAAATCCTCCTTCTTATTTTCAACAAGGTATTGTATCATTCAACAGCGCAAAGTGCAAGCACGATTCTCCGGCGAAACGCCGAGCCATGCAAAACCCCGGAGGAACGCACGGTTGGTGGTTCCTCCGGGGACTGTTCAGCACGGCAGATGAAAATTGTAATTTCTTGCGTCCACTGCCCATGCATCGAATTCCGACTGACGAATCGCAAATTCGCTCAGCCTGTCTGCGTAATCCCGATCCAGCACAGCCGCAATGACCGCGCAATACGCCGCGTTTTTCACATTGCTCTCCGACGGGCTGTTCGTATTTCTCTCCTGAAACCACGCCCTCAGCAGCGACGCCGCTTGTGCGTATTCATCGTCAAAACCGTTATCCGTCGGTGCAGGTTTCACGTTCAGCGCTTTGAGAAGATACGCTTTCTGCTTTTCGGGATCATACCCCGCGAATGACATATCTCCATAGATCTGCGCGGTGAGGCGATCGGCTTTCACCTTCGCTTGGCCGCAACTCATATCTTCCGCCTTGATACACAGCGCAAGGGCTTCATCTACTTTGTCATCCACATAGTATTTCAGCGCCAAGCTCACCATCGCCTTCGGGTTGGATTCCGCCGCCTTCACGAGCCAGTATCGCGCTTTTTCTTTATCCATGCCTAAGTCGTCTGATCCCCAATAGAGTCTCTCCATGGCTTCGGTGTTTCTGTCTTCAGCGGCTTTTGTCCGCCATTCCGGCCCTTCGCTCATATTCGTCTATCAGCCCAAGCCAATACTGCGCGACGATATCGCCGTCCTGTGATTTAAAAGATATACTTTTCTTCGAATTTCATTGTACTTTTCAGCCGTCAGGCCTTTGCTGAAGTAACGACTCAATTTCTGCTGTGCCGAAGGGTCTCCGCTGTCTGCCGCCTCCACGATCGCAGTGATCTCACTTTCTGGCGTATCGTCACTTTTCGCATAGATGACGATCAAAGCAAAAATGATGATTGCAAGAATGATCCACTTTCGTATACACTCGGTTTTGCCGCAGCCGTCCATCGGCCATATCAAGGCTTCCGTGCCCGGCCATTTCAAGCCGTCACTTCACCGGGTGATAGTTGTCCGGGTCAAGATACTGTGCCGCTATGCGCACGTACCAGTCCTTCGTCTCACGCCAGTCGGTGCGGTCTTTGTTGGTCAGTTCACGCAGCGGCTTTGCGGGCACGCCTGCGACGAGCGTCTCCGGCGGGATGATCTTGCCCTGCGGCACGAGCGCCGACTCGGCCACGACGCTGCCCGCGCCGATCTCGCTGCAGAGGCTGAGCACTGCGCCCATGCCGATGCTGGCCTCCGGCCCGATGGCGCGCGCGTGGATGATCGCGCCGTGGCCGATGGTCACGCGGCGCGAAATGGTCACGACGGGGTCCTCTCCGCCGGTGTGGATGATGACGCCGTCCTCGACCGCGACCTCCTCCTCAAGCACGATGCGCGAGGCGTCGGCGCGGATGACGGCAAAGGGGCCGATATAGCAGCGCGGGCCGACAATCACATCACCGATGAGCTCCGCGCTCGCGCTGACAAACGCCGTCGGGTCGACCTGCGGGGCTTTCCCGCCAAAGGTATAGAGCACGGTAGTTTCTCCTTTCACGAAAAAAGGGCGGGGTGTCCCCCGCCCTTTCGTACATCATTCGGTTTTGTCGCTGCCGTCCTCCGGTGCGGCGCCGTCCGTCGGCTGGGCCGGGGCTTCCACGTCCGGCTGCGGGGCCTCGGGGGCCTCGTCCATTCTGCGGATGACCTTCGCCGGCGGCTCGATGGTGTCGTCCGGGTGGACGGGCATCACACCGTGCTCGCAATAGTAGCGGAAATCATCGCCCTCGATCGTCTCGTGGATGAGCAGGTACTCCGCGAGGCCGGTCAGCAGATCGGCATGCTCGCGCAGCAGCGCCTCGCACTTGGCGTAGGCCTGATCGAAGATGTGCTTGACCTCTTCGTCGATTGTGGCGGCGGTCTCCTCGGAATAGCTCTTCGTGGTGCCGAAATCGCGGCCGATGAAGATGCTGTGGCTCGAATCGTCGAACGAGATGGGGCCGAGCTTCTCCGACATGCCGTATTTCATGACCATGTCGCGGGCAATGTTCGTCGCCTGCTGGATGTCACCGGACGCACCGGTGGAAATATCCTCGAGGAAGAGCTGCTCGGCAATGCGGCCACCGAGCGCGGAGACGATGCTGTCAAACATCTCGCCGCGGGACGTGAAGTCCTCCGCGTCCTCGGCCTTGCGGTACCAAGTGAAGCCGCCGGCCGCGCCGCGCGGGATGATCGTGATATAGTGCACGGGGTCGGCGTTCTTGAGGAAGAACGACGCGATCGCGTGGCCGGACTCGTGGTACGCCGTCAGGCGGCGCGCACGCTCGGACACGACGCGGCTCTTCTTCTCCGGGCCCATGACAACCTTGAGGATCGCCTCGTCGATATCCGCCTGCATGATGAAGCGGCGCTTGCTGCGCGTGGCCATGATGGCAGCCTCATTGAGCAGGTTCTCCAGATCTGCGCCGGCAAAGCCGGCCGTGCCGCGCGCGATACTCTTGAGATCGACATCGTCGCCCAGCGGCTTGCCGCGGGCGTGGACCTTCAGGATCTCCTCGCGGCCCTTGATATCGGGCAGACCCATATACACGCGCCGGTCAAAGCGGCCGGGGCGCAGCAACGCGTTGTCGAGAATGTCGGCGCGGTTGGTCGCCGCCATGACGATGACGCCCTCGTTATTCGTAAAGCCGTCCATTTCGACGAGCAGCTGGTTGAGTGTCTGCTCACGCTCGTCGTGGCCGCCGCCGAGACCGCTGCCGCGCTGGCGGCCAACCGCGTCGATCTCGTCGATGAACACGATGGCCGGGGCAACCTTCTTGGCCTGGTCAAACAGGTCACGCACGCGCGACGCGCCGACGCCGACATAGAGTTCGACAAAGTCCGAGCCCGAGATGGACAGAAACTGCACGCCGGCCTCGCCCGCGACCGCGCGGGCCATGAGCGTCTTGCCGGTACCCGGAGGGCCGACGAGCAGCACACCCTTTGGAATGCGTGCACCCATCGCGGTATAGTTCTGCGGGCGCTTGAGGAAGTCCACGATCTCGGACAGTTCCTCTTTTTCCTCTTCCGCGCCGGCGACATCGGCAAACGTGACCTTCTTGAGGTTCTCCTCGCCGGTGCGCGTGTGCGCCTTGCCGAACTTGCCGACGCCCGGCGCACCGCCGCCGCCCGCCTTGTTCATGAGCAGGTACCACACGCCGATGAACAGCACGATCGTAATCAGGTACGGCAGGATGGACATCCACCACGGAGCCGTCCAGCCCTTGACGTAATCATACTCCGTCAGCACGCCGCTGGCGGTCTGCTCCTCGATCAGCTCACCCAGATCCTCGCGGAACCACGTGGGATTCGGAAGCGTCTTTTTGATCGTCGTGTTGCCGTCACTGTCCGGAGAATAGAGATTGAGCGTGAGCTCATCTCCCTCGAGGCAGAACGACTTGACCTGCTCCTGGCGGAACAGCTCCTCGATTTCGGAGTAGGTGTATTCCTTCTGCTCTGCCGGTGTGGTCAGATAGAAGATGACGGCGAGAATAATCACGCCAATCAGCAGGTAGAACCCGATGCCTCTGGCACGGTTCTTATCAGGTTTCAAATCAAATCACATCCTTTATGGGATCCGCACCAAGGCGCTCAGGTGGAGTAGACCTCCGGCTTGAGCACGCCGATATACGGGAGATTGCGGTATTTTTCTGCATAGTCGAGCCCGTAGCCGACGACGAACGCGTCCGGCACCTCAAAGCCGGCATAGGCGGCATGGATCGGTGCCTTGCGGCGGGCAGGCTTATCGAGCAGGGTGGCAATGGTGATGGAGGCGGGACGGCGGACACTGAGATAGTCCTTGAGATAGTGCAGCGTGACGCCGCTGTCGAGAATGTCCTCAACGAGAATGATGTCGCGGCCCTCGATGTCCTGATTCAGATCCTTGTTGATCTTCACGGCGCCGGTGGTCGTGGTCTGGTTGCCGTAGGACGACACGGCCATGAAATCGACCGAGCACGGAATGGTCACGCTGCGCATCAGGTCGGCCATGAACACAAAGCAGCCCTTGAGCACGCCGACGAACAGCGGCTCGCGGCCGTCAAAATCCTTGGAAATCTGGGCACCCAGCTCCGCCGTGCGCGCCTGGATCTCCTCGGCGGACAGCAGAACGGACGCAATGTCATCTCTCATATCGCTCATAGTATTCTCCCCCATATGTCTGGATCTGTTCCATCCGGATGCAGATCATGGTTTGATCCGGCACCGCCGCCCATTGCTCGGCAATGCCGAAGCCGGCGATGGCCGCCGGAGTCTCCGCTGCGCGGATGATCGGCACGCGGTCGCGCGCACACTGCGTCAGCCCCCGTTCGGCGAACAGGTCGCTCACGCGCTTCGTGCAGCCACGTCCAGCCAGACGGATCCGGTCACCCGGACGCCGCGGCGTAACAGATAGTTTATCATGGATAATCGCAGATTTAAAGTAAAAAGTCGTGAACGTGCTGTGAATTTCGCGAAACGGTCCCGGCTCTCCGACCGTGATGCGCAGCCCCAGTTCCGGGATCTCCACTGTCTCACCGGGGCACAGAATATGCGTCCCGAGCGGCGGCAGCACCTGCGTGCCGAAAAACAGCCGTCCCCGCTCGCGCGTCACGCGCAGGCCGGGCACATCGGCATAGCCGAGCCCTTCCCCGCTGCACAGCCGCTCGAGCGCCAGCAGATGCCGGCGCGACAGCTCCCGTCCGGCCGCCTGCTGCAGCACGCGCACGCGCACCGGGCGCGGCAGCGCCAGCAGCTCTGCTGTCGGGATGCCGTCCGAAATTGTCCGTCCGGCCAGAAATTTGGCCGCCAGATCACTGAGAAACCGCTCATCCTCGCGCAGGAGCGCCGCCGTATCGGACGCATGCTGCACAAAGGCGGCGTTCACGCTCTCGAGCGCCGGCACGGCATGGTGCCGCACACGGTTGCGGGCGTAGGCGTCGGCCGCGTTCGTGCTGTCCTCCACGTGCGGGATGGCGCGGGCAGTCAGGTACGCCTCCGCCTGCGCGCGCGTCGTGTCCAGCATCGGACGCAGGAGGTTTCCGCGCCGCGGCGGGATGCCGGTCAGGCCGCGCAGACCGCAGCCGCGCGCGAGGTTGAGCAGCAGCGTCTCGGCATTGTCGTCCGCCGTGTGCGCCGTCGCGATCCAGTCATAACCGTGCTCGTCCGCGCAGCGGGCCAAAAACGCATAGCGCAGCTCCCGCGCGGCAGCCTCGGTGCCCATGCCGCGCACAGATGCAACGTCACCGCGCCCGGCGTAAAACGGCACGCCCAATTTCTCGCACTGCGCACGCACGAACGCCTCGTCGCGGTCGCTCTCCGCGCCGCGCAGGCCGTGGTTGAAGTGCGCGCAGCCGACGGCGAAGCCGCGCTGCGCACCCAGCTCCGCCATCCGGTGCAGGAGGTACATGGAGTCCACCCCGCCGGACACGGCACACAGCACGCGCGCACCGGGCGTGATCGTATCAATAGTCATCGTCGTACTTCTTCTCAATGGCCGCAAACGTCGTGTATTCGGGCAGCCACATCAGCTCGAGCGTGCCGGTCTCGCCGTGGCGGTTTTTGAGGATGATCGCCTCGGCCAGGTTCGGATTCTCGCACTCCTTGTTGTAATACCCGTCGCGGTAGAGCGCGAGCACGATGTCCGCATCCTGCTCGATGGCGCCAGACTCACGGAGGTCGGACAGCATCGGGCGCTTGTTCTGGCGCGACTCGTTGGCACGCGACAGCTGCGACAGGCAGATGACCGGAACGTTGAGCTCCTTGGCCATGATCTTGAGCATGCGGCTCATGTCGGAGACGGCCTGCGTGCGGCTCTCGTTCGACCAGCTGTGGCCGCTGCCGGCCGACTGCATGAGCTGCAGGTAGTCGATGACGACGAGACCGAGGTTCGGGATGCGGCGGCACTGGGCGTTCATGTCCGCAACGGAGAGCGACGGATTGTCGTCGATGCGGATATCGGTCGCGCTGATGGTCGTGGCCGCAGCGCCGACGCGCCGCCACTCGTCCGCCGAGAGCTTGCCGGTGAGGAGCTTCTGGCTGTCGACCAGGCCCTCGCCCGCAAGCAGACGCGTCGTGAGCTGCTCACGCGCCATTTCGAGCGAGAACACCGCGACCGTCTTGCCGGACGTCTTGCCGACGTGCAGTGCAATGTTGAGCGCCATACTCGTCTTGCCCATGCCGGGGCGGGCCGCAATGAGGATGAGCTCGCCCGCGTTCAGGCCGAGGATCGCCTGGTCCAGATCCGGCAGGCCGGTGGCCAGACCGGGGATGCCCCCACCGCTGCTCGCCGCCTCGGAGAGGTTTGCGTACACGCGCTGAATGACCATGCTGATCGGCTGCAGGCCGCCGACGTTGCGCCCCTGCCGGAGCGCATAGATCTTGCGCTCGGCCGCCTCGAGCATAGCGTCCGCCCCGCCGGAGCCCTCAAAGATCATCTCGTTGATCTCATCGGCCGCCGTGTGCAGGTTGCGCAGCAGCGCCTGATCGCGCACGATGGCCGCGTACTTGAGCACGTTCGCCGCCGTGGGCGTGATCTGCATGACCTCCATGAGGTACTGCTGCGTCGTGTCCTTATACACGCCGCGGACCTTCATCTGCTCAAGCACCGTGACGGCATCCACGCTCTGCCCATAGGAGAACATGGCGAAGATGGTGTCAAAAATGTCGCGGTTGACCTGAATATAAAATTCGTCGGACTTGACCTTTTCGATCACGTCCGGGATGCAGCTCGGATCGATGAGCATCGCACCGATGACTGCCTGCTCCGCCGGAGCGGAATGGGGCGGCTGTCTGCCCAGCAGCTCCTCCATGACGGGTCCCTCCCTCGCCTGCGCGCGGTTTATTTCTCTTCGATGACCAGCACGTGGATGGTGCCGGTGACTTCGTAGCCGAGCTTGCACTTGACCTCATATGCGCCGAAGCTCTTGATGGGCTCGGCCTGCACGATCTTCTGCTTTTCGATGGTGAGGTCAAACTGCTCGTGCAGCGCGTCGCTGATCTCCTTCGAGGTGACGGAGCCGAAGAGCTTGCCGTTGCTGCCGGCCTTCGCCGCGATCTTCACCTGAATGGCGCCGAGCTTCTTGGCGTTTTCCTCCGCCTCAGCCTTCTCGCGGGCGATCTGCGCCGCCTTGGCCTTCTCCTTCAGGCGGAAGGCATTGAGATTGTCGGCCGTGGCCTCCGTCGCGAGCTTGCGCGGCAGGAGATAGTTGCGGGCATAACCGTCGGACACTTCCTTGAGTTCGCCCTTTTTGCCCTGACCTTTTACGTCAACATTCAAAATCACTTTCATAGCAAGATACTCCTTTGCTTAGTTTTCCAGATTGTCGTCGATCGACTTGCGCGCCATCTGCACCGCCTGCGCGACCGACACGTCATGCAGCTGCACGGCCGCCGACGAGCGGCTGCCGCCGCCGCCGAGTGCCTCCATGACCAGCTGCACATTCAGTTCACCGATCGAGCGCGCGGAGATGAACACATCCCCATCGCCCATCGGGTAAATGACCATGGACGCCGTGACCCCGGCGATGTTGAGCAGCTCATCCGCCGCCTGCGCCGCGACGATGCGGTCCTGCGGCTCAGTGGGCGCGGCAATGGCAATGTCCGCGCGGTAGATGGACGCCGTCTGCAGGATCTTATAGCGGGCGACCGTGTGCTCCATATCCGTCTGCAGGAGCTTTTTGACCTCCGAGGTGTCGGCCCCGGCGCGGCGCAGGAACGCCGCAGCCTCAAACGTGCGCTCGCCGGTGCGGACGGTGAAGTCCTTCGTATCGAGCATGATGCCCGAGAGCATTGCCTCCGCTTCCACGCGCAGGATGTCCGGCTGCTCGACCAGCTCCTCGAGCAGCTCCGTCATCAGCTCGCAGGCCGACGACGCATACGGCTCATGGAAGCTCATGGTCGCATTGGTGATATAGGTCGCCGCGCGCCGGTGGTGGTCGATGACCGCCACACGGGTGCAGGCCTCGAGCAGGTTGTGGTTTTCGACCTGGTCCGGGCGGTTGGTGTCCACCACGACGAGCAGCGTGCGGCTGTCGGCGTGCAGATACGCCTCCTGCGGCGTCAGGAACGCCTTGGCATACTCCGGCACGTGCAGCATCCGGTCGCGCAGCTGGCCGGCGGCCGTCTTGTTCGCATCCATGACGATGCGGCAGGGCGTGCCGAGCTTGCGCGCGATGCAGCAAACGCCGGCGGCCGCGCCGAGCGTGTCCAGATCGGAGAATTTGTGGCCCATGACATAGACCTTGGACGAGTCCTGAATGAGCTGGCTGAGGGCGTTGGCCATGACGCGGGACTTGACCTTTGTGCGCCGCTCGACCTCGCCGCCGCGGCCGCCGAAGAACTCGAACGTGACGCGGTTTTTCACCACGGCCTGATCGCCGCCACGCGAGAGTGCCATCTCGGTACCGAGAATGGCGAAATTATAATTTTCATCCAGGCTGTCGCCGTCGCGCCCGATGCCCACACTGACGGTCGCGCGGATGCCGCTGGGGCTTGCCACGCTGCGCACGCTGTCGAGCAGGGACGCGAATTTATTCTCGCGCAGCTCGTCGAGATGCCGCTCCTCGAACACGTACAGATACCGGTCGCGGTCGTAGCGGCGGAAAAAGCCGCCCTTACCCTCGCACCACTGCAGGAGCTTGTCCTCAATGGCGTCACGCATCTCGTTGCGCTTGCGGTCGGTCAGGCCGCGGATGAGCTCGTCATAGTTATCAATGACGATGACGGCGATGACCGGGCGGGACGCGTAATACTCCAGCCGGATCTTTTCGTAGTCCGTGACATCGACCCAGTAGGTGATGCCCATGTAGCTTGCAGCGTCATCCGGATTCGTGCGCACGAGGTTGCCGTGGATCTGGTACTTATGGCCCTGATACTCCAGCAGCTCCGGGCACTGCGTGTTGCCCTCGAGCAGCCAGCGGCCGGAAAACTCCGGGATTACATCCGTGATGCGCATATCGACCGACGGCTTGTGCCGGCCGCAAAGATCGAAAAAGTTCTGGTTGGCCCAGATGACCTGCGAATCCGCCGGGCGAAAGACCGCCATCGGCAGCGGGAAATTCTGCAGGGTATTATTTCGCGCAGACTCCGTATCATAGGTGACGGATTCAATATATCGCTCGAGCGTGCGGCGCTTGCGCGCGCGCATGATGACCGAGTAGATAATGAGCAGCAGAATGATGACGCCCTCGCCGATCGACAGCCAGAGCCGGTCGGAGAAGAAAAACGTGAGCACTGCAAACACGATCAGGAACAGCAGAAACATCCGCGAATTGGGCATCAGCGCACGCTGCAGCTTGGATTCATTGGGTACATTGCCGACTTTGGAGTCCCGCATCGTCATACCTCCTTGCACCCTGTGGGGCAAAACCTATTGCCCCCATGATAATCAATGATTATACCAGCTTTTGCGGGTATCCGCAAGCCATTTTCCCGTTTATGAAAGGAGCGTGCGCATGAAAGCCATTTTACTGGCCGGCGGTCAGGGCCGACGGCTGCGCAGCATCACCGGAAACCTCCCGAAACCCATGGTGCCGCTCGTCGGCGTGCCGGTGCTCGACCGGCTGCTGGATCTGCTGCGGCGCAACGGCTTCACGGACGTGTGCATGACGCTGTGCTACCGGCCGGAGGTCATTCAGGAGCACTGCGGCGACGGCAGCGACTACGGCGTGCACCTGAAATACCGCATCGAGTCCGAGCCGCGCGGCACGGCCGGCGGCGTGCGCGCGTGCAGCGATTTTTACGGCAGGGAGGATTTTCTCGTCATCAGCGGCGACGCCGCGTGCAGCTTTGACCTGCTGGGGCTCTACCGCCGGCATCAGCAGGCGGACGCGGCCGTGACGATCGCGCTCTACCCGAACGCGGAGCCACTGCAGTACGGGCTCGTGCTGCAGGACCGGCAGGGCTTTGTGCAGCACTTCATCGAGAAACCGGATTGGGAGCACGTCGTGACCGATCTTGTGAACACCGGGGTCTATATTGTCTCCCCGCGGGCGATGGCCTATGTGCCGGAAGACCAGCCGTTTGATTTTGCCAAAGATCTTTTCCCGCTGCTACTCGCGGCGCACGAGCCGATCCTCGGCGTGCCGATGGACGGCTACTGGTGCGACATCGGCACCCCGCGCGCCTACTACCAGTGCAGCCTCGACGTGCTCGACGGGCGGCTGAGCCCGGCGCGGCCGGACGCCCCGGATGACCTGCCGCCGCAGATCACGGACCCGAACTGCCGCACCGTCCCCTGCCGTGACCGCGCGCACCTGATGCGCACGGTCTCGGAGGCAATGATGGAGGCCGGAGCAGACTTTACCGACGGCCTGCATATGCGCGACGGCGGCTGGGAGCTGACCATCCGGCCGGACGCGAATGCATCCGCCCTGCAGGTCGAGGCAAACGCACCGGACGCCGCCGCCGAGACGGCGCATCTGCTCGAGCTGATGGAGCGGGACGAGAAATAACAGGACGCAAAAACCGCCGCATCCAAAGATGCGGCGGTTTTCTGATGTTTATTGCTTGTAGTGGTGTGCGTCCTCGAGGACCATTTCCTTGACCTTCATCAGGCGCACCTTGGTCG
>ERZ826220.2006-NODE-2006-length-18473-cov-18.012814_pt1 | contig 18473 bp, 18 predicted proteins | sample MGYA00519927_ERZ826220 | MGnify/ENA primary metagenome ERZ826220 (study PRJEB31778, sample SAMEA3449225) | human gut metagenome | biome: human gut; feature: human-associated habitat; material: faeces | place: United Kingdom | collected 2010/2012 ...
TCTAGATAGATGGCTGTCGATTACAGAACCCGGCTTACAGGCTCACTCGCAATTGCAAGACCCCGCCGAACGGCGGGGTCTTACTGTATGCTGCAAAGTGCCGTTGCGCAGCTGGTACGCACCTGCTATAATAGATATATGACGTGCACCGCCGATATTCGTCATACGGAGGCTTGGCATATGTACTACTCGCAGCTCGTAAAAACAGCGTGCACCATCCTGTTTCAGGCGCACAAGGACGATCTCGACAAGGGCGGCTACCCCTACGTGTTCCACCCGTTTTATCTCGCCACGCAGATGGACGACGAAGCATCAACGTGCGTGGCGCTGCTGCACGACGTGATTGAGGATCACGGGGATGTGTATTCCTTCGCGGATCTGGAGCGCGCCGGTTTTCCCGCATCCGTGCTCGATGCACTCCGGCTGCTGACGCACGCCGAGGGCGTGCCCTATATGGACTACGTGCAGGCGCTGGCGAAAAATCCGATCGCACGCAGGGTCAAGTGTGCCGACCTGCGGCACAACCTCGACACTCGGCGGATCGACGGCGCTGCGCCCGCAAAAAGGGACACCTACCTGCAGGCGCTGGCCTATCTGGAGAAAACGGAATAACAAACAGCGCCGGACGGGTCTGCCCCGTCCGGCGCTGCGGTTTCATTCGGCGCGCAAAAGGATCAGAAAAAGAAAAAAACCTGTAACCGTTGCGGTTACAGGTTATTTTCTGGAGCTGCTACCCGGATTCGGACCGGGGACCTCATCCTTACCAAGGATGCGCTCTACCGGCTGAGCTATAGCAGCATACAAATCCCGCGGAGCTTTCGCTCCGCGGGTGGCGACCGAGAAGGGACTTGAACCCTCGACCTCTAGCGTGACAGGCTAGCGTTCTAACCGACTGAACTACTCGGCCTCGTCGCCTCAGCGCTTGTTTAATATACCAGACGAATCGACCGGTGTCAAGTAATTTTTGAAAAAATTTTCGGCGTTTTTCATTTTTCCGCCGCGGCCGGTTTTCCCGGGCGTGAAAATGTCTCCCGGGCAGAAATCACCCGGGAGACATACGCGGGAAAATTACTTGGTGATCTGGAAAGCGCGCGTGATGGGCGCTGCCTGATAGTTGCCGCCCAGAGTCACGACCGTCACAACATAGCGGCCGGGCTCGGTCGGAGGCGTTGTGGTGCTCGAATACGGGCGCCACTTGCTGGTGAAGCCGGAGTACAGGTAGTGCACGTTCGTCTGCTTTTCAGCGGGATTACCGTCATACATCAGCGTCACGCCGAAGTCAAAATTCTTCGCTTCCTCAGCGGTCAGCTTGCCGTTGGGAATAGTCCGGTTCCACTGCAGCTTCACGCCGGAGTAGTGCTTTTTCACGAGCAGCATGCCCGTGCCGACACCGGTCTCGTAGTTTTTGTTGTTCGTCACAGCCGTGACCACATAGAGGCCCGCCTGATTCGGCGTGCCGATGGCCACACGGACATTGTCCAGCAGACCCGGCAGCTTGCTGAGCGCATCATTGAGCTTGACAAGCGTGTCAATGTCGATGTTGGCTTTCTTGAGTGCGTCCTTAATAAACTGCGGCAAATCCGCACCTCTGCTGATCACATCGCTGAGGATCTTCCGCAGCTGGCCGACCGTGGTGCCGTTGTTCATCATTTCGGTGAGCGTCGGCTGACCGGCCTGCTCAAGTGCCCAGTCGATCGCCTTGATGAGCGCTGTGTTCGTGTAACGCTCGGGCAGCTGCACGAACACGCTGGTGGTCACGTCGCTGGTCATGCCGCCGTAGATGGTGTAGATGTCAAACTTATCGGCAGGGTCGGTGGTGACAAAGCCCTCACCCAGCTTATCTTTGGCCTCGTCAGCGTAGATGCTCGTCGAGTGCACCTTAACGGAGACTTTCGCCTTGTTCACGGTCAGATTGCCCTCAATAGGCGTGCTGGAACGGTAAGCCTCGTCGCCATTGAAGGTCACGCGGATTCGCTGCTCGCCTGCGCCCATCTGGGGGTAATTCAGCAGGTTCACCGTACCGCCGGCAACCGGTGCCCAGTTCGGAATATTGCCGCTGATGCCGCCGTCTTCCTCGCCGAGCACATTTTCACCATAGTACTCAATCGTGAAGTCAGCCACGCTCAGCGTGCCCTTGCTGGGCAGCGTGGAGGCGTCCCAGTCGATGAGGTTTTCAAAGATCGCCTGCAGCATGACATTGGCATTCATGTTGTAGGTAATGGAAGCGCCGGATTTGAGCACGACCTCGCTGGCGATACGATGATCCTCCATATTGACCTTGACGTCATCCAGCTTGAGCGGCTTGTAGTCGGCATTGCCGTTCCACGCGAAGTGGATGGTCTGTGATCCGAGACCAAATTTAAAAAACTGGTCAATAAAGTCGCTGCCCGTCGGGCTATAATTCAAGGGCTGATAATTTTTGATACCGGCGTTGTACTGCACCGTCACGTCGTCGATAGAGATATTCGGATCCGTGCTCTCAAGCAGCGCATCGCGCAGGGCCTGCGCGGTAGCCTCATAGTTGATGCTCTGATCGTGATTGTAGACCATCGCGACCGTCATGCCCTCGGTCACACCCTCTTTGAGCCGGAACGGTGCGTCCGCGCGGCCGGTTACCACCACATCACCTTCCCACGACCAGGGGGCACAGTCCTTGCTGCCGCCCCAGGTGATGCGCACTTTCTGCGTACCTTCACCGATGGCGGGATAAGAAATTCCGTTCTTTTTACCGCCGGTAAGCGGCATCCATTCATGACTGTCAACGCCGAGAACCTTTTCCGTTGCCAGATACTTGATGCTGACATCACCCGCCGTCAGCGTAGGATCTGTGCTCTGGATTACAGCACCAAAGACCTGCTGCTGGACGTTGTCGTAGATCGCCTCGCCGTCTGCGGTAAAGGCGAGCTTGAACGTCGGGTTTTCCTTCGTCGTCGCTTTGATGCCCGGGCGCTCGGTGAAGGTCACCGTCGTCGTGGCCGAGGACGCCTTGTAAGCATCGTCGCCCTTGAAGCTGATCTGGATCTGCTGGTCACCCGCAGAAATGGCGGGGTAGTTTACGGAATTGACCGTACCGCCTTCCAGAGGTGCCCAAGCACGGCCAAGATCGCCGAGAGAGCCGGTCGTCGCCGTGGCATAGTACTTGATCTCCGTATTCTCTGCCGTCAGAGACGGGGTAGTCCCCTCGTCCACGATCTGCTGAAGAATGGCCGCGCGCAGCACGTCGTAATCAACGGTCGTGGCATCCGTATACGGCAGCGCGACCTGCTGGTCAGGCTTAAGAACGATGTTGGACGCCTCACGATCGGCAAAGGTTACCGTGACCTCCGCGGAAGCAGCGCCATATGTGTCGTTGCCGGCATAGGAAATGCGGATCTGCTGATTGCCTTCGGAAATGGCGGGATAGGTCAGGCCATTCATATGAGCGCCTTCCAGCGCTACCGGCTTTTTGTTCACTCCGGCAGGGTCAATTGTCGATGCGGCATAATACTCAATGGTCACGTCGTTGACCGTCAGCTCGGGCGTGGTGCTCTCCACGACCTGGTCGAAGATGCGCTCGCGCAGCGCGTCAAAATTGATCGATACGTCCGCGTTGTACGGCAGCGTAACAGTAACGCCTTCCTTGAGCGTGATGGACGAAACCGGCTTCTGTGCCTTATAGACCTTGACTTCGTTCGTCAACGTACCATCGGCCAGCTTCAGGCGGATCGGATAGCTGTCATCCTCATTCGCCGACAGCGCAGGATGGCTATACTTCATGGTAACAGGTCCGACTTTTTTCGAAGAATCAAAACCGGTGACCGGCCCCCACGCAGTGTTTTTCGTGGAAATTGCAGACTTGCCCTCACACGCATACTGCCACTCGCCCGTGAGAATACGATCCTGCTCCTCACCGCTCATCTGCCCAAAGCCTTCGACCAGCGCCGCCGCAAGAATGCGGTTCACATCACCCGCCGACGTTCCGGCCGGGATAACGGCCGTACCGTCATGCAGTGTGTAGCCGCTGCTATCCACCGCGAACACGGCCGGCGAGAACGCGCCGACCTGCGACAGAAGCAGGACTGCCAGCAGGCATGCCAGCAGACGCTGCAGTTTTTTCCCTGTCATGATGTTTCCTCCTTTGTTTTGTTTCCATTTTGCCACGTTGGTCTTGCATGCCCGCGCATACATGGGGCTCTATCATCCCATATAGGTGTTAAGAACACGTTAACAAATCACCCAAAAAATTTCAATTTATTTATTTAAAAATTTTGTGATTATTTCGAAACCTATCTATTCGAAATTCTGATACAATCGTAAAGAAATATAACGAAAAACTTTCTGCCCAAAAGCCGCATTTCCCTCTTGCATTTTTTTGCGCGGTGTGCTATATTATTTGAGCAATTAAGATATCCGGGTGTAGCGCAGTTGGTAGCGTGCTTGAATGGGGTTCAAGAGGCCGGAAGTTCGAATCTTCTCACTCGGACCAAAATCCGCTGAAGCAAAATGCTTCGGCGGATTTTTTCGTTTCTCCCCTCCCCCACAATTCTCTACAGTTTGTAAACTCCGCGCGCAGGGACTTGACGATTTTCATGCAGCGCTTATAATAAGTGGCTCAGAAACGAAAAAACGACATCAGGTGATCCCATGAACATCGCGCAATGCATCCTTTATATTTTGGCCGGACTGGGCGCCGGCGTTGTGACCGGTCTGGCCGGTCTGTCCGCCGCCGTGGTCATCACGCCCGTGCTCGTCAGCCTCTGCGGCTGGGCCAGCTATGACGCCGTGACCGTGGCGCTGGCGTCCGACGTACTGGCAAGTCTGCTCTCGGCATACACATACTATAAAAACAAAAACATCGACCTCAAGCGCGGCAGTCTTGTCACGGTCACGGCTTTTCTGGGTACGATCGTCGGCAGCTACTGCGGCTATCTCTTCAGCCAGCAGTCTCCGGACGGCCTTGGCTACATCTCCATGCTCACGACGGTCTTTCTCGGCTTCAAGTTTCTGCTCAAACCGATCACCGGCGGACACGACGCTGCTGCCGCGTCCGGCCCATCCACCGGCAAGACCGTGCTCGCCATGGTGCTTGGCTGCGGCATCGGCTGGGTCTGCGGCTTTACCGGCAGCGGCGGCGGCATCCTGATGCTGACGGTTTTTACGCTGGTGCTTGGCTATAATCTGAAAGTCGCCGTCGGCACCAGCACGATGATCATGTCGCTCGTCGCGCTGACCGGCGCCGTCAGCCATGTCTCGCTGGGTGCGCAGCTCTTTCCGCTGCCCATGGCGATCGTCGTTGTCTCGTGCCTCCTTGGCGCGGTCGTCTCCGCAAAATTTGCCAACCGTTGTGAGATCCGGCGACTGAATCGAATTGTCGGCATCGTGCTGATTCTGCTGGGCGCCGTCACAATCCTGATCAAACTGCTATAAGATTTTGATGATAAAAGATCCTGCGCTCTCTGATGGAGCGCCGGATCTTAATTTTTCATCGCTTAGCGCAAAGATTGTTCCATACGTGACAAAAAATTTGAATTTTATGAAGTTTTTTCGGCGCCTACAGCATTCGACACGTTTCTACTCCATTCTGTGTTAAACTGCGCATCGCAGCGACCGGAAGACGCGCCGGAACCTGCAAATACGCGGAACAAAAAGGAGATCACCATGGACTTCAAGAAACTGTACTTCACCCTCTTCAACACCCTGAGCGACGCCGTGGAGCACATCAATACCCATGACTATGAGGAGGCACGGCTGCTGCTGATCCATGCGCAGCAGGAAGCCGAGGAGTGCTACATCACATCTGCATAAACAAACATGCAGCAGCCGGGCCGCACCTGAATGGGTGCGGCCCGGCCGGCTTTTGATGCCGCTGTCACCCGAGCTGGCGGGTCTTTTCAAACGCGGCGTCCACGGCTGCGATGCAGCTGCCGCGAAAACCGTGCTGTTCGAGCGCGTCCACGCCGGCGATCGTGCTGCCGCCGGGGCTGCAGACATCGTCCTTGAGCTGCTCCGGGTGTTTGCCGGACTGCAGCACCATCTCCGCGCTGCCGGCAAGCATCTGCGCCGCATAGCGGATGGCTTTCGCGCGCGGCAGGCCGCACTTGACGCCGCCGTCGGCCAGCGCCTCCATAAACATATACGCAAATGCGGGGCCGCAGCCGGTGAGGGCGCAGCCGGCGTCGATCAGTGTCTCGGGGATGGGGTCGACGATGCCAGCGTCCGCCATTAGCGAACAAAACGCCGCGAGATCGGCATCCGTGACATTGCCATTGGCGCAATAGAGCACAACGCCCTTCCCCACGGCGCAGGCGGTGTTCGGCAGGATGCGGATGATCTTCTTATCCGCGCCGAGCAGATGCGCGAGCCGCTCGAGCTGCACACCGGCGAGCATGGACACAAAGATGCTCTCCGACGCTGCGATGGGCACCGCCAGCGACTGCGCGACACCATCGATCATCTGCGGCTTGACGCCGAGAAACACGAATTTGCTGCCGCTCAGGATCTCCTCCGGCGCAGCGGCCTGACAGCCCAGCCGCTTGGACGCCGCCGCGCTGTGCGCGGGGCTGCTGCAGGCAACGGCGACCTTCTCCCCCGTGACCTGCCGGGCCGCGGCGGACGCCAGCGCGCCGCCCATATTTCCGGCGCCGATGAAACCGGCTTCATACTTCGTCATGGTGCTTCCCTCCTCAGCGGATCTGTCCGTCGCCGCGGATAATATATTTATAGGTGCTCAGCTCGTCGAGCCCCATGGGGCCGCGGGCGTGGAGCTTCTGCGTAGAGATGCCCATCTCGCAGCCGAGGCCGAACTCGCCGCCGTCGGTAAAGCGGGTGGAGACGTTGACATACGTTGCCGCGCTGTCCGTGCCATTGATGAAGCGCTCGGCACTCGCGGCGTCCTCGGTTACGATGGCATCGCTATGGTGCGTCGAGTGTGCAAGCACGTGCGCGATGGCGGCGTCCAGACTGTCGACCACGCCGACGGCAAGGATATAGTCCAGATACTCCGTGTCAAAGTCCTTGTCGGATGCAGGCGTGCCGTCGATGATCTGCGCCGCAGCAGCGTCGAGCCGCAGCTCGACCGGCGTGAGGCCCTTCGCCGCACGGTCATCGACCAGTGCCTTTTTGAGCATGGGCAGGAACTCAGCCGCGACCGCCCGGTGCACAAGGCAGACCTCCTCGGCATTGCAGACCGAGGGGCGGCTGGTCTTGGCGTTTTCGATGATGCGCACAGCCTTGTCGAGATCGGCATATTGGTCCACATAGACATGGCAGATGCCGGTGCCGGTCTCGATGCATGGCACGGTGGCATTCTGCACGCAGGCACGGATGAGCCCTGCCCCGCCGCGCGGTATGAGCAGGTCGACGAGGCCCTTGGCCTGCATGATCTCCGTGGCGCTCTGGTGGCTGGTATCCTCGACGATGTTGACGATGTCCGGATCGCCGCCCACGGACGCGATGCCCTGCTTGAGCGCGGCCACGATGGCCTTGGCCGTGTGGAAGGCCTCCTTGCCGCTGCGGAGCATGCAGACGTTGCCGCTCTTGATGGCGAGCGCGGCGGCATCGGACGTGACGTTCGGGCGGCTCTCATAAATGATCGCGACCAGGCCGAGCGGCACCTGCTTTTTATAAATCTTCATGCCGTTGGGATGGTCGATCTGCGCGAGGATGCGCCCCGTATGATCCGGCAGCGCCACGGTCGCGCGGATGCCGTCGGCCATGGCGTCGATGCGGCCCCGGTCCAGATAGAGCCGGTCGAGCATCACGTCCGAGATATGGCCGCGTGCAGCGTCCATGTCCTCGGCATTGCAGCGAAGAATGGCATCGCACTCCACCTGCAGACTGTCGGCCATGGCGGACAGGATGCGGTTTTTTTCCTCAGCGGTGGCGTTGCAGATGCTGGGCCATGCGGACTTCGTCCGCTTGAGAATGTCCATAGTCGTCATAGTAGTCCCTCCTCAGGAATGTGGTATCAGGAATCGGGTGCCGGCGCGTCTACCGTCCACGATGTCATAGAGGACCTCGGGCTTTTCGCCGTTGGCAATAACCATCTCGCAGCCGGCCGCAGTTGCGATCTGCGCGGCGTGCAGCTTCGTGACCATGCCGCCGGTGGCGAGCGCGGAGCCCTTGTCCCCGGCGAGCGAGAGAATGTGCGCATCAATGACCGGCACCGTCTCGATGAGATGCGCGTCCGGATTCTTGCGCGGGTCGCTGTCATACAGGCCGTCGATATCCGAGAGCAGGATCAGCAGATCCGCACCGATGGCAGCGGCCACGATGGCCGAGAGGCTGTCGTTCTCACCGATGGTGTTCTCCACGCCGATCTCGTCCGTCGCCACGGCGTCATTTTCGTTGATGACCGGCAGTGCCCCCAGCTCCAACAGGCGTGAGAGCGTGTTGCGCACATTGCGGCTGCGCTGCTCGCTGCGGATGTCCTCACCGGTCAGCAGTAGCTGCGCCACGATGTGATTATACTCCGTGAAGAGCTTATCGTAAAAATACATCAGCTCGCACTGGCCGACGGCGGCGGCCGCCTGCTTGCCCGGCATATCCGCCGGGCGCCCGGGCAGGTTGAGCTTACCGACGCCCATGCCGATGGCCCCGGACGAGACGAGAATGATCTCATAACCTGCATTTTTCAGGTCGCTGAGCACTTTGCACAGCCGCTCCATGCGCTGAATGTTCAGCCGTCCGGTCGCGTGCGCCAGTGTAGAAGTGCCGACTTTGATAACGATTCGCATAATGATCCCTCTTGCTGAATAATTGCATTTATTATAGCGCATCGAGCGCAAAATTGCATCCCTTTTTGTCTTTGCTGCGCAAAAGAACCGCCAAAAATCACGCGCGCACGGCCGGACAGTTCGGCGACCTGCTCACGGAGCACCCGGAGATCGGCGGCGAGCTCGTGACCGACCTGAAAAACCACGAGACCGCCAAAGCCGATGACGCCCGCCGGCGCTGGTACGCCAACGCCGACGCCATCAGTGCATTCCTCGCCGGCATCAACGCCTGCTGGAACGAAGAAAAATGGCGCGAATTTTTCTACAGCCATCTGGAAATGACGGAAAAAGAAGCGACGCTGCGCCTGCAGAGCGACTATGCGGCCGACATCCGCATGTTCGACCAGATCGAGACCGAGGCGCTGCGGATGGCCGACGATATGTTCTGCGGTCTGGCCATGCGCTGCCGCTGAACGCACAACGGGAGACACCCTGCGGTGTCTCCCGTTGCATGTGAAAGAAGAACGAACGCTTGCCTGCACTCAGTCTGCAAACAGCGGCGTCGACAGATAGCGGTCGCCGGTATCCGGCAGGAGCACGACGATGGTCTTGCCCTTGTTCTCCGGGCGCTTGGCCAGCTCGATCGCCGCCCAGACGGCAGCGCCGGAGGAAATACCGACCAGCACGCCTTCCTTGTGGCCGATCAGGCGGCCGGTCGCGAACGCGTCCTCGTTGCTGACCGGAATGACCTCGTCATAGGCCTTCGTATTGAGCACATCCGGCACAAAGCCCGCGCCGATGCCCTGAATCTTATGTGGGCCGGCGTGGCCCTCGCTCAGGACCGGAGAAGTCGCCGGCTCCACAGCCACGACCTTGACCTTCGGGCACTGGGACTTCAGATACTCGCCGACACCCGTCACGGTGCCGCCGGTACCGACGCCTGCAACAAAGATGTCCACGTTGCCGTCCGTGTCCTGCCAGATCTCCGGGCCGGTCGTCGTGCGGTGGATTGCCGGGTTGGCCGGGTTGACAAACTGGCCGGGGACAAAGCTGTCGGGGATCTGCGCGGCCAGCTCGTTGGCCTTCGCAATCGCGCCCTTCATGCCCTGCGCACCGTCCGTGAGGACGAGCTCGGCGCCATAAGCCTTCATGATCTGGCGGCGCTCCACGCTCATGGTCTCCGGCATGACGATGATGATGCGGTAACCTCTGGCCGCGGCGACGGACGCCAGGCCAATGCCGGTGTTGCCGGAGGTGGGCTCGATGATGACGGAGTTCGGCTTGAGCACACCGCGCTGCTCCGCATCCTGAATCATGGCCAGCGCCACGCGGTCTTTCACGGAGCCGGCCGGATTGAAGTACTCGAGCTTCGCCAGAATGCGGGCTTCGAGCTGCTGCTCTTTTTCAATGTGCGTCAGCTCCAACAGGGGCGTTTTTCCGATCAGCTGGTCAGCGGATGTAAAAATCTTGCTCATGAGATGTTCCTCCATTTTAGTATTATAATATTAATATGTATGTGTGCATGTTTCATGTCTCGCTGGATGTACGCTCTCTGCGCGTCAGCCGGTACAACAGTGCCAGCAGATACACAAGCGTCCGGAAATGCGGTTTCGCAATTTTCATCGCCTACATTCTCTATAGGTTAATAGGATTATATCGCGTTTTTCCCAGTGTGTCAATAGGGAATTTCATTTTCTCTTCCCGCGAAAAATTCGTTAATAGACGTTCGACTATTAACTGACCAAGTTATTAAAAATCAACAAGCAAGTCATGATTCATCTTTTTTGCGGCCATTTTCGGGACTTTTTCAGGCAAATGTGTGGAAAATCACCGCCGTTTTCTCAAATCTTTGCGCCGGCGGGCTTTGCGCGCACAGTTTCCATAGCTTGACTTTTCAGGGGGCGCAGTGTATACTAAACGCATAAGTGTACGTGGGTCGGCATGTGTTACCCGACATCCGGCACAACGGCACTTATGCACATTTATCAAAGGAGTGGAATCAATGAAAAAGTCCCGCAAACTGCTCTGCGTGCTTCTCGCTGCGGTCATGATTTTCAGCATGCTGTCGGTCATGGCTTTTGCAGCCGATGAAGATGTCGCAGCCGAGGAAAGCGTCGCGGCTTCGGTCGAGGAGAATTCTCCGGAGACCGCCGGCGTCATCTCCGACGCACTCGGAAACATTTTCACCAACCTGCCCAACTATCTGGTCGTCGTGAAGACCCCGTGGGGCACCCTCGCACCCGGTGCTCAGGTCGTCCTCTACAGCCAGAACAAGGACGAGATCGTTGCGACTGCCGCCGCCACCTATGGTGTCGCGGTCTTCGCCAAGAAGGATCGTTTCAACGCTTACAGCCTGTCCGCTACCTGGACGCAGGCATCCACCGGCATGCAGTATAAGTCCGCCCCGCAGCTCTCCGTTGGCAAGCTGCCGGATATTGACATTGTGACCGTTTACCCGACGTTCCGCATCGGTCTGAAGGATACGGACCATGATGCATACATTGTTGGCTATGACAATGGCTATGTCGGCCCGAATGACACGCTCACCCGTGCCGAGGCTGCACAGATCATCTACACGCTCATGACCGATCAGGCGAAGGCAGAGAACGCGAAGAAGAACGGCAAGACCTTCGTCGACGTCAGCAAGACCCACTGGGCATACGAGGCCATCACCATGATGACCAAGGCCGGCGTTATGGTCGGCACCGGCGACGGCAAGTTTGCTCCGGGCGCCGTGATCACCCGCGAGCAGTTTGCGACCATGATCGCTCAGCTGTTCAAGATCGAGGTCAACCAGCCCATCACCGGCTATATCTTCAAGGACCTCAACGGCAGCTTCGCTGATAAGTACATCAGCCTGCTGTACGCCATGGGCATCCTCGAGGGCAAGGGCAACAACACCTTCGGACCGAAGGATTCTCTGACCCGTGCTCAGGCGATCACGATCGTCAACAAGCTGATCGGCCGTCTGCCTGGCGATGGCACCACCAGCTTCGGCGCTGTCGCTGACCAGATGAAGACCTGGCCCGACAACATGGACACCTCTGCTTGGTATTACGCCGCTGTTCAGGAAGCGACCAACAGCCATGACTACACGCTGGACGTCAACTTCAACACCCTGAAGGATCTTAAGGGCGACTTCTTCCAGAACATCAAGCACCCGATCACCGAGCGCTGGACTGTGATCAAGTAATTTGATCTGATCAATCTGCAGCAGACACCTTCGGGTGTCTGCTGTTTTTTCTCTCAGCGCGGCAGGGCCCGGCATTTTTGCCGGGCCCTGCCCTTTTTGCTTATATGCGCCAGAATCAAGTGCGGTCGAACGCGGGATTGGTCATATAGACATTCTTCTGATCCATCTTCTCCGTCGCCAGGCGCAGCGCCTCGCCAAAGCGCTGGTAGTGCACGACCTCACGCTCGCGCAGGAAGCGAATGACGTCTGTCACATCCGGGTCATCGCACAAGCGCAGGATGTTGTCATAGGTCTTGCGGGCCTTCTGCTCGGCCGACATATCCTCCGACAGATCCGCGATCACGTCACCCGTCACACCGATCGTCGCTGCCGTCCACGGTGTGCCGGACGCAAACTGCGGAAACACCCCCGCCGTATGATCGACGAAATACGTGTCATAACCGGACTGTTTGATCTGCTCCGGCGTCATGCTGCGCGTGAGCTGATAGACGATCGTGCCGACCATCTCGAGGTGCCCCAGTTCCTCCGTCCCTGCCGGGGCGGCAGAAATGTTCCATTTTCCGTTCTCGCGCGCCTCCGCCGCGCATACACTTTCGCCGGGAGGTGCTGCAATGCAACCACGAATTTGGATCTGCACCCAACAGCCAGACGAAACGGCGCTGCGGAAAGCAGCCAATATCTGCATGCCGCAGATCGAGCACGCGGTACTTGCAGCGCTGCGGGCGCGCGGCCTGCTGACGGACACGGAATACCGCCGCTGCTCTGCCCTGCTCGTCCAGCCGCTGCCATGATCCCCACCGGAAAATCGCTGCGCGTGGCCGCTTACTGCCGTGTCTCAACCGACCGGGACGATCAGGCAAACTCCTTCGAGAGCCAGCAGCGCTACTTTCGGGAATACATCGCCCGGCAGCCCGGCTGGGAACTGGCGGACATCTTTGCCGACGAGGGGCTCTCCGGCACCAGCACGAAAAAGCGGCTAGCATTTCAGCGCATGATCGCCTGTGCGCGTGCGAGGATGCTCGACCTGATCGTGACGAAGGAGATCTCCCGCTTCGCGCGCAACACGCTCGACAGCATTTATTACACACGCGAGCTCAAGCGCCTTGGCATCGGCGTGCTGTTTCTGAGTGACAACCTCTATACGCTCGACGGAGACGCCGAGCTGCGGCTGACGATCCTCGCCTCCATCGCGCAGGAGGAGAGCCGCCGCACCTCCGAGCGCGTCAAGTGGGGGCAAAAGCGCCGCATGGAACAGGGCGTCGTGTTCGGCCGCGACCTGCTCGGCTATGACGTGCGCGGCGGGGTGCTGATCGTCAACGAGCCGGGCGCGCAGATCGTACGGGATATTTTCCGCAAATTTGTGAATGACGGCAAAGGCGCGCACACCATTGCGCGCGAACTCAATGAAGCCGGCGTGCCGACCGCACGCGGCGGGCCGTGGCGCAGCAGCGTGATCCTGCGCATCCTGCGCAACGAAAAATACTGCGGCGATCTGGTGCAGAAGAAAACCTACACCCCCGACTATCTGACGCACGAGAAAAAATATAACCACGGGCAGGAAGCCTATGTCGTCCTGCGCGATCACCATACGCCAATCATTCCGCGCGCCACGTTTGAAGCGGCCGGGCGTATCCTGACAGCGCGCGCTCAGTCGCAGGATGGACAGCCCAAGCACAGCCGGCGCTATCCCCTCTCCGGCAAGCTCCGGTGCGGCGTGTGCGGCGCAAACTGCGCCGCCCGCTGCAAGGCACGGCGCGACGGCAGTGCAGCTCTGTCCTGGCGCTGCTACGCCGCCACAAAATATGGCCGCCCGCACACCGACGCCGCCGGACATACACGCGGCTGCACCGGAGAAAGTCTGCGGGACGAGGACGCCGTACAGATCCTGACCCAAGTCTGGGCATTGCTGCCGATCGACCGCACCGGAATCGCCGCCGATGTGACAGCAGCTCTGAACGCGGCCATTTCCCCGGAGCGGATCCGGCCGCTGCAGGCAGAAGTGACAGCCCTGCTCGACGGCACAGCACAGGACGCAGCGTTCTATGCCCAATTGCTCGACCGCATGGTCATTCACGACCGGGCACACATCGAGGTCAGGCTGCGTGATTTCCCGGGTACATGGCGCTTTATGCGCGCAGAAACAGCGGCGCCTCCGAAATGACGGAGGCGCCGCTGTTGGGATTCTGATATTGGAATTCAGCGCGCAAGAAAACGCGACAGAAACTCGCGTGTCTTGGGATTCTGCGGGTTTTCAAAGAGTTCATGCGGCTTGCCCTGCTCGCAGATGACGCCGTCGGACATATACACGACGTCGCTGGAGACATCGCGCGCGAAGGCCATTTCATGCGTGACGACGATCATCGTCAGGCCCTCTTCGGCCAGGCGGCGCATGACATCGAGCACCTCGCCGACCATCTGCGGATCGAGCGCGCTCGTCGGCTCGTCAAACAGCAGCACTTCCGGCTGCATAGCCAGCGCACGGGCGATGGCCACACGCTGCTTCTGACCGCCGGAGAGCTGAGACGGCCGGGCGTTGATATACGGCGCCATGCCGACCTTCGTCAGGTACTCCATGGCGATCTCCTCAGCCTCCTTGCGGCTGCGCTTGAGCGCCGAGACCTGCCCGGCGATGCAGTTGTTGAGCGCGGACATGTTGTTGAACAGGTTGAAGCTCTGGAACACCATGCCAACCTTCGTGCGGTACTGGATGAGGTTGAAGTCCTTGGCCGTGATGTCCTGCCCGTGATAGAGCACCTGACCGGAGGACGGCGTCTCGAGCAGATTGATGCAGCGCAGCATCGTGCTCTTGCCGGAACCGGACGCGCCGATGATGCTCATGACCTCGCCCTTTTTCACGCTGAGGTTGATGTCGCGCAGGACGGCGTGGTCGCCGAACTGCTTTTGCAGATGTACCAGCTCGATTACATTGTCTGCCACGGCTCAGCCCTCCTTCGTGATGTGGATCTCGGCGTTGACATCCGTCTGCGAGCCGAAGATCATGTAGTTTTCGTTGCCGTCCAGCTTCCGCTCGACCCAGCGCAGCAGGCGCGTGATGGTGAACGTGAGGATGAAATACAGAATGCAGATGACGAGATACGTCTGGAACGTCTGGAAATTCTGGCGCTTGATGATGCCGGCGAAATAGTACAGCTCCGTCACGCCGATGACGTTCAGGACGGACGTATCCTTGATATTGATGACAAATTCGTTGCTAACTGACGGCAGGATATTGCGCATGACCTGCGGGATAATGACCTTGAACATGGTCTGCGCGTGCGTCATACCGATGGACATGGCACCCTCAAACTGGCCGCGGTCGATGGAGATGATGCCGCCGCGCACGATCTCGGCCATGTACGCGCCGGTGTTGATGGACACGATGAGGATGCCGGACGGGATGAGCGGCAGCGTGTCGCCGCCGGTCGCAAAGGCATAGCCCCAGTAAATGACCATCGACTGCACCATCATCGGCGTGCCGCGGAAGATCTCTACATAGATCGCAATGATCGCATTGAGCAGCTTATGCAGCGCGCGCAGGATGGGGTTCTTGGACATCGGCGCCGTGCGCACGACGCCGGTCAGCAGACCAAGTGCAAGGCCGGCCACCGTACTCGTCAGCGCGATGAGCACCGTGTTGCCAACGCCGGTCAGCAGCTGGGGGTAATACTTGATGAAGATGTTCAGAACATCGTTTAAGAAGCTCATAGTTACTCCGTTTTTCCGTTATGACGGGCGGCAGGCACCGTGCACGCGCATGGTGTCTGCCGCCTGCGTCGAGGTTTCTTACTTGCGGATGATGACCACGAGGTTGGATTCGTAGTAGGTATCGGTGAAGTCGATCTGCTCCGAGCGTTCAGCCGTCGGGCTCATGCCGGCAACGATCGCATCAATGGCGCCGGAGTTGACAGCCGGAATGAGGGAGTCCCACTCCATGGCGTAGATCTCGAGCTTCAGGCCCAGACGGTTTGCAACATACTGAGCGATCTGCACGTCATAGCCGTTGGCATAGAGGCCGCTCTGGCCTTCGCTGCTGATGGGCACGGCGCCGAGGGAAGTACCTTCGGTATCGGTCCAGTTATAGGGCTCGTAGGCGCACTCCATGCCGATCTTCAGGGTGCCGGTCGTGGTGGCCGGAGCGTCACAGTGGACGGCAAACTCCGTGACCGTGCCGCCGGAAGCGAGCGTCACGATCTGCTCCATGAGCTGGGACTTCTGCTCCTCGGTGATCTCGGCCAGAACGGTGTTGATCTGGTCGCGCAGGGCGTTGCCCTTCTTCAGGCCGATGGCGATGCCGACGTCCGACGCCGTTGCGGTGAAGCCGGTGTCGTTGTTCTTGAACGGCAGGTAAGTCAGTTCATCGTTCGAGCCGCAGACGGAAAGGGCCGTCGGCTCCTCGGCGATGTAGCCGTCAATCGCGCCGCTCTTGAGGGCAGTCAGCAGGTCGGCGAACTCCGGATAGGTGCTCGACTGGACGTCCGGGATCTGGGACAGGGCGTCGGCGTGGAACGTGCCCGCCTGCGCTGCGATCTTCGCGCCCTTGAGATCGGCGATGGTCTTGGCGTTCCGGACATCGACAGAGGCCGTGTCGCTTCCGCCATTGTTGCTGCTGCCGCAGCCGGTGAAGCACGCCACGCAGAACATGACGGCCAAGAGGATGGATACGATTCTTCTGATGTTTGCTTGCATTTTCTACATCTCCTGTCAGAGTGATTCGAAAAAACAGAGAGCCTGCGACCCGAAATGGTATCGCAGGCTCTCTTGCAAGCATACAAAGAAAACCGTTGATAGTGCTCCACATACGAGGTATGTGACAGTCCTGCGCCTGTTAAGCGCAGTCCCAGCAAGCTCACGACGGCAATCGCGAAACCGCTTCGGCGGAGCAGCCTTTCTCCCGCGACCGCTTGCCGGCGTATATCACGGGGTACTCATCAGATCCGCAACCTCTATCAGGTACTGCATTCTTCTATTTTTTTATGGCGTAATCTTAATGCATATCTCGTGGGTTGTCAAGCCTTTTTGCATTTTTTAGGCTTTTGACGAAAAAACATGCATAAATTTGCCCGCTTTTGTCTGCATTGCATCATGCTTCTATCGGCAGCGCCATTTCCGCCGCTTCCGTACCGATGTCGGTGAGTATGGCCGACAGCTCCGGGTACGGCATGGCATAGCGCTGACTGAGGTAGCGCAGGGATGCACCCAGCTCGCCGTCCGGCCCGCCGTACTGCGAGCAGATGAACTTTGCCAGCGCGGGATTGGAATTTTTGATCCGGATCGGGTATTCCAGTTTCTTTTCATAGACAAACATCGCTTACTTTCCCTCTCCTTCCTGCTGCCACGGCCAAGGCGCGTTGAGCCAGTCATAGACGTCCGAGCTTTCCAGATCCCGCAGCGAAATGGGGCCATACTGCTCCACGTACCGCTTGCGGCCCTCGGCGCTCATGCGAATGCACTTTTGCAGTGTCTCGAACGCCTCACGGTCGTCCGGATGGGTGTCGAGATACAGGTTCAGCTCCCGGATGACAAAATCCATCGCCATCAGTTCGCACAGCGGCGTGCTGAGGTCGCCGGGTTTGTTGACCATGTTCATGAACGGCAGATCCAGTCCCGGAAACAGCGTGCCGCGCGCCAGTGCCATGCGCTTGTCATACGCAGGCTCGCTGGACTGCTGCATGGGCGTCTGCGCCAGCGCCAGCGGCGCGCACTCCGGAAGTGAGCCCTGCTTGAAATTGCATTTGTCCACAGTCGTTCCTCCTTTTCGATCGGGCATTTGCCCCGCACCATCTTATGCGCGGTCGGTTTTGCAGGTGCAAAGGCGCGAAAAAGGGCGGCGCCGGATGGCGCCGCCCTATATGCAAGCAATATTTACTTTGCCTTTGGCAGCGCCATGCCCGTCTTTTTGAGCGTGGTGCGCAAAAAGAACAGCGAGAGGATCAGCGAGAAGATCTCCGCGATTGGGAACGCAAACCAGATGCTGCGCAGCACGCCGGTCAGAGACAGCAGGTAGGCAGCCGGGATGAGCACCACGATCTGGCGCGCGATGGAAATAAGCATGCTGTAGACGCTGTAGCCAAACGCCTGACACGCCGAGCCGGACACGATGCCGATGCCGGCAAACACGAACGCCAGGCTCATGATGCGCAGTGCGGGCGCGCCGATCTCCAGCATGGCGTCCGAGGCGTCAAACATCAGCAGCAGCTCTTTCGGAATCAGCTGGAATACGAGCAGACCGACCACCATGATCGCGACGGCGTAGACCATGCCGAGGCGGATCGTCTTATGGATACGCTCCGGCTTCTGCGCGCCATAGTTATAGGCAATGATCGGCACCATACCGTTATTCAGCCCGAACACCGGCATGAACACAAAGCTCTGGAGCTTGAAATAGACGCCGAACACAGCGACCGCTGTGGAGGAATACGCAATGAGGATCATATTCATGACAAAACACGTCAGCGATGAGATGCAGCTCATGATGATCGACGGGATGCTGATAGCCGTGATCTCACCCATGAGACGGCCGTTCGGCCGGATGTGCCGCAGGCGCAGATGCACCTCCGGGTTCTTGAAGTGGTTGAGCATCACGGCGA
>ERZ826220.2011-NODE-2011-length-18415-cov-3.601035_pt1 | contig 18415 bp, 10 predicted proteins | sample MGYA00519927_ERZ826220 | MGnify/ENA primary metagenome ERZ826220 (study PRJEB31778, sample SAMEA3449225) | human gut metagenome | biome: human gut; feature: human-associated habitat; material: faeces | place: United Kingdom | collected 2010/2012 ...
TTTTGTGCTCCTTTCTGCCTGCGCATTTCTGCGCGACCATGCCGGTCACGGCCATGACCAGCGCCGTGATGGGCACGATAGCCAGCACGGCGGGCAGCAACACCGCTTCGGCATCGCCCGCCTCGCGCCGCAGGATCCGGGCCAACTCGTCGAGATTCTCCTGCCGGTCGAAGATGCGGGCGATATTGGCCGAACGCATCTCGCTGGGATTGTTGCGGATCGTTTCGAGCGCCGGCATGTTGAACGTGCGCACCGCGCACTCCGTCCCCATGCGGCGGAATCCCTCGGCGAGGAACTGCGTATAGAAATCGAGGAAGCCCTCGGCATTGAACAGCACCGCCTTGCGCCACGGCAGCGCATCGGACGCTTCGCTGCGCACATACCCCGCCAGCGTCAGCCACGCGGGTTTCAGCCCGCCCATCGGCGTGAGCCGGTAGTGGTTACGGGCTGCATCGCCCTCGACGGCGACGCCCGCCTCCGCGAGCAGTGCGGCGGCCTCGGCCGCCAGCGCCCCGAAACGTTCGGCGCCGATGCGGGCGTAAGGGTGTTCGGGAGCCTGCCGGATCGTCTCGGCCACCGACTCCGCGGGAGCGGTCACGGGCGTACCGTCGGGCAGCGCGCCCAGCAGGTCGAACGACCCCGACGAGAAGTGCAGCGCGCTCTGCCCCGAAGAGATGATGGCGCAGCGCCGCCCCGCTTTCGAAAGGCGGATGCCGCAGACGAGTCCCGCCAGGCCGCCGCCGATGATTACACTATCGAATTTCATATCGTCATTTCGTATTGTTAGCACTCGTTAAACCGCACACGCCGTCGTAGAGCCACATCGTGAACTCGCTCTCGCGCAGCGTATCGCCCCACGCCACGGGGGCCATGCCCTTCCAGCGTTCGTTGAGGAACGCCGTCAGATCCTCCTTGGCGCGCCGCACGCAGTACTTGCCCGCTTCGGCCATCAGCCCCGCGGCGCGGCAGGCGCACAACTCGCCCTGACAGGTACCCATGCCCACACGGGTGCGCCGGCGCAGGTCGACCAGATTGTTCACGTCCAGCTCATTGAGCGCATACTCCACCTCGCCGACCGACACCTCCTCGCATTCGCACACCAGCGAACGCCGGGCGGCATCGCCCGCAGCCACCTTGCCGGCCATGTCGCCGTGACGGTGGATCGACGAGGCGCGCTGCGCCACCGGCACCGAGATCAGACGACGATTGACCTCCTCCTCCGGCTCGCGCGAGCCGGGCAACTTCTCCTCGGCGGTGGTACATTTGGCCGTAAGATTCAACTTTTTGCAAATCAAGTCGGTCGTCCACTCCGCCATCAGACGGTAGGTCATCAGCTTGCCGCCCGTGATGGTCACGAAGCCCTCCAACCCGTCGCGCGTGGCGTGGTCGAGCACCACGATGCCGCGGCTCACGCTGCGGCCGCTCGGATCGTCGTCCGACGCCACCAGCGGACGCACGCCGGCGTAGGCGCGCAGGATGCGCGTATGTTCCAGCGACGGGGCCAGTTTCATTCCCTCGCGCAGCAGCAGGTCGACCTCGTCGGCCGTCACGTACATGTCGTCCACCTCGTCGAAGGGCACCTTGCTCGACGTGGTGCCGATCAGCGAGATCGTATCGCCCGGCACCAGGATGTCGGCGTCGGCCGGCTTGCGGCAGCGGTTCAGCACGATGTTGTTCACCCTGTGGCCGAAGATCAGCAGCGAGCCCTTGGCCGGCAGCATGTTGACCGTCACCCCCGCCTTGCGGGCGATGTCGTGCCCCCAGATGCCGCCCGCGTTGACCACCACCTGCGCGCGGTATTCGGCCGTCTGGCCCGTCTTGCGGTCGAGCACCTTGACGCCCGTGATGCGGTTCTGTTCGCGCAGGAAGTCGAGCACCTCGTGGTAGGTCAGCACCTCGGCGCCGTGCGCCTTGGCATCGATGACGTTGGCGGCCGTCAGCCGGAACGGATCGACCGCGCCGTCGGGAACGCGCACCGCGCCGATCATCGCCGGATTGGCCGACGGTTCGAGCCGCAACGCCTCCTTCGGATCGATCACGTCGGCGCGGATCCCCGCCGCGCGGCACGCCTCGACGAACTTGGCCTGGAATTCCAGCCCGTCTTCGGGCAGGCTCAGGAACAGACCGTCGGTCTGCTCGACGCAATGGCTGGCGATCCGGCGCAGGATCATGTTCTCCTTGATGCACTCCTCGGCCGACTCGCGGTCCGTCACGGCATAGCGTGCGCCGCTGTGCAACAGACCGTGATTACGGCCCGTCGCACCCGTGGCGATGTCGCCTCGTTCGAGCAACAGCGCACGGATACCGCGCAGGGAGCAGTCGCGGGCCACACCCGCACCCGTAGCGCCGCCGCCGATAATAATCACATCGAATTGCTTTGTCATAGGATATTTTCGTTTTCGATTATTTTCCGCATACAAAGGAACGCATAAAACGAAAAATTTCAAAATAAAACCGTAAAAATTTCATAACGAAACCGACATTTCTTCGAGCCGTCCCCCTTTCCGAATGTCAAAATCCCCCTCCTCACGGACATAGCGCCCGACAATCGCAAACGAAACCGGACGAAAAGCGGGACGGCATTCCGCCGTCCCGCATCGCAAATTCGTCCGAAAGAGGGGTCAACGACCCGCCGCGAGGGTGAAATCGCCCATCAGACCGTAGTCCTGCTGCACGTAGTCCTTACCGGAGGGATACTCCTTGACCCCGCGCCAGAAGGCCGGCGTGATCCGTTTGAAGTGCGCGGCGTGCAGCGGTCCCATGAGGTTGTAGTTGCTGCCCACGACCTTCACCTCCACACGGTTGCGGCCCGCCACGATCCACTCCGTCACGTCGACCGTATACGGCTCCGCATAGACGATACCGGCCGAACGGCCGTTGACGAGCACCTCGCAGACCGTACCCTTCCACTCGCCCAGCGCCACTTCGTAGTAGGGCGCCTTTTCGGCGACATCGAACTCCCGCGCATAGGTCACCTTGCCGGGATAGCAGGGCCAGCCCTGCGCCTTCCAGCTGCCGGCGGCGAAATCGCCCGGAGCGACGATGTTCCACCCTTTGGCGGCCGGTTCGAGCCGGAAATCGCCCAGGATGTAGATCGGTTCGATCTCGGCCAGCACGCGCATCGGCGAGCACTCCATCGTCAGCACGTTCTCGCCCGTGCGCACGGCATCGCCGAGGGGCATGAAGCGCATTTCGGGATCGATCCAGTGCTTGTCGGACAGGGCTTTCAGCTCCACGCCGTTGAGCGTCACGCGGTAGAGTTCGGGCTGCTCGACGACGGCCTGCAAGCGGCTGCGGTCGACACCGGACGTCACCGTGAACCGGTACGACGCCTTGAATCCGCCCATCGTGAAGGTGTCGCGGCGCACGGTATGGTCGCGGAACTGCACCGAGGTGCTCCACGGATTGCCGGCCTTGAAGCCGTGATGCTGGTAGGCGAGTTTGGCCGCGTCGTAACTGTTCAGATCCGGATAGACCTTGCCGTCGAGTTCCAGATCGCAGAAATCGATCGTCATCACGTTGGGCGCGTCGGGCTTCGCCGTCAGACCTCCCGCGGCAGGAACCGCCGTCAGCACGCGCCGCGCAGGCGCGGGTGCCAACCCTTCGCGCTCCTCGTCGAAGACGTAGAGCAGCAGGCTGCCGGCCGGATGGAGATCGTAGGCGATCGTCAGCCGGTCGCCCTCGCGCTGCGCCTCGTAGCCGCGGATCTCGCCCGTGCGGGTATCGAGCAGCGCGGCCTGACGTCCTTGCAGCGTCACCGTACCCCGGACGGGGCGCGTAAGGCTCGAATTGGCGAGGAACAACAGCTGTCCGTCGTCCATGCGGCGGCGATGGTGGAAGAGATAGTTGCCCTCCGGCGCATCGAATGCGATTTCGGGCGTGGCGAAGAGCGAGTAGTCGATCGGTTCGCCCGCATCGGCGCGCGTCACCTTCGCCGGATCGGCGAAGAAGGCCTCCGCCTCGGCGCTCCTCGCACCGTCCACATACTGCGGCGTACCGTAGGCGATGATCCGGCCGCCCTTCGCGGCGAACCGTTCGAGCAGGTCGAACGTCGCGGCGTCGACGTTCTCCATCTGCGCCGGCAGCACCACCGTCCCGTAGGCGCGTTTACCCACGACGAAGCGGTCGCCCTTGACCGAACCGTGGTTGAGCAGGATGTTCTCCGACCCCAGATCGAACTCCACCTGATGCCGTTCCAATGCGGTGATGAAGGCCTGGAACTCCTCGCCCATCGTCCGCCAGCGGTTCGGGCGCGGCGCGTTGTAAGTGTAGTACATCCAGATCGAGGTGGTGGGTTCGAGCACCAGCACGTCGTTGTACTGGCCGCCCGACGAGAGCGCCAGCGACAGACGGGCGAAGTGGAGGTTCAGCTCGCGGTAATACTCCCACCACGGCGAATGGGGCGTGAAGGCGGGCGGATAGTCGTACTTGCGCGCACCGGCGATGCTCAGCGGTGCGATATGCTGGTTCATGAAGTTCACGCCCAGCGCATATTCCCAGTCGCCCTGACGCTTGAAGTCGCGCAGCGTCATATCCCAACCGCCGCCGCCGTAGGATTCGCTCAGCTTGCGCACGCGCCCCATCTGGTTGGCCGCACTGTTGACCTCCTTCACAGAACGCACGTTGCCGAAGTGGGCGTTGGGCGATTTGACGTCGAATTTGTTGTACAGCAGGTCGATGCCCGGCATCTGCTGCCAGGCGTACATGGCCATATTGTCGGGGTTGTGCCCCATGTCGGGCCACCCGTGCTCCCAGAAATGGCCGGTGAAGACCAGGTTGTTGCGCTCGCAATAGTCGTGGCAGACCTTGATATAGCGATCCAGGAAGAGATTCATCAGCACGTCGCGGTAGTTGTGCCGCACCTGCCGCCACGGACCGACCTCCTCCCAGAGCGAGACCAGATTGGGTTCGAGATCGTATCCCCAGCGGGCGCGGAAGGCATCGAACAGGTCGGGTGTCCAGCGGATCGACTCGCGGTCGGTCACCACGATCTGCGGCTCGTCGGTGAACCAGCCCGGAACGGTACCGCCGAACTCCTCGCCCACGACCTTCTTGTAGCCGTCAAGCGTCAGTTCGATGAATTTGTCGGCCACGCCCTCGTGCATCAGATCCACGTACGAGAAGCCGCTGTACCACGGCGACGTGGGGTTGTAAGCCTTGTAGAAGAGGTAGTAATCGCCCTTTTCGCCACGCCGCGAAACGGCTTCGGCCGTAATGTCGGTGAAGGCGTCGCCTTCACGTCGCAGGCAGCAGAAGAAGCGGTCGACCGTATCGGGCAGCACCCCGGCACGCAGGTATTTGAGCGCCACGCCCTCGTCGTAGCTCTCGGGCATCGCCTCGTTGACGTGGCCGCCCGCGAAACCGCTCGGATAGGAGTTCTCGTCGTAGATCCAGACGTTCATGTCCAGTTCGCGGCCCTTCTCCATCGTATGGCGGAAGAGCGAGAACCAGTTGTCGTCGAGATACTGCGTCACCATGCCCGGACGGGGGTGTACGAAGACGCCGCCGAAGCCCTTGTCTTTGAGGTCGGCCATCGCTTCGTCGATCCGTTCGGGTGTCACGACCTTGTTCCAGACGAAGAGCGGCGCCGAGCCGTACTCCTTGGAAGGTGCCGCGAACTGCGCGCTCAGGCTCTCGAAATCTTCCGCAGCCGGAAGATTGCGCCCGTCCGGCGCAGCGCAGGCGACGGTCAACAGCCCCCAAAGGGGCCATATCGCACTTCGGAATGTTCGTTTCATCGGTTGCATAACAAGTCAGATTAATAGTTGGTTTGTTCTCTCTGCCGTTTACGAATTCTCCGCCGGCCGCCGTCACCGGCCGTCGGCGGAGAAATCCGTCGTTCGAATCTGCGGCATCAATACCCGGGGTTCTGCTCCATCGCCGTGTTAGTGTTCATCTCACCGACCGGAATGGGCCACAGGTAGTCGCGGTTGGGGTTGAAGACGCGCGTCTGGGCCAGGTAGCGGTCGTCGGCACCCGGAGGCGTCGCGCCGTAGACCTCGCCGTTCATCACCTGCTCGGCGATCCGCCAGCGGCGGATATCGAACAGACGGTGTCCCTCGAAGGCCAGTTCCACACGGCGCTCGCGGCGTACCAGTTCGCGCAGCTTCGTCTGCGTAGCGTACTTTGTGCGATCCACGGGCGGCATTCCCGCACGGTCGCGGATGTCGTCGAGATAGTCGTAGATATTCGGATCGCTCAGCTGGTTCAGCTCGATGGCAGCTTCGACGTAGTTGAGCAGCACCACCGCATAGCGCATGTTCTGGAAGTCGAGCTTGCCGCCGTCCGTACTGCTGTAATTGGTGCGGTCGGTTTCGTTCGCCCACTTCTTGATCCAGTAACCGGTCTTCGTCGAACCCTCCTTGCCGATGGCGTCCTTGTGCGAAGGCTCCCACGGATGGGCCGTATAGCCGAGGAAGGTCTCGGTGGGGAAGATGATCGACATGCCCAGACGCGGATCGCGCTTTTCGGGCTGCGGGTCGAGCTGGTAGGCCCGTTTCTCGTCGGCGGGCAGTTCGTCGAGCGTGCGGCCGTCGAGCAACTCGAACTCGTCGACGAGCGACGCCGTGGGCGACAGACCGGTCTGGCCGTTACCGCCGTCGGGCGGAGCCAGACGGCGCTGCACCTGACGCATACCCAGCTCGGTGGTGAGGATCGACTCCTTCGTGTCGTTGTTGTAGGCCTCGTGGATGAACTGCCGGCGGAAACTGTCGGCCGGATCGGCCGTGCTGCGATAGAGGTCGTAAATTCCCAGCTTGATTACCTCCTCGGCCCACTTCTTGGCATTGGCCCAGTCGCCGACATAGAGATAGAGGTAGGACATCCACGCATAGCAGGCGCCCTTCGTCCAGCGCCAGCGCTCCGACTTGGTCTGCGGCACGACCGGCAGGTTGTGCGACGCACCCTCCAACTCGCCGGCGATCCAGTCGACGACCTCCTGCTGCGGACGGCGCACGAGGAACTGCTCGGTCGGCAGCGTCGAGTGGTCGACGAGCGGAATATCGCCGAAGAAGAGGAAGAGCTCCAAATGGTAGAACGCCCTGAGCGCACGCGCCTCGGCGGCGAAACGGTCGACGGTCTGGATGCCTTCGTGCGGCGCCGCGTCGGGGGCCACCGTCGCCTGCTGGTAGTGCTCCATGAAGCGGCAGCAACGGCGTATCACCGTCCATTTCATGTTCCATATCTTGTTGCAGACATCTTCGCTCGACGATGTAATTCCCGCCGTAAAGGCGTTGTAGGAGACATAGTTGGCCGAGCCGACTCCGTTGTCCGTCAGTGCCTCCATCTCCACGCGGGCATTGGGATAGCCGCTCGCCTGCGACTGCTTGACATCGTGATTGACATAGGTGATGGTGCCCGACGGCATGGGCTTGTAGAGGTTGTTGAGCGCCGTGTTGAGCTGTCCCTTGTTCTGCCACCACTCTTCGTCGGTCGTCTGGTTAGGCACGTCGCGCACCAGAAAATCCTCGCATCCGGCCATCAGCGCACCGCCGGCCATCAGCAGCAGGAGCGCTGCGCGGGAGAGGTATCCTTTGATATGATCGATATAGTTCATAATTGTTTACTGTTTAGGTGTTACCGGTTAGAAATTCACATTCAGACCGACGGAATAGGTCTTGAACATCGGGTAGGTGGTGTGCGTGCCCTTCGTCTCGGGGTCGATCAGCTCGACCTTGGTGAAGGTGAAGGGATTCTGCACGTTCACGTAAACACGGAAGTTACCGGCATGGATCTTCTTGGCCAGCGCCTTGAAGTTGTAGCCCAGCTGCATGTACTTGATACGGACGAAGGCGCCGTTCTCCTTCCAGAAGGTCGACAGCAGCGCATTGTTACCCGGATCGGTCGTCACGCGCGGCAGTTTGGCGTTGCGGTCGGGATTCTCGGCCTTCCAGTGGTCGAGGTGCCAGCGCTGGGGCGTACCGCCGTACTCCGGATCGAGCGGATTCGAGATCAACCCCTGATAGAAGATCGGCACGTATCCCACGCCGTTGACCTGCATGTCGAAGTCGAGGTTCTTCCAGCGGAACGAGAGGTTGCCGTAGTAGACGCTGTGCGGGTCCTGGTCGCCCAGCGGCACGCGGTCGTCGGTCGTAATCACCTTGTCGCCGTTGGTATCCACGTAGCGGATGTCGCCGGGCAGCTGCGCGGTCGTCGCGCCGTCGTAGCCGCCGATGATCGGCACGCGGAAATCGAGGTCGTCCTGCGTGAGCAGGTGATCGGCCTGATAGCCGTAGTACTCCTTGATGGCGTGTCCCTTGCGATAGATCGTATTGCCGTTGATAAGCTCGTCGTTGGTGATTTCGAGCCACTTCGACTTGTTGTAGGAGTAACCCAGATTGATGCTGAAATCGATGTCCTTCGTAAAGGAGTGGTTGAAGCCCACGCCGATCTCGTAACCCTTCACCTCGGCCTTTCCGACGTTCATCGGGGCGGCCAGCAGCCCCGAGCTGGGCGTCGAAGGCACGTTGACGATCATGTCGTCGGTCACCTTGCGGAACCAGTCGAAGGTCACTTCGAGCTTCTGCCCGAAGAGGCTCAGGTCGACGCCCGCGTCGAGAATCTTCACCTTCTCCCACGTCAGGTCGGGGTTGCCGTTGACGATTTCGTTACCCGAGTTGTCGATAATGGTCTGATAGCGATAGAGCGCCACGTTGTTGTTGCCCAGCATACCGTAGGAGGCGCGGATCTTGAAGTTGTCGATGAACCGGGCGTTCTGCATCCACGGTTCGCGGTTGACGTTCCAGCCCACGGCCACCGAAGGGAAGTTGCCCCACTTGTGCCCGTCGCCGAAGAGCGACGAACCGTCGCGGCGAATGCCGACCTCGGCCAGATACTTGTCCTTGTAGCTGTAATAGGCCTTTCCGAAGAACGAGAGCAGCGCCACGTCGTCCCAGCCGTTGCGGCGGTCGACCTCTTCGTTCCATCCGCCCAGAATGTTGATGCGGTGGTTGCCGAACTCCTTCGTCCAGTCGAGCGTCGCGCCGACCATCCAGTAGCTCGTGCGCGTGGTATAGGTGGCCGACTTCACGGCGCCGAACGTTCCCGACTCGTTGCCGGAGAAGTAGTCGAGGAAGACGTAGGCGTTGCGGTCCTTCTTGTCCATGCCCGATGCGATGCGGTAACCCACCTGTCCTTTGAGCGTCAGGCCGGGAATGATATGCCACGTGGGGCGGGCGTTGATCGTCACGTAGTCGCGCACGCTCTCCACCTGCGTACCGCGTTCGAGGTTGGCCAGCGGGTTCATCCACTCGAAATAGACGCCGTAGTAGTCGTATCCGGGCTTCTGTCCCTCCTTGCGGGGATATTTCGAGACGAGCGTCGGCGGTGCGAGATAGATGTAGTCCAGAATGGTCTTGTTCATCGTCTCGGGCTGACGCTGCGTATCGCGGCCGACGAACATGTCGACGAACATCATGATGTCCTTGTTGAGGTTCACCGTCGTGTTGGCGCGCACCGTCAGACGTTCGAATCCGTTGTCCATCACCTTGTACATACCGTCCTGATTGAGATACTGCGCCGACAGGGCGAAGCGCGCGGTGGTGTTACCGCCCGACACGGTGAAGTTGTGCTCGTGGATCGGGGCCGTCTCGCGCATCGTCTCCTTCATCCAGTCGGTGCTGGGATAGTGGATCGGGTCGCTCCCCTCGCGCGTGATCCGAATCTGTTCGGGGGTATACTTGTCCACGCCCGTGGTATTGCGGTTGGCCTCGTTGATATACTCCATGTAGGTGGCTCCGTCGACGAAGTCGGGCAGGTAGATCGGCTGCTGAATACCGAAATAACCGTTGTACGACACCGAAACCTTGCCGGCCGAACCGCGTTTGGTCGTGATGAGGATAACGCCGTTACCGGCTTTGGCGCCGTAGATCGACGCAGCGGCGGCGTCTTTGAGGATCGACACCGACTCGACGGTCGAGGGATCGAGCTTGTCCATGTCGAACTCGAAGCCGTCGACCAGCACCAGCGGGTCGGAACCCAGAAGCGACGCCACGCCGCGGATCTTGATCGTCGCACCGTCACCGCCCGGAAGGCCCGAACTCTGAGTCACCAGGATACCCGTCGTTCCGCCCTGCAAGGCCTGCGACAGACGGGTGATGGGCTTGTTTTCGAAATTGGAGGGCGCCACCGCGCCGACCGAAGCGGCGATATGCTTGCGCTGCTGCGAAGTCATACCCGTCACCACGACCTGGTCGATACTGGTCAGTTCCTCCTCCATTGCGATCGAAAGGTTGGCCACGCTTTTGTTCACCCGATACTCTTTGCCCGTGTACCCGATAAACGAAAAGGTGAGCACGTCGCCGTGTTTGGCCTTGATCGAGAAGAATCCTTCGGCGTCGGTCGTCGTTCCGCGAACCGTTCCCTGCACGAGCACCGTCACGCCCACCAGCGGCGTGGGAGGGTCTTTCGTATCTACGACGACGCCCCGGATATCCAACAATTCGTCAGCCGGCCGCGCCGCAAAGGCGAGGGGGGGGGAAATCAATGCCAGGCCGGCCGACAGGCAGGCCAGACAAAACAGTCCGAGCCGAGAGCCGAAGGCTTTCGACCGGTTCGTTACTGGTCTAAGTTCATCCATGATTCATAGTTTTAAGTTTGTTTACATCTATCGGAGATAGGGATCGGCTGGTGTCGGCGGCCGTTTCGGCTCCCTGCTGTCCGTTTCCGCTTCTCGCAGCGGCCGCACGAACTGTCCGGCGGCACGGAAAAAGGAGGTCTGACGGCTTTTTGTTACATAATTGTACACAAATATAGAATGTTCGGAAACGGCGTCGTTACGCATTTTGATTTATAGATTTCAAAAAATGACTCTCCCGGGACAATCGATAGAATCAGGCGGCAATATCCCATTTTGCACCGCCGCGCCGCCGAAGCCCGACGACCCGAGCGGGCCTTGCCCGAAGCCCCCGCCGAGGCGGGGGTTTGGGGGTGGGTCCAATCTGCAAACGCGGCTCCGCCGCGAACGCTCCGACGGCCGGTCGGGTGCATCGGATCGGAAATCCGACGGGGTGCGAAGCCGTATATAGCTACCAAAATAAAGAGAGGCGCGGCTTCTGCGGGCCGCACCCCTCTCTTACCATCGTGCCGGATTCCGAAACTCCGGCGCGAATCACTCGGCCGGAACGATCAGGACGTTGTCGAGGAACCAGCGGTTGGTAAGCCCGTTCTCCTTGGCGAAGACCGCACTGAACTCGATGTGCGTCTCGGCCGTCGCGCCTGCGACGTTCACCGTACAGGGCTTCATCTCCCGTTTCTCGCTGATCTGTACCTTCGCCTCCTTCTGGCCGTCGATCGTACCCGGGCCCACGACGATCACCTTGATTTCGGGATTGTCGCTCTTCGTGCTCGACGAAGGATCCTCCCACCAGCAGCAGGCGTCGAAGCTCACGGTGATGTCGGTCGCCCCCGTCAGTTTTTCCAGCGCCGGCGTCTGAATCCAGCCGACGGCCGATCCGGTACCCAGTTTGAGCATCCCCGTAGCGCCGTAGACCGAATTGTTGCCCGTGTGTCCGGCCGCATTGTTGCCGCCTACCCAGCCGTCCAGGCCGACCGCCGAGCGGTAGGCCGCGCTGTGGGTCGTCCAGAGGTTGGCCGCCGCCGAATTGGCATTGCAGTATTTCTCATAGGGCACGAAGATCTGATCGAGCGCCTTGCCTGTCGGATTGTCGTTCACACCGCCTGCAAACGCCGTATAGACGTTGTTGCCGCCGTAAGCCAGATAGCGGAAATCCTGGAAGAGTACGGCGTCGGCCGGCACCTCCGGTTCAGCCTTCGTCGTCACGGGACACAGCTCCGTCCACTTCGAGTCGATCTTGCCCGCATCGTCGGCAACCCCCTCGGACGGGCAGCGCTTCACGCGGAAATAGTAGGTCGTTCCGGGATCGAGCGCCCCGATGATGAAACGGTTGTAAACATACTTCGGATTCTTGTCGTCGTTGCTGTTCACCTCGTAGGTGAACTCGCGCACCACCCCGGCGTCGTCCGCATCGGAATCCAGCAGCTGCCACGCCCACTTTCTGGTGCGTACGGGGCTGTGGTCGTTGTCCCACTCCATGATGATCTCGTGCGAATCGGCACGGAAGACGTAGAGTCCCGTCGGCGCCGCCATGCGGTTGGCCGTTTCGCTCTTCACCTCGTAGGGGCCGAAGCTCTTGTCACCGAGTTCGACGGCGACCTTGAAGAGCACCTCGCCGAAGGTCGTGGGCCCGTCACGGCCATGCGCGCCACACCGCTGCCCGCGTCGAGCGTCACCTCGCCCGCAGCCACCGACAGGCCGTCCGAGCCCTCGCCCGACAGCGTCGGCGTGACGGTCAGCTTCTCGCCGCCCACCGCACGCGAATAGTTCACGGCGATGTAGGTCTTCTCGACCGGTTCGTCTTTGGCCATGTCGCCTTCCAGCTCCACGCCGTCGATGCGTACCTGGCCGTCTTCCTGCACGACGGTCACCTTGCGGTCGAAACCGGCGCCCGTAATGTGCAGTTCGGCGGTGCGCTCGACACCGGTGTTGTGCAGCGCCTTGATCGTCACGCGCTGCGAAACGATGCCCTCGTCGCCGGGGCCGCTCGTCTTGTCGAACGCGAGCCACCCGTCGCCCGTCAGATAGGTGCAGTCCAACGTCCACGGCACCGTCGAGCGAATCAACAGCTGCTGGTCGGACTCCTCGTAGGAAAATTCCAGTTCGTCGAAATTCGTCGCCAGACTACTCGCCGCATCGTCGTCCGAGCAGCCGGCGAATGCCAGCGCCGCCAACAGGACAGCGCACATTCCTCTCAGTTTGAGTAACATTGTCGTAATTTTAGGTATTCATTAACATTCGAACAGTTTTTTCCGATCCCCGTTCTCCTGTCTTTCGTTTCCTCGCATCGTCGCCGCTCCGCACGCACGGAGCCTCCGGCCGGCATCAATACACGGGCGACCTGGCATCCGTGAAGTCGTCGGGCGCCGTGAACTCCGACTGCTCGTAGCGGTTGCCCCAGCGGTCGACGGCCACCACCTTCAATGCGGCCCTGACGTCGTTCGGCTCAGCCACGTACATGTGCTTGCAGGGCGACTTGTAGTTGTCGCCGCGCCCCAGCACGCCCACATGGTACCCCACCGACCACGCGTCGGTGTAGGTCGTCACCAGCGTCATCGCCTTGGTCTCCACGCCGTTCTCGCAGAGCGTAACCCGCCATTCGGGATCGGCGTTCCAGACGTTGGCGATCACCGTCTTCGGCGTATAGGGATAGGTGAAGCCGCTGTGGGTGTCGCCGCCGCGATGCAGACGGATCTGGAACGACTCGTCGTGCAGGCTGGATTTGTAGCGCCAGTCGGTGATCGCCGCTCCCTCCACGTCGTAGACCGCATAGCCGTTGGGCGTGCCGTCGCCGTTGAGCGCCGAGTGCCAGAACACCCCGCAGGGTGCGCCGTGGATATGCTCGTAGAGTCCTCCGTCCGCGTCGGTATTGATGAAATTCTCGTTGTAGTGGGTGTGCGCCGCCATGAGATGCGCCTCGGCGTACTCCGAAAGCAGCGCCTTGACGGCCGCCATGTTGCGTGCCGTACCGCTGCGCAGCGGGATATGGTAGCAGAGGATGACCATCTTCTGCTTCGGCACGAAACTCAGGTCGGCGCGCAGCCAGGCCAGCTGGGCGTCCGTAAAGCCGTTGGTGTACTCCGTGCCCGAGGTGTAGATCACGTCGTCCATGCAGACCACGTGCACGTCGCCGCGGTTGAACGAGTAGTCCACCGGCCCCATCGTATAGCGGAAATAGGAGGCGTCGCGCGGCGTGGCGTCGTCCACCTTGTATTTGTCGTGGTTGCCCGGCAGCGCGAAGACCGGAATGCCCGCCGTCCCCAGCGAACGGCGCACGCCCGCGAGCAGGTCGGGTTTCTCGCCCGTGATGTCGCCCAGCGCCACGCCGTAGCAGGGCACCGCCGAAGCCGTCGCCGTGCGGCGCACGTCGACCATCGCCTCGCGTTCGAACCGCGTCGCCTCCTCGGCCTTGGCGGGCTGGGGATCGCCGATGCAGATCAGGCGGAAGCTGCGCTCGACGCCCGCGAGGCGTTCGAGCGTGAAATCCTGACGGATCTTCTGCTGCGAGGTATCGAGCCGCACGTAGAAATCGGGATAGCCGTCGTGTCCCGTGCGGATCTTGAACTCCGCGGGCACCGAATAGTAGACGTATTCCGCCGCCGCGTTGCGCTTCATCTCGTAGACGCCCCCGGCATCGGTGGCCACGCACTGGAAGCCGTCGCTTACGACCACGCCCTCGACAGGATTCCCCGCCGTGTCGCCCACGAATCCGTAGAGCGTACTCGACGCATCGACCTCGATCTCCCTGGGCGGCTCCGCAGGAGGCGTCCGGGGTTCCTCTTCACCGCCTCCGCAGGCGGTCGTCAGCAACAGCGCGAGCACCAGGGCCGCGCGGCGCATCAAAGCTTCGAATCGGTTCATTACAAATGTTTTATTTGATCTCGACAAGCGGAATATCCAGCAGGAAGGCCACCTTGCGCAGCGTGTCGCCCACATGCCCCGTACCGATCGCACAGTGGTGCGACGGGCCGGCCAGGCTCCACTCCTCGATGAAGCGGCGCGCCCCGCAGGCGAAGCGGTAGCGGCTGTTGGTATTGCCGATGCGTAGCGTCGGCCCCTCCACCGACTCGCCCTCGGCCATGAGCAGATAGACCCCATCGGGTCCCTCGCAGACCGACAGCAGCGTCACGGGGCCGTGCTTGACGCTCATCTGGATCGAGAGCCCCTTGCCGGGCTTGCCGTGGTAGAGCGGCAGCGGAACCAGCCCCACCGCCCCTTCGGCGATGGCGAAATGGGCCGGGCCGTCGTGCCCCAGCATCACGATGTCGTCGTCGAAATCCAATGCGTAGAACTCCGAAAAGGAGCCGCCCGCACCCAGCAGCGAGAGGATCTTCATCGCCTGCGCGTTCTTCACCTCGCACTCGCCCGCCACGGGGATTCCCCGTCCGGTGAGCAGCGTATTGCCGGCGATCACGGAGGTGACGATCCGCTCGTAGTCGTTGCCCGGAGCACCCTCGTAATAATAGGCCATCGCCCCCAGCCCGTGCGCCGCCACCAAGCGGTCGAGGGCCACCGACGTGCGCGCCGCACGCTCCAGCTCCGCCTGCTCGCATTCGGGCGACACCTCGAAAGCCGCGCGGAACTCCGCGATCTTGCCCGCGACCTCCGCGTCGGTCACCCGCTCGCGCAGGGCGTGCAGCTCGCACATTTCGAGCAGTTCGACGTGCGTCCCGAAGACGGCCGACTGGCGCGTGAGGTCGGTATATACGTCGAGCATCCCCCCGTAGTAGTGTCCCAGTACGCCGAGCCGGTTCCGACGCATACCGGCACAGACGCCCGCAGCGGCGATCCACTCGCCGATCTGCCGCCAGGCGACCGGATCGTCGAGCCATCCCGTCACGAAGGCGCACCGTCGGTGGCTGCGCGCCAGCACGCTGGCGATTTCGGGCGCCGAGCAGGCCTGGCAGTTCGCCAGCCACATGCCCGTCATCCGGCCGCGGTCGCCCAGGGCGTTGAGCCGCTCGTAATCGATGGCCGGCGTCGGTTGCAGGTTGAGCACCACCACCGGACAGTTGAGCCGCTGCACGACGGGCAGGATCGTCGACGACAGACAGTAGGTGGCCATATAGAGGAACACCAGATCGACCTGCTCGCGGACGAAGAGCGAAGCCGCTTCGAGCGCGCGGGCAGGGCTGTCCACCATGCCGGCGTCCGCCACCTGCACGCCCGCGTCGCGCTCCATCCGATCGCGGATGCGCGCCTGATAGCCTTTCAATTCATCGAGCAGGCCGTCGAACTGGCCCCAATAGGTATCGAGCCCCGTTCCGAACAGGCCGATTTTTGCGTTGGAATTCATAAACCGTATGACTTTTTCGATTTTTGTCTCAATGCAAAAGTAGCACGGATAGAGACCCTTCGATTTCTGTTTTTGATTTAAAGATTATACAAACGGTATCCGTACGATTTCGATTTTTGACCTAATTGTTATATAAAAACACAGGAGGCGGACAACGGTCCGATAAATTATCTATCTTTACCTCTGAAACCCACTCCGAACCTCTCCGACCGATGGAAACCTCCGCTCACATCAAGTATCTGCTCGCCAACGAGCAGGACAACCGCTGGGGCGTCGTCGTCACGACGACCGGCTATCAGATCATCGAACCGCAAACCTCCTACCCGCCGTCGAACCATCCTGTCCGCTACCTCTTTTCGGTCGAAAAGGGACGGCTGCTCAACGAGTACCAGCTGATCTACATCTCGCGCGGCGACGGACAGTTCGTGTCGGCTTCGCACAAGGAGACCTCCTTCGAGGGCGGCGGCAAGTTCATCCTGCTCTTCCCCGGCGAGTGGCACAGCTACCGCCCCTCGCCCAAGACCGGCTGGCACGAGTACTGGATCGGATTCACCGGCCCCGACATCGACCGCAAGGTCGGCACGAAGTTCCTCGACCCGCACCGGCCGCTTTTCAACGTCGGTTATCACGAGGATATCATCAATCTCTACAAACTGGCGTTGCGCACGGCGCAGGAGCAGGGCAGCGGCTTCCAGCAGATTCTGGCCGGCATCGTCAACCTGCTGCTGGGATTCGCCTACGCCGAGCACATGCAGACCGCACTCGAAGACATGCAGGTCGCCGCGCAGCTCAACGAGGCGAAGATCATCATGCAGGACAACTTCAACCGCAACCTCTCCTGCCAGGAGGTCGCCGCGCGCATCTGCATGAGCTACTCGCGGTTCCGCCGGCTCTTCCGACAGTACGTCGGGTTCGCCCCGGCGCAATATCTGCTGGAACTGAAAATCAACAAGAGCAAGGAGCTGCTGACCAATTCGGCGCTCACCTGCCAGGAGATCGCCTTCGAGAGCGGATTCGAATACCCCTCGCATTTCAACATCGCCTTCAAGAAGAAGACGGGCATCACCCCCAACCAGTACCGCGACCTGACGCAGGGCCGGTTGCAGGAGATTCCCGATTCGATCCATTTGTAAAGGAGCCGTCCGCATCGTCTGCGACTCTCCGAACCGCACCTGCGCGCCCCTTTCCGATGAGCCGGAACCGCGGGAAAACGCCCGCGTCCTTACCCTGCCGGGCTGCCGGCACCTCTCGAAACCGTCGCGGCGACGCTGCGTTCGACGATCCGCCCGCCTCCCGGGAAAAGCGGCGCGGTCTGCTGCCGCGCAAACCCTGCGATTTCCGACGTTCGCGGACATACGCAGCGGATGCACCGGCAGGGGAACGGATCGGCTTCGCGCCGCTGCTTTTTTCGATGGAAAAAAGACCCCGATCCATCGTGATCGTCCAGCGAGGCGGACGGCGGACTCCCTGCATTCCCGCCCCGCGATCCTCTCCGGCTCTTTCTCCGAAAAGAAAGTGCGAACGGAATTTTCCGCGGAAGGGAGAGGCCGCGGAGACCGGCCGAAACGGCGGGCCTCCGCCCGCGAAGCGTCCCGCGGCGGTTCGCGTCTCCGGCGCCTCGCTCCGGCCGGCAGGGACGGAACGGATGCCCCGATTTTCGGTCGCCGAGCCGAAAGCGCCCCCGATCCGCGATATTTTCCGGCCGAAGGCGACAAGTTTGGAATATTTCCCTTAACTTTGCCGGAACGTAACTCAACAGTCAGGTTAGTAAACTATTATTATTTTTACCATTTTAGCAAGACATGGGAATGAATTCGATTCACGTGGTATTTGCCGAGGAGGATCATGCGAAGTTCGCCGACGAAATCTGTCGGCTGATCTACGAATCGGCATTGCAGCGTGGCACCGGCATCGCCAAGCGTTCGCCGGAGTACATTGCCTCCAAGATCAAGGGAGGCAAGGCCGTGGTCGCCCTCGACGGCGACCGGCTGGTCGGATTTAGCTACATCGAGTGCTGGGAGCACGGCGATTATGTAGCGACTTCTGGTCTGATCGTGAGTCCCGACTACCGCCACATGGGTTTGGCGGCGCGGATCAAGGAGAAGACCTTCGAACTAGCCCGACGACGATTCCCGTATGCTAAGATATTCAGTATCACGACATCGCTTCCGGTCATGAAGCTCAATTCGCGGCTGGGGTACGTGCCCGTGACCTTTTCGGAGCTGACCGACGACGAGACCTTCTGGAAGGGGTGCGAAGGGTGCTGCAACTACGACATCCTCCAACGTAACCACCGCCGCATGTGCCTCTGTACGGGGATGCTCTACGACCCGAAGCAGCCGCGTCGGGAGCATTCGCGTCTGGCGCCCTACCGGATGGCGTTCCGGAACTGGCTGAAAAAGGTGTTCAGCCTCAAAAAGAAGTAGAAAATCAAAAAACGGAAATAGCATGAAAAAGGAAAAAGTCGTACTGGCGTTCAGCGGGGGTCTCGATACCTCGTTCTGTGTGAAATACCTCTCCGAGGAGAAGGGCTACGAGGTGCATAC
>ERZ826220.2022-NODE-2022-length-18355-cov-5.405355_pt1 | contig 18355 bp, 17 predicted proteins | sample MGYA00519927_ERZ826220 | MGnify/ENA primary metagenome ERZ826220 (study PRJEB31778, sample SAMEA3449225) | human gut metagenome | biome: human gut; feature: human-associated habitat; material: faeces | place: United Kingdom | collected 2010/2012 ...
CCTACGCCAATTTTCAAGACTGGTGCCATAAACCAACTCGACCACCTCTCCATATTTTAGACAAATATTTTAAAATCGCCTAAAGACAGTATTTATATTACCATTAAAAAAATTATTTGTCAATAGATTTTTAAATATTAACAAAAAAATTTCCGAAAAAATTTCTCACATTATAATAATTTCTAGTCCAATCAGGCTACTTAGATACGATTTAACTTAGTTTTATAAATGATTTATTATGCTATGTATTTTGATCGCATAGAAAAATATGTGTGTAATAGAAAAAAAGAATAAATAAGCTTAATTTGCTTTTTATTCTTTTTTATTTTTATTCATATATTAGAATATCTTCTATTTCGCCTATTTTTGTAAAATTATTTTTTACAAATTCAATTATTTTATCTGATTCCTGCCAACTATTTTTTTCTTTGTTCATTAATATTATTTTTTTGCCTTTAAATCCTTTTAATTTTTCTATAACTCCTTTTTCTCCATCTTTTCCAAGATTTCCTAATAATAACATATCAAATTCTTTATTGTTCTGTTTTAATGGTATCATATATAACCCTGCATCTGTAGATATGCAAACAACTTCGTTGTCACAACTTTGTATGTATCCAGTTATATCTTTAATTTTTTCTTTTGTTTCATCATTAAATATTGTCCCAAAATATGGTTCATTGTAGTTATATTCATCATTTAAAATTATTCTAAAATATTTTATTATATATGTAATCGAACTTATTGAATAATATCCTATTATAAAAATTTCCAATATAAAAATTATATATTTTTTATTTTATTTTTTTCTATTTTGCTTCCTTTGACTAATAAATATAAAATATAAAATAATAAAACATATTGTATTGATAAAGCAAATTTTACGTGCGAAATATTAAAGATAGGATATGTCATTCCCAGCAAGGGATATGCAAAACATGCAATATTATTAATATTTTTTCTTTCTTCCTTCTTCTTAAATTTATCATTTGAATTAATAGATATTAACAATAATCCATTTAAAGTAGTCACAATTATTGCAAAAATCATAAATAAATCCACAGATTTATTTTCTTTATCAAATTCCTTAATTCCAAGTATTGCATAACTTATAAATCCTTCTAAAAGATTATTAAAATATAATATCAACACAAATAATATTCCAAAAATTCCAGTAATTCCTATAATTTTTATTGTATTTTTTAATTCTTTTTTATTTAAAATTGTATATAATATTAAACCTATTAAATAAAATACTCCAATATTTTGTTTTGTTAAAAATATTAATGTTATTAATATTGATTCAATTAATACATAATGTTTTATATTTTCTCTATTTATTACTACCAATACTGCAAAAACTAAAAGCATAATTGCAAATGAATTATAATTTGCAGATGATATAACAAGGTCATATTGTAAAGCAAAAAATATAATTAATAAAAAAAATGCATTTTTCTTGTCTATTTTTAAACATTTAAATAATTTATATATTCCAACAAAAAATATAGTATATATTACTAAACCATACATTCTAAAAACAAAAAAGTTTGCTCCAAATATTTTAAAAACCAAAGCTCCTATAAAATGAAATATAGGAGTGGTTATAACATTTGCATCTACATATATTTTGTAACCATTATAAATTTTGTATACATTTTGAAAATTCCAAAGTTCATCTCCGGCCAATGTTTTTATATACAATGAGTACCCTAAAGACATAATAAAAATTAAAATTGTTACAAAAATTTCATCATGTTTTTCTACAAATTTTTTTACTTTTATTAAATTTTCTTTCATTTATTTCTTATTTCTCCCTATATACATTATTCGAACTAATTGCCCTTCTAATAGCCTCTGCTTCTTCTGCAGACAATGTATAAGAAGAATTACCTTTTTCGACTGGTTTAGCATAAATATTAGACATTTCTCTAGAATAAATGCCATTAAATACAACACCTGAATTTTGTTCATCTAATAAAGCAACTGCAAAACTCAAATCACTTCCTGTATCTTTAAAAGCACTATATCTAACAACACCAACTTTTTGTATACACTTTGATAAATCATTATCTAGGCTTTTACAAAATTCCATTATTTGACCATTTTGTTTTTCAACTCTGTCAACTCTATACATATAATTACTTAAATCTTCTTCTAGATCCTTGCCATTTCCTAATTTTTTCATAAAGTTTCTGTATTTTCTTGACATATTAACATTATTTATTAATAATACTATTACTCCAATAAATAATATTAAAACTATTATACTTAAAATTAACAAATAATTATCTGTTTTTAAAATTTCAGTTATTTCCTGCATTTAATCAACCTTTCTATTTTATAATATTCAAAATTCTTTCTAAGTCGTCATTTGATGCATATTCTATTATTATTTTTCCTCTTTTCTTTCCTGGAGCCATTTTTACTTTTGTTCCAAAAAATCCTTGGAAAGTATTTTCTATATCTTTATATAAGATATTTATTTTTTTCAATTCTTCTTTTGATATTTGTTTTTTGTTTATTTCTTTGTTTGTTTGTTCTAGTTCTCTTGTTGTTGTTCCTCTTTCTATGATATCTATTGCTGTTAAATATTGTTTTTCTGGATCTGTTATTGCAAGTAATAATTTACAGTGTGCTTCTGATATTTTACCTTGTTTTGCTAGTTCTAATACACGTGGTTCTAAGTTTAGAACTCTTATTGAATTTGCTATTGTACTTCTTCCTTTGCCTAGTTTTTTTGCAACTTCTTCTTGTGTAAGGTTGTATGATTCCATTAAGTTTTTTATTCCAAGAGCCTTTTCAAATGGATTTAAGTCCTCTCTTTGAATATTTTCTATTAGTGCTATTTCTTTATTTTTTCTTTCATCATCTTCTCTTACTATTGCTGGTATTTCCTCTAAACCTGCAAGTTTACACGCTCTCCATCTTCTTTCACCAGCAATTATACAGTAATATCCATCTTTTTCTGTTACAACTATTGGTTGTATTAATCCATATTCTTTTATTGATTCTGCTAGTTCTTCTAATGCTTCTTGATTAAAGTTTTTTCTTGGTTGTTCTCTGTTTGGCTCTACTTCTGTTATTTTTAGATTTTTAAGTACGTCATCATCTTTTAATTTTTCTTCTTCTGGTGTTGGTCCAAATAAAGCGTCCAACCCTTTTCCTAATCCAGTCATTTTAGGCATTTTTATCACTTTCCTCTCTTATTTTATCCATTATTTATTTTTAAAAATTCTTTTGTAAATTTTTCGTATGTCTTTGCTCCCTTAGATTTTGGGTCATATTCTGTTATAGGCATTCCGTAACTTGGTGCTTCGCTTAATCTTACATTTCTAGGTATAACAGTTTTGTAAACTTTATCTCCAAAGTATTTTTTTACTTCCTTTACTACCTGGTTTGATAGATTTGTTCTTGCATCATACATTGTTAGAAGTGCTCCTTCTATCTCTAGTGTTTTGTTAAGGTGCTTTTTTACTAAGTTTATTGTATTTAGTAGTTGTCCAAGTCCTTCTAGCGCATAGTATTCGCATTGTACTGGTATCAAAACACTGTCTGAAGCCGTGAATGCATTTAATGTTATTAGTCCTAATGATGGTGGGCAATCTATTAATATGTAGTCAAATTTGTCTTTTACTTCATCTAATTTTTCTTTTAGTCTTTGTTCTCTTGACATCATCGATACTAGTTCTACTTCTGCTCCTGCTAAGTTTATGTTTGATGGACATACTAATAGATTTTTTATCATTGTTTTTTCTACTGTTTGTGCCATGTCAACATCTGATACTAATATGTCATATGTTGAGTATTCTACTTCTTTTTCTGCTCCTACTCCACTTGTTGCATTCCCTTGAGGATCAGCGTCTATTAGTAATACTTTTTTTCCTTTTTTTGCTAGCATTGTGCTTAAGTTTATTGTTGTTGTTGTCTTTCCTACTCCGCCTTTTTGGTTTGCTACTGATATTATTTTTCCCACTTTTTTTGCCCCCGTTTCTTTTATGTAAATGTTTACTTGTTACTTTGTTTTTCTGCTATATTTATCTTATACAATTTTTGATTAAAAGTCAATATTTTTGTTAATTTTTTCATATTTTTTTGTATTTTTTTTACAATTCATACAAAAAAACCATTATAAAAATATAATGGTTTTATTTTTTATTTAATTGGTTCTTTAGAAGGAACCCCTGCTTTCCTAGGAAACCTTCCAGGAGTATTCTTAATTTTATCAATTACAACAACATTTCTAAAAATATCAGAATCAGGCAAAACAAACTCATCAACGCAACTTAACTTTCCGCCCAAAACACCTATCGCATTCTTTCCATCAACAAGTTCTTCTTTAACATTACTACCTTTCATACCAATAGCCTGTCCTCCAACTTTTATAATTGGAAGCAAATACTCAGAAAGAACCGCTAAATTTGCAACCGCTCTTGCCGTAACATAATCAAACTTTTCCCTATACTGTTTATTTTTTCCAAAATCCTCAATTCTACTATGAACAGCAGTTATATTTTTTAGTTCCAATTCATCTATAACAATATTTAAAAAATTAATTCTTTTATTTAGTGAATCAACTAATGTAATTTTTAAATCAGGTCTTACTATTTTTAATGGAATTCCCGGAAAACCTGCTCCTGTACCAACATCTGCAAGTGTTGAATTCTGTTTTAAATATTTATTTATTGTTAGTGAATCTATAAAATGTTTTAAAATTACTTCTTTTGGATCTGTTATTGCCGTTAAATTAATTTTTTCATTCCATTCTAATAATAGATTCATATATTTATAAAATTTATTTATTTGTTCCTCGGTAAAATTTATTTCTATTTTTGAACCATATGATATCATTATTTCTTTAAATTCTTCTATATTCATACTATCTCCTTTAAAATATTTATTTTAATAATTTCACATTAGTAAATATTCTATTATAATTCTTTCAGTTCCTATTTATTAGCTTTTTTATTTACTTGTAAATATATTAAAAGTACAGATATATCAGCTGGAGAAACTCCTGAAATCCTTGATGCTTGCCCAATTGAGCGTGGTCTAAATTTATCAAGTTTTTGTCTTGCCTCTAAACATAAGCCATTAATTGAACTGTAATCAATATCCTCAGGCAACAACTTAGTCTCCATTTTTTTGAATTTTTCTACTTGCTCTTCTTGCATTTTAATATATCCCTCATATTTAACTTGAATTTCAACTTCTTCTTTCTCTTGTAAAGTTAATTCTGGTCTTTCAGGGTCAATTGGAGCCAATTTATCATAATTAAGTTCTGTTCTTTTTAAAAGTTCATTCATCTTTGTACCTGTTGTAAGAGGTGATGTTCCACAGTTTATCAACAATTCGTTCACTTCTTGAGTTGGTTTAACAATAGTATTTTTCAATCTTACAATTTCTTTTTCAATATTTGCTTTTTTTGTTAAGAATTTTTGATATCTTTTCTCAGAAATCAAGCCAACATCATGTCCAATCTCTGTTAATCTTAAATCTGCATTGTCTTGTCTTAAAAGTAGTCTATATTCGGCTCTAGAAGTCATCATTCTGTATGGTTCGTTTGTTCCTTTAGTAACAATATCATCAATTAAAACACCGATATATCCTTGAGTTCTGTCTAAAATCACTGGTTCTTTTCCTTTAATTTTTTGTGCAGCATTTATTCCTGCAATTAATCCTTGGCATGCAGCCTCTTCATATCCAGAAGTTCCATTTGTTTGACCTGCCATAAATAGACCGTCTATTCCTTTATACTCTAGTGATAGTTTTAAGTTTGATGGGTCTATACAATCATATTCTATAGCATATGCAGACCTTGTAAATTCGGCATTTTCAAGTCCTGGTATTGTGTGATATAAAGCAATTTGTACATCTTCTGGTAAAGAAGAACTTAAACCTTGTATATACATTTCATCTGTATCCATTCCAACTGGTTCAACAAATGCCTGATGTCTAGGCTTATCACTAAATCTAACAACTTTATCTTCTATAGATGGGCAATATCTAGGCCCTGTTCCCTTTATTTCTCCGCCATATAATGGTGACCTATGCAAATTATCTCTTATTATTTGGTGCGTTTTCTCATTTGTATAGGTTAGATAGCAATCTACTTGCTTTAAGTCTTTTATTTCGTCTTCAAAAGAGAATGGTACAATATTTTTATCTCCTTTTTGGACTTCCATTTTACTGAAATCAATACTTCTTTTATTTATTCTTGCAGGTGTCCCCGTTTTAAACCTTACTAAATCAACACCTATATGTTTTAATGATTCTGATAACTTATTCGCGGCAGCAACTCCATCAGGTCCACTTTCTTGCGAAAATTCTCCCATAAATATTTTTCCTTTAAGATACGTTCCTGTAGCAACTATAACTGCTTTTACTCCATATATTGCACCAACTGCTGTTTCTATCCCCACTACCTTGCCATTTTCTACTTTAATATCCACAATTTCTCCCTGTTTTAAAAATAAGTTTTCTTGTTTTTCTAAAGTATGTTTCATTTCTGCATGATATTTTTTTCTGTCTGCTTGTGCTCTTAAAGAATGGACCGCTGGTCCTTTTGATGTGTTTAACATTTTTATTTGAATCATTGTTTTGTCAATATTTTTTCCCATTTCTCCACCTAGTGCGTCAATTTCTCTAACTAGATGGCCTTTTGAACTTCCTCCTATGTGTGGATTACATGGCATGTTTGCTACTGCTTCTAGGCTGATAGAAAATACTAATGTTTTCATTCCTAATCTTGCTGATGCAAGTCCTGCTTCACATCCTGCATGTCCTGCTCCAATAACTGCTACATCGTAGTCTCCTGCATAATAACTCATATTTTTTCCTTTCCACAAGAAACAGAAAACGCTGTTTTTTTTATACTCTAAACCAATTTAACTAATTAGTGCAAGTTGTGTTTTGTCGAATTTTGTCGAACATCTCAATTTCCGTAGGATAGCGTGTTTCAATTTAATTTTACGATACAGTGCTTATCCTATAGGTTAACTAAAATATTTTATGTATACTGTAATATTTGTTCGCCTATTTTTTTGTAATGTTTCTTAATTTTTTCCACAATTGTTCTTTTGTTTTGATTTTCTTTCCACAATTTGTATACATTTTCTGTTTATTGTATTAGCTATTTTAATTTTAAAATTTTTTATATTATTTTTCAAAAACTTCCTCTTATTTTCGTTTTATTTCAATTTTAGTATCTTATCTATAAAATTATACTGGCTTTTGTATTAATTTGGTTTATTTTGGATTCTCATGGTAATTTTATGGTGTTATTTTCCTAAACAGAATTTAGAAAAAATTTCATTTATTATATCATCAGTTACAACTTCTCCTGTTATATTTCCTAAATCTTCCAAAATATCTTTTATAAAAATTGCAATTATATCAATTGGCATATTTTCTTGAACAGTATTTTTTGCTTTTTTAACATTTTCGATTGCTTTTGAAATTAAATTTTTATGTCTTAAATTTGTAACTATAACATCATTATCTACATTTATTTCTTCCAAACTAAACATTTTAGATATTAAATTGTACAATTTTTCCAATCCAACTCCATTTAATGCAGAAATTTTTATAACATTTTCAGTAATTTCTTTAAATTTAGCATCATTTTCAGTCAAAACACTATTCAAATCTGCTTTATTTAACAAAATTATTGATTTTTTATTTTTTATAATACTTAAAATTTCTTCATCCTCTACAGTTAATTCCTTAGAACTATCAAATATTGCAATAACTAAATCTGCATCATTTGCAATTTCCTTAGACTTCTTTATTCCTATTTTTTCAACTTCGTCTTTAGCATCCCTTATGCCTGCAGTGTCTATTAATTTTAGAGGAACACCCTCTATATTAACAAATTCCTCTATTGTGTCTCTTGTTGTACCTTCATATTCCGTAACAATTGCTCTATCTTCCTTTAGTATTGCATTTAATAGTGATGATTTTCCTGCGTTTGGCTTTCCAATTATTGCAGTTTTTATTCCTTCCTTAATCAATTTTCCGTTGTCAAAACTTTTTTCAAGTATTTCCAATTTATTTTGTACACTGTCTAACATGCTTGATATTTGGCTACTTGTAACATCTTCAACATCATATTCTGGATAATCTATGCTAACATCCACATTAACCATAACATCTAAAATTTCTTGTTTTATTTCCTTTATTTTTCTGGATAAAACACCCTCTAATTGCTTTATTCCCGTTTTTGCTTCTTTTTCTGATTTTGCATTTATTACATCTATAACAGACTCTGCTTGTAATAAATCAATTCTTCCATTTAAAAAAGCTCTTTTTGTAAATTCCCCTGGCTCGGCTAGATTTGCGCCATTTTTTAAACATAAATCTAATATTTTTCTTATTACTATATTTCCACCATGTGTGTTTATTTCGCACATATTTTCTGTTGTGTAACTTCTTGGAGCCTTGAAATATGATACTAAAACTTCGTCTATTATTTCTTCATTTTCTACAATATGACCATATTTTATTGTATATCCTTTAATATTTTCTACGCTTTCTTGCTTTTTAGGTTTAAAGATTTTATTTAATACGTCAAAGCATTTTTCCCCACTCATACGTACTATTCCAATTCCACCAATTCCGCGGAGCCGTAGATATTGAAGCGATTACATCCATTATTTTTTACCTCCTTTTTCAACAAAAAAGAAGCCAAAGATAGAATTACTTTATACAAGTAAAATCTGACCTTTGACCTCCGATTTTATATATTTAATTTTTTTTTAAAGATATAACTACTCTTCTTCTAGGTTCTTCTCCTATACTTCTAGTCTCTACTTTGTCGCTGTTTTGTAGTTTTGCATGAATTATCTTTCTTTCATAGGCTTGCATTGGCTCTAAAGTAACAGATTTTTTAGTTTTTATAACTGTTTTTTCAAGTTTTTCTGCCAAATCTTCTAATGCTTTTTCTCTTTTTGCTTTATATCCTTCTATGTCTAAAACAACTCTTACTCTGCTTTCTGTTCCCTTGCTTGCTATTGTAGATAAGATAGTTTGGAAAGCATATAATGTTTCTCCTCTGTATCCTATTAAAAATCCTAAATTTTCATTATTTATGTTTACTTTTAGTCCTGATGATGTCTTTTCTATGCTATATTTAGCATCTTTTTGAGTTTTTTCTAAAAATTCTTTTAAGAATTTTTCTACATTTTTTTCTGCTTTTTCTTGTTCTTCAATAGATAATTCTATTTCTTTTCTATCTTTTTTTACATTTTCATGTTTTTCATTTTCTTTTACTGTTAATTGTACTTTAACAACTCTTGGTGCTAAAATACTGAAAAAACTGCGTTTTTCCCCACTTTCTAAAACTTTAATATCAACCATATTTTTAGTAACTTTTAATTCTTTTAAACCTTTTTCTATGGCCTCATTTGTTGTTTTTCCTTCAGCTACAATACTTTTACTCATTCTAACATTTCCCCTTCTTCCGGCAAATATATTTAATCTTTTATAATTTTGTTTAAAACTAATCTTTCGCCAATCATTAAAATGTTATTTACTAACCAATACAACGCTAGCCCTAATGGTGCTACAAGAGATATTGAAACAGACATTATTGGCATCATCCAAGACATCATTTTGTTTGATTGTTCCATCATATCTTCCATTTCGTTTTTCTCTTCTTCTTTACTGTCTTTTTCCTCTTTTTCAGTAATATCAATCACTCCATCATTCTTCTTGCTCTTCTTTTGCATTGATGTTGTAATTTTCATTGATATAAATGTTGATATTATATAAAGTGCTGGTATTATATATACTGTCCAATCATTTAAGTTTTGTTGTGGTATTTTACTTAAGTCTAATCCGCAGAAATTCATGTTTAAATTAATTTTATTTAAACCTTCATCTTCTGGCATTTTTTCTTTTAAGTAATCTAATTCTCTTATTATATCAATTTCTGAATATGCTTGATTTACAGTAATTCCACCGTCTTTTAGTTGTTGTACATATGTGTTTATTTGGTCATTATTTATTTTTTCCATATATGTTAATGGGCATCTAACCATATAGAATATTGATATTAATAATATAAATTGTGCTATTGTGCTTAAACATCCACTAAATGGACTCATATTTTCTTTTTTATATAAATCCATCATTTCTCTATTTAACTTTTCTGGATCATTTTTATATTTAAATTGCAAAACTTTAATTTTTTCGTTAAGTTCTGTGCTTTTTTTCATTGTCCTTTGTTGTTTTATTGATAATGGTAACATAATAATTTTTATCAAAACAGTGAATAAAATTATTGCTAAACCATAATTCCCAACAAAATTGTTAATAAAGTTTAATAAATATCCAAAAATGTTTGCAAAAAATTGAAACATTTATTTTCCTCCTGACTATTTTAGCGGGTCATACCCGCCTTTTGAGAAAGGATTACATCTTAAAATTCTATGTATTCCTAAAATTGTACCTTTTACCGCACCATACTTTTCTATTGCTTGTTTTGTATATTCTGAGCATGTTGGGTAAAATTTGCAATTTATATTTTTACTTTCTAACCATAAAGAAATATGCTTTTGATAAAAATTTATTGCTTTTAATAATATTTTTTTCATTTCTATATTTCCGTATTTTCTTTAATTTGTGCCTTGTCAAATATATAATTCATATCTTTTTTTATGTTTTCAAATGTTGCATATTTTATGTCTACATTCTTTTTCCATAAAAAAACGATGCTTTTTCCTGTTTTTATTTGTGGTTCTAATATCTTATAATTTTCTCTAATTAGCCTTTTTATGTGGTTTCTTTTAACTGCTTTTGCAGTTTTTACACTTATGGCTAGTCCTAGTAAATTACAGTCTTTATTATTGTCTTTTATAAAAGCATCTATGTTTTTTCCTGAAAAATATTTTCCTTTTGACAAAACGTGTTTAAATTCATAATTTTTTTTTAACATTTTTGTTTTTTTCATTTTTATACCTTCTTGCATTTGAAAAGTGGCATGAAAAAAATTAAATTATGCACTTAATTTTTTTCTACCTTTAGCTCTTCTTGCTTTTAAAACGTTTCTGCCTGCTCTTGTTTTCATTCTTTTCATAAATCCATGTTCTTTCTTTTCTTGTCTGTTTTTTGGTTGAAATGTTCTTTTCATTCTTTAGCACCTCCTACTGCTTAATTTTATTAAATTCCATTTCTGGAAGTTTTATACATATTTGCAAGTATATCGATTATACAGTAAACAGTTTGCGTTTGTCAAGAGTTTTTTTAAAAAAGTGTAAAAAGAAATTTGGTACTATGTAAACTTTTATTTTTCATTTTTTTGTAATATTTTTGTAATATAAGGAAGTTATCCACAGTTTTTTTATAAATTTTCCACAATTAAAAAAAATTTTCCACAACCCTATTGACTTTTTATTATATTATTTGTTATTATATGAATTACAAAAAAATGCGCGTTTTTTATTGGTATTTCAGTAAAAATTCTGTTCGTATATTTTTGGCTTTTATTACTAAAATATTACAAACTTATCAACAACTGTGGATAACTATGTGGATAAGTTTTGTTAGAAAGGATGAAAAAAAATGGGCGTAGACAAAGATGAACTTTTAAGCAAATTAAAAGAATTACTCAAGGGTGAAGTTTCAACAATTTCTTATGATACATGGTTTGCTCCCTTAGGAATTGATTCAATAAAAGATAATCATATTGTTTTTACAGCAACTTCTGAATTTCAACAAGATTTTATTGAAAACAAGTTTAATAGTCTAATTTTCAACACTTTAAGATTTATCACAAATAAAGAATGGACTTTTTCTGTTATTGATCTTTCAAAAGAGGAAAACACAAATCAAAATATTATTGCAGATAAAAATTCGAATGTTACAGATGCCGAACTTGAAACTAACCATCAGACAATAGATCCAAAATATACTTTTGAAACTTTTGTTGTGGGTAATAACAACAGATTTGCACATGCAGCAGCATTAGCAGTAGGAAATGAACCTGGAGAATCTTACAATCCGTTATTTTTATACGGTGGTGTTGGTTTGGGTAAAACTCACTTAATGCAAGCTATTGGTAACAGAATTTTAGAAAATAATCCAAAATCTAATGTTCTATATGTTACATCAGAAAAATTTACAAATCAACTTATAAACGCTATCAGAGATGGTAAAACCGAAATGTTTAGAAATAAATATCGTAATATAGATGTTCTACTTATTGATGATATCCAATTTATAGCTGGTAAAGAAAGAATTCAAGAAGAATTCTTCCACACATTTAATACTTTAAGAGAAGCTAGAAAACAAATCATTATTTCAAGTGATAAGCCTCCAAGAGATATTGAATTTTTGGAAGATAGATTAAAATCTAGATTTGAATGGGGGCTTTTAGCAGATATATCTTGTCCAGATTATGAAACTCGTTTGGCAATTTTAAGAAAAAAGGCTCAGGATGAAAGTATAATAATTGATGATTCGATTTTATCCGACATAGCAACAAAAATTGATTCAAACATAAGAGAATTAGAAGGTGTATTTAATAAAATTGTTGCTAGAGCCAATTTAACACACAGTCCAATTACAATTGAACTTGCGGAAAATATTATTAATGAATTCAAATATGAAAGCGAAAAAGTAATTTCTAGTGATTTCATAAAAGAGACTATTGCTAAATATTTTAGCATAGATAAAGATGACTTAAGTGGTAGTAAAAGGTCTAATGATGTTGCTTTTCCAAGACAAATTGCAATGTATCTTTGTAGAGAAGTTGCAGGGATGTCATTCCCTCAAATTGGTGTAGAATTCGGTAATAGAGACCATTCAACAGTAATACATGGCTACAACAAAATTGCAAAAGAAATAAAAGAGAAAAATAGTACCAAGTTAATTGTGGAAAGTGTGGAAAACATAATTACGAGTGAAAAAAACAAGTAGGCTCTAAATAAAATTTATTGTTTTTAAATTTATGTTTGGAAAAATAATTGTTTGGAAAAAAATGTTGAATCTGTTCTTACGGAATAGCGACATTAGATATCCACACCACCATGTGGAAAACGTGTGTATAACATGTGGAAAACTCATTTATCCACATTTCAATTTTTTCACTGTGGAAATTTTACCAAGTTATCCACTGAGTTATGCACAGGCGTTTTGCTAGGGGTAGTAACTTTCAACATAGTTATCCACAGTTTCCACAGTACCTACTACTACTACTACTAAATACTTTTATTATTATAATATATATTTATAGGGAGGAACAAAAATGAAAATTGTATGTTACAAAGACAAAATCTTAAAAGCCATTAATTCCGTAGTTAAAGGTGTGGCTTCTAAGACTACAATGCCTATACTAGAAGGTATACTTATTCAAACAAATGATAATGAAATAAAATTAACAACTTATGATTTAGAAATCGGTATAGAATATGTGATGGAATGTGATGTTAAAGAACAAGGTAGTACTGTTGTAAATGCTATAATGTTTAGTGAAATTATAAGAAAATTACCAGATACTGAAATTTATTTAACTTTAAATGACAAAAATTTATTAGAAATTGAATGTGAAGGATCTTTATATAAATTAGCAACTATGAATCCAGAAGAATTTCCTGAACTTCCAAAGATTGAAGTTGAAAATTCTATAGAAGTTGAACAAAATACTTTAAAAAATATGATTAGAAAAACTATATTTGCAGTAAGTTCAGAAGAAAATAGACCTATTTTTACAGGATGCTTATTCGAAGTTAAACAAAATAAACTAAATATTGTTGCAGTAGACGGATTTAGACTTGCTTTAAGAAGTATATTCTTAAACAAACAGACAAATGATTTTAATGCAGTAATTCCTGGAAAAACATTAAACGAAGTAAATAAAATTTTATTAGATTCTTTTGAACCAGTAAAAATAGGGGTTTCAAAGAATCAGGCTTTATTTGAAATGGATAATTGTAAAATTGTTACAAGAATTCTTGATGGTGAATTTTTAAATTATAAAAGTGTTATTCCTGATAATTGGGAAACAAGAGTAGAGGTTAATAAAAGTAATTTACAAAATAGTTTTGAAAGAATTAGTTTAATTTCTGCATCTTCTGTAGAAAAAGAGAAAAAATACCCAGTAAAAATTAATGTTGATATTGGTAAAGTTGTTATTTCTTGTACAAATCAAACAGGTGATGCTAAAGAGGAATTATTTGTTTCAACTGAAGGAAAAAATCTTGAAGCAGGATTTAATCCAAAATATTTTCTTGATTGCTTAAAAGCAATTGATGATGAAAATGTTTATGTTGAATTTGGTACAAGTATTTCTCCTTGTTTGATAAAATCAACAGAAAATAGAGATTACGTTTATATGATTTTACCTATTAGACTTAAAGAAGATTAATAAAAAAGTTTTCCACAACTTATTAATTGTTTGTGGAAAACTTTTTAAAATAAATAATTTTTTGGGTATGATAAAAAGTAGAATTAAAAATGAAAATTAAAAATTTTCATTTTTGTTTTTAAAATTAATAATATATGATGGAATGAAAAAAATAGAATAAATTAGAAAAAAAAAGAATAAAAAAGAATAAATTAGATAAAAATAGTTTATAAAATGTGGAAAACTATTTTTAAAATTAAAAAATTAAAGAAAATAAATTTATAAAAATTTTTATTGGAGAAAAAAATGTGGATAAAAAAAATAAAAATAAAAAATTTTAGGAATTACGAAAGTGAAGAAATAAATTTAGAAAAAAATATAAATATTTTCTATGGACAAAATGCACAAGGAAAAACAAATATAATAGAATCTATATTTTTATGTAGTTTAGGAAAATCATTTAGAACAAAAAAAGATAAAGAAATGATTAAATTAAATGAACAAAATGCGGTAGTTGAAGTAGAATATGAAAAATCAGATAGGGACGGAAAAATAAAAATAGAAATTGGAAATAAAAAAAATATTTATTTAAATGGAATAAAAATAAAAAAATTAAGTGAATTATTAGGAAATTTAAATATTGTAATTTTTACACCAGATGATATCAATATTTTAAAAGGCGGTCCACAAAATAGAAGAAGATTTTTAGATATAATGATTAGTCAATTGAGACCAAATTATATGCATATTTTAAATTTATATATAAAAACAATGGAACAAAGAAATAATTATTTAAGACAAATTAAAGAAGAACATAAAGACGAGAATCTGTTAGAAATATGGGATGAAAAATTAGCAGAATATGCAATTAAAATATATGAATATAGAAAAGAATTTATTGAAAAAATAATTAAAAAATTAGACATAATTCATAAAAATATAACAAATGGGGAAGAGCAAATAGAATTAGAATATGTAACAGAATGTGATAGTAAAGAAAAATATTTAAAATTATTAAAAGAACGAAGAAAATTAGATATTATTAAAGGATTTACAACAAAGGGTGTACATAGAGACGATTTTATGATATATATTAATAAGAAAGATATAAAAATATTTGGTTCACAAGGTCAAAATAGAACCGCAATGCTTTCTTTAAAATTAGCAGAACTTCAAGTTATATATGATGAAATAGGAGAATATCCAATTTTATTACTAGATGATTTTATGTCAGAGTTAGATAAAACAAGAAGAAAAAATTTTTTAGAAAATATTGAAGGAACACAAGTAATTATTACGGGAACTGAAAAATTAGATATTGAAAATTTAGAATATTTGGAATATAATGTGTCTAATGGAAAAGTTCTAAAATAAAAAATATAGGAGGAAGTCAAATGGAAAAGTACAAGCATAAATATGGAGCAGAACAAATTCAAGTATTGGAAGGACTAGAGGCCGTAAGAAAAAGACCAGGTATGTACATTGGAAGTACATCTGTTAGAGGATTACATCATATGGTATACGAAATAGTAGACAATGGTGTTGACGAGGCATTAGCAGGATATTGTACAGAAATAAATGTAACAATAGAACCAGGAAATGTAATTGCAGTTCAAGATAATGGTAGAGGAATACCAGTAGAAATACATCCAAAAACACATATATCAACTGCGGAAACTGTATATACAGTTCTTCATGCTGGTGGAAAATTTGGTGGAGATAGCGGATACAAAGTATCTGGAGGTCTTCATGGAGTTGGTGCTTCAGTTGTAAACGCACTTTCAAAATGGACAGAAGTTACAATTGAAAGAGATGGCGGAAAATACAATATGAAATTTGAAAAAGGAAAAACTGTTCAAAAACTAGAGAAAATAGGAGAATCTAAAAAAACAGGAACATTGGTAAAATTTTTAGCAGATGATACTATTTTTGAAAGTTTAAATTATGAATATGAAGTTCTAGAAAAAAGATTAAGAGAAATTGCATTTTTAACAAAAGGATTAAAAATCACTTTAGAAGATACTAGAGATCCTGAAAATGTTAAAAAAGCAGAATTCTGTTATGAAGGTGGATTAATTTCATTTGTAGAATTTTTAAATAAAAACAAAGAAAAAATACATCCAACACCAATTTACATAGAAAGAGCTGGGGAAGTACCAGTAGAAATAGCAATACAATACACAACAGCATATAATGAAAATATTTATACATTCGTTAATAACATAAACACAGTTGAAGGTGGAACACACTTAGAAGGTTTCAAAAGAGCTTTAACAAAAGTATTTAATGACTACGCAAGAAGCCATAACATAATAAAAGAAAAAGATGCAAACTTACAAGGTGAAGACATAAGAGAAGGTATAACAGCAGTTGTATCAGTTAAAGTAAAAGAACCACAATTTGAAGGACAAACTAAAACAAAATTAGGAAACAGTGAAGTAACAGGTGTAGTACAAAGTATGGTAAATGATGCATTAGCAACATTCTTAGAAGAAAATCCAAAAGTTGCAAAAGCAATATTAGAAAAATGTGTAAGTGCATCTAGAGCAAGGGAAGCCGCAAGAAAAGCTAGGGAATTAGTAAGAAAGAAAGCCTCAACAGAAACAGCAACATTACCAGGAAAACTTGCAGATTGTAGTAGCAAAAACTCAGAAGAATGTGAAGTATACATAGTCGAAGGAGACTCTGCAGGCGGAAGTGCAAAACAAGGAAGAGACAGAAAGTTCCAAGCAATTTTACCACTTTGGGGAAAAATGCTTAATGTAGAAAAAGCAAGAGCAGATAAAATCTACGGAAATGATAAATTAAATCCAGTAATTTTAGCCGTAGGAGCAGGAATTGGACCAGACTTTGACATTACAAAAATAAGATATGGAAAAGTTATAATAATGGCTGATGCCGATGTCGATGGTGCACATATTAGAACATTATTATTAACATTCTTCTTCAGATATATGAGACCTTTAATAGAAAATGGAAATGTGTTTTTAGCACAACCACCTCTATACAAATTATCTAAAAAAGGTATGGAAGATGTATATTGCTATACTGATGAAGATTTACCAAAAGCATATGAAGAATTAGAGAAAAAGGGAATTTCTAGAGATCAATTAGCATTACAAAGATACAAAGGTCTAGGAGAGATGAACCCTGAACAATTATGGGAAACAACAATGAACCCAGAAACAAGAATTCTTGTAAAAGTAACTATGGATGATGCTATTAAAGCAGATGAAACATTTACATTACTAATGGGAGATGAAGTTGAACCTAGAAGAGAGTTTATTCAACAAAATGCAAAATATGTTCAAAACTTAGACATTTAAAATAAAAGTTGTCATTGGGGACGTCCCTTTTTGACAACTTTTTTTAAAATTTAATGGCAGGTTATTAAAAACAACCTGCCATTAATAATAAAGCTAATAATAATCTCTACTAAAACTAATACATATAATACTTCAACCTAATATATATTGCTATATAAATAAGCTTAATACCACACATATTAATCATTCGCTCGACTATGAATACACCATAAGTAACTATATTCATCCAGCGAGGGACTAATAATAACCACTACTAAATTTTTAGATATAAAAATAATCTTAGCTCGAGTATATTATATATAATTTGACCATATATTAATAAATAGAAAAAATAAATATAGCCTACATACATATAATATATTCTTATCGCCGACATATAATAATATATAAAATATACACCATTATACATCTTTGTCCGAATATTAATAAACTTAAATAATTCTATTAATACTCTTGGCTCAACTATCATTAACCTTATAACATTATTATGGACAAAAATAAAAATAATATTCAAAAAAATAAAAAAAATTTTTTATTGCCACGGTTCCGGGTTTAATGGCAATCTTTTGTCGTTATTTGTCGATCTGTTTTTCTTGACATTGATATAATTGCGTTATAAAATACTACACAAAATAGGAGGTGAAAAAAGTTAAAAATATATCTGCTCAAGAATGGTTGCCAATAA
>ERZ826220.2026-NODE-2026-length-18339-cov-4.620433_pt1 | contig 18339 bp, 19 predicted proteins | sample MGYA00519927_ERZ826220 | MGnify/ENA primary metagenome ERZ826220 (study PRJEB31778, sample SAMEA3449225) | human gut metagenome | biome: human gut; feature: human-associated habitat; material: faeces | place: United Kingdom | collected 2010/2012 ...
TGCTCATTGTAATATGCCGGTGCAGAAATGTGTCGGCTTTTTTGTGCGCTAAAGCTAACTTTATTGTTTATCCGGTTGGAATTTCAGTATATTTTTGTTATAATGAGTAAAGAGGATTTAAAGGAGGAAGGGCCATGAAAATAGAATTTACAAAAATGCATGGTGCTGGTAATGATTATGTCTATGTAGACTGCACCAAGGAGATGCTGCCGAACCCGGGCGCTATTTCCGAATATGTAAGTCATAGACGCTTTGGTATTGGCAGTGACGGTCTTATCTGCGTTTGCAAATCTGACGTTGCTGATTTCAAAATGCGTATGTTCAATGCTGACCGCAGCGAAGGTAAGATGTGCGGTAACGGCGTGCGCTGCGTAGCTAAATTTGTGCATGACAAAGGTCTGACCGATAAAACTACTATTACGCTGGAAACACTTTCCGGTGTAAAGGAAATTGAAATGGTTGTCGAAAACGGTGAGGTTGTAGGTGCGAAGGTAGATATGGGCAAGCCTGTTTTCCGTGCTACCGAAATTCCGATGAACTGCGACCATTATATTTTTGTTGATCAGGCAATTGTTTTGAATGATAATCATATGTCGATTTCCGAAAACGTAGGTGGGATGTCGGATTATCTGGCGAAGCTTCGTACTGCAGATTTTTATACAGATTTGAAAAAAGGTGTAACGAATATGCTTCATAATGTACCGGTTGTAGGAGATCCTATGATTGAACATATCCGTAAGACGAAAAGCAGTCTGAAGCAGCTGATCGTACCAGGAATGTTTTTTGAAGATATGGGAATTACATATCTGGGACCGATTCAGGGACACAGCATACCAATGTTGGTACGTGCATTAAAAGAAGCAAGGAAGATTGAGGGACCTGTGTTATTGCATGTCCTTACCAAAAAAGGAAAAGGATATGAACCGGCAGAAGAACAGCCGGATAAATTCCATGGGATCGGACCGTTCCAGGTAGAGACCGGTGAACCGGAAAAACCGAAGAAAAAAGATTCATATACAGATGTATTTGGAAAAGTAATGTGTGATGAAGCGGCAAGAAATGATAAACTTGCGGCGATCACTGCAGCAATGGCAGATGGAACGGGTCTTGCGAGATTCCGAAAGAAATATCCGAACCGCTTTTTTGATGTGGGGATTGCGGAAGAACATGCAGTGACATTTGCGGCAGGACTTGCGGCAGGCGGGATGAAACCGGTATTTGCGGTATATTCTTCTTTCCTTCAAAGAGCTTATGATCAGATGATTCATGATGTGGCACTTCAGAATCTTCCTGTGATGTTTGCCGTGGACAGAGCGGGATTAGTAGGCAATGACGGAGAGACACATCAGGGAATTTTTGATCTGTCTTATCTGAGCAGTATCCCGAACATGGTAATCATGTCACCAAAACACAAATGGGAACTGGCGGATATGGTGAGATTTGGTATCTCATATGATGGACCGATCGCGATCCGCTATCCGAGGGGGAGTGCATGTGATGTCTGTCCGGAATTCAGAAGTCCGATTGAATACGGAAAAAGTGAGATATTGTATGAAGAAAGTGATATTGCAATTATTTTCGTAGGGCATATGTTTGAAGAGGCACTGAAGGTAAGAGAAGATTTAAAAGAGAAAGGCTATGACTGCTCGCTTATTAATGCGAGATTTATAAAACCGTTAGATGCCAAGATGCTGGACCGGCTTACAAAGAAGCATCGGTTGATTGTTACGATTGAAGAAAACGTAAAATCCGGAGGATTTGGAGAACATGTAAGTGAATATCTGATGAGGACCGGTGCAGATGTGAGAGTGCAGATTCTGGCACTCCCGGATGATTATGTAGAACATGGTAATGTAGATGTCCTGCGCAAAGAGACTGGTCTGGACGTAGAATCCATGACGGCACAGATCTGTAAGATGTATGAGACAATGTAGATAACAGGAGAAATTATGAAAGAACGATTAGATGTATTACTTGTAAAAAGAAATCTGGCGGCTTCCAGAGAAAAGGCAAAGGCAATCATTATGTCCGGGATCGTATATGTAGACGGACAGAAAGAAGATAAGGCAGGAACTACATTTCCGGAAGAAGCGACGATCGAAGTGCGAGGTCATACTCTTCCATATGTCAGCCGCGGCGGTCTGAAACTGGAAAAAGCGATCAAGAATTTTGATGTCAGTGTAGAAGGAAAGGTATGTACAGATGTAGGCTCTTCTACAGGAGGCTTTACGGACTGTATGTTGCAGAATGGTGCTGTGAAAGTATTTGCGATTGATGTGGGCCGCGGACAGCTTGACTGGAAACTCAGACAGGATCCACGAGTTGTATGTATGGAAAAAACGAACATTCGTTATGTCACACCGGAAGACATTGGAGAACCGGTACAGTTTTCATCTATTGATGTATCATTTATTTCGCTTACAAAAGTGTTACTTCCGATTCGTAATTATCTTAAGGAAGACGGACAGATAGTTGCACTGATCAAGCCACAGTTTGAAGCGGGAAGAGAAAAGGTTGGGAAAAAAGGCGTTGTACGCGAAAAAAGTACGCATATAGAAGTCATCCATAAAGTGATTGATTATGCAATGTCTATCGGATTTGAAGTGCTGAATCTGGAATTTTCTCCGATCAAAGGACCGGAAGGTAATATCGAATATCTGGTCCACTTACAGAAATGCGAAGCGACTGACAGAATTTCGCCTGAGATTGATGTCGAAAAGACGGTAGATCAGTCATTTGCGACACTTGCGAAAGGTTAGAGACAGATGTTAAAAAAGTTTTGGATCGTTACAAATGATGGAAAAGATACGAATCATGCGGTGACGGAAAAAGTAAAGGAATTACTGGAGATAGCGGGAAGAAGCTGTATATTGTGTGAAAAAGATGCAGAGAAAAATATTATCAGGGAACGGATTCCGGACATGATCGATTGTGCAATCGTGATTGGCGGTGACGGGAGTTTGATTGAAGTGGCAAGAACGCTCTGGAAAAGAGACGTTCCGATTCTGGGTATCAACATGGGAACGCTTGGGTATCTTACAGAGGTAGAGGTAAGCAATCTGGCAGAAGATATCACACAGATGCTGAAAGGTGATTATCTGTATGAAGAGCGTATGATGCTGGAAGGCATGTTTCCGAACGGAAAGAAAGATGTTGCACTTAATGATATTGTTGTGTCACGTAAAGGTGATGATCTGCGTATTATATATTTTAAATTGTTCGTAAACGGGGAACTGTTGAATTCCTATGAAGCGGATGGAATCATCATTTCCACACCAACCGGTTCTACAGCATATAATATGTCGGCGGGAGGTCCGATCGTAGAACCTACGGCGTCTCTTACTGTGATCACACCAATCTGTTCTCATGCGTTGAACACAAGAAGCATTGTTCTGTCTTCCGACGATGAGATCGTGATTGAGATCGGAGAAGGACGCAGAGGCAATATAGAAAAAGTACTGGTTACATTTGACGGTGCGACCAGCGTGCCGCTTGAGACAGGAGATCGTCTGACCATTTGCAAGGCAAAAGAGTCGACAAAAATCATGAAGATTAATAAAATCAGTTTTTTGGAAATATTACGGAGAAAGATGAAGGGAAATTGATGATATGAAAGTTAACAGACATGCGAAGATTATTGAATTGATTAATAAATATCATATTGAAACGCAGGAAGAACTGGCGGAATATCTGAACCAGGAGGGATTCAAAGTTACTCAGGCAACGGTATCCAGAGATATCCGTGACCTGAAACTTACAAAGATACCTTCAGAAAATGGAAAACAGAGATATGCACTGCACCAGCATAATGAGAATGGAATGAGTGAGAAATATATCCGTGTTTTAAGAGAAGGGTATCTGTCTATGGATATGGCACAGAATATTCTGGTGATCAAGACAGTGGCCGGAATGGCAAGTGCTGTATGTGCGGCACTGGATGCAATGAAATGGAATGAAATTGTCGGAAGTATTGCGGGAGATGACACGATTATGTGTGCAATACGAAGCGTGGATGACACGGTAAAAGTAATGGACAAGATCAGCAAGATTATCTTATAGGAGGATGCATGTTACAATATTTGCATGTGAAAAACCTGGCTTTGATCGATGAGATCGAAGTAGAGTTTGGCAGAGGGCTGAACATATTAACAGGAGAGACCGGTGCCGGGAAGTCAATCATTCTAGGCTCGGTCAATCTTGCTCTTGGCGGAAGATACACGAAAGACATTCTTCGCCAGGGAGCGAGATACGGATTGGTGGAGCTGACATTTTCAGTGGAAAATGAACGGCAGATCCGTAAATTAAAAGAACTGGATATTTACCCGGAAGATGGGTTTATTACACTGCAGAGAAGACTGATGGAAGGAAGAAGTGTCAGCAAGATCAATGGCGAGACAGTACAGATGGCGACACTTAAAGCAGTATCATCGATTTTGATCGATATTCACGGACAGCATGAACATCAGTCACTGCTTTATAAAAAGAATCATCTGGCGATCGTTGATGCTTTTGCAGGTGAAGAGACGAAGAGACAGAAAGAAAAAGTCGTAGAGATATGGCGGCAGTACAAAGAAAAACAAAAAGAACTGTCAGAGGCAGGAGCAGATGAATCCGAAAGGGTGAAAGAACTGGCATTTTTACAATTCGAAGTCGATGAGATCGTGCAGGCAGAATTAAAAGAGCATGAGGACGAAGAGCTGGAGTCACTTTACCGTCGTATGTGCAATGGAAAGCGGATTGTCCAGAGCGTGACCGAAAGCTATCAGTATACAGGCGGAGATGGGGAAAGCGCAAGCGAAAAGCTCGGAAGGGCACTTAGAACCCTGTCGGAAGTTTCAGATGCTGATGAGCAGCTTGCGCAGTTATATTCGCAGCTTGCGGATGTAGATAATCTGTTAAATGATTTCAATCACGAACTGGCGGAGTATCAGAAAAACTGTGAATTTTCGGATGAAGAGTTTTATGAAACAGAAAAACGGTTAAATGAGATCAATCATCTGAAGACGAAATATGGTAACTCGTATGAAAAGATCATGGAGTACTGTAAGAAGCAGGAAGAAAGAATTGAAATTCTGGAAAACTATGATGCGTATATGCAGGAATTGAAAGCATCCTGTGAGCAGTTGGAACAGGATTATCTTAAAAGGGCGCAGAAACTTTCGACTCTTCGAAAGAAGAAGGCAAACATGCTGGAAAAGAAGATCCAGAAAGGCTTGGAAGACCTGAATTTTGAACAGGTGCAGTTTGAGATACATTTTGCGGAAAAGAAAGAATATTCCAAAGATGGCATTGATGATGCAGAATTCCGTATTTCGCTCAACCAGGGACAGCAGGTGAAACCATTGACAGAAGTTGCTTCCGGTGGTGAGCTTTCCAGAATCATGCTGGCGATCAAAGCTGTAATGGCAGATAAAGATGAGATTGAGACACTGATCTTTGATGAAATTGATGTTGGTATCAGCGGACGTACGGCACAGAAAGTGTCGGAAAAGATGGCATTGATCGGAAAAGAACATCAGGTGATCTGTATTACACATCTTGCACAGATTGCAGCGATGGCAGATCAGCATTTTCTGATTGAAAAAAAGACAGAGGATGCAGTGACGCGTACACACATTTATCCGCTGACAGAAGAAAAGTCGGTAGAAGAGCTGGCAAGGATCCTCGGCGGTGCAAAAATTACAGATACCGTGATCCAAAGCGCAAAAGAGATGAAAAATCTGGCAGGTCAGATAAAATAAAAAGTATACAGATCCAGAGTATTTTTTATAAAATACCACATACTAAGATAGACATTCTTGCAGGGATGTCTATCTTTTTTTGAGGTGTGGAACATGAGAAAATATTGGTATCGAAAATGTCTGATCATAACACTTGTTTTTTCTGTCTTTTTTTACACGGGATATTCAGTGAAGGAAAAAATGGAACGTAACGAAAAAGAGGAAGTAAGCGCGGGGACGGTGTCTGACAATACGGTGATCCCGGGAGGTATGCCGATCGGAATCTATCTGGAAACAGAAGGAGTCATGGTTCTTGGAACAGAGAAGGTTACAGGAACAGACGGTGAACGACTGGAACCGGCAAGACATCTGGTAAAGGCCGGTGATTATATCGTAGAATGCAATGGAACGAAGATCAGGGATAAAAAAGAACTACAGACGATATTAAAAACTACAGATGGAACAGATGTGATTTTAAAGCTGCGCAGAGATTCGGAATATCTGGAAGTGAAGGTAAAACCGGTCAGGAGCAAAAAAAATAATTGCATGCTCGGGATATGGGTAAGGGACAATGCACAGGGACTTGGAACAGTAACATTTCTTAATTCTGACAGCAGATTTGGAGCACTTGGACATGGAATTCATGACACAGATACGAATGCACTTATGGAGATTCGAAATGGAAGAGTATACGAAACCAGTATACGAAGTATCCAGAAAGGAATTGACGGTAATCCAGGAGGCATTGAAGGAATCATTGTTTATAACAGATATAATGTGCTTGGAAAAATTGATAAAAATACGGATTGTGGGATTTTTGGAACGCTTGACCGCACAGAAAACCTGTTTCAGGACACGGATCCGATGGAGATAATGCAGACGGATGAAATAAAAAAAGGAGATGCAAAAATCCGATGCTGTGTGGAAGGAAAAGTAAAAGAGTATAAAATTCGTATTACAAAAATTGACAAACATACCAGAGAGGAAAATAAAGGACTCGAAATAGAAGTGACAGATCCAAAATTGCTGGAAATTACAGGCGGAATCATTCAGGGAATGTCGGGAACACCAATTATCCAGAATGGAAAGATAGCGGGTGCGGTTACCCATGTATTTGTCAGTGATCCAACGAGGGGTTATGGGATTTTTATCGAAAATATGCTGAAATATGTAGAATAATCAGAATTTTGTCGATGCAGGTCATGTTTTTACGACAGTATTTTCTTGTTCGAAAATTGAGGAAAATATATAATAAAACTCGACATAATTATTAAGGGACAAGGAGGCATTACGTAAAATGAGAGAAGTTAATGTAGCAATCGCTGACGACAATGAAAGAATTTTGGATATGCTGGGTGAAATCATAGAGCAAGACCAGGATTTGAATCTGATAGGAAAAGCTGATAACGGTGAAGATATCTATCATCTGATCAAAGAAAAGAAACCGGATGTTGTATTACTGGATCTGATCATGCCAAAGATGGATGGATTAAGTGTGATGGAAAAAGTAAATATGGATGAGCAGATTACCAAACGACCGGAATTTATTATCGTGACAGCTGTCGGACAGGAAAGAATTACAGAAGATGCCTTCCGAAAAGGAGCAAGTTACTATGTGATGAAACCATTTCACAATGATATGATCTTAAGCAGGATCAAAGATGCGGGAAACGGGGAGAGAAAGAACAGTTCGGAATCCGAAAGCCGGAATGCAGTTTCCAAAAAGCAAGAATATAATCTAGAGACTCGTGTGACGGATATGATCCATGAAATCGGAATACCGGCGCACATAAAAGGATATCATTATCTGCGGGATGCGATCATTATGGCAGTGGATGATATGGATGTGTTGAATGCGATTACGAAGGTTTTGTATCCTACAATTGCCAAGATGCATCAGACAACGGCAAGCAGAGTGGAAAGAGCAATTCGTCACGCAATCGAAGTTGCATGGAGCCGTGGAAAGCTTGATACGCTGGATGAGTTATTTGGATATACAGTAAGTAATAGAAAGGGAAAACCTACAAATTCAGAATTTATAGCATTGATCGCAGATACGATCCGACTGGAAAATAAAAACCGCTAAACAACCCTTTTATTCTGAATAAAAATACGTTATAATGATAAAGTATTCTAAGGTTGGGAGGGAAATGCAATGAAGAAAATATTATTTGCGGCATCTGAGTCAGTCCCATTTATCAAAACAGGAGGACTTGCCGATGTTGTCGGATCACTTCCGAAATATTTTGACAAAAAAGAGTATGATGTGCGGGTAGTTATTCCGAAATACGCCTGCATGGATCGCTCATTTCTTCCAAATTTAAAATTTTTGTGCCATTTTTATGTAAATCTGAACTGGCGCAGGCAGTATGTTGGAATTTTCGAGTCGGAATATCATGGTGTTCACTTTTATTTTGTGGACAATGAATTTTATTTTGCAGGAGAATCTCCATACAACAATATCTATGAAGATGTGGAAAAGTTTGCATATTTTTCCAAGGCAGTACTTGCTAGTCTGCCGTATATTGATTTTGCCCCGGATATTATCCATTGCAATGACTGGCAGACAGGACTTATTCCGGTGTTTCTGCATACGGTATTTGGAGATGATAATTTTTATGCGGGAATCAAAACCGTGTTTACGATTCATAACCTGCAGTTTCAGGGACGCTGGCGAATTCAGGAGATTATGGATATTACAGGACTCCCGGCACACATTTTCAATGCATATGAACTGGAATCTTATGGCGAAGCAAACTACTTAAAGGGTGGCGTGGTATATGCGGATTATATTACTACCGTCAGCCCGACGTATGCAAATGAGATTACGACCGTAGAAGGGGGAGAGGGCTTAAGTGGCCTGATGACTGCCCGAAAGGATCGCCTTCTTGGTATTTTAAACGGAATTGATTATGAAGAATATAATCCACAGACAGATCCTTATATTCCGGTAAATTATTCGAAAAAAGATGCAGTGAGTGGGAAAAAAGAAAACAAAGCTGCATTACAGAAAGAACTTGGGCTTCCAGTCAGGGAGGATGCTTTCCTGATCGGAATCGTATCGCGTATGACCAGCCAGAAAGGATTTGACCTGATTGGCTGCGTATTGGATGAACTTTTAACCGAAATGGATATACAGCTGGTGGTTCTTGGTTCCGGAGAGAGCCAGTATGAAAATATGTTCCACCATTATCAGAGTAAGTATCCGGACAAGGTAAGCGTACATATCGGATTTACCGAGGAGCGTTCGCACCATATATATGCGGCAAGTGATGTGCTGCTGATGCCTTCCATGTTTGAACCATGCGGGCTGGCACAGATGATTGCCATGCGTTACGGAACACTTCCGATCGTACGTGAAACCGGAGGACTCCGGGATACGGTAGAACCATACAATGAATATGAAAATACAGGATGTGGTTTTTCATTTGCGAATTTTAATGCACAGGAAATGGCAGATATTGTCCGGTATGCGTATCGTGTGGAGCATGAACAAAAGGCCGCATGGAAAGAACTGATCTATCGTGCGATGGATCGCAATTTTTCCTGGAATGTTTCGGCACATGCATATGAGAAGCTATATGATAAACTGGTAGAAATGTAATAGATGTTCCCCGCAGAATTTTTTCTGCGGGGATTTTGTGTCTGGAAATATAATCTATGAAGTGCAGACCGGCTGCGGCATGGTCAGCAGATGGCTGTGCCGGCAGTAATAGTAGGCATGGTCGGACAGAATTTCTTCATCCTGAAGCTGTGAGGCATTCACTTCTTTTACCATTGCGGTGTAATGGTCGAGATTCTGCCTGTCGTTTTTATCGGTGGCAAGAATCAGTACTTCGTGAATACTGCTTGGCAGAATGATCAGATCCTTTTCAAACAAATCGGACAGTTCTTTTAAGATGTCATCGTAGAGGAGAACGGTTGCACCGTTGGTCCGGTACGTATTGGTCAGAACATACAGTGGCGGGGCTGCTTCCGGGAGTGGAGTTTCCGCGACGAGCTGCATTTCTTTGAGAAGACTGCTCATCGGGGTAAGCTGTGGGGGAAGAAGCTGTGGCGTGTTTTTCTTTGCAAACCGGTAAAGCGTTTCTTTGTCGGTTTTCCAAAGGTTTAAGTGATGATTGTGGATCAGAATATTTGCCTGGTTTTCGGCACTTGCATGGAGCAGACAGTAAAAGATTACGGCCAGATCCTGGTAGCGGAAAAACGGAACCTCTTTTAACAGTTCCTGATTTTTTTCAAAGCTTACAAGACGCATGACGATGTGCTCGCTGGCACGGGAAAAATCGGTAAAGTAGGACGTGTCAAAATTTTCTTCCGGGGCATGCGCCTGATAGGTATGAAGAATATCTTCACAGATTTCTTCAAGGCATACCCCTTCCAGATAGCGATGATAGTATGGCATCAGATAGATCGCAGGTGACACGTTTTTCTTCGGATGGAGAAGTACCAGACCATCGTAATGTGTTCCGTTATTTTTGGTAAAGGAACGAATGTCTAAAGTGACACCTGTCTCGATACGCAGAGAAAGCTGTGTACGGATCGTTGTTAAAAATTCCTGATAGTTCATATGTAATTGAAAACAAATGTATATATGGGAAATTTCGGAATGACCGTTTCCGAAGATGAAAAATCCACGGTGTTAACCAGACACCGTGGATTTACTTTAGCATGTTTTGACTGAAATTGCAATCATTTTTCTCGGTTTTTTAATAAGAGAGAAGTTCCTGCCACAGCTTTGTGTACTTGGCGGAATCATCATCACTTAATGCTTTATAGATTTCACATCTTTTTATCGTGTCACTGGAAGGATTGATAGCTTCGTTATTTTTTACGTCAGCGTCCTGATTTTCTACCACAGATGTAATCGGAGAGGCATACTGCACATATTCGAAATTCTTTTCTGCGATATCATCCTTGCACAGGAAATTTAAGAATTTTAAAGCGTTGGTCTGGTTAGTGCAGGACTTTGGAATGAACCAGGAATCGATCCAGAGGTTTGATCCCTCTGTTGGAACTGAATAATCCAGATTGTCGTTCTCTGCCATGGCCAGTGCAGCCTCGCCGGAGTAGCACAGTGCGATGGAGGCTTCTTCTCCGATCATGGCATCGGCTGTCTCGTCTACATAGTAGGCATATACGATTTTATCATCTTTTTGCTTTTTTAATATGTCGAGGGCTTCCCGCAGATGATTTTCATCGGTATCGTTTAAGGAATATCCTTTGGAGATCAGTGCAGGGGCAAACGTATCACGGACGGAATTTTCCATGATGATTTCATCCTCATAGGTAGGATCCCACAGGCAGTCCCAGCTTGATACGGTTTTGGCATCAATGGTTGTTTTGTTGTAGAGAAGGCCAAGAGTCCCGTAAAAATATGGAACGGAATAGGTGTGATTCTTGTCATAGGAAGCAGACATATCAAGGATCGTTGGATCCAGATTTTTGTAGTTGTCCATGGCATCGTAATCTTCTTCGAGAACTTCGCCCTCGTTGATCAGACGCTCAACCATATATTCGGAAGAGCAGATTACATCATAGTTGATGGAACCGGCTTTGTATTTGGTATACATTTCTTCCGGACTTTCATATTCTTCGTATTTGACGGTGATACCGGTTTCTTTTTCAAACTGTTTGACTACGGACTCATCGATATATTTTCCGTAATTTAAAACGGTTAAGGTCTGTCCGCTTTTTTTCGCAGAGGAAGATCCCCCACAGGCAGTGAGTGCGCTGACTGCCAGAGCAGAAATTAAGAGGGCAGAGAAAATTCTTTTTTTCATAATAGGACTCCTTTCGGCTGGAATAAAATTCCAATGGATAATTTATTTGGCTGCAGCACGCTTCTTCCCCGGATAAACATTTCCGGCAAGAAGAATGAGCAGAACGGCAAAGAACAGAATCGTGGAAAGTGCATACAATTCCGGTTTGATTCCTTTGCGAAGTTCTGTGTAGAGCATGGTGGAGAGGGTATTGACCCCGGCTCCTTTGGTAAAATAGGTGATGGAAAAATCATCCAGTGACATGGTGACTGCCATCATAAATCCGGAGAACACACCGGGACGGATTTCCGGCCAGGTGACTTTGTAAAATGCATACAGCGGCGTTGCTCCGAGATCAAGTGCCGCCTCATAGGTGCTGCGGTTTGTCTGTTTCATTTTCGGAAGCACATTTAAAATAACATAAGGAATACTAAAAGTAATGTGCGCCAGAAGAACCGTCACAAATCCGAGGTCGATAAATTTCACAAACAAAAGCATCATGGAGATACCGGTTACGATATCGGAGTTCAGCATCGGGATGTTGTTGATTCCCATGACGATGGTGCGCGGAATCCGTTTCATGCTGTTGATGCCGATGGCGGCGATCGTGCCGATGACGGTCGCGATCAGAGCCGACGCAAACGCGATGAGCAGCGTATTGTTTAAGGCATTCATGATGGCGGAATCCTGGAACATCTGCGTATACCAGTGGGTGGTAAAACCGCCCCAGACGGTTCTCGATTTTGTGTTGTTAAAGGACAAAACGATCATGGTCACGATCGGGATGTATAAAAAGAGCAGGATGAGCGCCAGGTAAAAGTCCTGGAAAAACTGTTTTAAGCGGTTATGTTTCATCAGAACGCATTGCCCTCCCCTTCTTTATCGTATTTGCGCATCAGCCACATGAACAGTATGGTCAGGATCAGCATGACCACCAGCAGAACAAGCATTACGATCCACTGGATAAACACGGTCTCAGTAAGATTCCATGTCATTCCGAACAGTTCGAAGCTGGTTATGACGTGGGGTCCGGTAACGGTAAACCCGCCCTCTGATGCCAAAAGCAGAGCTGCTGGCATTTTAAATCAGTCCTCCTTTACCTTTTTTCCGGTCTGCATCACTGCCGCCCGGTATCATTACTGCGCCGTGTACGGTTCTCCCACAGACCTCTCAGTGTAATGATGATCTTCGGGAAAAACAGCGGCACCGCCGCGCAGATAAGATCAATAAACGGAACGAACGCTGCGGCTGTCATTGCAAGGAACAGTCCGAGATATCTCAGGCAGTACATAGTGTTCATGTAGCTCTGGGCGGACTTCCCGCTGCCCCTGCGCAGCGACTTTTCCGCGGACTTCCCCATCAGGAAGAAGTTGCCGGCGCACACGAGATTGCCCCACACGCCGCCGAGAAGCAGCGTGTAATTCAAACCGCACGCGAAGAACAGCACCAGCAGCAGCGCGAAATACGGCAGCAGAGAGCGCATTTCGCTGACGGTTATGTCGTTCTTTTTCGCCATGATATCCCTCACTTGTGCAGATGGCTGTAGTCGTCGTAGTAATCGTTGTCCCTGGGGTCGGTGTTATAGCGCGGGGGCTTTTTCTCATCCCTGCCGTAAAGATGTATCATCTTCATCAGGTGAGAGACCGCGCCGCCTATCATGAACAGCACCCCAAGCAGTATGCACACGACCATCACCCAGTCGGGGAGGCCGTAGTACTCACAGGCGTAATGTCCGCCAACGATGAACACCAGCAGCGGTGAAAGTATCACGAATGCGAACTGGCTCGCCACCGCGTACGCGGAAAAAGCGCCTTTTTTTCTGTTCATATCAGCCTCTTGTGACAAACTCGGCAAGACGCCAGCCGTCGTCCAGCTTAACCATAGTCATCTCAAGAACGGAGTCGCGGTTCTCATCGGTGACGCCGTTTGAGGAATCCACGCCGTCGAGGTATACGGTAAGTCCGCATCTGCCCTCTTCAAGGTAGTCTATAGTTATAGCGCAGCTTGACCAGCTTTTGCTCTCGTCGGGGACGAAATCAGAGCTTATGCCCAGCTTGTAGACCTTCTCGTACTTTGCGCCGCTCTCCTGAGTTGCCTGCGCGGTGGTCTCCGCAGTGGACTCGGGCTGCTCAACTCTTACGAGCTGCTCGCGGTTCGCGTAGACCTTCAGGCCCTTGCCGTCGGAGTTCTTCAGTATCTGCTCTGCGGCGTCCTCGGCGTAAACGGAGCGCACCAGCTCCTCGATCTGCTCTAGGGAGTTGTAATCGGTGCTGTTGACGGTATAGTAGCCGTCCTCCGGGAGGTTTCCATAGGGTTCGTCCTCATGGTAAAGCCCCTCGGTCACGAACAGGCGGAGTATCTCATGGCTGCTGTTGAGCAGGTCGTGAGCCGCGTATTCGCACTCCTGCTGATACTCCGGTGTGATATAGGAGGTATCCCGGGAATGCTGCTGCGAAGCGGTTCCGCTGTTCTCATTATCGGAAGCGGGAGCCTTGTTCATCATTATCATTGCGGCTACTGCCAGCACTATCGCTGCCACAGCCACAACTATTGTCGCTATAAGTGGAATATTGTTGGAATTCTTTTTGGTGCTCATTCAGTTTAACTGCCTTTCGTGCTTTCGTGGTTACAGCGGTCACGCTTTATTTTCAGCTGCCTTGTCAACGGAAATAGCCTCGGGGAATACGCTGCGACTGTCTTCCTTCGAAAGGAAGGTCGTGTTGACATAACCCTGAATGATGGCTCCGTCTGTTACGGCGATAGTGGAAGCGTTTATGTCGCCGAACACGATGGCGTCGCGCTTGAGCTCAGCCTTGCCGCCGATCTCGAGCTTACCGCGGATCCTGCCGTTAACGTCGGCATACTGGGAGCTGAGGTCGCCGATAAGTATTGTGTCGCGGTCCATGCGCACCTTGCCCTTGAGGTTAAGATTGCCCTGCATCGCTGCGGAGTTCATGTTAGCGTTGTTGCACTTGATATCGCCTACCACCTTGCCGGACATCTCGATATCACGGGTGGTCTCAACGTTGCCCTTTATATTGCCATCGACCTGCATATTTGCGAGGCTTCGTACGTTACCGTCGATTATGGTGTTGCGGGAGATGACCGTAACCTCATCAGTGTCGCTGGGAGCGTCGATAGACTGCCCCGGCGCCGTGGGAGGCACAGGCGGAACATATCCGTTACCGCCGCCAAATCCGCCGTAGCCCTGATTATTAGCCGCGCCGTAGTTCGGAACGCCCTGTGCGTTCTGCATTCCCTGAGCCATCTGGGGATTCTGCATATTCTGAGCGTTCTGCGCGCCCATGTTATTCTGTGCATTCTGGTCACGGTAATACGGAGTTTCAAGCGGAGCTCCTGCCGCGCCCGCGTCTGCCTGCTGGCTGAACTGATAGCCCTGCGTATTCTGACCCTGCTGCGGAGCCTGCGCCGACTGCTGAACATTCTGAGCCTGCTGAGCAGACTGCATGGGCTGCGAAGGATTAGCCGGCTGAACAGGCTGTGCAGACTGCTGTGCGGTCTGCCCCATCATCTGCTGAGGCTGCGCCTGCTCCTGCTGAAACTGCTCCTGGGGAGCGTTGAGATATCTGTCAAGTTCGGTCGGCTGCGCCGGCTTGTCGGTCTTTTCCCCGGTTTCCTCAAGACCGTCCTTCTTCCACAGTTCCTTTACCGCCTGTGAAAAATTATCTTTGATACCCATATTAGATCCTTTCTTTTTCTGCTGTGCAGCCTAACTTCAGGCGAACGGCCCGGTGAACTGAACAGGTCTAGTATCGTTGTTTATCTTGTCGAATTTATATCCGTCGCTTACCAGCGCGTGAAGCACGTCGCCAAGCACCAGCACGGTGTTCGGCGTGGAGTTGGAATCGTGCATCAGCACTATAGAGCGGTAACAGTTTGCGATATCAGAGGGGATCGAATTGTACATGTCAGTCCAGGTAGCGCCGTCCACGTCGCCGCTTTCTACGTTCCAGTCGTAGTAGCGGAATCCCCTGCGGGTCATCTCCTGGATTATCTCATCCCTGGTCTCGGTGTTGAAATCATTTACGCTGCCGCCGGGGAACCTGAAGATCTCGGTCTTTATCCCGGTTGCGTCGTAGATTATATCCCATGCCTCGTGGAAATCATCAAGATACGCATCCACTGACGAATAAATATCCTTGTAAACATGCGAAGCGCTGTGTACGCCTATCGAGTGCCCCGCAGCAGCGATAGCCTTCAGCTTGGCATAGCAGCCCTCGGAACGGTTCGGCACAACGAAGAACGTCGCCTTTACGTTGTACTGCTCAAGATAGCTCAGTATGCTGTAAGTGTTATCGGAAGGGCCGTCGTCGAATGTGAGATACACGGTGCCGAGCTCCCGGACGTAGTCGCTCTCCGCCGGAGCATTCACCATCATATCCGGGTAGATGTCAGCGTAGGGGCTTTCCGGCTGCGAAGCCTGCTGCGTCGTCTGATTTGTCTCTGCGGCGTCAGCTTCGCTTTCAGCAGAGGACTCCGCCTCGGCGGTATCCACGGTCTGAAATGCGGAATTCCCGGAGCTGCCTGAACTTGCGGAGCTGTCAGAGCTGGTGCCGCCGCTCATGTTAGCTGCGGGCTGGCTCTCGTCCTTTCCGTGGAGGACGTATTCTATAAGCTCCTCGTCTGAAAGCCCGCTGCGGGCGTAAACATCGTAGAACCCCTTGACGGTAGGTTCGCGCTCTCCGCTGAGAATTGCGGCGTAGTACTCCAGCCGCTCGTTATCCTGCTGTATATCCCTGACCTCGGCGCTCTTGTTCCAGAGCAGCACCGCAAAGACCACGCACAGCACCAGCGGCACGAAGAAAACTATGCAGAGAACGGTCTTGATAAGCACCTTGAAGAATGCCACACTGCCAAACTGCATTTTCTGACCTCTTTTATCTTTCACGCTGCATAAATTGCAGACGCGTTATTATCGTTATGGTACAATCCAAAAACAGACTATACCCCTATTATTTAATGATACTATAAAACGCCGATTTTGTCAATAGCAACAGCCGCGAAAAAGTCAATTATTACCCGGAATATGGACAAATTATGCTTTATTTTATCGCGGCATATGGTTAATATGCACAAAGAAACGGCTGAAAAAACTACAGCCGGACAGTCCTGAAACAGGAGCCGTCCGGCCGCTTTTTTTATCAGTCTTGAACGAAAACGCGCTTCATTTTGCACTCGGTGAGTGGTCTGTCGCTGTAATCAGTCTGAACCTCTGCGATCTCGTCAACCGCGTCCATGCCGTCGACAACTCTGCCGAACGCAGCATACTGCCCGTCCAGGAAAAAGGAATCCTTGTGACAGATGAAGAACTGCGAGCTTGCAGAATTCGGGTTCTGCGCACGCGCCATGGAGATAACTCCGCGCTCGTGGCGAAGGTCGTTGGGAACGCCGTTCATCAGGAATTCGCCCTTGATCTTCTCCTTAGCGCCGCCCATTCCGGTACCCTCGGGGTCGCCGCCCTGTATCATGAAATCCTTGATAACGCGGTGGAATATCAGCCCGTCATAGAAGCCGGCGCTGACCAGCTTGAGGAAGTTCTCCACCGTTATCGGAGCCTTGTCAGGATAAAGCTCGAGCTTTATCTGCTTTCCGTTTTCCATTTCGATAATGACCATGTCTTTTCTCCTTTATATGTTGTAATTTCCGCTGTATATCCCGGTTATCATCAGGGAGAGGAAACGGAAATCATTGCCGAGGTCTATCTCCTCGCCTGCGCCTTCGCCGTATATCCTTACGACCGGGCGCAGGACGTTGGTGTTGTTCTTCACGACGACGCCGTGACGTCCGTCCGAAAGCGACACCACAGTGCCCACCGGATACGGATTGAACGACCGCAGGAACGCCGCCGTAACGTCGAAATCAAAATGAACGCCGCACCCGCCAAGCATGTACTCCTCGGTCTCCGCAACCGACCACGGACGGCGGTAGGGGCGGTTCGAGGTCAGCGCGTCGAACACGTCCGCAACGGTCAGAATACGCGCGATAAGCGGTATCTTCTTCCCCGCAAGACCAGTCGGATAGCCGCTGCCGTCGAATTTCTCCTGATGGAACAGCACTCCCGAAAGCACGTTCGCACTGTAGCCCCCGGTCTGCTTGAGTATCCGGTATCCGATATACGGGTGCTGCTTTATCTTATCGAATTCCTCGTCGGTGAGCCTTCCCGGCTTGACTATTATTTCGTGGTCGATGTTGGATTTGCCGATATCATGCAGCAGCGCCGCAAGTATGACCTCCTTGATATCGCCCTGGGACAGATGAAGTTCGTTAGCGATACCGGTCGAAAGCATGGCGACGCGCAGGCAGTGCTTGTAGGTGTAGTCGTCATAGTTTTGCAGCGCGATCATCTGGTTCCCGAGGTAGGTGGAGTCGTTTCCGATATCTACAAGGATATCGTCCGCGATATCGTCGACCTGCTCTATCGCTTTCTGCGAAAGCTGCTGTATCTCGCCGTTATGCTCGAAAATCGTGCTCAGCTCGTCGAGCGCCTTGCCGATGTGCTGATTCTTTATCACATCTGTGGCTTCCTCGAGGGATTCCTCCTCCGGCGGCTTGTCTATTTCCTGGTCAAGGGTGCGCTCGCCCTTTATGGTTACGTTCTTGATGCCCTTGCTTTTCAGCAGGTTTATCATGTCGGCGGTGATGAGCGTTCCCTTCATCAGCAGGGTCTTGTAATCCCTTGCAGACGTTGAGGCAACATCCTTCGCCAGTACCATTCCTTCGGTGACGTTATCTATCGGAACAATTAACATAGTGACCGCTCCTGACTCTGATTAGGGAAGCACTGATTAAATCTGGTGCGTATATTGCGCAGTCAGATTTTTCGTCAGATTATACAA
>ERZ826220.2036-NODE-2036-length-18261-cov-3.040536_pt1 | contig 18261 bp, 19 predicted proteins | sample MGYA00519927_ERZ826220 | MGnify/ENA primary metagenome ERZ826220 (study PRJEB31778, sample SAMEA3449225) | human gut metagenome | biome: human gut; feature: human-associated habitat; material: faeces | place: United Kingdom | collected 2010/2012 ...
ATGATTATGGCATAACTTGAAGTGAATAAAAAGGTACTCAGGTTCTACCGTTTACGAATTATACAGGAAGCTATTCAGCTCTTTTTTGTGACAGGAGCCAATATAAGATCATAAAAAATTGGATAGATTAGGCGTTTTTCGACTGGTGGAGAGGTGGTTTGTATGGTAAAATAGAATCTAAGAAATTGGCAGTTGTTGTGCTAAAAAATGCCGTATTTCTGCAGCTTATGGTGTTTCGTAAACGCCTAGAATTTGAAAAAGAGAAAGGTTGATAAAATGACATTAGAACAATATATGAGAGAACTATGGCTAATGGATAAACAGTATGGACAAGAGGAAGAATTATATCCACTAATTAATATGCTTTTGAGAGATGGTGTGAACACGGAAAACCTTTCGATACGTGATGTTCATAAGAGTGAAAGAATCAAGGCGGATAATAATAAGAATGTTAAGTCAAGAAAATATATAGATGGGTTTGGAAGTTTTCCAGATCTTGCGATTTTTGATGAAAGTTTTCCAGATTTTTCGGGTGAAAATCTCCAAGAAGAAAATATAGTCAGCAATTTACAAAAAATATATGGTTGTGTGGAAGCAAAATGCAATAAAAAAAATCCTGAACAAATTGAAGTAAAAATTGTAGCAGAAAATAAATCAGAACAGCCAAAGCAGAAAAATTATTTTATAGAAAGAAATAATACGAAGACTTACCTTCACTATGCCGATACGGGGAAAGCAACAGATGAAGGTCAATTCTTAGGAGAATTATTGTGGTATGGGAAAGTTCTATATACAAATGGAGTGATATGGAAATATTATAAACTTTCTGAAGAAACAGAAACAATTAATAATATACGAAAAAACTATATTAGTTCGATAAATGAAAATAACCTTCCTGAAGGAACATTTGAGCATAAAACATGGATTTTTGAACAATGTAAAGAGAGAACATTGAAAATGATATCAAAGGATATCGGTGATTTAACAAAAATATATAACAAGATAAAAGATAACACGAGTATGCCAGCATTTAATGAATTTAATTCCCAAGATTACCAAGAATGGAAAAATTTTAAAACAAACCTTGCAGCAATTGATTGGACTGAAGTTATTTTTTAGTGTAACAGGAGCCAATAGCCCTACTAACCAAAGAGGAGTAATATCATGCCAGACATTAGACAAAAAATTATAACGATTAATGCCCAGGCTTTTTTCAACTTTTGTTCAAAGAGGCCTGGCGAAGAAAAAGAACGGTTCAAGCTTTATCTTGAGAATTATTCGTTGCGAAGATACGTTATAAAACAGGAAGACGAGCGAGAAGACTGTGCGCTATTTTATCAATTCTGCAAAGAAATAGAATCTGTATGGCGTGATAAAGAGAAGCAATCTTTTAAACGTACAGATAAAATATTATATGACAAGTTAGTGATTGTAGATTTTGGTAAAATATTTCAGCCACTTGATAAAGAGAATGCTGGGGCATGGAAGATAGAGAACCAAAAAATTTTGCTGAACGATTCAAAAGATCTTGTAAAAAATGGATTTGATATGTATTTTGAAGGTTTTGAAAATCCGGTCCATATGGTTGCTTTTGATAAGAGCGGAAGCATGAGCCGGAATAGTCGTATTTCGTTTATTGATGAAGATTTTTATGAAGGATTGAATACACGTCTTAACTTAGGAATGGATTTTTCAAAGATATCGGTAATTGAAAGTAAATATTACGCATACAGAGGTTTATATCTTTCTTCTTCTAAAAGAGTTAAACATCCAAAGTTTGTGATAAATCCGGAGACTATTGTAATAATAAAGGATGTACGAACAAAGAGGGATAATCCTGAAATGCCAGTTACAAGGTATAATTATGAAAAAGAAGTTCCATTAGCAACTACAGAAATTAAAGCAGTAAAAGATGCAGATTTTAGAGAAGTGTTGCAATGCAATTTTCAGAAACCTCAAATAAAAGATTTTGAGTATGTGGATATCCCATTCGATGGTTCTGGTTTTATTACGCCGGAATATGCTTCTTACATTAATGAAGCATTGAACATAAAAGGAGCCACTTCCTTTCAGATTAGGTTACCGTTTATGAAGGGAATGCTTCATGAAGTGGATGTGCATGAGTTTTTAGAGACTTATAACGGAAAAAAAGGTGAACAGTTGTATGAAGATGCTTTTGGTATAAAGAGAGATTTGAGCAAGGCTCATATTTTTATCACAGAAAGTATGTTTAAAGGTATGAAATGGATCCGACAGTATTTGGATAGTGCATCTGATAAAGCTACTAATATGGATCCTATGGTATTCTATTGTGATGCAATGAAAAAATATGATCATGCATTGTATATTTCAGGGACAAATTTACCTTACGGAAACTCCCAATATACACATCTGAGCTATCAGATGATCAATACACTGCATTTTACGGAAGGGCAATTTAAAAGGATTGTAGAAAGACATTGTTTTTTTATACAAAATCCTATCGAGTATCTGAAAGATTGCGAAGAAATGACAGTGGATGATGATGATAACAATATCCAAGAGGAGGATAGTGATACACAGGAGAATGATGAGGAAACGATAGTTGTAAGACAGATATCTAATTGGAAACGGGCGTTATTTAAGAATTCTGCTTTAAAAAGCGACGGATATATAAAATCACAATTAAAAAATGTACAGAAAGGACTTTTAACAAAGCTTGCAACAGGAAAATTAGTTGTGGAAGGACAGAATCGATATCTGTGCAGAGATTTACTGCCATTGCTTGCGAGTTTATTGGAGGATGAGAACGTTATATCTAAATTCTGGCCCAAATATAGATATTTTCGTTTTTATCTGCCTGTAGGTACACAGAGTGGTTGTTGGGAAGATTTGAAGTTAAATTGTGATTCTTATTATGCATTCTTTCGGAGTCCGCATTTGTCAAGAAATGAACAAGTAATAATGAAGCGTTTTGAAATGACTACAGAGGATTTATATGCAGACAGGGTCAACTATAACTCTTTCAAAGGACATATTGAATTATATGATAAGTATTTTAAAAAGCTGACTGGTATTGTCATGGTTCCGAGGGGATCATCGGCTCCGCTATGTCTGGGAGGTGCCGATTTTGACGGGGATCTGGTCAATGTTGTGGCGAATCAGGATGTAGTAGAAGCGGTTGCATCTGGAGCATATGAGGCTGGGGGTTATAGAACGAATAGATTAGTACCGTATTTTAAGCGAACACTTCCGGTTATTAAAATACCTACTTCTAAAGGAAATCCAGTTACAATTCAGAAGCATGTTCCGTTTTTTCATATCCAGAATACATTTTCTAATCGGATTGGACAAATATCCGATGCTGCAATTGCTATCGGGCAGATAGAATATGAGAGGAATCAGAAATTACCAAGCAAAGACGAATCAGGTTTGGTATTTACCTCAGATAGTCCCACATGTGCAAAATGTACGATATTAACAGGATTGGAGATTGATGCGGCTAAAAACGGCCTACATCCTGATTTAGACATTATACTTAAAGCAGGGATTGACAAGAGTGCTTATATTATATTTTTGAGAGACATAGAAAAGTTGCGGGGAGAAGAAGGGTATAATCTTGATAATCTGTCAATGACTCGGAAAAATATTGTGGGAAAAAGATGTCTTTGCGTGTCTGCAAAAAATTGTAAAACACAAGCTACGTTTGAAATTCAGGAGGGTGGTACATATATCAACGAATTACCATTATATTTTGAAGAAGGACTAAAACAATATAAAAAGAAAAAAGAAACGAAAAGGGTACAGTTCTTTAAATATTCCAAAAAAATCTCAGATACAGAAAAAGAAAACATTGAAAGATTCAAATTAAGATGTCAAGGGATTTTAAATTCGTATGCGTTTTATGTAAATAAGTTTTTGCGAGTCTTAAAGAATGAAAAGAAAGATACTTTTTATGCACCGGAGAATCTGCAAACAATCTTATTTGAAATATATGATGAAGAAAATGTAATAAAAATTCAAAGAACAGTGCTTCCATGTATACAGAAAAAAATAGAAGCATGTTTAAGTAATGATAATACGATTGAAGATATGAGAGATCGTTTGAATCAGATGCAGTGGTTATTACAACCAATGCAAAATAGAGGAAAAGCATTAGAACAGATTATAAGGAATGGATTTAATGCTCAAAGTTTGAAAAAAGAAGAACAGGAAGTTCTGTTTCATTTTGAACAACGGGGATATAAAACTTTATGGAATGTACTTACTTTAATAGAAGGTCCAAAAGTAACACTGTTTAAGACTTTAAAAGAGAGGGTTGAAAAAAACAGAACAGAAATGCAAGAATTGGATAAATCATTAGAAAAAGATCTGGAAAGTATTGTTCAAGGATTTTATGAAAAAAATGAGACAGATCCGAAAAACAAATTATATGGGGTATGTCTTCAGAAACTTAAACAAATAGTGACGGAAACCCAAGAGTTACCTTTGGAATTAAAGATTGCAACATTATATGAAATTACAAAGAAGTCAGAAGATTACGGCAGATTTTTTTGGGAAGTATTTGAATGGAAAGAGATGGAACCATATATAGAAGAGGCAAAAGAAGATGTTAAATGAAATTTTAGAATTTGAAGCATATGTAAAGGATCCGGAATCTGCTGACCCCAGAATTCAGCCTAAAATGTTAACTAAAAATTATGAAAGTGATGATTTGAATGGAATTGGAGGAATTCTTGTAATTCTTGCAAGAGGTTTTATTTTGGGATTTGAAACAGAACAAAAGATTTATAACGAAGATGGACTTGTTAATGAGAACATCTTAAATGATACAAAGTACATTTTACTTCAATGGTGTGGATTTGATCTTAATGTTTTAGAATCCAAAGAAAAAGCAATCAATGATGATTTGGAAAATCATAGACAGTGTATTTTAGAATGGCAAAAAACATATCCGGAAGCGGATGGATGGTTAAAAAAATATTGGTTACACCATTGTCCGGAAAAAAAGAAAGAACAGTGGGAAAACGTCGAAAGTGAGTGGAACAAAAAGTTATGCAGTAAGAATAAGGAGTATAGTCAAAAGCAAATTACTTTAACTTCAGTAATAGCCATTGCGTTGGAACGTGGCCCATTGCGGAAAAGATATATGACATTAAGAAAAGATACATCCGAAAAGCCGGAAAAAGATCCGAAGAAGCGTTTTGTGTATTTATATAGTAGGATAGAGCCGCATAAAGATGGATCGGGAACAAGTATTCACGAAACAACACGGGAACAAATATTAAAGAATATTGCAGCATATCTTATAGGTAAAGAATATCATCCGAAAAATCAAAGGTTTATTCTATTAGATAGAGGACGACTTATGGGGTGGTATGGGAAGGATGATTATGGTTATGCTGATGAAGCATGGTATAGGCCAAGAGTTATCTGGGAAGAAAAACAGATTATGGAGGCTCATAGTGGGGATAGAGGATGGAACTTCATCAAATTATCTATAAACCAGGAGTTTCTGGAACATTTTGAATTTCAATTAATCAGCGAAGAACAGATTGCTGATATAGACAAATCTGGATACTGGATTTTGGAAGATATAGGACATGGAACCAAGAGCTTAAAGTGTCTGGAATAGTATTAAATAATACCCCAAAGAAAAAGTAATTGCAGAAAAAGATCAGATATACTTAACAGATATCTGGTCTTTTTATATTGCGCTACGTTCAGTGGAAGTTGCTGATAATGGAGTAGATGGGAGTTTTATTTTTAAACATAAAAGAAAAGAGGTGGCAAGAAGAGATGTATAATGAAAATGAAGAAATTGAGAAAGAGTTGACATTATCTCAGTATATCGATGAACTGGACATTCCAGAAGAAGTCTTAGAAGACAATGTATTTGGATTGTAAAGAAAAAATCCAAAAGGACGATTTATGCATTTTTATAAACAGATTGCGGTGGATATTCTGGAGAATATGGCTTCTGACATTAGATAACGGAGCTTTGAACCGTCGGGCATAGGGAAAGTAGCAAGTTAGAAGAAATAAGATGCAGCTACTTTTATGGTGGCTGTATTTTATTGGTTGCAAATGGAGAAGAATATGACCTTACCCAAAAAGTGTTTTTGGCAGAGAAAAAATGTAGGTTATTGCAAAATGTCATGTATGTAGATTGTTGCAAACAGACCTTGGGGGCTACACCCCCAAACCTCTGTGAAATCAACGAATGTGGCAAATTAGAACCTCCATTTACCCCATCCGTTGATTTTGTCAGAGGATTTGATGCTGACTACTTTTCGGGAAAAATAAAAAAATGGAGGACATCCAACATGTTAAATTCTAAGTTATTTGAAAATCCCGAATATGAAAAACTGCAGTTAAATCTGAATGTGTATTTAAGGGCACAGCAATATGCGAATGAATACGAGTGCCCACATTGTGGCTTCAAAGGCGGTCTGGTCGTGAGCCAATCTGATTGCGACAAATATGAATGCCTGAACTGCGGTCATCGAGGCAGTTTTGATCAGGAAATTGTTGATCGAAACTTTGTAGTATTTCTGGATGTCGATGGCGTCCTGAATACCAGGACCACCGTCCAGCAAACCCCAAAAGGATATCAGGGAATTGATGATGCGCGCGTGGAGGTTCTGGCAAAGACAATCAGCAAGTTTGGCGGAGCGGATATCGTTCTGTCATCTGACTGGAAGGAACTAGAACCCACAGATGAAGATTACAGATATCTGGTTTCCAAGCTCGCCCGATATGGCCTGATTATATCGGGACACACGCAGGACAGGATGTACAAAAGAGGTGCCGGAATTGCAGCATACCTGGAAGAACATCCAGAGATCAAAGAATATGTGATTCTGGATGATTGCAGATTTGATTTCCAGAGTTATCCAAAACTTTGGGAGCGGCTGCTGCTTACCGAGGGGATAGAGCATGCTCGGTTCGCAGCCGGAACGCCGGCTGTGGAGACGATGGTATTTTTGGATTATGTAAAATTATTTTAACCAAATGGAGGAAAAGCAAATGAAGAGCAAAGTAATTGGATGGAACATCAATCAGCGCAGTGGTATGGGAAAGGGGATTCCACAGTTTGTGATCGATGAACTGATCGACCAGAATGCAGACATTATTGTGTTAACAGAACTGTTTCAGCACAGCACGATTGGTTATTTCTGGGCTGAGATGGAGCGAGCCGGATATCAGCACGCAGTCACGCAGAATGATGGGACAAATGAGGTTGGAATTCTCTGGAAGAGGGACGTATACACTTTTCATGCAGTGGATGATTCGGTGATTACGACGATGAAAAACAATCATCCGAATTTCCTGCTGGTGGATCTGGAAGACCAGAACGGACAGTTTCTTACCGTTGCCGGATTTCGGATTCGAATGGTGGATTACAGCCAGCGTGCCGAAGAATTGGAAATTGTTGTGAATAAGGCAAAGGAAAAGAAAAATCCAGTGCTTATGATTGCAGACTGCAATAACCTGCGGCGGGAGACGACGGAGACAAGCTGGAATTTGCAAGTGGTTGATCATATTCTTTCACAGGGTGGATTCGAGAGATACACGCCATGCGGTCAAAGCATCTTTGAGAAACACGCAGACAGAGGATATGCATATGAATTTGCAGAAGATCATTTGATTACACGCGATATTGTAGTTGAGCTTGGAGATTATGACAGAGAATTTGTAAGGCGCGATCGGATTGCGTATCCGTGGGGAAAGATTTTCAAACCTATGATAAAGAACACCGCCGAAGAGTATCCGTGGAACCTGGATTTCCGGACCATGCGATCGTAAAGGGATATCTTAGTACAGAGAAAGATCAGAAAAAGTAAATCTGATGAAGCTGTAGACTATAAAAATAATACCCCCGGAAAAGTGTGACCGTTGTGTAGCAAGATGTTTGCTGATGCAGCGGTTACACTTTTTATGGGGCAAAAGGAAAGGAGGAGAATGAAAATGTTAGGAAAACTGCTTACCTTTTTGCTCACACTGTTCCTACCCTTTTTAGAAGGAACAAATATTGTATGATAAAATCGCGGATTAAAGAAAAAGGAGGAAGCGAAATGATGAAATTTGATAATGCAAAATATAGAACCGTACTCAATCTGATCAAGAAAACGGGCGAATTCAAGGGGAAAGCAGTACCCAGTAAGGCAAGGCTTCATGAGATGATTGGCGACGCACTTGGGATATTACATAATACGGTAAAGGACTGGGAAAGAGCAACATCAAATGGGCCAGATCCGAGAATTCCAGGCTTGCTGGAACAGCTGGAAGCATATCTGGAATTACCGGAGGGTGGACTGCGGGAAAGAACAGCTGAACCAATTAAACTGAATGAAGAGGAGAGAAAGATCATGAATACAACAACTGATTTTCAGAAACAGCAGATTATGGAGTGCTATGAAAGACTCAGAAAATTTGTCAGCGACATGGATATTGAGGATGAAAACGTATATTACGACATTCGCAATATGATCGAGGTGAAGAAAATTGCATTGCCGACAGCAGTATACAAGGCAATGATGAACTTCATGGATCAGGTCGTTGAACCATATGTATTTGAAGATACGACGGAGATCTTTTCCGAAGAGGAAGCAGAGCGCAATGAGAAAGGAATTGTGGAAATAAAGTCGGAGCAGGCATTTCAAAAGCTGATGGTTCGGTTTATGGAGAAGCTGTCAGAACTGGATGAGAAGATCGAAACGTTTGCAGAGAGTGAGTTAAAGCCTTATCTCGAACGATAAGGCCGTGAAATAGGGCGGAGAGATATTGTCGATTTCGGTCAGAATATCTCTCCCAAAACAAAGACAAGATCAGAAGAAAAAGTTGGAGGGACAAAATGGGAAATCAGATTCAATTTACCAAGAAGGATGCTTATCGTAACCCGGGCAAGGCAAAACGGGAGAGAACCAAAGTCACAACCATTCAGAAGGCCCATCTGCTGAAAAAGTTCTCGAATGTCCTGCGGGACAATAAGAATGGCGTCAGCTTCTGGTTTAATACGGAGAAATTCCTGGCAACAGCAAAAAGATACAACTTTGTAGCCTCCAGCATGCTGCTGGACATAGAATTATCAGAATACATTGAAGAGGATGAATCTCCGAGCCGCAAAACAATCCGCAGATTACTGAATTACTGCCAGTACCCGAATGAAGAGGAACTTACGGTTGGAATTCAGGCGATCAAACATATTGGCAAGGCGTTATACGGGGATGAAGATGCCTTCCTGGAGGTCATTGACGAGGAAAGTCTGTGCTGCATGGCAGAGCGGTATCTGGCAATGTAGAAACGATAAATTTCAGAGTGTGGCAGTTCGGACAAAAATCTGACACCAGAAGGGCAGCAAGTAGTGATAAGATACTGCACAGAGATCCAGTCTGTGCAGTATCAGAATCCACATGCAGTACCAGTGCAGGAGGAAGAGCATATGAAAAACGAGAGCATGGAAGTATTGTAAAACGCGGGAGGGAGCTATTTGGCATTCGTGTAATAAAAAAGGACAACACATCAAAAGTGCGTCAGATGTATCCGGAAGCATGGCACATGTTTTACTTGTTAGAGAATGAAAATAATCTGGTTCCGCCGCTGGAAATCCAAGGCACGATGGAAGTATTGAAAAATAATCAGATTCGATTACTATGGTTTATTCACCCTATTATGGTTAATGAGTGGAATATGGAGAACTGCATTTTGTTTGCCAATGAAGTAAACAGAGAGATTGGCAACGGCGGCCGTTTCTGGGTAGATACGGAGTATTTTGATTTTGCGTATGAAGAGCGTTTTGAAGAAGAAATGCTGCAGCTTAGTGGGATGAATGTATTAGAACGGCATATGTTCGAATGGCCGCTTGGACAGTTCCGGGATATTCACATTCCGCTTATGATGCTTCTGCAGGGAAAATGGGGAGCTGAAACAGCCATTCGGTTTATCAAAGAACTCAGAGAAAATGGTTTCGTCGAAAATGAAAAATACGATCTGTTTCCGGATGCGTGATTTGAGAGCTGTTTTGGAAATGCAGCGAAATAAATGAGTACAAAGAATGGAGAAAGAAAAATGGCTAAAAAAGTGGATTACAAAAAATATAACTGCGTATTAGAGATGAGCAAATGGATGGGAAGCACACCGAAAGCCTTTAAAGCGGCAATCCTGAAAGAGGCTGTGCGCCAGAATGCGAACAGCGGTGGGAAGGTGGAAAAGAAGGAAATAAGAGCATGCAGAGCCGAAAAGCATAAGAAAAGGACATGCAAATAAAAATATGGTGGAGGCGAAAGATATGACGACAATTATCTGTGAGATGGATTCTATGGAGTTGTGTGTCTGGAAGGAAAAGCATCTGCAAAGGGCATGCAGCGGAGATGAATGGATTTTCCGGGAGAAAGAAAAAGAACCGGAAGGCATCCGGGTGAATTTTGATGTGACGCATGCATATGAGATATTCAGCTGTCTGGGCAGGTATTGGGGCGATTTCAATTCTTGCCCGGACAGCGAAACCATGGGACGGGTGGCAAAAAGATGGGAAGAAAAATATGGATTAAAGCTGGTGGAGCTTTCGCATGATACGCTGACCTTTCAAAGTGATCGTCGGATTTCGAAAAAGGAGGCGGTCGAGATTACAGAAGAAACGGTGGAGCTTTGTGCAGAAGTTGTAAGCGGAAAAGAAAATCAGCAGATCGAGACAATCAGCAGAACAGGGAGGATTACATTATGGTGGGATTAGTGCATAGCTTAAAAAATAAAAAAGAGGTTTTTATGAATGTAAATGATCTGGCAAAACAAGTTTCTTCAATCATCACACCGCAAACCGACAATTTTTACCGCGATATCCGCATCTATGGTCATTTCTTCCACAATACAAACGACACGATGTGGTGGGGCGATGTAGGAATGAAATTTCTGACGCGCGCTCCGTTTGATGTCCGGTGGCTGCGAGAGGAAAGATTAGACGATCCATATGGCGGATTTCTGTATGACGCCACGGTAGAAGATAAAGCCCTTATTATGTTTAAACATAAATACAACCAGGAAAAATATGATAAACCTGGGGCTGATTTTTCATCCTGTTCCTACGAATTTTTCTATTCCAATCATCCGTTTTTGCGAACCGGATTGTGGAGTGGAACCATGCGTCCACGCTATGCGTATGTTGTCGATTTGAAAAACAAAAGCTTCAAACTGGCATCCCAATGGAAAACAAAGGTACCGCCTTACGACACGAAAGAGAAGTACGAACGCACGGAGCTGAATGAAATTTACAACACGCTGCAAAAGGAACTGGATGGAATCGCAGATCAGGTGCAGGCAGAATATCTTGAGATGCAGCGGAAAGCAGCCAGAGCAGCGTATGTGAGGGCATGTTTTGATCCGGTTAACGGACGTGAGGATAAAGAAGCCTTAGAAGAATATTATCGTGCCGAGCAGGAATTTGTGAAAGCTTTGTATACCTTGGCGGAAGCTGTCCTGAAAAGAAAGGAATGCACAGTGATTTATGATTTTCTGTCGGAATCCGGTACACTGACCAATAATAGAATTTCTATGCTGGCATTTCTTGCGGCAATTGAGAAAACAAGAATCTGGTAATGGACAGAAACTTCCCGATGTAAAAGAAAGGCAACAGAAGAAGTGGCCAAAAGAGTGTCCACATGCAGGAACGGTTCCATGATAAGATAAGGCATACCCGGAAAGTAAACCACAAGTTCAATGCAAATGCCGGAGAGAAGTGGAATAATAGGAGTACATCAGAACACCGGCGGATGCATCAGAATACCGAACAGATCAGGAGGAACAACTCGATATGACGTTGAACGAACTTTTCGCAATTCAGGAAACAGACGTAACAAAAGAATTCCTGTTGAAAGCCGGCTGGAGTGAGATCGCAGAAGAACCGGCGGAGATATTCCGGCGGAGCAGGCTGGTTCCTGACGGAGTGGAATCACATAAGGAATACAAAAGTTAAAAGAGAAATATGAGTGAGGTAGCTCAGCCATGGTAGAGCAGAGAAACCAAGCCGATCATGGGTGTGGTCGGTACAGCAAAAGATCTATTGTCGCTGGTTCGATTCCAACCCTCACTCCTGAAACATGAAAACTCACAGTCAACGTACAAAAGAATGGAGACGAGATCACAAATGAACACAGGATCTGCAATCGAAACTGAAAGATTATTCCTTCTCCCAAGCCGGACGGACAGAGACTCCGAGGCATTTTTACAAATGCTGCGGGATGATGGCGACTTCTACATATTCTGCGGAGTCAGCCCATCCGAAAAACATGTGATGGGGTTTGCCAACTACTTTGAGAGAACCGATCATGAGCTTTGCACCTATTCCATTTTTCCCAAACAGCAGAAAGACAAGTTTATTGGTTACGTAGGCGTACATAGAGAAATGGAAGACGAATACGAAATTGAATTTTATATCGCCAGAGAATACCGAAGAAACGGCTACTGTGAAGAAGCCAGCCGAGAGCTGATTAATCAGCTCTTTGGTGATGGGGTTTCTGCAAACGGAAAGAATCTTTTCGTCGATAAGCTGTATGTGACAACCCAGACAGAAAATGAACCAACGATCAGCCTGCTGCGGAAACTGGGGTTCAGAGAAGTAGAGGACGGCCCGGTCATGGTTGTGCTGGGTAACATTTTCGAAAAAGAAGATAATTTTTTCGCACACGAAGTAGTAAAACTGGTACTGACAAAGGAGGAGTTTTCTGATGGCAATTAAATTTGAAGAACTGAGAAAATATGTTGCACGCAACGTCCGCTTATCTATCTGTTTTGAGGATGGTTATTACCACGATTATCTGATGATGTCGGACATTCCGGAACAGAAATATGCCGGCTTTTACATCTATGGAGTCGGAATGGTGGATGTGGAATTTTCCAGAGATGTCTATACGGCTTTGCCGGAACCGGAAGGAGAATGTTGGTGCAGTAAAGATGATACAATGAATCCGGCGATGGAACTTATGATTTCGGAAGAACCGCGGGATATCAAACGGAGTGTGGAACAGAAGCTTTTGTTCCGGGATCTAAAACCGTATCTGCAGATCGGCAGACATTTTTCTATCGTAAATCGAAATGACTGGTCATCTGAATACTATGAATATCGGAGTGAGATACCGGAGAAATACGATGATATGTATGTGTACGGCATCGGAATGGAAGAGTGTCCACATGTTGAGAAAATGTGGATGGATGTTCAGTATGAAACGGTTCACAGAAAGCAGATGGTGATTGTGCTTTCCAATCAGCCGAGAGAAGATCTGAGAACAGAATAAAAGAGAACTTTTTATGCAACGGAAAAAGGAAAGGAAGAAAGCCAGAGATATGGATAGAGATCACACGTTTGATTTACCAGATTTAACAGAAGACTTCTGGAAAACCGTTGTGTTTGCACAGGAGGATCCCCCTTCTGGAATGGGCGGCCCGGGATGTGTATGTCTGCTCAGCAAAGAGGGAAAAGAGTATATTTTCGGATTTGAAGAGACACCATTTTACAAAAGTACCGAGCTTTTCCCGATCTTTGAGACGACCGATGAAAGAATTGGTTATCGTCATAAATATAAAGCAGAAGATCACGGCTGGAAATATCTGGAGAAAGAAAATGCACTGATCCGGGAAGACATTCTGGATGAGTACAGCAAAGCGGCTGCGGAGGCGAAACGGGAAAAGGAAAATTTCTGGCATTTTTATGCCATCGATCTGGCCGGCCGGGCAATTGGCGTGGAGCATCTGGAACGATATGATTACATCGGAAGCGTTCTGTACAGGGAAAGAATGGATCGGGAAATGGCGGAACGCCGGAAAAAACGCGAGAAGGAGAAACTGACGGAGAACGAATTTAACTGGAAGCCGATGCATGTGAACAATATTCCGGACAATTCTGAGATGGGCGTTTACGCACTGTTGATGAGAAGGAATGACGGAAAAATCAAGGGTGTAAAATACTCGATTCTGTATCAGTACGAGGAGCACAGCCCGATGCTGATATACAGTGATGCAAAGGTGGAAGCCTATATTCTTTTCTACGCGGATTACGATGATATCATCGGTCCGTGGGATTATCATTCTGTCAGCAGACAGGAATGTGCAGAGCTTTACGGAAAAGAAAATCATTTTCCGCCGGAATTGGCATATTATGACTGGATTACGTTTTCAGATGGTGATATTCATAACTTCGGCAGATTTCTCCGCACATTCCAAAGTCTGGAAGAAGCTAAAGCATATGCGATGTATTATGCGAATGTGAACAGCGGTGGAATCAACAAGGAAACAATTCTGAAACAAGAAGAGGAATCCAGAATCGAAGATCATGTGAACCGTATTGCACATTACGAAGCATATCAGATGTATCGAAAATATTATAAAGAAATTCTGGATGCTATCAGCGAAGAAAACTGTTTCCCGGATTCCTGCAGCGGAGGCGGTGTATATCTGCGGGAGGCAATTTTAAAGAAAGTGCCGGAGATCACAGAAGAACAGCTCAGGATGATCTGGAGAGAACTTCCATTTGTGATTGAGAAGAGAACGCAGGACTGGATTGAACGGGAAAAGCAGTTCAGTGAAAATTATATCCGAAAGGCCAAAAAGCGGAAACCCGGGAAAACGAAAAGAACCGCAGATCAGATCGGGAAATAAAGGAGAGGTGCAATATGGGTATTTTAGAATTTCTGGAATGTTTTGATCCACTGACGGAAATCTGCGTTGAAGATGCCACGGAAGTCGTGTTTGAAGGAAGGGCAGAAGATTTTCCTGAAGAAAAGGATAAGGCCTATATCATCGTTCCGTCTCGCACAAACAACAGAGATGGCGTGATTAGGCTGTTTGTTTCGAAACAGGAATATTTGGAGAAAAAGTGCGGGCAAAATAAAATATATGTACTGGATGCACTTTTGGCTATTCTGTATTCTGTTATGAGAAAAAATTCTGAAGCAAAACAGGTATTTCTTACCATGGTGGAAAAAGCGGAGGACTATAATGAAATACTGCAGAAGTGGGAAAAAGCTCCTGAGAAAGAAAAAGAGCCGCTTGAACGGGAAAAACAGGGGAGATGGAAAGCTTTTCTGGAGGAAAAAGAGCATCTTCTTCGGGAAATAAAACAAATAGAACCACTTTGGGATATTTCGGGTCAGTGGATCGGATACAGCCAGGAAGAGCTGGAGTATTTTGCAGAGTATCTGGTAAGAAGAAAGAACATGCTTCTGGAAAGAAAACACACGCTGGAAGCACAAAGCTGGGCACAATGCCATGAAGATGAACTTTGCCAGATCATGAAAGCGGACTACCCAAATGAGGGGATTGCAGCGTTGGCACTGGAAAAGCAGTATGGACTGGATGAACAGCAGGCCAGAATGATTTTCGATTTGAGATTTCGATTCATGTTTGGAACAGCCAGAGATCTGGTAGAACGAGACAATATGGTAATTGGACGTATGCTTGAAATTTTTCTGAAAGATGAGGGAGGGGCAGAAGGATGATTTTCCTGGCGGGATCTGCGGCGAGCGGAAAAACGAAAAAAGCGGTTGCATATGGCTGGAAAGAGCGAAAAACCAGCGAGGATGGAGTTCTCCTTTTTTCACTGCAGCATGAAAAGAAGGAGATGTGGAAGATTCTGCAGAGCATGTACGGGCAGGAGGAGCTTTCCAAGATAGAAATTGATGATACACCAGCGATGATGGTGGAGAGAATGGCAGAAATCATAGCGCAGAAAGCAGAGAATGGAGCAATTTCTGTTTTTGTGATTGATGAAGTGCCGATGATGACAAGCAGAAAAAATTTTGCCGACAGAAAAGAAGAGCTGCGGTATATGATTGGCTTGCTGGGAAACTGCGAGAAAAAAGAACATGTTGTGATTGTAGCCGTTATTCCAGTGTCGAAATACTGTACAGAAATGCAGAAGAAAAAAGAAGTAAGTACCTGTTATGGAGAAATAGAAAAACCAGAAAATTGTCTGGTTTTCGTATAGACAAGAACCTGTCCACATATGGGATACGGCAGGTGGTAAGATAGCAGGTAGAAAGAGACAACAGAAGGATTACCAGTAAAAGCTCCAAGGGAGGTAGCAGCGAATGATTCTTTACAAATACACAGCAGACTGTTCAAAACTGAATCTGGAACAGGAGGATTCAACGAAGGAAGGATATGAGCGTCTCTATTCCAGACGGAGTGATGCTGCGGAATGGAACAGCAAGTTTTACACTGCCTACCGTACAGAAAAGAAGTTTTTCATTATGATCAGTGATATTCTGAATGGTCAGATGACGATTGTGGCTGCACTTGAGATGGAAGTGGTTCCCCGGGTATGTGTGGATTGTATTCAGAAGATACTGCCGGAAATTGAGTTGCTTGCGTATGAGGAGATCACAAATGATGCGTTTTGCAAAGAACTGGTTCGGGCAGAACGGAATAACTGGACGGAGTGTTACAGCGGGTCGCTGAAGGAAAAATTAAAACTTGCGATAGAACCAGAACATCACAGTTTTTTTGAACCTGTTGCGTATCAGGTAAGTGAACGGATTTATACCGCTCAAAATATGACCAGACAAAAGCAGGCGGAGCAGATGCAGGAAATTATGGCATCGGAAAGCTTCTATGACGAAATGGAGCGGATTTACGCCCCGGAAAATGAAAAACGTTTTGTTGGGCATCCGGTTCATTATCTGATCACAGCCGGTGACAAAGCGGCTGCGGATGATATGATAGATCTTCTGATTCCGGCACTGCTGGAGAATCAACGATTGCTGAGCGGCAGAGTTTACGATGTGCAGAAGATGACATACAAGGCAGAGCGGGAAGATAATTTTGACAATATTTTCTCCAGTGCTAGAGGCGGAACAGTGATTCTGAATCTGGAAGGTGAAAAGAGTACAGGAATGTATGCCACCGGCAATTATGATCTGGCGAAAACACTTGGGAAGAAACTGAATGAGTATGGAAATTCTACATTGTTTATCTTTGTGGACATTTCCGGAAGCCGCAGCGTATCGGATGAGACGATAGCGGAAATTCTTTCCAACGCGGATCTGATTCAGATTCAGGAAGGCCAGGGAGATCTGGAACGGGCGACGGGCTATTTGAAACGTCTGGCGGATAAGACAGAGTATCACGACTACACGATAGAAGAGCTGACGCGGTATCTTCCGAAAGAAAAGAAATTGTATTCTGTATCGGATATCTTTTCTGCCTACAACAGATGGTACGGAAGCGGATTAAAAACGCATATTTACAAGGCCTACAAACAAAAAGACCTCGTCAAAATTCAACTGAAAAAGAAGACAGACAAGCCGTATGTGGAGCTGCAGAAAATGGTAGGCCTGTCGGATGTAAAGAAAGTGACAGATGAGATTCTGGCGGCGGCCAAAATGCAGAAAATGCGGAAACAGATGGGTCTTCCGGGGGTTCAGTCATCCATGCATATGCTGTTTTCCGGAAATCCAGGGACAGCAAAGACAACCGTGGCGCGTCTGCTATCCCAGGTCTTGAAGGAAGAGGAAGTGCTGAAATATGGCCACATTGTAGAGTGCGGCAGACAGGATCTGGTCGGAAAATATGTCGGCTGGACGGCACAGATTGTTGAGAGTAAATTTCAGGCGGCGCGTGGCGGCATTCTGTTTATCGATGAGGCGTATTCTCTTGTAGAAGACAACCGCACGTATGGCGCCGAGGCGATCAATACCATTGTGCAGGAGATGGAGAATTACCGGGATGAGGTCATTGTCATTTTTGCAGGATATCCGGAGAAGATGAAGGAGTTTCTGGAGCAGAATGAAGGTCTTGCAAGCCGCATTGCCTTTCACCTGAATTTCCCGGATTACTCACCGGTAGAACTGACGCAGATTCTGGATCTGATGCTGGAAAAATCGGAATACCGGATGGACGAAAGAACAAGGGAAAAATGCTTTTCCATCTGCGCCGATGCCTGTCGGGAAGAAAATTACGGCAATGGACGGTTTGTCAGAAACCTGCTGGACCACGCTATCATGCGCCAGGCAGACCGCCTCATTCGGGAACATCAGAATGGTACGCTGGAAAAAGAGGAGGCCTGTCTTCTGACGGCGGACGATTTCGAGATGATCGGACTGAAAAAGAAACCGCAGAGTCGGCAGATCGGATTCTGTGCCGGGCGAACAGCATAAAAAATCAGCAAAAAAAATTAAACCAGCGGTTAAGTGCAGAAAACGAAAGCATGTGATACAGTATATACATGAAGATTGCGGGAGTGCAAAGCACGTAGCAATCTGGTATCAAAGGGGTCAAAATACCTTTTGACCC
>ERZ826220.2045-NODE-2045-length-18187-cov-4.848224_pt1 | contig 18187 bp, 10 predicted proteins | sample MGYA00519927_ERZ826220 | MGnify/ENA primary metagenome ERZ826220 (study PRJEB31778, sample SAMEA3449225) | human gut metagenome | biome: human gut; feature: human-associated habitat; material: faeces | place: United Kingdom | collected 2010/2012 ...
GACGACGTTTTAATTCTTTGCTTAATTCATCTACTATTTCTTCCAGTGGTTCTACATCCTCTGTCAGATTCAGATCCTGCTTGTCAAAAATCTGATATGCTGTATCTACGATCCTGCTAACGGCAGCGATCAGGACCTGCAGCTCATTTCGTGCCTGAGCTGAAAAAGTAAGCTTTTTCTCATGAAGTTCCTGTGCTGACTCCATAATATTGACCGCATGGTCTGAGATTCGTTCAAAATCTCCGATACAATGCAACATCGTTGATACACTATGGCTGTCTCTCTCTGAGAGATTTTTGTTATTCAGCTTTACAAGATATGTTCCAAGCTCATCCTCATAACGGTCTACTTTTGACTCAATCTCCTGTACATGTTCTGCCTGTTCTTCACTGTAATCATAGATCAGATCCAGAGCAATATTAAGTGCCTTTCTGGAATCTTTCTCCATGTGTCTTGCTGCATTTCTTCCCTGTTCCACTGCAAAAGCAGGTTTTTCAAGGAAACGGGATTCCAGGATCATAAACTCCTGATCCTCTTTGCTGACTTCATCTTTCTTGTCATCACAGATTGTAAGACAGGCAAGTTTTACAAGCAGATTAGAGAATGGCAGCCATACCAGTGTTGCCGTGATATTAAACACGCTGTGAGTGATCGCGATCGTTGCCGGTGTCGCCATCTGTGTCATAAACGGAAAATGAACAGCAGCATTGATCATATAGAACAGAATCATGAATACCACGGTTCCGATCAAATTGAAATACAGATGGATCATCGCTGCACGTTTTGCATTCTTATTCGCTCCAATTGCGGACAAAAGTGCTGTCACACAAGTACCGATATTCTGTCCCATGATGATCGGAAATGCAGAACTGAACGGTACTGCGCCAGTCATACAAAGTGCCTGCAGAATACCTACGGATGCAGAAGATGACTGGATCACTGCAGTAAGAAGTGCACCTGCTATAACACCTAACAACGGATTTGAGAATTTAAGTAACAGGTTTGTAAATTCCGGCACTTCTGCAAGGGGTTTTACAGCAGAACTCATCATATCCATACCGTACATCAGGATTGCAAAACCAATAAAAATACTTCCGATATCTTTCTTCTTTGAATCATTGATAAACAGAATGAAGATCACACCAATGATCGCAAGCACAGGGGAAAATGATGTTGGTTTAAACATCTGAATAATAAAATTATCACTCTGTATTCCTGTCAGGCTTAAGATCCAGGAGGTGATCGTAGTACCGATATTGGCACCCATGATCACTCCTACTGCCTGTGATAATTTCATGATCCCTGAATTTACAAAACCTACTACCATAACAGTCGTAGCTGAAGATGACTGGATCACTGCTGTTACTCCTGCTCCCAAAAGCACTGCTTTTATCGGATTTGAAGTAAGATTTTCAAGAATCTTCTCCAGCTTTCCGCCGGAAACCTTCGCAAGGCCATCTCCCATTGCATTCATACCATACAAAAATAATGCAAGGCCTCCGATCAATGTTAATATACTGAATAAATCCATGATTATTCTCCTTTTCCCTTTTCATAAGTATATGGTTATTTAACTTGTTTCCCATCATAACCATGCTTTGTAAAATCATCCCCATGAGAATGTTAAATCCATGTAAAATTTCCAGTCATCATATTCATTCTGTGTAAGGTTCCCATAAATCCATCCGTATTTTTGATATAAAAATAAAAAGAACCATTGCAGGAGATATGACACTAACCGGTGTTCATCTCTTACAATAGTTCTTTCGTCAATCCGGATCCTGTATTTCGACAGTATTATTATCAGAATCCGCGGATTTCTTCATCCTCGGAACCAGTCTTATCAATAGAACGGATTTCCAGGAAATAACTGTAGTTATCATTTACCTTTACTTCCACTCTGTCTCCAACCTTGTGACCTTTCAGAGCCATACCAATGGGAGATTCAATGCTGATGCGGTTTTCCATGGAGTTTCCTCTTATGGAAGTAACCAGTTTGTATTTCTCAATCTCATCGTCTTCCTCGAAATATACCTCTACAATATCATCCATTCCAACTTCATCGTCTTTGGAATCATCAGAAACAATGGTTGCTGTTTTCAGCATATTCTCAAGGTAGCGGATGCGGCTTTCATTCTGGTTTTTGTGCTTCTTTGCCGCATAATACTCAAAGTTCTCACTCAGATCCCCCTGGGCTCTTGCTTCTTTTACAGCTTCGATTGCCTCTTTTCGTACAACCAGCTTGCGATGGTCAATCTCCTGCTGGATTTTCTCAACATCCTTCTGTGTAAGCTTTTCTTTCATGACTGCATCTCCCTTTTATTACTTCTGCTTTCTATTCCTGCTTTATATTGGCTTAACCATAGCAGAAGGGCATCATTTTGTCAAATCATTACTGTTCACTCCGTGCCCGATAACCCACTTCACGATGCACAGGATTTATGCATTTGGTATCTGCCGCAGGAAGTCATGTGTCGTATTCTCGATCATTCTGTTAGTCAGTTCTGCAATATGTTTGGTTGATTCCCGGTGTTCCGAAGAAAGCCATGCTTTGATCATTCCCACACACCCATTAAGGCAAAATGCATAAACATATTCCACGTCATGGTTATCTGCTGCAAATTTCCCGGACAACTGCCGGAGAACCGTATCTGCAACCATCTTCTCCATCCTGCTCACAAACCCCATATCTCCATTGCTTCCCAACAGAGCAATACAAATATCCTTATTATTATCAAGAATTGTAAAAATATGCTCAATCATCGGATAAGAACTTCCATTTTGTACCAGATCCAGAGGATGCTCCTCAATTACCTGGGCAATCTCATCCATCAGCTCATTCTCAATACTCTCCAACATTTGATAAATATCACTGTAATGAAGATAAAACGTAGACCTGTTAATATCTACCTCATCCACCAGTTCCTTAACTGTAATTTCCTTGATGCTCTTCTTCTGCATCAGTCGTGCAAGACCTGCCCGAAGCTGTGCTTTGGTTTTTCGTACTCTTCTGTCTACTTTTTCTACCATTAACATTTCCCCCTGTTCTTTATTTCACATTCTATAGCAATTCCATAAAACGCCCAGACATCTCTGTTATGTCATTCCGTCTTCTGCCTTTGGCCTGGGTAAATGCTTATTGCTTTTCACAACCTTCTCAATTGGCTTAATTGTAAATATCACCAATTTTATTCTCATGTTTTTGTATATTTTATCCTAAATGTAGATTCCGTGTAAAAATAGTCATTTTAATCAAATATGTCTATTAATATACGTCAAATAGCAAATTTAATGGTTGTATCTTATTTTTAGTTTTAGTATAATACCATCCATAGAAAAAATCAACACTTTGTCGATTAATAGTTTCGGCAGCTATTAATCAATTATGTTTTGATTATTCAATCTGCTGTTTATCAGCACCTTACTGTTCCACTCCAGCACATTAGTTTGCCGACAAGCTGATTCTTGAAACAATCTTGTAAGCTCACTAGCTGTAGACCGAACAGTTTTCACTACAACTAATTATAGAAAGAAAGGGATAAGGTATGATCAAAAACGAATGGAAAAATCTACTGCATAATAAGATCATGTTCGTTGTGGTAATTGCAATTATCGCAATCCCGATCATTTACGCAGGACTGTTTCTGAAATCCATGTGGGATCCATACGGAAGTGTTGACCATCTTCCTGTAGCAGTTGTCAATGAAGACAAACCTGTAGACTACGATGGCACCACGCTAAGTGTAGGAAAGGACATGGTAGAAGAATTACGTGAGAATGATTCTATGGCATTTAATTTCGTAGACAGCCGTACAGCCGAAGATGGCCTGGAAAACGGTACTTACTATATGGTAATTACCATTCCGGAAGACTTTTCCGCAAATGCTGCCACACTTATGGACGATGAACCTAAGAAAATGGAGCTGAAATACGAAACCAACCCCGGAACCAACTACATTGCTTCCAAATTAAGTGAAACCGCACTGCTGAAGATCAAGGATGCAGTTGCCACCAAAGTAACAGAAACCTATACACAGACAGTTTTTGACCAGATAGCCAAAGTCGGAGACGGTATGCAGGATGCAGCCGATGGTTCCGGTGAACTTAAAGACGGTATCGAATCTGCTGCCAAAGGAAACCAGACCATCACCCAGAATCTGAAAAAACTCTCTTCCAGCACACTGACCTTCGCAGATGGCGCCGAAACCCTTACAAAAGGTATTCAGGAATACACAGATGGTGTCTCTCAGGTAAATGAGGGTGCCAGACAACTTGATGACGGTGTCAGCACACTGACAGCAAAAGTACCAGAACTTACATCCGGAATCGATGCTCTCAACAGCGGTGTTAAAAGTTACACAGACGGTGTTGCAAAGCTCAATGAAAACTCTGAGAAATTAAAAGAGGGTGCAAGTGCCCTGGAATCAGGAATTAATTCCCTTAGCGCAGGTGTGACAACCCTGGCAGATGGAGCTACTCAGTATATTGACGGTGCAAATTCTCTCGCAGACGGAACCACCGCTTATGTAAAAGGTGCCGAGCAGTTAGCAGCCGGTGCTTCTCAGTTAAGCGGGCTGGAAAATCTCGGTCAGGTATCCAGCGGTATTTCTCAGTTAAATGCAGCAGTTTCCAAAGGAAGTAATTCCTCCGCTGCATTAAAAGACGGAACCCAGCAGCTTGAGGATGGTCTGGGACAACTCTACACACAGTTGTCAGCTTTACAGAACAGTGCATCCGCTGCTTCCGTTGACAAACTTACCACCGGACTGAGCCAGGCAAAAACAGGAATGGAAAATGCCAGTGAAGGGATGACCTCCGCAGCAACCGGAATCTCCAATGCCTCCGATGCGATCAGCCAGGTAAGCAGCCAGATCTCCGATACTCTTGTACCGGGACTTCAGGATGCAGCTTCTCAGGCATCTTCCGCAGCAGAAAGTATTGGTTCTGCACTTGGTGAGTATACTCAGGCTACTTCTTCCGCACTCGAAACAGCCAACAGCGAGATTGCTTCTGCTCAGACCGCCATGCAGGCAATGCAGAATGTCGCAGCAGCTCTGGATAATGCCGCAGCTTCTGCAGATGAAAATGGTATGATCTCCGCTGATTCTATTGCCGGACTTTCTGATGCACTTTACTCTTCTGTTACAGATCTGGAAGGTGTGGATGGTTCTTTCGCAGCACAGTATTCCAGTGAGATCAGCAACGCCGTAAGCAGTATGTCCTCTGAACTTTCTTCCAGGGTTTCTGAACTGAATTCCGCAGCTGAACAGATGAATGCAGTTGCAGGTCAGCTTTCTGACGGTGCTTCCACTTTAAGTAACGGCGCACAGAATATGTCTGCAGGTGCAGATCAGATGAATGCAGGTGCAGGTCAGATCCCGGATGTTTCCGGTAATGCATTCAGCTCTGTGACTGCTGCCGTAAAACAGCTCTATGCAGGTGCTCAGGCAGTAAATGCAGGAACTCAGTCTGTTTCTTCTGCACTGACTACACTGGAAAACAGCACGGCATCTTTCCCACAGGCAGCCGCAGGTGTGAAAGCATTAAATGACGGATTCAAAACTCTGACTTCCAATGACACAACACTTACAGACGGTGCTGCAAGCCTGAAATCAGCAGGTAAGAAATTTACTGCTGCTGTACCTCAGATTTCCTCAGGTGCTTCTCAGTTATCAGAAGGAGCCTCTACACTTAATGATGGAATCAAAGAGTACACGGATGGTGTGTCCACTCTCGCTTCTAACAATGAAGCACTGACAAGTGGAACCGGACAGCTTGCCGATGGTGCCAAAGCCATGGCAAGTGGCGCTGATACCCTCAGTAACGGCACAAAAACTCTTGCAAGTGGAACAGCGAAGCTGGTTGCCAATAATGATTCACTGACCAGCGGTGCACAGAAACTTGCAGACGGTGCTTCTCAGATCCAGAGTGGTTCCTCTCAGCTCTATGATGGTTCCAAAGAACTTGGAGATGGCATGACAAAATTAAAGGATGGATCCTCTACACTGTCATCCAGCCTCAGTGAAGGTGCAGATCAGGTAAAGAACACGAAATCCAGTGATACAACTGTCAGCATGTTCGCAACACCGATCGAAGATGAGGAAACCCAGATCACAACCGTAGAAAACAACGGTCATGCAATGGCACCATACATGATGTCTGTCGGTCTCTGGGTCGGTGCACTGGCCTTCTGTCTGATGTATCCTCTGACTACATACAAAGGCAAACTGAAATCAGGATTTGCATGGTGGGCAAGCAAAGCTTCCATTCTTTATCCGGTAGCAATCCTCCAGGGACTTCTCCTGATCATTCTGCTTCATGTATTCAATGGATTTACACCTATAGAGATGACAAAGACAGTATTATTTGCCTGCCTGACAGCAATGGCATTTACATCTATCATGTATTTCTTTAATATTACCTTTGGTAAGGTTGGAAGTTTCCTTATGCTGGTATTCATGGTAATCCAGCTTGCAGGCTCCGCTGGTACTTATCCGGTAGAAATTTCTCCGGAATTTGTATCCAAAATCCACTCTTATGTACCATTTACCTATACAGTAAATGCATTCAGAAGTACAATTGCAGGCGGCACAAGTATCCGTCAGTCAGTTTATGTACTGATCGGATTGATCGTAGTATTTACTCTGCTTACAATCCTGCAGTTTAATCATATGGCACATCAGCGTAAAGCGAACAAGGAAACACTTTATGACTGGTTAGAAGAAAAGGGACTGGCTTAAAAGCCAGTCCTTCTTATTTTTCCAGTCTTTTCTCTTGCATATATTGTGCCATTTCATCAGAAATATTGTCGATCAGATAATTTTTACTGCTCTGACGTTTCTCATGCCATTGCTGGCGGATCTGATTTTCTGTAGCTTTTATTTCATCCCGAAGACCTCTGGCAGACATACGGTGGGCACCCTGTCCCATGATGATGATCTGCTCCAGTCCATCGGATGTTGCTACCGTTACCTGATTTTCCCGGCCAATCTTATGGACCGTTTTCTCAATGTACTGATCCGCTGTCTCAGCTTCTTTGGTGTAGACTACATGAATGTTATGATAGGTGATCACTTCCTCTGCATGGCCCTCTATCTTGTAAGCATCAAATACAAGAATTAACGTACATTTCTTAAAGCCCTGATAGTTGCTCAGAATATCCATCAGTTTTGTCTGAGCTGCATGGAGGTTTGCATCTGCCAGCTCTTTTAAATCTTCCCAGGCATAGATGATGTTATAGCCATCTACAAGGAGATATTCTTTTTCTTTCTTCTTAGCAGAAGAACTGTTGCGGTAATAGCTGCCGCTGTCAGATTTTGCAGAAAATGTTCTCTTAAACTGTGGTTCTTTGTAACGCTTGACCGGTCCGAATGTGCGCTCAAAAATTGCTTTCAGTTCTTCTTCATCCTCATAGCTTCCTACACCGGCATTCCTGGGTGGACGATAACCTGAATCTGTCTGATTGTTACTATTCCTGTTTCCTGCTATACTTTCTTCACTATCCGGTATGGTATTCCCCAGTTCAGACTCGTCAATCCCTTCTAAGTGCATATAATCCTCTACTTCATACCATGGCACCACAAATCCGGCTCCATGAGCACAGAATACAGAACCTGTGGGATTGTCCAGGTCACGTTCGGAATCATATCCAATCTCCTCTACAATCTCATCCTGATTCTGACATGGGGCATAGCCCTTCAATGAACAGAATAATCTGCCCCGTCCCTTTGTATAGGAGGTTACCTGTGTCTGATAATCTCGCATCATTGATACAGGTGCACTGCCTTTCAGAACCATCATATCATCCTCATCTGCTTCCGGCTGCTGGAAGGTTCCATTCATTTTCTGAATGTCAGTCATGGCACGCCCTATCATATCCCCCGGAATCTCAAGTCTGAACTCATAATATGGCTCAAGCAGAACGCTTTTTGCTTTCTTTAATCCCTGACGCACAGCCCGGTACGTTGCCTGCCGGAAATCGCCGCCCTCTGTGTGTTTCAGATGGGCTCGCCCTGTGATCAGCGTAATCTGCATATCCGTAATCGGAGAACCGGTCAGTACTCCCGGGTGTTCTCGTTCTTCCAGATGAGTCAGGATCAGTCGCTGCCAGTTACGGTCCAGCACGTCCTCACTGCATGCAGTAAAAAACTGCAGTCCGCTTCCCGGCTCTCCGGGTTCCAGAAGCAAGTGTACTTCTGCATAATGACGCAGCGGCTCAAAATGACCTACACCTTCTACCGGCTCTGCGATTGTTTCTTTATATACGATATTTCCTGTGCCAAACTCTACTGCTACATGGAAACGCTCCCAGATCAGATGCTTTAATATCTCGATCTGAACCTCACCCATCAGCATGGCATGGATTTCTCCAAGCTGCTCGTTCCATACAATGTGAAGCTCCGGTTCCTCCTCTTCCAGCTCTTTGAGTTTCTTCAGCATCTGGTGAACATCACAGTCCTCGGGAAGCAGAATTCTGTAATTTAATACAGGTTCCAGAACCGGCATCTCGGATTCCCGTTCAATCCCAAAGCCCTGTCCCGGATGTGTCTGGGAAAGACCGGTTACTGCACAGATGGTTCCTGCAGGAGCCTCCTTTGCAAGCTCAAATTTCACACCGGAATAGATACGGATCTGATCCGCTTTCTCTGTATCTGTGAGAAGTTCCTTCACCTTCAATGTTCCACCTGTGATTTTCATATAGCTTAAACGATTGCCCTGATCGTCTCTGGCAATCTTGAATACTTTTGCACCAAACTCTGAAGGATATTCTGGTGTCTCACAGTATTTTTCCAGCCCATGAAGGAATTCTTCTATCCCTGTCATTTTCAGAGCAGAACCGAAGAAACATGGGAAAAGTTTTCGCTCTTTGATTACTTTTCGGATATCTGATGTTGATATTTCCTCTATTTCCAGATATTTTTCAAGCAGTTCTTCATCACAGACAGAAATATCTTCCAGAAACTGAGACTGCAGATCTGATTTTTCCCAGGTGAAATCAACGCAATTATCACTTAATCGCTTCTTTAATTCTGCCAGAATTTTCTCTTTATCTGTTCCATCCTGGTCCATTTTATTGATAAACAGAAATGTAGGGATCTGGTATCTTGCCAGAAGTCTCCATAAGGTCATGGTATGCCCCTGCACACCATCCGCTCCATTTATCACAAGAATGGCATAATCCAGAACCTGCAGTGTCCTCTCCATTTCCGCTGAGAAATCCACATGCCCCGGCGTATCCAGAAGAGTTATCCCCCTGTTCCCCAGTTCAAACTCCGCCTGCTTGGAAAAAATCGTGATTCCACGCTCCCTCTCCAGGTTATAAGTGTCCAGATACGCATCCTTATGATCCACACGCCCCAGCTTACGGATTTTTCCCGTTAAATATAAAATCCCCTCCGACAACGTAGTCTTACCTGCATCTACGTGGGCAAGGATACCAATGACAAGTTTCTCCATAGTATATTTAGAACTCCTTTTTTCCTTATAAATTAATATATAAGTATTAGCTTAAATAAAATTAATCATTTGTATCAATTAAATAACTATTTTAACATAAGAATCTATATAATTCCAATATGGTTCTACTTTAATGGGATTTCTTTAACCGTTTCCATAAGTGCATCAATCTTTACATTCCAATATGGTTCTACTTTAATATGAGTAAAGATAAATTACAATGGCTGAAAGCTGCCTTTACATTCCAATATGGTTCTACTTTAATCCATAGCTGTCAGTTCCGCATATTTTTTATGCTTATTTGCTCATTTTTGTCGACTTCACTATATCTGTTCTATTTTCCCATTCATTTTATCATGTTTTTCATCAAAAAACCACTCATTCCCTTTATTTACATACCATTGTCGACCTCTTCGCATTTTTATTTTATCGAACATCAACAGAATTTTTCATTATTAATCTACATCATCTACAAATTCAATTTTATAATATCCCATTTCATCATATCGACATTGCATAACTTTAATTTTTTCGCCTGGACTCAGATTAATTGATTGATATTGATGCACACATCCTTTTTTCATAGCCTTTTCATAAGAGTTCCAGTGATAATATGGAATTTCAAGCGAATACTGCAAAATATTACTTCTTAAACATTTTCTTTCAATCGCAGTTAATCTTTCTGAATTTAATTTCTGAGATATAGTATCTATTTCTTCTTTATATTTTTCATATACTGTTACATCTACACCTTTTTTGGCCAAAAATGCTGCACATGTAAGTCCAGCAGGTCCCCCTCCAATTACTGCAACCTTTTTTTTCTGCATGTTTTTTTCTTTATCTAAAAAAACATCACTTAAATTTATTTTATTTTTCACAGCCATGTCAAAAACAAAAGCTTCTAAATCCCCTATACTTACAGGGGTTCCTTTTATTCCTCTAACACAGCTTCCTTGGCATTGTTTTTTATGTGGACAAATTCTTCCACACACTCCCGGAAGAACTGTTGTTAAAGATAATATTTGATATGCTTTTTTGTAATCTTCGTTTTTTATAGCATTTATAAAATCTGGTATATTATTCCCTAATGGGCACCCTTTATTACTGCAAGGTTTTATTTTACAATTTAAGCAATATTGGGCTTTTTTATTTATTTCATCAATACTTTCCATCTGTTTCTCCAATTTCTTTAATACCTTTTTACTTTTTAGGCTTTATTTAATATTTTTCTTCCTATTTTTATTTTGTTTAATAATCTTTAATTTTACTTAATATTCTATTTTTCAATTTTATTTAATACTGAAAGTACTAGTTTTAAATCATTAATAAAATCTATCTTTTTTGTTTCGTCTCTAAGTAATGCTGCTGGGTGCCATGTTGGTATATATGTTATTTGCTTCTTTTCTATTACCTTTCCTCTTGATGCAGTAATTCCATAATCCTTTCCAATTATATTTTTTAATGCAACACTTCCAAGTAAAACTATTATCTTCGGTTTTACAATCATTACTTGATTTCTTAAATAATCCATACAAGCTGCTGCCTCATCATCTTCTGGATTTCTATTGGCAGGAGGTCTACATTTTACTATATTTGCAATATACACTTCTTGCCTTTTTATACCAACTGCTTCAAAAGCCATATCCATAAGTTTCCCTGCTTTTCCAACAAAAGGTTCTCCTAGTCTATCTTCATCAGCACCTGGCCCTTCTCCTATAAACATTATTTTTGCATTTTTATTTCCTACCCCAAAAACAATATTTTGCCTTGTCTTACATAATTTACATCTATTACATCCTTTAATTTTTTCTTCCAATTCATCAAGATTCTCAACCATTTTATTACTCCATTTATTTTAAACTACACACTTTTCAATTAATTCTATCTTTTTTGTTTGATTTGTATCAATTTTTGCTTTTGTTCCTATTGGTATTACTGTTTTAGTTTCTATATGTCCAAAATTATTGGATTTTATAATTGGAAAATTATATTCATCTTTTATTACATCTAAAACAATTTTTTCTAATGAAATATTACTTTCATGTTCATATGAACCAATCCATAAGCCTTTTATCTTTTCAAATACTCCATTTTGTTTCATATAATACAAATAATTACTTGCAAGAGCAGGCCCTGTTTCAATCCCTAACTCTTCTAGAAACAATATTTTATTATTAAAATCAATTTGGTATTTACCTAAAACCAGTCCTCTAATTAAGCTTAAATTTCCGCCAACTAACATTCCTTCTACTTTTCCCTGTCTTATTGTTTTATATTCTTCATTTTCAAGTCCTAAAGACAAACTCCCATTAACAAAGCGATTTATTGCTTGATTATAGCTATAATTGGTATTATCTGTTGCTATAGTTTTAAAATTAGTTCCACTAAATGTCACAAGGCCTGTTTTTTCAGTTATAATATTGGTTAAAGAAGTTATATCACTATAACCACATATTATTTTAGGATTATTTTTTATTAAATCAAAATCTAGATAATCAAATGTAGAGTTGGAATTTTCGCCACCCTTTGCACACCAAATCATTTTTATATCTTTATTTGCAAACATGCTATTAATATCATATGCCTTTTCCTTAGCAGCTGCACTATACAAATTTGAATTTGAAAAAATATTTTTAGAAAATTCTACCCTAAAACCATCATTTTCAACAATCTTTTTTGCATTCATAATCTCATCTATATTTTCTCCCACAATGGGATTAGATGGAGCAACAACTCCAATTATATCACCTTTATTCAACTTATTTGGAATTATCATAAATCCTCCCTTTATAAATCTAGACAATAGACAATGGGACGGGGTTTTTGTCTTAGAGTTTTTAAGCCATTGCAATTTTTTAATTTTTTAAATCCTAGAGTTCAAAAACCTTAAGACAAAAACCCCGTCCCATTGTCTATTTTAAAGCAATTAATGCAGTTTCTAGTCCATAACCTTCTTTTTCTACTCTAAATGAGTGTATTATGTCTGAATTACATACACTACATAAACCAGAATCTATAATGTTTTCTTCTTTTAATCCTTCCTGTTTTAGTATTGTTCTGTTTATTAAAACAGTGTCTATGTGCCATTTATTTTTTTCTTTATTTTCCTCTATTATTTCTTCTATATTATATAACTTTTTAAATTTATTGTAAAATAGATCTTTGACCTCTTGGTCTACTTCAAAATGGCATTTTCTTATACTTGGACATATAAAGCACATTATATCTTCTGCATTACATGAATATTCTTTTTTCATCTTTTTTACCGCTTCTATAGATATTTCTTGTAATGTTCCTTTCCAACCTGAATGTACATTTGCAATTACCTTTTTTTGTGGATCAAAAAATAGCATAAGTATACAGTCTGCATTTGTTGTTGCAAGTATAATATCTTTTTTATTTGTAATAAGACCATCTGTTGAATTATATTTTTCCACATTAAAGTCAGGCTCATTTTTATTTACCTTTTCTTTGACTGATGCAACATTTTTGGTATGTTCTTGGTTGCATTTTACAATGTTAATATAGTTTTGTCCTAATTTTTCACATACATCTTTATAATTTTGTGTATTTTGTTTATATATTTCCTTTTCTAAAGGTTCTTTATTTGCTTTTGCCGTCCTAAAATTGACATTTTTTCCAAGTGTATATGCATGTGTTACTATATCTTTATATTCTAATAACTTCCTAAATTGTAGATATTCCACTTGCCCTTTTTTTACGTGAATTACATTATCATTTGACAAATCCATAATTTCCTCCTAAATTAAATATAATTATAACAATTACCTGGATTTTTAGTATTAAATCCACAAATTGCTTTATATTCGCAATACTTGCATGGTGTTCTTCCCTTTTTATTATATGGTTTTAAGTCTATTTTTCCACTTAATATTTCTTTTGCAATGTCTTTTATTATTTTTTGTATGTCATCTTGCAAAACTTTAAATTCTTCTTTGCTAACCCCTGATGTCCATTTTTTATTTACTTCACCACTACTTGTAATTGCTGCTGGTACTATTTTTGAGCTTCCGGTTTCTAATATTTTATCATGCAATTTTATTATTTTTACATCTGCTACAATTAATCCCTTCATTTTAAAGTTTTTTCTTATTTCGTTTTCAATTTCCTCTTCTGTTATCTTCTTATCAGATTTTACCATTTGCTCTAACAAACTAAAATATAAAATTCCAGCTGGCATTAAATCTTCTTGTTTACATACAGCGTCCAAATATGTTAATAACTGAATTTGAAGTCCTGCATATACTTCGTTTAAATCTATATTTTTGGCAGATGACTTATAGTCTATTATTCTTAAATATTTTCCGTCCTCATTTTGTGCTGTATCTATTCTGTCAATTTTTCCAGTTATCTCTACTTTTTTTCCATCTTCTAAATTTAGGATTATTGGCTTATATTTTCCTTTATTAGAAAATTCCACTTCTGTTCCTTGAATATCAAACTCACTATATACTAGTCCTTCAATTATATATTTTAATGCCTTTGTAATTATTTTTTTTAGCCTTTTAACTAAAATTTTATATTTTGATGTTGCAGTAAAAATATAATTACTACTCAATTTTAGTTTTTCTTCTATTATTTGAGCCACCAGTTTTTCTATCATTTCTTCATCTGTCATTAATTGTGCAAGTGATAAATTTTCTTCTCTTACTAACTGAAAAAAACTATCTATTGTTTCATGCATAAATGATCCTGTATTAAAACTTTGTACTTTTAATTCTTCTTTTTCTTTTAATTTTAATCCATATTGTAAATAATATGAAAATGGACAACTTCGATATTTTTCAAGTCTTGAAACGCTTGTGTTTAACGTATTCCCATATAATTTATCTACTATTTTTTTATCTATATCTTTTGGTAAATTTGTATATTCTAATCCCTCTAAATCATTTTTCAAACTAATTTGATAATCGTTTTGATTTTTATAATAATTATATACCATATACCAAATATCGTCTATTTGCTCATTCTCATTTAATTTATAGATATTTTCTAGTAATTGCTCATATGTAACATTTTTATTTGTAATTTCATATTTTTTTGTTATTACATCACTTTCTTCTTTTAAGCTTAAATAAATCTTTTTTAATTTTATAATTAACATTGAAGGTCTTAATGATTTACCTTCACTGTCAGTTGATGCATATGATAAATATAGTTGTTCTTCTGCTGTTGTAAATGCCTTATATATATTAAAGTTTTCCTCATATAAATTTTCTATTGTTCCTTTTGCAAGCTCTATTCCATTTAATTTTAAAATTTCTCTATCTGAATCATTAAAAAATCCCTCATCTTTATTGTTACTTGGAAATACTCCATCATTTATCCCTATTATAAAAATAACTTTTACTTTGTGACTTCTAGATCTTTCTACATCTCCTACAATTACCTGGTCTTGTGTACCTGGAATTTTTCCTAAACTACTATTTTTTAGGCCTACTTTAAAGCTATTTATATACTTTTCTATTGTAGTTTCTGTATCTCCAAACGTTTCCACAATATCATCTAATAAAGATATTACTATTTCGTAACTTTTTTTGTATTCATTTGCCAAGTCAATTAATCCTTTGTCTTCAAGCTTTTGTATTTTTTCTATTACTTTATTTTCTATATTTTGACTAACTATAAATTCATATATCAATCTTGAAATTGCTTCATATGTTTTTTTATTATTTAAATCATTTTTAAGCTTTATTATTGGATTTATAATTTCTTTTCTTATCTCATTTAATCTCTGGACATCTTGTTTGTCTTTTTCATCTTTAATTCCATACTCAAAATCATTTTTCCATTTACTATATTTTATTCCCCATTTTGTACAGTAATTTTCTAATTTAAAAATTTCGTCTTCTTCTATGCCGCAAAAACCTGTTTTTATATAACTTATAACTGAATCATAGGAAAAGTTTTTACTAATTACCTCTAATAAACCAAGTATGTATTTTATAATTATATTTTGATTTAAATCCCTTTTTTCATCAATAAAAACAGGAATATCATATTTATTAAAAATTGCACGTATTAAACTAGAATATGAATTCATATCTTTTGTTATAACAGATATTTCTTTATACCTTAAATTATTATGTTTTACAAGTTTTGTTATATTTTTAGCAACATTTTCTACCTCTGAATATTGATTTTTAGCCAAAAATAATTTGATATTTTCCACATTTTCTTCATAATTTGTGGATTGTGTATTATAAATATTTTTTTCAAGGTGCTTTAATTCCTTATTTTTAAATCTCGGTAACTTATTTAACTGGACAGGTTCTTCCAATTTTAAGTTATTTTCTTGAATTAAATTTATCAATTTATATAATGTTAATTTATTTGAATAAAATATGTCTGTTATAGGATTTGATGCTGGATTTAAATTATCTATGCATAAACATATATTAACTTGTTTTGCATTTTGTATAAATTTTTTTATAATACTATACTCCTGTGTAGTAAATCCCATAAACTCATCTATATATATAATAGAATTTTTTATTAAATCAACTTTATCTATATTTTGCGCAAGATAAGTAAGTAAATCTGTATCATCTATATACTTATTTGATATGTGATTTTCAAAATTTTCATAAATTAATAACATATCATTTAGCTTAGTTTTTAGGTATTTGTTTTCAATATTTTCTATATTTTGTTTTAAATCATCTACTGTAATTCCATGTTTTTTAAACTCCGTAATAGCTTGTATAGACAAATCAATATTTTGATCAGATTTTCCCAAAAATTTTAATTTTTGCTTATTAATATCTAAAATATAATTCATAATCATTGCTTTTGCAGCTTTAGAAAGGTTGGAATTACCATTATTTCCAACCTCTCCCATTACTCTGTAAGCCATTCTAGACAGTGTTATTACCTCTGCATTTATTACTGCATTTTGATTTACACACTCCATTAATTTTTTCTCTGCAGTAAAAGAAAATTGTTCTGGCGTTACAATAAATATTTTTTCATCTGTTTTTATTAACTTACTTATTTCAGAAAAGCAAAAACTACTTTTTCCACATCCTGCCTTTCCATAAATAATTCTAAGTCCCATAACTTCCTCCATAAAAATAGACAATGGGACGGGGTTTTTGTCTTAGGTTTTTGGGAGTTTTTATATAATATCTTAATTTTTTGAAAACTTTACAAAAAGCTTAAGACAAAAACCCCGTCCCATTGTCTAAAATCTTAGAAATAAAAAATCTTCCATAAATTGATGTGTAAATGGCAAAATCCATAATAAAAGACCTAATCCTAATATAATTGCAATTGTTATTATTATTGCCTTTTTATCGTCTTTTGTCACTTCTCTTTTTTCTACCTTTAATTCTTCTTCTTTGGTTATTTTTTTTACCCTATTTATTAAATTGGTAAATAAGGTTTCTTGTTTAATTTTTGTTCTTGATTCATTTTGATTTGATTTTTTTTCTTTTTTATTTTTATTCTTTGTTTTCTTCTAACATAGTCAGACATGCAGTCGTCTTGATAACTCTGACAAAAACGTCTTTCCTTGAAAAATGATTTTTGCAATAAGAAGCAGCACACCAATGCCTGTTGTCACTGTCACAAGCATTGTGTTATGCATAACTCCAACACAGACAAGTATTACAACAAAAACTGTTGCTATAATAGTCAGCAAAAAATAAATTCCATAATCTGTCTGGTGCTTTCTGTCCACAAATCCAAGAATAAAATATAATAAATTCATGCCAACTACTGTAAGCGGAAGAACAATCTGTACGCTCCAGCCCTTCCAGCCAGTATACCAGTCATACGCTATACATAAAATCATGCCTATGATCACTTCATACATGACCATTTTGCGAATATTTTTCCACTTTCGCTGTCCGACAATCAAAAGTGCATAGCCGCCTGCCACACCTATTACGACGAGAAAAAATATCGGTTGCCATGTGCGGTCTGATAATACCATCATTCTGTCGACCATCCCTGCCACAATAACTGCTGCGAGTGCCGCAAACGTTACGATTTTCATAAAAATGAAATCTGCCTGTTTTTTTTGTGTCACAGGAAATACATCAAAGTCTTCCTTTATAGAAGAATCTTCCGTACCTTCATCTATAATTCGCTTTTTACACAGCGGACAATATACACGCTCTCCAGAAAAGGTAAGACCGCATTTCTGACATCGAATCGTTTTTCGCTTTTTATCAGTATCCATCATCAGTCTTCCTTTCCCGAATAATTCGTGTTAATAATCATATCTGGATCAAACTCGGCCAATCTGCGAAAGAATGCACGCTCCGTGTCCTTTGGACTTGAACTTCCTGCGCATGTTACCATCATATGATCTTCATATGAACACATGCAAATTTGTCTTCCGGCACATCCAATAAAAAAATCAAACTGACAGACATATGGTGCCAATGCCTTTGGCATTGTAATTCGCCCGATATTTGAAAAATACATTGTCTGACGCGCTCCTGCAATCAGACCTGACAATTCCATTCCAATATCCTTAAAAATGAGTGGGATTGCTCTTGCTGCCATATGCTTTTCCAGACTAACCTGACCGGCAATCATTTTTTCAAGCTTTTCCTTTGTCAGTTCTCTTCTGAAATTTTCTGCAACTGCAGCTATAACGTCTTCTAATGTTTCTCCCTGCTTTTTTCGATCATAAGTAACTGCAATCAATCCAAAGAAATTTCGCACCGTCGCTGATGGAAAATAACTTCTAAGATTAACA
>ERZ826220.2052-NODE-2052-length-18148-cov-3.882607_pt1 | contig 18148 bp, 10 predicted proteins | sample MGYA00519927_ERZ826220 | MGnify/ENA primary metagenome ERZ826220 (study PRJEB31778, sample SAMEA3449225) | human gut metagenome | biome: human gut; feature: human-associated habitat; material: faeces | place: United Kingdom | collected 2010/2012 ...
GGACAGTCGAGGTCGTGGATGGCGAAGAGCCTGTCCTGCACGTTCGTGCCGGTGCCCAACGTTCCGGTGGAGCCGATGAGCACACGCACCTCGCCCTTGCGGACCTTGTCGAACAGGGCCTGCTTCTTCTGCGGGTCCTTCTCCTGTGCGGCGAACATGATCTCGTCCTCGGGGATGCCCAGGTCGATGAGGCGGCGTTTCAGATCGGATTGGATGTTCCACTTGCCGGACGCCGTGGTGGACGAGTCGCAGAACACGAGCTGCGTGGCCTTCTCTGCGGCATGCTCCTGCCATATCTCGTGGATCTTCTCGGCGCAGACCTGCACCTTGCCTCCTTCCATGGGTTGGATGTCCGGATCGGACACGTCGAGCAGTTTCGGGTCGAGACTGACCTTCCTGCCGTCGTTCGTGATGTTGAGCATGTTGTCGTCCGACGGGTCCACGGCTCCGTCACGCACCAGTTCCGCCCTTTGCACGAGCGCGTCCACGGCCTGTTTCTGCGCTTCGGTCGCCTCGACGGCGACGGAGATCACATCGCAGTCGGGCACGTCCAGGTCAAGCTTGTCGGCGGTCAGCAGGTCCGCGTAGTCGTGGAACGTGCTCATCAGTTCGGGCAGGTTGTGAAATTTCGCGAACCGTTGCTTGATCTGGTATCCGCTGCCTTCCGGCTTGACCTCAACGCTTTCGACGATGCTGCCGTACGTGTTGGCCCAGCTGGTGAACGCTGCCACGCCCTGGGCTCTGAGTAGGTCGGGCGCGAGATAGCGTTGCATGTTGTACAGTTCGGCCATGGAGTTGGACACCGGCGTGCCGGTCGCGAACACGATGTTGCTTCCATGTCCCGTCTCGCGCAGGTACTCGCACTTGTCGAACAGGTCCTCGCATTTCTGCGCGGCGGCGACGTCCACGCCGGGCACGCTGATCGTGGTGGCGATGGCGAGGTTTTTGTACTGGTGCGCCTCGTCGATGAACAGCATGTCCACGCCGAGGTCCTCGAAGTCGATCCACTCCTTGTCGCCGCCGCCGCGTAGCGCCTGGAGTTTCCCGTCGACGCGCATGCGGTCCCTCTCGGCCTGTTTGACGGTCCGGTTGAGGTTCTTCTCCATCTTGCCAATCTCGTCCTTCAGCTTCTTCGCGGAGAAGTCGTTGCCGACCGCTTCCGCGGTATCGATGCTGTCAAGCATTTCGGCCTTGCGCCGTGAGAAGTACCTCTCGCGGCGTTCGGGACTGACGTGCATGCGTTGGAACGTATCCTGCCTTACGATGACCGCATCCCAGTCACCGGCCGCGACCTTCGCCCAGAAGCGTGCCGCGCCCTTGCCTGCGCCGTCGGCCTCCGTCATGGACAGGATGTTCGCGTCCGGGTAGAGCGTCAGGTAGTCCTTCGCCCATTGTTCGGTCAGATGGTTCGGCACGACGATCATCGGCTTGGCGGCACGGCCCAGACGTTTCGCCTCGTGGCATGCGGCGACGCCGGTGAATGTCTTGCCGGCGCCCACGACGTGTGCGACGAGCGTGCCTTCCTTGGATTGCAGGATCCTCGCGACGGCATTGCGCTGATGGTCGTACAGGTCGATGTCGGTACTGATGCCGGGGAATGTGAGGTAGGAGCCGTCATATTCACGCGGGTGGATGCGGTTGAACCGCGTGTTGTACACGTCTTCCAGCATGCGTGTGCGCGCCGGATCGGTCCATACCCATTCGGTGAACGCCTGTTCGACGGTGTGGCGCTTCTGGTACAGCAATGCGGTGGCCTGCGCGTCCCTGACCCTTCTCTTTCCGGTCGGATCATCCGGATCGGGTTTGGTGAGGTTGCTGGTCGTCGCGTTGAGCGCGCCGGACACGACCTCGAACGGGTTGCGTCCCGCTCCGATGCCCAGACCATATTTGCGGATGGTCTCCTCGTCGAGTTTCGAGGCGAGCGACGCGTTGACCTGCCAGTTGCCGGTCGTCTCGTCATGACTGACCGAAAGGCTTCTCATACCGCCGTCGGTGATGTCGGGCTGGGTTTCGAGTCCGAACGTTTCAATCATGAAGTCCCGGATCACGCCGGTCGGGATCCACGCTGAGCCGAGCTTCGCGGTGATGTCGTTATGGGTGAGTCGGACTGGCATCGACTGTTCGAGCCGTCCGCGTAGCCTTTGCAGGCTCTTGAGCCGGTCCATGTCGGCCGGTTCGGCCGGATGGTCGCGCATCCACGTGGCACGCCTGTCCCTCCACTGTTCCAAGCCCTCCATGTCGACCACTTCGTCCAACGGTTTGAACGTCTTCTGGTTCCATGAATTGTAGCGTCCGTACCGTTTCTCGACGGTCGGATGGGCCAGTCGGTCCGCATCGGCCGCATATAGATATTCGCAGGTTTCCGGATGGGCGCGCAGTTCCTTGGCCAAGGCGAAGTAGTCGCACTTGGCTTCCCTGTAGTAGCCGTGGTCCTCCACCTTCCACAGGCTTGGATCGGTGATCTTGCGCAAGGCATCTTGTACCGGGCCATGTTTGAAGCCGCTGGTGTTGAGGATCGTGGCGATGGTCCTGTCGTCGATGGCCTCGGGGTCGGCCGTGACGGCCTTGTACAGCATGCGCATGGCGCTGTTGGGTGTTCCGTCGTCGTCGCTTGACCAGCCGCTGTCGAAGACCTCGTAGAACAGACTGTTGCCTTTGGGCTGTTGGGCGTTCCAGTTTTTGTCGAGCAGTTCCACGCCGGGCTTGCAATCATCCAGGAACATGCAGGCGAAGGCCCTTCTCTGTCCGCGTCCGTACTCTTTGAACTCGTTGGAGAACCATGGGGCTTCGGCCACGGACTTGTTCGCGTGGATCGGGTCGGTGGCGCTCTGCCATGCTCCTGCCTGGATGAGTTCCCTACGGCAGCTTTCCACGCGCGAGGGCGGTGTTATGGCCTGTATCCCATTTTCGGCGAGCCATGCGCGTACACGTTCCTGTTCGGGCTCGTCGACCATGGCACGCAATAGTCCGTCGACATGGTCGAGTGCGCCTCCCACGTCGCCGGACAGGTATTCGTCCGCCGGCAGTGGAGTGCCGTCGTCCGGGTCGGTGACGATGAGGTCGCCGAGCCGTGCGACGGTTTCGAGATCGTCCCGGGTGCCGAGCAGGTGGCCGATGAGGTCGAGGTCCACGTGTCCCACGCGGTCGAGGCTGATGGCCAGCGCTTCGACGGGTTCGCCCACATGCTCCGGCATGGGAGGCATGGGCGTGACGACCCTCTTGGAGAGCATGTCGCCTTTGGCTTCGAAACCGTCGGAGCCGGTTTTCTCCAACGTGTAGAGCTGGTTGAGGCTCGGATCGGAATTGTTCGGGTCGAACACGCGCAGGTTCTCTTTGGAGTTGAGCCTGCCGTAGGATGCGGTGAACCGGTCGTATGCTTCGTCGAGTTCCCTGATGCCTTGGGCAACGGCGTCGTCGGTGGTGTCCGGGTCGCGTTCGACGGCGAGCAGGCGTTCCGCCTGGTCGCGTAGGCGCAGCATGGAGGCCATGCGCCTGTCCCCTCCCTTGGCGACGCGGGAGTGCGCGGGTACGATCTGGCCATTCATGTCGCCGTACCAGATATGGTCGTTCGCGTCGACCATATAGCGCATGGCCGCCTGCTGGATCTTGTCGGGCACGACGATCGGCTCGTTGGCACGTTCGCCGAGCCTGTCGTGCAGGTCGATGCCGTGCTGTTCGAGCTGGCCGGTGAGGATGCGTTCGACCTGTTCTCCCAACCGGGTGATGTCGCCGGTTCCGGTGACGTCGATCTGCGGGCCGAACGGTCCCGAGCCTATGGCCATAGTTCCCGCGACGTATTCGGGATGGTCGACGAACAGTCTGTTGGCGTTGACGCCGTCGCGGAATTCGGTGGTGTCCGTCCACGCTGCGTCCGCTTCGGCCAGCGGCTCGTCACGTTTGCGCAGGATCAGGATGTCGGAGATCACTTCGGTGCCCGCCTGCCGGTCGAATGTCTCCCTGGGCAGGCGGCATGCGGCGACAAGTTCGGCCTTGCGGGCGAGGCCGCGGCGCATGTTCGACGTGTTCTTATCGAGCGTGTACCGGCTGGTGAGCACGGCGACGAGACCGCCGGGGCGCACCGCGTCGAGACTGTGCTGGATGAACCAGTCGTGGATGACGGTGCCGTCTATCCTGATCGCGTCGCTGTACGGCACGTTGCCGACCGCGAGGTCGAACGCGTCCGTGGGCAGTCCGGTCCGTTCCATCCTGTTGTTGATGATGTCGTCGTCCGTACACAGGTGGCGTGCGATGCCGGCGCTGATCGGGTCGGCTTCGATGCCGGTGAACCCGTAGGACGATCCGGCCGGTGTGGAGCGGATGAAGTTGCCGGTTCCGCAACCGGGTTCCAACACCATGTCCGGGTGTTTCGGATCCTTGCCGAAACCGGCCTTGCCGAGGGCCTGCCACATCGCGTCCACGACGGGTCGTGGCGTGTAGAAGGCCGTGAGCGTGCTGCTGCGCGCGTCCGCGTATTCGGCGTCGGTGAGCAATTCGCTAAGACGCGTGTTGATCTCGCTCCACGCCGGATCGTCACCGTCTTCTTCGAACGCCTTCTGGGCGCCGCCCCAGCCCGCGTACGCGGCGAGGGCGCGGATGGCATCGTCGGTGGGTTCGCGGCCACTGTCGTCGAGGTCGCGCAGCACCTCGATGGCGCGTACGTTCGCGCGTGCGCGTTCGAGGCTGGATCCCGTGGCCTGCAGATCCGGGTCGAGCAGGCCGCGGTCGATGTGGGTCAGAGGGCTTCGACCACGTTCCTGATGGCGATCTCCTCGGCCTGATGCTCCGCCATCTTGAGTCCCTTGAACCACGGGTCCCAGTTGCCCGGTTGCTTCAGATGCTGGTGCGTCTTGCCCCAATGGTTGACGTACTCGGTGATCGTCCGGCCGTAATCCTTCTGGACCTGGTCCATGTAGGCGTCCAACGCCGGCATCCCCTGCCTCTTGAGCTCCCTGAGCTGTTCCGGCAGATGCTCCGCCATGAACAGGTACCTCATCTTCTTGACCCCCTGGTAAGGGCAGTACCTGACCGTCATTTCGGGTCGTCTCCTTCCTCGCATCGTTTTCTTCCGTTTCATGGGAAGAACCCAAATTAGACACCTTGTCTAATTTCGCTTGACCAATATTTTCCTCTTGTTTTCGAGGGACGTCAAGTTCGTCCGGCATGTCATCGAAGTCAAAGGCCAACTGCTCCGCTTCGATAGTGGCCGCAACCGTCGGCCGAGCCGGTTCCTCCAATCTCTTGGACTCCGGAGCGTCCTGCGATGCCATCACGTCTTCGTCTTCGGAAGCACCCTTTCCCTTCGTGGAGTCGGGTTCCGGTTCCGGGGAAACTGACGTCTCATCTGATTCTGTTCCGACACCAGCCATGGAGTCGCCCACGAAGTCCACGTCGGGCGTGATGCCGTCGGAGGCCTCATCCGATCCGGACTCGGCTCGGACCGTATCCGCGGCTTCGGATTCAACGGGCATGTCTTCCGGTCCGTCCTCCGGTGTCTCCATGGTCGAGCCGGCCATGGATTCCAGGTATGCCGCGAGTCCATCGATGTCGTAACGCCTGTTGTCGGCGACGAGGTCATAGACCTGTCCAGCCAGTTGTCCGACCGTGTCGGGGTCGTCGACGGCTTTCGCGAAGCCATCGAATTCACCGTTCGTCATGGATGTGATCGCCATGGTGATGACGGCGCGCAGACGTCCTTCGTTCAGCACGTTCGTCTTGTCGTTGCCGGGATTCGCTATCAGGGCATTCGTCGCATGGTCCGCGGCGACGATGTCGCTCACTGCGTTGACGGCGCGGGCCTTCGTGACGGGATCGTCATCTCCGGTCCGGATGCGGTTCAGACGTTCGACGGTTTCCTTCATGGCATAACCTGCGACGTCCAAAGCATCGCCGTCCGAGTCCGTGGCCGTGTCGAATGTTTCCGGCTCTTCGGTTCCGACTGCGGTGGCGTCGTGGCGTTCCGTCCGGTCTGTGGCGGCCATGATCTCGTCGGCGTCCACCCGGTGGCTTCCGTCGTTCGTGACCATGGTGACGGGCAGCACGTCCAACAGTCTGTTGATGTTCCCGCGCCGCTGTTCCCGCTCGTTGTCGGATGGGTCGTTCCGAGCTTCCGTGGTCTTTCCTGCGTCGGAGAGGATATCCGAAACCTGTTGCGCCGCGTCATCGTCCAGGAGGTTCACGGCGCCTTCCGGCATGCCGCGGTCTGAGGACAGCGATGCGAACACGATTTGCGGCCCGTTGCTTTCCACGGGTTCGGGTTCCTTCTCGTCGGACGCCGCAGCGAACGTGGAAGGTGCCGTGCCGAAGGAGTCCCAGGAGTCCGGACTGTCGAAGATGCCCTCCCTCATTCGCGTGAGTTCCTTCACAGTGACCTTGGGGCCTTCGTGGACCAGACCCTCGTCGTCGAACCAGTCGAGCCGGTAGGACGTGGGCGCGCCGTTCCCGACACGGTCGGTGACCTCGTATCCGGCGAATTGGCTCGCGCCGTTCTCGCTTGTCCCCGCGTCCGGGTCGTGCGTGTCGATGTATCCGATGATCGCGTTCTCGAATGCGGCGTACTGGCCGGACAATGCGACGTCGAGGGCGTCTTCGATCCCGCCGTCGGCCGGCGTCCTCATCGCCTGTTCTTCCTGGTCGATCCATTCGGTGGTGAACCATTCGGGACGGTCTTCCGGTCTGATGCTTCCGTCGATCTCACGGAGTTTCGCTATCTGCGCGTCCACGCCGCCTGCCCACAGGTATTTCTCCGCGTGGGATGGTCCGAGGAAATAGTCGATGTCGGCCTTGAGCCGTCCGAGCAGTCGCAGGTTGAATCCGTACGTTCCGCCGGTTCCGGGGGATGACGTCGGCGTCTGGTTCTCGTCGGTTCCAGACAGCGTGTCTTTCCCAAGTCGTTCGCCGAGGATGGTTTTGGCCTGATTGTTGCCTTCCGCTTGGGCGATGAGGCTGAGCATGTTCGGATTGATTTCGTCGGCGTATTCCGTGGCCGCCGTGTCGATGAGTGTGCGCCAGTTTTCGTTATCGTCGTCGGGCATGCTGAGAATCAGCCCTATGGGCGCGTGTTCCAGCATTGTTCTCGCTGCCTGTCGGACGACCTCCCTGTCGGGCCGGTCGAGATTGTACCGGCGGCCCATCGGATTGGTGTACGCCGTGAGGAGATCAGGTGAGGTGATGACGCGCCTGATGGCCTTGGCCTCGCCGTCCATGTCGAACTCGCCCGTGCCGATCAGGGCCGAGACGACGTCCGGATGGTTCTCCTTTTCGATCATTTCGGACAGTCGAGCCCTGTCGAGTCTGCCGGATTCGACGGCGTTCTTTCTGGACGGCCACCAGTCTCGTCCACTCAGCCGGACCAGCAGATGGTCCGAGGCCTTCGGCAGCATGCTCGCCGCCAATCGGCTGTCCGTCTGGTTCCAACAGCACAGGTCGATGGTGTTCTGGCCGAGTTTGCCCGATTCGACGAGCATCTGCAATAGTCTTGTGTTGCTTTCGGTGCGGGCCATGTCTTCGAGCAGTCGCGCCGGAGTGTCCTTGTAGCGGATGACGGATTGGCGCAGTTCCGGCAGACTGCTTGCCGCGAGGGTTTCCAGATCATCCTCGGAGAGGCTGGAAAGGTCCGCATCATGGGTCATCTCCACGAGCTCGTCCAACGCGTTGTAGTCGCGGCTCCGCCACTGCGGGTCGAGCAGGTGCCGTGCGGTCTGCTGCGGGGTGGAGTGTTCGCGAGCCCACCGCAGGTCGGCCCAATCGTCCGACCACCAGAGGGATTCCGCCTGCCGGCTAGTGTCCTCGTCATTGTTCGTCATGTGCGTTTCCTTTCGTGTTCATCGCATGATTTCCGGCGCGCACTGCGGCCGGCCGTCCTCTTCCGCGGACCACGCCGGGTTGGGGTCTGGGAGCATGTCGGACAGTTGCCTCGGACGTTTGTTGCTGCCCATGAACGGTTCGTCCGGCAGACTGTCGCCGTCGAACGCGCGCGCCCATGGGTTCAGGAACATTGGCGGCCTCCACTGGTCGTCCAAGACCGGTCGCGGCTTTTCCGCCTTCTTTCGTTTCACAGCTTCCGTCTCGTGATTCGTTGTCTTGTTTTCCAAGGTCTCGTCGTCGTTCATGAGATGTCCTCTCATATGCCGATTCCGGTATTCGCCGTGGTGTCGGCGCCCGGGTCGACGCCAGGGTTTGGCATGGGAAGCCCGGCATCATCCGAGAGGATTAGAGACCAGGGGTCTTCGACTGGTTCCGGCGTGGTTTGTCCCACGGTGTCCGGCATGGTGGAGGCGACGTCCGTCATGGACGCCCATGGGTCGGCGTTCATGACGGAATACCGGTCCTCGATGGCTTGCAGCAGGTTGCCGATGGCCGATAGACGGTTCGGTTCCTGGCCGGTGTATGCGGCCATGGGTCCTTCGGCCGGTTTCGTCCGCTGCCAGTCCTCTCCGGCGAGACGCCATAACCATTCGCCGTGCCATGGCATGATGCTGCCGAGGACCTGCCCGTCGGGCAGTTCCGCGTCGCTGATGCGTGGACCGTTCGCCCAGGCAGAGCCGGACCGTATGTCCACGTCCCTTATGGTGAATTCCTTGCCGTCGATGCTGAGTCTCTTCATTTCTTCCATTGGATGCTCCTTTGCTGTTTCGTGTTCCTGTGCCGTTTGGAGTTCCGGCATGTAGTCGATGGGGTTGAGTCGGCATGATGCGCAAAGCTGTGCGAACGCTTCGAGGGTGACGGCCGACCCTTTTTTGAGGCGGGTGAACATTGCCGGGCTCACGCCGGCTTTTTCGGCCAGCGCGGTCCATGTCGTGTCGGTTTCGAACCGGTACCGGTTGATGTCCTCGCGGAACCGTTCCATATCGATGGATGACATGGTTGGAGCTCACATTCCGATTCCGGGACCCATGGGATTGGTGCCGGATGCCGGGTCGATGCCTGGTTCGGGATCGGGAAGGGCCGGTCCGACGTTTTCGAGCAAGGCGTCCATGTCGACGCCGATCCACGGGTCGGGAGCGGGAGTTGGAGCGGCCGCGCGTTCGCCCATGACGCAGACGCGATTGGTGAGGTCGGCCGGCATGACGTCGGCGTAGGCTCCGACGTTTTTCAGAATCGTCTTCCGGTTGTCCCATACGAGCCGGTCCGCCTCATCCTGGCTCATGCCGACCCAGTCGCCGTCCTTGTTGACCCTCAGATATGGGTCCCTGTCGGGATTCCATCCGCCGTACATGGTTTTCTCCGCGATCTCACCGTCGGTCAGATGCTCTCCGATGGTCTCGCGCGCCGTCATGGATGGCCAGGCGCGGTAGTATCCGAGGTCGCCTTCCGGATCCGTGTCATGAATGGTGTCGACGATGTCATGCAATAGTCCGATGTTCCCCGGCGTGCGTTCGATGAGATGCTCGCCGTCCAGTTCGAGGGCGATCTGCGACGCGGCGAGGGCGCGGGCGCTGTTGGCGTCGGACGGATCCTCGTCGCGTGTGGTCCAGTAGGCTCCGTCGGCCTGACCCTCCCCCAATGCCTCGTCTGCGGCATCATCCCAATATTCCGGATCATTCCAGTTATCGGCCCATTCCTCGATCTCGTCATCGAAGCCGACCGTGTTCGTCATGGTGACGTACCGGTCGTGTTCGATTCCCGGCGGGAGCACCGAGTCGAACTGGTCTTCGGTCACCCAACGGAATTGCCCGTATCCGTCGGGCTTGCAGCAGTCATCTCCGAGCTGGTAGCATTCATCGCCGATTTCGATCGGCTCTTCGATGGCGTTGTTTCGGGCGAGAACCGATAGCCGTTCGGTCGCTTTGTCGCGCCATGCCTTCATCTGTTCCAAAGTCGGTTTTTTCATATTCATTCCTTTTTGCTCTTGGTCGAGGTGAGATTGTTTGATACGCACGCTTCACTTGCTTCCGTTTCGAACCCATGGGAGCTGGTGAGTGACTGGTTGGCAAGACATTTTGGGCGGCGTATAATAATGTCGAAGTCAAGATTTGAGTAGTCCCCAAGCAATTGGAGTTTGGATAGGCGCTCTAGCTCTTGGCTTCTTTCTTTGCTTATGTCGGCGGCGGCACCGATCTCATGAATGCGACTGTGTCGCTCGTGGATGGCATGACCGAGCGGTCAAATTCTTCGAATTCCATGAGCCTGTCATGATCCATGCGCAGCAGATCGGACTTGTGGCCGATGTCAACCATGATGGTTCCTTTCCGACGGGTCTTTCCCGTCTTCCTTTTCCGTTCACACGCCACCGTGTTTTTCGCCGCCGATATTTTTTTCGCGGGCGAAAAATCGATATCGGTTGGGATGCGTGTGGAAGAAACGCACCATTCGATATCGGGAAGGAATTGAATTGCGTCTTGTGATCGCCGAGAAACGTTCCGTGGCCTTCGCCATCGCGCAGGCGTTGGGCGGTGTGCGGCAGGGTGACGGATACGTGTCGGCCGGAGGGGCGCTCATCTCGTGGGCGCAGGGCCATCTGGTCGAATTGTCTGACCCGGAGGAGTATTCGGACATGCCCTGGTCCGCGCATAAGTGGACGATGGACTCCCTTCCCATCGACCCGAAGTCATGGCGTTGGCGTCTGAGCGGCGCGAAGGGCGCGGCGCAACGCTACCGTTCCCTCGTCGAACTGCTCCGATCCGACAAGGTGACCGAACTGGTCAACGCGTGCGATCCGGACCGTGAGGGCGAGGCGATATTCCGTCGTATCCTCATGGCCGCGAAGGTTTCCAAACCTTCACTGCGCCTGTGGGTCGCGTCATTGGATGAGCAGGCCATCCGTGACGCGTGGAACCGTATGCGTCCCGCATCCGATTACGATGGTCTGGCTGTAGCGGCCGACGCGAGGGCGAAGGCCGACTGGCTGGTCGGTATGAACGCGTCACGTGCGCACACGCTCGCATGGCATCGGAGCCTGTCGCTCGGACGCGTGCGCACGCCAACGTTGACCATGGTCGTCCAACGTGATCTCGCCATCGAATCACACAAGCCGACACCGTTCTGGCGTCTTATCGTGCCGATGGATGGTTGGACGCTCGAAAGCGGGAAGATCGAGGACCAGGTGATGGCGCGCCGCATACTGGCCGACGCGATGGGGCTTCCCGTGGAGATCCTGGAGGTGAGACGGCGCCGCGAGCATGCGAAGCCGCCGACCCTGTTCGACCTGACCGGTTTGCAGAAGGCCATGAGCGAACGGCACGGGCTGACCGCCGAACAGACGTTGGACTGCCTGCAGCATTTGTACGAGATGAAGGTCGCGACCTATCCGCGTACCGATTCGAAATACATAACCCATGATGACGTGGACGGGTTGAAGGAACTCCTGCAGCCGAAATACGCGTTGGGTTTCCTGGACCAGAAACCTGTCGAGGCGATCCACGACCTGTATTCCGCCGGAGGGTTCGATCCGATGAGGTGCGTCGCGGACGACAAGGTCCAAGGGCATACCGCGATCCTTCCGACACGACGCCTCACCTATGACGTGTTCCAGCATGACCTGACGGACATGGAACGCGAGGTCATAGCCGTGATATTGACGCGCATGTGGTCGGCCTGCGCCACGGACCGTGTCCACGACACGGTGAAGGTCGAAGCCGTGTTGGACGAGCGTCATGCCGACGGTTCCATGGAACGGGTTCCGCTGTCCGCTTCGAGCGACGTTACCGTCGAGGCGGGTTGGACCGCCATCGAGGGCACGTCGCGAACGGACGATGCGGAGAAGAAGCCTGTGAATCGGATACCCGACTCCCTGGGGAAGGGTCCTCTCCCCCAGTCCGGCGCCCCGTCTCTTACGGAGGGCGTGTCCGCGCCGCCGAAACCGTTCACGGAGGCCACGCTGCTGTCCGCCATGGAGCATGCGAGCCGTTTCGTCGCGGACAGTGACCTGAAAGCCGCCTTGGATGACGACACGAGCCATTCGGGAGGCATCGGCACGCCCGCGACCCGCGCCGGCATTCTCGAGAGCCTGGTCAAAAGCGGCTACCTGCAACGTAAGGGCAAGCAGCTACGCAGTACTCCCGCCGGGCGGATGCTCGTCGGTGTCGCCATCGACGAGTTGAAGGATGTGAAACTCACCGCGCAATGGGAGCAGAGCCTTGCCGACATCGAACATGGCAAGGGCGACGAGACGGTCTTTCTGAACGAGATCCGCACGGCATGCGCGGCAATGCCCGGGCGGGTCATGGAAATGACCCGGCGGGACAATCTGCAGCAATTGGTCCGGCAGGCCGGCGAACGTGAGTCGTTCGGACCCTGCCCGCGTTGCGGCAAGCCCGTCGTCAGGACCGGGAGCGTCTGGCAGTGTTCGTCGAACAAGAGCGTGAAGGATGATGCCGGTGCCTGGAAGCTCAACGAGGGTTGCGGTTACAAGATCTTCGCGGAGAAGTTCGGCAAGAAGCTGACCGATAGCATGGTCCGCCGCACGTTGGAGGGCAAACGTCCGAAAGTGTCCGACCTGAAGTCGAAGGCGGGCAAAACGTTCGACGCGCGTCTCGTGCCGGACCGGCAGTATGGCATCGGATTATCGTTCGACGATCTGAACAGGAAAAAGAAGTAGGACATCACATGTACACTTCCCCGCCCTCTCTTTCAATCACCTGCATCGCCATGGGCAACGTGAGGAAAATCCTGAAGGACAGACACCTCAGCGTAAACGGACTTCTGACTTTGATCCACAGCAAGCATCCCGATTGTGGCATGCCATACAACAGTTTGCGCAGGCTTGTCTCCCATGAGCGAAAGATGACTTCGATGAGGCAATTCTGATTTGCGACGCCCTTAACGTCCCGTTCACGTCCTTGTTCAGTTTCGCGGGAGAATTTCCTCACGGGCAGCTCAAGGGCATGACGGCGGTAGATATCTACCACGCCATTGAACAGGATGATCGGACCAAAGAAGGGTCAAATAATCACTAGATACTGGGGATATACTCGAATTGTTCGACAGACGATTTCACCTGCCTGGCATGAAAGGACTCTGGTTTGCTGCCTGAAGACGTATATTATGTATCAACCGATGAGGGAACCCCGGCGACTCGCTCCAACGCTTGGGATATTGGCTTTGGTCTGCAGGCTGCGGACGGACTTACCCCGTCAGACTACGCTATAGAACAGTCCAAGGAGCAGATTTCGGGAAAAGCCTCCTATGCCGAAATCGAGCATCGTCTACGTGAATACCATTCCGCGGATAGTGAAGAGGCGGAGCATTTTGAAGCTGACATCGTATCCACCAGAATCAGTTCCCTCCTCCAGACTGAATCATTCGTCTTCGCTCCCCCGATGCTCAGGCAGATTCATCGTCATCTTTTTGACGGCGTATTCAAAAATGATTGGGTTGGACAGTGGAGGCAGGTCAATCTGACCAAAAAGGAGCCAGTTCTTCAAGGAGATTCAGTTTCTTACGCTCCCTTCCATCTGATTGGAGAGATGCTGGATTATGATTTCGGTCAAGAAAAAGGACGACAGGCCAAGTATCCCCAAATCGGCAGGCATGAAATCGCTTCCTCTGCATTTGGATTCATTTCTGGAGTATGGCAAATTCATCCATTCCGTGAAGGAAACACTCGAACGACTGCTGTATTCGCGATACTGTACCTCAGACAGCTTGGATTCATAATCGGCAATGAGCCTTTCGCGTCCAACGCCCAATATTTCCGAGATGCTCTTGTACTTGACAATACTTTCGACCCCGACTTCAAGGATCCGGCTCCTCTTCGTCGTTTTATGGAAAAGGCTCTTTTCAATTCACCTATAGAATTGGAAAACCTGCGAGATTCTTATTTTGCCGTCCAAAGTACGCAGAGCGATCCTTTACCAGAGCCCGATCCATCAGTGGATAATGAGACATCTGCCGGCATAGCAACTCACGAACTCAATTAAACTAGGAAGTCAAGCAAAAGCGGACAACATATGGTGGACTGATCTTTTTATGTGTTGTGGATTACACTGCCACAACGCATAAAAAGATCAGTCCATGGTCAACATGAGCGTCGGAACCTCCATGCCAAGTTCCTCCAACCCCACAGTCTTATCGAGCGGAGTCTTACGCCAAGCTTGCCGAGACCAGAGCCACCGCGTTCTCAATAGTGGTCACGGACGGACAGAATGCACAAGTCGCCGTCCTCAATCATGTATACCAGGCGGTTTGCGGAATCGATGCGGCGGCTCCACGCACCCTGCAGTTCCCATTTGAGCGGCTCTGGCTTGCCGAGACCCGCGAATGGAGAACGCATCGCATCACGTATCAGCGCGTTGACCCGCTTGAGGGTTTTCTTATCCTGAACCTGCCAATACAGGTAATCGTTCCACGCGTCATCAGTCCAACGCAGCATTATCACTCTCCGACCAGATCATGTAAATCGGTGGAACCTGAGCGTACCTGTGCCATGCCACGGCGGACTTTATCGAACAATCCGGGATTCTGGTAAACGCGCAATGTCTCCATAAGCGAATCGTAATCGTCGGCGCTCATCACCACCACGTTGTCCCTCGGATCCTTGTTGGTGATCAGAAGCATATCCGCGTCATCGTTCACGCGGCGTAGATATGACTTCAGATCCTTGCGGAAATTGGTGTACGCGACCGCCGTGACCATGCCATCCTCCTTCAACGACAATTACATGTACAGAAAATGGTACAATAAAAGTCGGAAAGACTCAAGCATGTTGCCGTGTTCCGCTTCCATCCGTCTTAATGTTTTATATATGTTTAGATTGTTTATATTCTAGGGAATTCGACCATGAACGATATTCCACCGGCCCAACGCTTGGTCGGGGGATGGAAATGAGACCACCCCGCCGGTTTCGGCTCTCCCAAAAGACTTCTTGCTTGCCATGAAGAACGGGAGAGGTTAGCAGTGTCTCAATCGGCACTCCCCTGTTAGCCGATATCATCGCTTATGTCGAGAAAGCCTTTTTGCAGGAACTGGAGAATGAAAAAGGAGTCCGCACGGCAGTCCCATGGTCTGGATGATGGCGGCGCATCTCGACCGTCCAGAATGCGATGCGGGATACAGTGGCGCACTTCTTAGCAAAGACGAAGAAAATGAGCCAAAAAGAACTCCGCAGGCCGCAAAATATCAATGCATTATTATGTTTCGCGGAACAGTATGAGGTCATGGAAAATGAAATCATCCAGACCGGCAGATTTGGACTCGATGGGAAAGTCTAATGAATCTATTCGCCTATTGGATTGGAGGAACTGTGAACAGTTCTTCCTGATTCGTGTGGATTGGTTTGATTCTTCAATCAGGACTGTTTTTATGTGTTGCAGCACATATTGCTGCAACACATAAAAGGTCATTCCATGGTTAGCGTGAGCGTTGGAACCTTCACTCCGAGTTTCTCCAAGCCCACAGTCTTATCGAGCGGGACCGTTCCCCCGCTTACTCGGTAACGAGCAGCGGCTTGCGTTGTAGCATGTTCTGGATGAGCGTGCCCATGTCCGCGACCGGCAGGTAACGGGCGATGATGGTCCAGATGATGGCGACTTCGATCAGACCGAAGATGACGGTCACCGTTCCCCAGACGAGTTGCATCCAGAGTCTCGGACCAACGGCCGCGCGGCCGGTCACGCCGGCGATCACCGTGAGGATGATGAGCGCCGGCACCAGTAGCGTGATGTCCCAGCCTTCGAACCATTGGCTTACTGAGACAACCCATTCTGTGAGGGTTTTGAGGAATCCTGGAATGGTGTCTGCCATGTCGTCATCCTTTCGTGACTGGTTTCCAGTGTCGTCTGTTCCACGCGCGGCTTGTCCTGTATCGGCTGGTATGCCTGCATACGTTGCGTTTTCGTGGCCTTGACCGTGGTGAAGGTGTGGTTGATGCGTCCGTTGAGGTTGGCCCAATGCTGTTCCTGCCTGCCGCTTTCCGCCGGAGGTCTCTCCCCCAGTGGACTGTCGGCGTCCTCCACGCCCCACATGGCCCGGTAGACGGCCACGTCGCGTAGGAGATGCTTGTCGGAGTCTCCGGCGGCGGCGAGTACTCGGCCGACCCATGCCTGTCCGGAATGGCGGGCCTCCTGTTCTAGACTGTCGATCTTGGTTTCGATGATCCGTTCGTTCTGACGTACCACGTCAAGGACCGCGTCATGCTTGCGGGAGCGGATTGGCGGCAGGATGCCACCAATCCAATTGTCATGCACGCTGCCGTTGACCCGGTCCAAGAGTCCCGCGTTCAACCGTCCCGCGATGGTGGCCGCCCAGTCGGGTTCCACGGGACGGTTCTTCTTTTTCAGATCGGGATCATCATTGATGATTCCGCGGGCGGTTTTGCGCAGGAACTCCCATTCGGGGAACATGGATTGGTCGATGTCGTCGCGGGATTGCATGTGCGCGTCGAGCATGGCTTGGACGGCCGGCGTGTACCGTTCGTCCATGGTGAACCGGCCGCGGCCGGAATCCAGGGCCGGCTCCTCGCGGTATGGGATGCCGGTCTCATCCATCATGCGTCGGACCATTTCGACCATGTCGGTTTTGGCATCCATGTCGAGCGTGAACGCGTCGCCCGTTTCCGTGCCGGCTTCGGGCATCATACCGCGTGCCGCGCGAATGGCAGCCTGTTCCGCTTTTTCCACGGTGAGTTTTCGTGGTTTCTTTTCAAGGCTTTGGCTGATGATCGCGGTCGCCCGTTTCGCGTCGGTCATGTAGGCGCGGGACCAGACTCCGCGAAGCCATTCGAAGCTTGGACTGCGTTTGATCTTGTCCACGGTCCTCTTGTCATGTGATTTGCCGAGCATGGCGAGCAGGTGGGGGCCGGCGATGAGTCCGGCCGCGTAATCGTGTTCGCGCAACAGTCGTTTCAGATCGTACCGGTCCTTGTATTCCTGTTCCATGGTTTCGGTCGCGGTCATGACCTCCGTGTGGGTCAATAACGCGTCGAGCATGCGTGTCCTGGCTATCTCGCGGGGATCCTCTTCCGCGCCGGTGAGCATGTGGTCGACGTGGCGTTCCTCTTCGCTTTTGCAGCCGAACAGGAAATGGTTTTCCTCCTTGCCGCGTGAGCCGGCGACGTATTGCAGGTTGCATGGAAGGTTCGCGTCGGATGGGAACACCGCGGCGCAACGGTCCACGGTCATGCCTTGGCTGCGGTGGACGGTGGCCGCGTATCCGGCTTCGCATGATTTTCTGAGCCAGTCGCGTGGGATGTCGCAGATGACTCCGTCCGCGAGGTTCATGCATCGTGCGCCGGATTTACCGACGGCGATGATCCGGAACGTCATGTTGTTCTCGATGCTTCTGCCGGACCGGTCCAGTATGTTCTTCGCGTTGACGCGGCATACGATCTGGTCTCCCAAGCCGACGGAGAGATTGTCACGCAGACGGCAGAGTTTGGCCGGGTCGCTCTCACTTTTGCCTTGGGCGCGGCGTTCGAAGATGAACCGTTGGTTGATGTCGCGCACCTGTGCGTTCGTGCCGGCGATCAGGAGCGTGGACTTGCCGAGCGCCTGCCATTTGACGCACATCTGGTACGCGTCCTCCTCCATGTCCAGGTCCTCTCCCCAATGGATCCGGTCGTGCGCCATGTATTCGTCGACGAGCTGACGGCACTTGTCGGCGCTTCCCTCGTCCAAACGGTCTCCGCCCTCACGCAATCGGAGCGTCGCTTCCGCCTCGTCCTCCCACCGTCGCCGGGATGCGGGCCCGTCCGGATCGTTCGCCCATTTCTCGGATTTCGAAGTGAATCTCCACAGGCTCGTCAACCGCGCGCACTTGTCGTGCCGGTCGGCGTAGCCGAGCATGCCGCCCGCACCGGAAACGGAGTCGAGCTGTTTCGGATCGCCGGTGAGTATGACTTTCGCGCCACGTGATTCCGCCAGTCTGGTGACCCATTGCAGGTTCCTGGTGTCGACCATGCCGGCCTCGTCCACGATGATCAGCTGGTTCGGCCTGATCGTGTCCGACGTGTCCATGACACGTTGGGCCGCGATGTGTATGCGAACGAACAATCGTTCCAATGGGTTGGACGCGTTGCGCAACCGCTGTTGGAGCATGCCCTCGCGTTGGATGGAGGCCATGATCCGTTCGGGATTGTTGATGGTCAGGAGCTTCGCGATGGTCATGCTTTCGCATCCGATGCTGCCTTTCAATTCGCCCACCGCCTTTTTGCTGGTGGCCAGTCCGATGACGCTGCCAGAACCATATCGCGACTGCCATGCCTGGGCGACCGCTT
>ERZ826220.2087-NODE-2087-length-17889-cov-8.304194_pt1 | contig 17889 bp, 10 predicted proteins | sample MGYA00519927_ERZ826220 | MGnify/ENA primary metagenome ERZ826220 (study PRJEB31778, sample SAMEA3449225) | human gut metagenome | biome: human gut; feature: human-associated habitat; material: faeces | place: United Kingdom | collected 2010/2012 ...
CCTGTATCGAGATAGGAAGAATAAGACTGTTAGTGGCTTCGGATACTTCGATCTGATCCAGAAGGAATGAATATTTCTTATAGATTCCTTTTTCCATTTTTTCGGGAGTGATGTCATTGAGAGACATCTTCATCTTCTCGTATTGGTCATACTGGTAATATTCGTTCTCATCCAGCCTTTGCGCCTTTTTGTGCTCGATGACTTTCCGCATAAAGTCCACGGCCGGGTTATTCTTTTTCGAATATTTCTCTTTCTTGGGTTTTACAACCACTTCCGTCAACATCACATCGTCCGGAGCCATCTGTACATTCAATACTTTTTGTCCCGGAGTGATTTTTATTACTTTCGTGCGGTAACCGACAGATGAGAATGTGACTTCGTTCCATCCTTTTCGTGTTTCAATCTGATACTCGCCGTTGGCGTTGGATACTCCGCCCACGCCTTTTCCTTCGTAATAAACCGAAATATACATTAAAGGCTCGTGCGTAATCGAGTCGGTGATAACTCCTTTTAACTGCGCAAAAGAGGATGCGGCAGAAAATACGAGCAAGAATAGTAAAATGTGCTTCTTATATCGTTGTTTCATCATATACTTCAACATGAGTCGGCAAAGTTAGTAAATAACTCTCGAATAGTTTGTTCTTAATAACCTTTTTTGTATTACTTTTGTCTCCTATAATTATGATTGATAATGATTTCTATACTGATACCTACTTACAATGCTGTTTGTTTGTCTCTGATCGAAAAGATGTACAAACAAGCAATCGCTTTGCGAATACCTTTTGAAATTCTGTTGGCAGATGACGCGTCATGCGAAAACATTCGTCAGCAAAATCGCAAAATGACAGAGTGGCAAGGATGTCGCTATCTGCAACAGGAAGAGAATCAAGGGCCTGCACGTATTCGTAATTATCTGGCTTCGGAAGCCCGATATCCTTATCTGTTGTTTCTGGATTCGGACGTTATGCCCGTATCGGATTCGTTTTTGGAGGAATATCTGCAAGTGGCGCGTACCGGCCGGGTGGTTTGTGGCGGATTCATTTATCCGCGTAAGAGTATTCCTGCCAATGCCATATTGCGTTATAAATACGGAATGGCTGTTGAAGAACAATCTGCCGGGCAGAGAAACAAGGAACCTTACAATCGATTTATCAGTATGAATTTTATGATATGCCGGGATGCTTTTCTGAAAGTCCGTTTTGATGAGACGTTTCATCTGGGATACGAGGATACTCTGTTTGGCATGCAACTGGAGCAGGCCGGAGTAGAGATTCTACACATCGACAATCCGGTCTATCATCTGGTGGAAGAGAATAGTGAGCAATTTCTGATGAAAATCCGCCGGGCGGTCCGTAATTTGGACGGACATATCGAACAGATGCATTCGCATGTCAAGCTATTGCGGTGGTATGCTTGTGTAAAACGTTTAGGAATGGCTCCTTTGGTTGCTTTTCTGTTCCGGCAGATTGAAAAAAGACTGGTAAGCAATCTTACCAGCCGAAAACCTTCGTTGAAGCTTTTTGCTTTTTATAAATTAGGTTATTTGTGTAATTTCTTATCTCAAAAGAAACCTGATTAATGATGTGAACGCAAGAATCAGGACAACAAAATCTGTACAATTCTGTCGGCTGTCCGTCCGTCCCAGCGTTCGGGCAGTTCGCCGTGTTTCCATTCGTCACGCATCAATACATCCATTGCTTTGCCCAGTGCCGCCGGGTCTTCTCCAACCAGTTCATTGGTTCCGATGCGCCAGGTTTCCGGGTGTTCGGAGTAGTTGTTAAGTGTAATGCAGGGGATTCCTAAAAAGGTGGATTCTTCGGCCACATTACCCGAATCCGTAATAATACCTTTGGCTTTATTCATCAGATATCCAAAAGAAAGATAACTTTGCGGTGGCATGATGTGCAGGTTCGGAGCCGAAATGCTGAGCCCTTTGATAGCATCACGTACGTAGGTATGGACAGGAGCGACAACCGGCATACCGGCCGCCTTTTCCAAGATCGTTTCCATGAGCCGGCGCAGATTCTCTTTATTGTTCAGAAGTACACGTCTGTTGAGGGTGAGCAGTATATAGTCTCCTTCCTTTACTCCCAATACGGAAAGCCAAAGCGGGCGGATAAAATGATTCCGGTTGTAACGGATGTTATCGATAAGGATATTTCCCACATAATATACATTTTCCTTTTCCGTTCCCGTCTGATTTAAGTTACGGTTGGCTACCATACCGGCTGTAAAGAGATAATCCGATAATCCATCCGTTATCATCCGGTTTACTTCTTTAGGCATATTCATGTCGAACGAACGGGTACCGGCAATGAGGTGTGCGACTTTCAGCCCGCGCTTCTTGGCAACGATAGAACAACTCATGGTGGCTGTAAGGTCATCTACAACAAGAACTACCTGGGCGGGATGTGTGTTCAATTCCTTTTCGAAGGCAAGCATGATGGCAGCTGTTACTTCCGATTGGTCATGACCGCTGACTCCAAGATAACCATCGGGTTTCTTCATGTCCAGATCGGAGAACAGAGAGGCATCCAGACTGGTATCGTCTTGCCGTCCAGTATAAATAAGACGGTATGAAATTTTCTTTCCAGCTTCCTGTGCGGCTTTAATAGCCCGGGTGATAGGAGCTATTTTCATGAAGTTGGGGCGTGCACCCGATACGATTGTTATTTTCATTATATATAAATTGATGAGACAAAAATACGTTTTCTTAGGGAAATTATTTGTTACTTTGCCAATAAATTTAATGAATAGCAATTATAAATCATTAAACATTTAACGTTAATCATTGATTATTATGCCAACATTTGTTCAAATACTCGACTTTATAGGTACGTTTGCTTTTGCCATCAGTGGCATTAGGCTGGCTTCGGCAAAGCGGTTCGACTGGTTCGGGGCGTACGTGGTAGGTTTTGTAACTGCCATTGGTGGCGGTACGATACGTGATGTGCTGTTGGGGGTCACTCCGGGCTGGATGACAGATCCTATCTATTTGATTTGTACAGGATTGGCATTGCTGTGGGTGATTCTTTTTGGAAAACATCTGATTCATTTGCATAACACTTTCTTTATATTCGACAGCATTGGTTTGGCACTGTTTACAGTAGTCGGTGTGGGAAAAAGCATAGTACTGGGATATCCGTTCTGGGTAGCTATTATTATGGGTAGTATTACAGGTGCTGCAGGTGGTGTGATTCGTGATGTGTTCATCAATGAGATTCCACTGATTTTCCGAAAAGAGATTTATGCTATGGCATGTGTGGTAGGCGGTACGGTTTACTGGATGTGCGATCTTGTTGGTGTACATTCATATGGCTGTCAGGTGGCAGGTGGTATTTCAGTATTCGTCACGCGTATTCTGGCTGTGAAGTATAATATCTGTCTGCCGATTCTTTCGGGAAGTGCAGCAGAAGTAGAAGATAAAGACAAGGATTAAAAACTTTGTTCCAAGGACAAACTGAATAATTGCAAAAGCGAATGGAAAAAGAAAAGGGTATCACCGGAAGAAGAGGTGATACCCTTTTTAATTAAAGGAGATTCTTGTTAGAACATTGCGTCTTTCGTGTTGAACAATTTTCTTTCATTCAGTTTCACTACTTTGCCGTATTTCTCCAGCTTCTTCACGTCGATATCTTTCGGGTTACCCATGATACCGATACAGTATGGTTTACCTTTGACATTTTCTTCGTAGTACTTCACGATATCATCGAAAGTCAGCGCATCAACCTTAGGCAGATTCTCTTTGGTAGGATCATCGTTATAGCCTACACGTTGCAGTGATCTCATATACTCGGCTTTGTTACGGAAAGAAGGATGTGTAGTCAGCATCTCCTGGCGCATATAGCTCTTGATGTTGTCTATACGGTCAGCGTTCTTTGGCATGTCTGTAATCAGCCCCATGAATACATCCAGTGCATCGTTGGCTTTATCATTCTGTGTACCGATGTTACCGAACAGATAAGTCGGGTTGCCAGGCAATGAAGGTGTACCGATATATGCTCCGGCTGAATAAGCCATAGAACGTTTTCCACGGATTTCATCCAATACCAATCCATTGAAACCACCAGAGAAGTATTGATTGAATGCATCGCGAATCACGTCATCTTTCTTGTCGAATTTCTCCATTGGCATGAAGAAGTAGATTTGAGCCTGTTCAGCATCAGAGTTCGGCAGGAAGTAAACAGTGTTCTCCGTTACGGTAGCCATAGGTTTGTCCTGCGGTGAAGTGGTCGGTTTTTCGTTGGCAACCAGTGGTAGGTTTTTGCTGAGAACTTCATAAGCATTGTCGAAAGGCATTGTTCCGCAATAGAAGATTTCTGCTTCATAGTTGGCTGCGCGGTTGATGTCACCTGTCAACTCGGAAATCTGTAATTCATAAACTTCCTTGTCTGTCAGTTCGTCGATGTAGGATGATTTATCCTGGTAAATCATATACTGCATAAGTGCGCTGGACAAAGCGTTTACGTTTTCCTTGCGTTGCTGACGGCTACCCAACATGGAACCTTTGATACGGCTCAGCTGCTTTTCGTCCAGTTTCGGCATCAGAATCTGACGGGCGAGGAGCTGGCAAGCTTGCGGCAAAGTTTCTTCATAACCTTCCATGGTGATGTAGAGATAGTTGCTGTTAGCACTTACTTCACAAGTAGCATTCAGTTTACCAAGCTCTTCTTTCAATTGTTGTGGCTCGTAAGCACCCATGATACCTGCATTATTCATCAGGTCTGCTGCGATACCCAGTTTGCGGAATTCGCGCTCACCAACACCGTAACGCAGTGTTAAGCTGAATACATTATTTTCCGGATTCTGTGTATAGTACATCTTAGAGCGGTCGTTCAATTGTTTGCTTTGTACGTCAGCGAAGTTGATGAACTTCTCATCTACTTGTCCGATTGGCATGTTCTTGAATTGCGTAGCATACAGTGATTGTTTTCCTACAGGAGGTTCGATAGGTTTATATCCCGGTTTCTTAATTTTGGTACTCTTATCGAGTTTTCCTTTTTCGATGTAAATGGCAAGATAATCATTTGTCAGGTATTGCTTGGCAACACGTTTGATATCTTCTGTTGTGATAGCCATTACTTCATCTTTGTAGTTGAGAACTTGTCCCAGGTCTTCTTCACTGATGAAAGCATCCATCAACATATGTGCTTTGTAAGTGTTAGACTCCATTCTGCGGTCGAAATCACGACACATATTGTTCTTAATAGAATTGATTTGCCATTCTTCAAATTCACCGTTAGCTACTTTCTCAATAGCTTTCAGAGCTTTCTTTTCAGCACTCTTATTTGATTCGAAGCGACGTTGGTTTTCGTCGTACAAAGGGATGCAACGCACGATATTACGGCCTTGTTCGCGACGACTGTCTGAATAAGCAAAGCCTTGTGTCAATTCACCGTCAATGGTCAGCTTGTCCAGTGTACCGGTGTTGCTGTTATTGCTCAACAGAGACATAGCGATATCCAAAGGCTTTTCATCGGGATGTCCGGAAGGTACGCCTTTATATACGAGGCATACATTGGGATAATAACCGATCTTTGCATTATATTGCTTACGGCCTTTGATTTCAAGGTCGGGATAAGTTTTACGTTCGGGAGTCGGTTTAGCTTGCAGGCGTCCGAAAGTAGCGTTGATACGTCCGCTGATTTGTTTAGCATCTACGTTACCAACGAGGATGAGCACCATGTTTTCCGGAGTGTACCAATCGTTATAATAGTCGATCAACTTACTCAAACGTGGGTTTTTCAGGTGTTCCGGCAATCCGATAATAGGGCGTGCGTAGGGATGTCCTTCGTATGCCTTGCTTGAGATGAACTCTTGCTGTACGCTGCTTGGATTGTCTTGGTACATGTTATATTCCTCATATACACTTTCCAGCTCGGTCTGGAAAGTACGGAATACTGGATTAATCATACGTTGTGAGTAGATTTCCAACCATTTATTGATTTGGTAAGGAGGGAATGAGTTGTGATAATAAGTCACATCGAAACTTGTTCCGGCATTCAATCCTTTTCCACCCATACTTTCTATCAGATTCATGAATTCGGTAGATACACTTACTTTAGCGGCTTCTACTGTCAATTCATTGATTTCTTTAGCAATGGCTTCTTTCTTTACGGGATCGGCTTCATCCGCCATTTCATCGTACTTGGCAATGATTTTATCATAAAGCGGCTTTTCGGTAGCCCAGTCCAGAGCCCCGATCTTGTCGGTACCCTTAAACATTACGTGCTCCAGGTAGTGTGCCAGTCCGGTATATTCTGCCGGATCGTTCACTGAGCCTGTTCGGCAGGCCACAATACCATATACATCCGATTTGGTGTTGTCTTCCCATATATATACGGAAAGGCCATTCTTCAGCTTGAATGCTTTCAGCCCTTGACCGTATGACGGCAGAGCGATAGCCATGATAGCCAGAAGAATAATGGAATTAATAATTCGTCTCATAAAATAAAGTGTTTTTAAATAAAGTGTTTTTGCTATATGTAGGCAAAACTATAAAAAAATCACAAACACTTTACGAAATCTTCGGAAAAAGATACGCTTTTTTTTAAAAAGACCGCCAGAAAACTCTCAAAATGGGGGTGAAAACTGCCATTTGATAGTTTTTGCCCTAAATAAAAACAAAACTCGACCCCTCGGAAACTTGAAACTTCCCTATACTTGCAATCGTGAATTTAAAATAATTATTAACTATTTAAAAGAGCAAAGTATGAATACCTACAGTTTTAGGAAGGATTTGATTAGTGTGCAAGAAGAACTGCTTCGCTTTGCATATAAGTTGACAGCCGATAAAGAGGAGGCGAATGATTTATTGCAGGAAACCTCACTCAAAGCGTTGGATAACGAAGACAAGTACATGCCCGATACAAATTTCAAAGGGTGGATGTACACCATTATGCGGAATATCTTTATTAATAATTACCGCAGAATTGTTCGCGAACAAACTTTCGTGGATCAGACAGATAACCTTTATCATTTAAACCTGCCGCAAAACTCCGGTTTTGCAAGCGCTGAAGGAACTTATGATTTGAAAGAGATGCACCGCATTGTCAATTCATTACCTCGTGATTATAAAGTCCCCTTCTCCATGCACGTTTCCGGTTTCAAGTATCGTGAAATAGCCGATCGGCTCGGATTGCCTTTAGGAACTGTCAAAAGCCGCATATTCTTTACCCGCCAGCGGCTACAACAAGAATTGAAAGACTTTGTTTAAAAACTACAGGTTAGGCTGCGAGCTTGACTATGAGCCTCTTACAGTGTGATTCTGTAAATTAAGCCTATATGGCTTTAACCGAATAGCCCAGGGCAGTGCCCTGGGTATATTTATGTGTACGCATTGGTGAAGACTGCTTGAATTGTGAAGAAATGAAATTCTGCTTTCAATATGATATAAAACATAACTTTTATAATAAATATTTAGCTCTTGTTTTTGACTATATGTCAGAATAAACCCCTATATTTGTACTTATTAAGTTAACTTACTAATCCATATATGTTAAACCGCTAACTACCGACTGCGATGAAAAAAGAAATTAAATTCAGTCTTGTTTACCGTGACATGTGGCAATCTTCCGGTAAATATCAACCTCGTGTAGACCAATTGGTACGTATCGCCCCCTTGATTATCGAAATGGGGTGTTTTGCCCGTGTGGAAACTAACGGAGGGGCTTTTGAGCAAGTGAATCTGTTGTATGGCGAAAACCCCAACAAGGCCGTACGTGCTTTTACTAAACCTTTCAATGAAGCAGGTATACAGACACATATGCTGGATCGTGGTCTGAATGCTCTGCGTATGTATCCGGTACCTGCCGATGTTCGTCGTTTGATGTATCATGTGAAGCATGCACAGGGAGTGGATATCACTCGTATTTTCTGTGGATTGAATGAAACGCGCAATATCATTCCATCTATAAAATATGCATTGGAAGCAGGTATGATACCGCAAGCTACGCTGTGTATCACGCATTCGCCTGTACATACAGTGGAGTATTACGCTCATGTTGCTGATCAGCTGATCGAAGCCGGAGCACCCGAAATCTGTCTGAAAGACATGGCAGGTATCGGTCGTCCGGGTATGCTGGGGCGATTGACGAAAACAATTAAAGAGAGGCATCCGGAAGTGATCATTCAATATCATGGTCATAGTGGGCCGGGCCTGTCGATGGCATCTATTCTTGAAGTCTGTGAGAATGGAGCTGATATCATTGATGTAGCTATGGAACCGATGTCCTGGGGTAAAGTACATCCGGATGTAATTTCGGTGCAGGCTATGTTGAAAGATCTGGGTTTCCAGGTACCGGATATCAATATGAAAGCCTATATGAAAGCGCGTGCCATGACGCAGGAATTTATAGATGATTTCCTGGGTTATTTCATGGATCCTACGAATAAACATATGTCCTCTTTGTTGCTGAAATGTGGACTTCCCGGTGGTATGATGGGTTCTATGATGGCGGATCTGAAGGGGGTACATTCAGGAATAAATATGATACTGAGAGGGAAAAACGAACCTGAACTTAGTATCGATGATTTACTGGTGATGCTTTTCGACGAAGTGGAATATGTATGGCCTAAATTAGGTTATCCCCCACTGGTGACACCCTTCAGCCAGTATGTGAAGAATGTTGCGTTGATGAACGTTATGCAACTGGTGAAAGGTGAGGAGCGCTGGACGATGATAGATAATCATACCTGGGATATGATTTTGGGTAAGAGCGGACGCCTGCCAGGTGAACTGGATCCTGAGATTGTAGAACTCGCAAAGTCTAAAGGTTATGAGTTTGTAGATACAGATCCGCAGTTGAATTATCCGGATGCATTAGATGAGTTCCGGAAGGAAATGGATGATAACAACTGGGAATATGGTGACGATGATGAAGAACTCTTTGAGTTAGCCATGCACGACCGTCAGTATCGTGACTATAAGTCAGGTACTGCTAAGAAGCGTTTTGAGGATGAGTTACAACGCGCTAAGGATGCTGCCATGGTGAAAAATGGATATTCAGAAGAAGAAATAAAAAAACTGAAACGTGCTAAGGCTGACCCGATAATTGCTCCGGATAAAGGACAGGTACTGTGGGAGGTATCAGTTGAAGGTCCTTCTGTTGCTCCGTTCATCGGGCGTAAATACCAGCATGATGAAGTGTTCTGCTATCTTTCCACCCCATGGGGAGAATACGAAAAAATACCGACCGGATTTACCGGACGTGTCGTAGAGATATGTGCCAAGCAGGGTGATACTGTGAATAAGGGTGATGTGATCGCTTATATCCAGAGGAGCGATATCTTTGCGTAACTAGTGATTAGTAATTAGTGATTAGTGATAGCAGGCTGCATTATGATACCGCAAGGGCTAATCACTAATCACTTACCGTTAATCACTTATTAACCCACTTTTTTATCGTCTCCTTTAGTACCTCCTGTGTGAAAGGTTTAGTCAGGAAATCGTTGCACCCCACTTCAAGTGCTGCTTTACGGTCATGATCATAGGCAAAAGCAGTCAGGGCAATGATGGGGATATCGGGTGATAGTTCACGGATGATTCTTGTTGCATCCAGTCCGCCGAGGTTCGGCATTTTCATATCCATCAGGATGATATCCGGATTTAATTCCACAAACATATTGACGGCTTCCATACCATCTTTGGCACGTTCCAGGTGATATTCTTTTCCTAAGATGGCTTTGATCAGGATATAATTACTGTCGGTATCTTCGGCTATCAGGATTGTTTTCATTAGAGAACTTTCAGGTATAGCTTGACTCTTTTCAGTTGTTTCTTTTGGTTCATTGGTTGTCGATCCACTCTCTTCAAGTACAGTTTCAGGCATTTCTTTTTCTTCCTCTTTGGCAATCTTTGCAGGCAGGTTAAAGGTGAAAGTAGTACCTTTCTCCAATTCGGAAGTCACGGAGATTGTTCCGCCCAGACGTTCAATGATGGTCTTGCAAATTGCTAACCCTAATCCTGTACCTTGTGCAAAATTGTTTGCTTTCACAAACCGTTCGAAAACTTTTCCTATCTTTTCGGGAGCAATGCCTGTTCCTGTATCAGTTACATGGAAAATGATATTTTCCCCTTCTTGGTGGTATCCATAACTGATACTTCCATGAGTTGTGAACTTGAATGCATTTCCTATCAGGTTTGATATAACCTGGAAAATACGATTCTTGTCCGAATCGATGCGAATATCTTCATCCGAAGGTTCAAATATTAACTCAACATCGGAAGGACAACGGAATACATGGGCATCATGAATCTCTTTACAAAGCGGATATAGGCGGACGGGAGCAATGCTGAATTCAACAATACCGGCTTCTATCTTTGATAAATCCAGTATTTCGTTGATGAGTTGCAGCAGGCGTTCGTTGTTAGCTTCCACTATGTTGTAATATTCTTTGCGTTCCTCTGTATTTTCACTTTCGGCGATGATGCGTGAGAAACCTACAATGGCATTGAGTGGTGTACGTATTTCATGACTCATATTGGCAAGGAAAGCCGATTTGAGCTGATCGGAAGTTTCCGCTTTTTCTTTGGCAACCATTAATTCACGTTTCATCAGTTCCATGTCGGTGATGTCCCATTCTATATTCAATAAGATGGGAGAGAAGTCGTTACTTTCTATTTTCATCTTCCGTTTGTCAAGGAAAAGAGATTGTCCGTTACCATCACGTTCTTCCGTAATCCAGTGCATTTCTTGTCCTGTAGCAGCTATCTCAATGTCTTGGCGACGTTTTTCTTGTGCTATTTCCAGAGGATAGAAGTCGAAATCGTCTTTTCCCAGAGCTTCCTGCATAGTGATTTCACGGTTATATGATTCACGGTTGCGGTATAAGTACTTAAAATTGTTTTTTATATCTTTCACGACGATACCTGCGGGCAAATACTCTATGGTTTTGTCTAATATCTGGCTGAAGCGTTTGATTTGCTGTTCGTGTTTGATGCGTTGGGAAATATCCCGGCCGAATGCCCAGATAGTTCCTTCACCTTCATCACTGATGATACAATAGGCATTACTTTCGTATGCCAGTATTTCGGGGTAGAGTGGCAGAGGGTTATACATAGTGACACACAGTTTCTTTTCTCCATTCTTGATGGAAACAGCCAGTTTTTTCCATTCTTCTTCATTCCGGACATATGAGTCGATTTCATAAATTTTTAGTTGGGTGATGTCATCTGTATTGTTCAGGTTGTGGTGCAGCTTGAACTGGCGGTTGGCAAATATCAACGTACCATCTTCATGGGCTGCAAAGATGTCTTCTGTGGAATTGTTGATGGCATGTGTCAGCAGATTGATGTCATTGCGTCTCTGCTGGATGTCGGTGATATTTTGTATATATCCTTCCAGGGTAACATTGCCGTCCTTGTATCGTTCGCGGGTGAATGCTTTCAGGCGGATATAAAAGACTTTTTTGTCTAAGGAAATACGATAGTCTATGCTTTCTTCCATATTCCCTTTGAGATTTTGGACGAGCCAGTTGCTGAAACTGTCTCTATCTTCAGGAAGAATAAAATTCAGGTAGTCGGATAGGAGAATACTTTGTTCTGCTTCCGTACACATGATACCTGTCTGACCTGAATAGCTGAATTCCTTGGCGTTGGCATTATATATCCACCTGCCAATGAGCGCGGCCTTTTGTATTTCAAACAGTTCCCGATTTTTTCTTTCCAGTTCCAGTTTGCGTTGGCTGCGTTCCGTAATGTCACGATATTGACATAATATTAGGTCGCCATAGGGCTGCATGATACATTTGAAGAAATAATTTCTACCCCGCAATGTGAGTTCATAATTGCGGATTGATTTTGTTTTCTGGAGTAAGACTTTCTTGAATTCCGGATAAAACTCACGGTAGGTATTGGAGGGTAACAGGGATAGTAAATTCTTTCCAAGTAGCCTTTTTTCTTTTATGAACCATAAATCTACATTATGGATAGCTATATCTACACATACACCGTCTTTGTCCATGAGTATTAGTGTGTCTGATACCATGTTCAATAGTTTTTCGGAGTTGTTTGTGTCTTTCAGGATGCTTTTCATGTCTTCTTGTGTATTTAGATTTATAATTGGACAGGTACCTTATTTTCCCGCCCTTCGTGATTTTTCCCAAGCTCCACTGCTATTGCCTTTACGTTTACTTAGGTAGCGGAATCCCCTTATTACATTGACGTTCATAAAAAGGAAGTAATAAGGTATGAAGAGAATTTTGTTTTTAATATGTCTTCTTGAAAGGATGTATCCCCAGATACCCATCAGGTAAAATAGAACCTGTAATCCCAGAATGATAGCGTAGAATAGAGGACAGTTACCAGTAAAGAGTAATATAACATTGAGGGGCAGCAACAGGAACAGGAGGATAGGGGTGATAGACCATCGCAGAACACGATGGGATACATATTGGAAATTAAGCCAGCCATAGCGGAACGGGTTCAGTAACGGACGTAATCGCCAGATAGACTGTAGTCCTCCGGCTGCGATGCGTACTTTACGTTTTTCTTCTTCCTGCATATCGGCAGAACCACTTTCGGTGGCGTAAGCTGTAGCACAGTAAGCAATGGTATAACCGTGCATGGCTATGCGGAGGGAGAGGATGAAATCATCGAGTAGGGTATCCGTTCTCATGTCTTCGAATAATTCGCGGCGTACAGCGAACAATTCTCCGGCGGCTCCTACAGCTGAGTAAAGACGTGAATCGAGTGCTTTCAAAGTCGACTCATATTTCCAATAGATACCTTCTCCACCTGATGCTGCATTATCTTTGCTTTGTACGGCAATACGTTTTTCTCCGGCAACACACCCTACTTTAGGATTGGTAAAAGCATGAACGATTTCACGCAGAGCTTCACGGTTCAAGTGGGTATTGGCATCAGTGAATATGACGAGTGGCGTTTTTACAAACTTCATTCCCCGGTTGAGGGCAGCGGTTTTTCCCTGCCGTTGGGGCTGATGGAGTACGGTGGCTTGAGGCCAGCGTGAAAGGCGTTCATTAGTGTGGTCGTTACTGCCATCGGTTACCCAGAATATTTGCAGTTTCTCTGTAGGGTAGTCTAAGTCCAGGCAGTTTTGCATTTTTTCGTCTACAACGTCTTCTTCGTTGTAAGCTGCAATAAAGAGTGTGAGTTCAGGCAACTCTTCATCAGGAGGTATGGGGTAGTGGATCGGCTTACGGAAAGTTTCCTTTATCTTAACCAAAATATATAATACAATTCCATATCCTATATAAGTGTAGAATACGATAAAAAGGCTTATCCAGAATACTATCTCGAGGGTTCTCATTATAAAGTTGTTTAAGGTAAACAAGTAATCATGCTCAAAAGTATGGATAATCTTTTACTGATGCAAGAAAAGGGGGAAGATTTATCAAAACGCTTCTGTCATATTGAAATAAAACAGTGTTTGGTTGTTGACTGTATTTTTACCCAAATCAAGACGGACATTCATACGGGGCTGTACTTCAATACGTAGTCCGACACCGTAGTTGGGAAGTACACCTTCTATCTTGCCGGGAGTGGGCCCCATGAATCCGCAACCTGTCCAAGCTACGAAACCTACATGGTTTAGCATACGCTTCAGCCAGGTACTCTTATCAGTGTTTATCATCTGGCGATACTCCGCCATAACCACATGGGAAGATTTGTCACGATATTGTCCCATATAATAACCACGCAGGTCAAAAGGAGTTCCGGTAAGCATGTATTGTGTCAAAGGTACATCTCCAAACACGTTTTTAGTTTGTGCTGTCCAGGCAATGACCTTACGTTTCCCGACAGTCTTATATTGACGATAGTCTATCTCCAAGCGATAAAAGTTTTCATCGCTCCCGAGAAATTTGGTATACATCATTCCACGGAAATCGAGGTACATGCCCGAGTAGGCATTGGAGGGAATGTCACGGCTGTCATAAGTCAGCAGAAAACCAAGTCCGGAATTGAAATTTTTGTAACCTTTCTCTGTACCTCCGGCTGCCTTGTAGGATGGCTCGTCTACCAGATGTTTGGCGGGTTCTGTTATATCGTCATAGTTGATGTCTATCTGTGGTCCGGCAAATATGTTGCTGTTGCCTAAGCGGAAAAGGAACCAGGGATTGAACTGGATACCACTGTAGCGGTATTGGCTGGTGCTGTCGCTACGAACATAATTCTTGTTTGTACTGTAGCCCAGACCGTAGAAATTATCTTCCGTGTTTTTATAAGCAAATTTTCCGAAGATGCGGAAACGGTCACCTTTAAAAAAGAGTTGAGGCTTGGAAAAAAGGTTGATGCCACCATTGAACAAGAAAGCGATGGCTACGGGAACTACAGAACGCAACTGTGTAGTGTCACTGGGATTCATGCGGAAAGTCATCAGAGCGCTACCACCAAGTACTGCACCAAAATCGGGAGTATAACTCGGACCACCCAAAATATTATAATGCAAGTTTCGTTTTGCTACCTTTTGTTTACGCAATTCACGCTTAGTCAATGCAGGAGTCGTATCGTTGCCAGTAATCATCAAATTCATTCCTTCCTGAGCGGAAAGTGCTGTTACTGAAAGTAGTAATGTAATAATACCTGTTATATATCTTTTCATATCATACGAATGAGGGTGCAAAGAAAACTAATAAATTTGAATTAGTTTTCAATTCAAAAGACAATAAATCTAAAGATTTTACTAAAAGTTTCAAAAAAGCCATTAATTTTGCATCTAATCAAAGAACTGGCAGTGGGAATTGCCAATGGCCTTTTTTCGAAGTATCGGACATTTAGACTAATATAAGACCATCCCCGTACCCGGTCCGTGTCTGGTCCATACCAAAGCCGTACCAAGTCCAAGCTCTTAGACACGGAGCAAGTACGGACTTGATGGGGGGAAGACCTGTAGAAGACAGGAAAAATAGACCAATTACTATACAAACCATATATTTTATGAATAAACGAATTTTATCAGTTTTTGTTTTCAGTGCCGCTTTATTTTCCATGCAGGCACAAGACGGAAAAGGGGGAATCAGCGAAACGATGCTGAACCAGATTAAACAGGGCTATCAAGGCACCACTGCCGATAAGGCTCTTCGTAATGCCATCGGAAACAATGACATTCGTAAACTTGCACTGAATCAGGAGAATCTGACAGGAATGGATACTCATTTTTCTGTGAAGGTAAACTCCAAGGGAATTACAGATCAGAAGTCGTCCGGACGTTGCTGGCTCTTCACCGGACTGAACGTGATGCGTGCCAAGACTATTGCCAAATATGATTTTCAATCTTTTGAATTTTCGGAGATTTACCCTTTCTTCTGGGATCAACTGGAGAAAGCCAATCTTTTCCTGCAGGGTATTATCGACACCCGTGAAAAGCCTATGAGCGACAAAACAGTGGAATGGCTTTTTCAACATCCTTTGAGTGATGGAGGAACATTTACGGGGGTTGCTGATATTGTCAGCAAATACGGTCTGGTACCTAAGGAAGCTATGCCGGAAACCAATAGCAGTGATAATACTTCGCGTATGGCAAATCTGGTTTCTTTGAAATTGAAAGAATACGGCCTGCAATTGCGCGACCTTGCTTCTAAAGGGGCAAAACCGGCGGCATTGGAAAAAGAGAAAACAACAATGCTCGGTACTATATATCGTATGTTGGTACTGAATTTGGGTGTTCCACCTACAGAGTTCGATTATGTACGTAAGGATGCCAAGGGTAATCCTGCGGAGACCGAACATCACACTCCGATGTCTTTCCTGAAGAAATATGGTGATGAGAATCTGCTGGGCAATTATGTGATGGTAATGAACGACCCTTCCCGTGAATACTACAAATGCTATGAGATAGACTATGACCGCCACCGCTACGATGGCAAAAACTGGACCTATGTAAACCTGCCTGTAGAAGATATCAAAGAAATGGCTATTGCTTCTTTGAAAGACAGTACCATGATGTATTTCTCTTGTGATGTGGGTAAGTTCCTGAATTCCGAACGTGGTTTGCTCGATGTGAAGAACTATGATTACGAATCGCTTATGGGCACTACTTTCAATATGGATAAGAAACAACGTATCCAGACTTTTTCCAGCGGTTCTTCTCATGCCATGACGCTTATGGCAGTAGATTTGAATAAGGACGGAAAGCCTGTGAAGTGGATGGTGGAAAATAGTTGGGGACCTGCAAGCGGTTATCAGGGGCATTTGATCATGACGGATGAATGGTTCGATGAATATATGTTCCGTCTGGTTTTGGAAACTAAGTATGTGCCTGCTAAGGTAATGGATCTGTTCAAACAGAAGCCTATTCGTCTGCCGGCTTGGGATCCTATGTTTGCGGAAGAAAATTAACACGATAACTCATCTTGTCGTCATCGTGCTCGTTAACGAAAGGAATTGCGGAAATTTATCCGTAATTCCTTTTGTTTTTGCTCTTTATTCACGTTCTTTTTTGCTACTTTTGCGGCAAATTAATGAAACCATTATTTTATATAAACGCATGGCAAATGTAATTAAGTTACGTAAAGGCCTTGACATCAACCTGAAAGGTAAAGCTTCTCAGGAGTTTATGTCTGTGAAAGAACCGGGATTCTACGCATTGGTTCCCGATGATTTTACGGGTATCACTCCGAAAGTGGTAGTCAAAGAACAGGAGTATGTGATGGCCGGAGGACCCTTGTTTATCGACAAGAATCATCCTGAATTGAAATTTGTTTCGCCCGTTAGCGGCGTAGTGACAAGCGTGGAGCGCGGCGCACGCCGTAAAGTGCTGAACATTGTCGTTGAAGCTGCAGCCGAGCAAGACTATGAAGAATTCGGTAAGAAAGACGTAAATGCCCTGAATGGCGAGTCGGTGAAAGCTGCATTGTTGGAAGCCGGTATGTTTGCGTTCATCCGTCAGCGTCCCTATGATGTGATTGCTGATCCGACGATGTATCCGAAAGCTATCTTTGTTTCGGCCTTCGACAGTAACCCGCTGGCACCTGATTTTGAATTCGCCCTGAAAGGCGAGGAAGCAAACTTCCAAACAGGATTGGACGCTCTTTCCAAAATGGCAAAGACGTATTTAAGTATTAGTGTAAAACAAAAGGCAGCAGCGTTGACGCAAGCCAAGAATGTAACGATTACCGCATTTGACGGACCGAATCCGGCCGGCAATGTAGGCGTACAGATTAACCATATTTCACCTGTTGTGAAGGGTGAAACTGTATGGACAATCGGTGCGGAAGCTGTTATATTCATCGGACGTCTGTTCAATAAAGGTCGTGTGGACATGACACGCAAAGTTGCCGTAACAGGTTCCGAAGTGTTGAAACCTGCTTACTGTAAACTGAAAGTCGGTGCTCTGCTGACAAACGTATTCAGTGGAAACGTGACTACCGGTAGAGATTTGCGCTACATCAGTGGTAATGTACTTACAGGTAAAAAAGTGAATCCGAACGGTTTTCTTGGCGCTTTTGACAGCCAGTTGACAGTGATTCCCGAAGGTGACGATATTCACGAAATGCTGGGTTGGATTATGCCGCGTTTCAATCAGTTCAGTGTGAACCATTCTTATTTCAGCTGGTTGCTGGGTAATAATAAGGAATATGTGCTTGATGCCCGTATCAAGGGTGGTGAACGTCACATGATCATGTCTAATGAGTATGATAAAGTATTCCCGATGGACATCTTCCCTGAATATCTGGTAAAAGCTATCATAGCAGGTGATATTGACCGTATGGAGGCTTTGGGTATTTATGAGGTAGCTCCTGAGGATTTTGCCCTTTGCGAATTCGTATGTTCTTCGAAAGTAGAAGTTCAACGCATTGTTCGTGCAGGACTTGACATGCTCCGTGCTGAAATGGCCTAATTCAATTTAAAAATCAAGAATTAAAAATTAAAGATGAAAGCGTTAAGAAATTATCTCGACAAGATAAAGCCGAACTTTGAAGAGGGCG
>ERZ826220.2090-NODE-2090-length-17863-cov-8.837208_pt1 | contig 17863 bp, 19 predicted proteins | sample MGYA00519927_ERZ826220 | MGnify/ENA primary metagenome ERZ826220 (study PRJEB31778, sample SAMEA3449225) | human gut metagenome | biome: human gut; feature: human-associated habitat; material: faeces | place: United Kingdom | collected 2010/2012 ...
GGGCAAGCCCAATTTCTGCGCCGCCAGACGCCGCCGATGCCCGCTGACCAGCTCGCAGCCCTCCCCTTTTGGCCGGGCCAACAAGGGCGATAGAATGCCGTGGACACGGATGCTCTCCACCAGCTCGTCCATGGCGGCATCCTCCCGCACCCGATAGGGGTGCTTTGCAAAGGGCGACAGCTTGTCCGGTGGAAGCTGCGAGATAAATTCCTTCACCATACCGTCCCTCCCTCCGAAAGCGCAGCGGACACGTTCACATGGTAGTGAAGGTCGGAGCCGCGATAGTGGTAGTCCGCATCAAAGGAATGGAGCCAGCCGGCATTTCGCACATTCGCGTTTTCCCTCTCTTTTTCGGCCTGTAACCCTTGCGGCGCAAGGGCTTTTCGTGCTTGTGGCCCTTGGGCTTCCACAGTCGGCACGGAGGAGCTGGGACATCTTGAGATGGTCGGCACCATCGTCCACCAGCTCACGCGGAACCTCACGGTAGATCAGATCAAGGAGGCCGGCTTCGATACCTATTTTGTCGACCACACGACCGGCGTGTTCCCGCAGTTCGCCTCCGGCTATCCGTGGTCGGCGGCGACGATGCAGGTCACGGGCGATACCATCGCCGACCTCACCGAGGACCTCGCCGCCGAGCAGAAGGCGCGCGTGACCTACGATAACATCCTGCGCCTTTCCGACGATCCCGACGTCAACGACGTCATCAAGTTCCTGCGGGCGCGCGAGATCGTGCACTTCCAGCGCTTCGGCGAGGGGCTGCGGCTTGCCAAGGAAAAGCTCGACGAGAAGAACGTCTACTTCGTCAACCCCAGCTTCGACCGATAAAGGAACGGGAGGGCGTCCCTGCGGACGTCCTCCCGATGTCATGCCTTTTGCGTGAGCAGCTCCGCGAGCCGCCTGCGCTTCGTGCGCTGGTCGCCCTCGATGTGGAGCTTGGAATAGATCCGGTTTACATATTGCTTGACGCTGCCCTCGGAGAGAAACAGCTTTTCCGCGATCTCCCGGTTCGTCAGCCGCTGTGCCATCAGGCCGACCAGCGCATATTCCCGCTCCGTCAGCACGGCGAACGCTGCGGGGCGGACCGTCCCGCTCTGCCGCCGCTCCCCTGCCTCGCCCAGCGCGAGCACCCGCGCTGTGAGCGCGGTCTGCGGTCCTGCGGCAAGCAGCGGCTTGAGATAGCGGTAGTTCTCCGCAAACGGCATCACGATACCGTCCGGCGCGGCGTCGGCAAGCGCCTGCGCCAGCAGCGTCTCGGCTTCCCTGCGCTTGCCCAGCCGCTCATAGGCCGACGCGGTCTGAAGGCGAACGTGCAGCGCGACGAGCGCATAGTGCATCCCCTCGCACAGGGCGAGCAGACCTTCGCTGCGGCCGATCACCTTGGCGTAAGCGCCCTGGGCAAGATACACCTGATTTTCGATCATCTCGATCATCGGCCGGCCCGGCGCGAGGATGCTGACCGAGGCGATGCGGTGCTCGGCAAAGACCTCCGGAATTAGTTCGGCCTCGCCCCGCAGAGCGTGGCAGTAGGCGCTGACGGCGTTCCAGAGGTTGAGCCACGAGGCGTTGTGGTGCCGCAGCAGCTCCGTGCGGCGCTCGGCAAAGCTGCGGTGCGGCCCGACCTCCGTGTACCGGGAGAGGCGCTGCGCGAGGAAGTCGCAGCAGAGCGCCATATTCTCCTGCCCGTTGCCCTCGATCTGCGCATAGGCGCTCTCCAGCGCGATGTGCGCGTCGGTGAAGCGTCCCTGCACAAAGGCGGCCTCGGCGCGCATGATGGTCTCCGCGCCCTGACCGTGACCGTTGGTGATCTTATAGTAGTGCGGCATACATTCGGCCATCTCGGCAAGCTCGCCCGCAAGCTCGCCCGGGGCTCGGTAGAACATCATCAGCACGGACGGCGAGCCGAAGGTCCAGCCGCCGCCCGAGCGGATGCTGATGGCGGGACGGGACATCTGCGCGCTGGCACTGCGGTGCAGACGGCTCATGGCGCTGATGTCGTTATAGCAGAGAAAGCTCATGATAAGGTCGCATTCGCCCAGCAGGTTGCCGCGCTCCTCCGCGGGCAGCTCGGGATGCTCCTCCAGTGCGGCGAGCAGGAGCGCCTTGAGCTCCAGCATTTTCGGGATATTGCGCCAGTTGAACATACTGCGCATCAGCACCAGAAGCGCGAACGGGTGCGCCTTCAGAGCATCGGCGGGACATTCGTCGAGAGCGGCCGGCACCTCCGACGGGGGCAGCGACGCGAGCAGGATGCCCGCATCCTCCTGCACCACGCGCAGCAGCGCGTCGTAGTCCCCGCAGCGCCGGTAGGCCGCCATGGCGTGAAGATACTGCCCTCGCCCCTCGTACCATGCGCCGTAGCGCTCCCGGCAGCGCCGCTGCGTCTCCGCGTCCAGCGTCCGGAAGGTGCGCTCCGCACATTCCTTCATCATGTGGTGGAAGCGGTAGGTCACGCCGTCCGGCAGACGCTTGACAAAGGCGTTCTGCGCGGTCAGCACGGCGAGCAGCTCCTCCGCGTCGGCGTCCCCGGTGACAAAGCGCGCCATTTCCGCGGTAAATTCGTCGGCAAGACCCATCACCGCGAGAAATTCCTGCTGCCGCTGCGGCAGAGGCTCGATCATGGCGGCGGTGAACATGGTGAAAATATCGGAATCGCGTTCGGGCAGAGCCCCACGCTCGGAGAGCGTCCGCAGGTTCAGGTAGACGGCGGAGAACCAGCCCTCGCTGGAGTAGAGCAGCGATTCCGCCTGCGCGTCGGAAAGCTCCGTGCCGCAGCGGTGCGCGTAAACGGCCAGCTCCGTATGGTTCAGCCGCAGCTGCTCTGTGCCGAGCCGGTAGACCCTCGCCCCCAGCCGGACGATCTCTGCGGCGGGCAGAAAGCGGTCGCGGCTGGCGATGATCAGGTGGACGTTGGCGGGCAGGCGGCCCGCAAGCATACAGAGAAAGGCGGTCACGCGTTGGTCTGTGAGCAGGTGAAAATCGTCGATGAACAGATAGCAGGGCGTTTCCCCCGCCAGCTCATGGCAGAGATCGTCCGCCAGCAGCCCGCCGCCGGCGGCATCCGTGGGACAGGCATACTCCCGCAGCAGGTCGATGCCCGCGCGGGCAAAGGCGTCCTGCGCGCTCCGCCAGAAGATCGCAAGATTGTCGGAATACACGCTGATGCGGACGACGCGCAGCGGCCCGGCCTTTGCGCGCTCCTCCAGATACCAGTTCACCGCGGTGGTCTTTCCGTAGCCCATCGGGGCGACCACGGTGGTCAGCGCGCAGCGGGAGATCGGCCGCAGGCTCTCCTGCAGCCGCTCGGATATGTAGATGGTGTTCAGCTTCCACTTTGGCTTTGGCATGGTGCTTCCTCCGTGCGGTGATGTGATCTGACCACATTTTATACGAAAACCGGCCCGCTCGCAAGCGGCAAAAAGAAAAGAGGAATGCGCGGCATCCCTCTTTTCTTCTCTGCTGTTTTATGCGTTGATGGCCTCGTCATAGACGGCGGTGGCAGCGGAATAGCTCGTCAGGAGCTTATCGCGGAAGGTGTTGACCAGCTCCTCGTTTCCGTACACGGAGAGCACGCTCTGCCCGACCGTGACGATGACCAGCTTATCCGGGAAGCCGCACATCCAGTGCTTGGCCTGAATGGTCGTGCGCAGGTCGTCCGCGAGCCTGGCGACGTTGTTCGCGTCGGCGACATGGAACGCGCCGCAGGTGAAGGTGTTCAGATTCATCATGTGAACGAGCGAGGCGGCGCTGTCGATGAGCGAAGCGTCGTCCGCCGGGAAGGTGAGCAGATAGCTGAGGCTGTCGGCATTGCTCGCGTCGAAGCTGCCGGGCGCGCCATCTACGGCGTGCTCGGAATCCCCTCCGGCGGCAGGGAACTTTTCTTCATCGCTGTATGTATTCCAGATCGCGTTGAGGATCGTCAGCGCGTCGTCGACAGCCGCGGCGGGCTTGTCCTCTGCCGGAGTCTCGGGCTTGGGCGTCTCGGTCGGCGGCTCTGCGCTCGTTCCCTCCGCAGGCTTTTCAGCCGGCTTCGGCTCGGGCTTCTGCTCGGGCTGCTTTTCAGGCTCCTTTTCCGGCTCCCCGGCAGGCTCCTGCTTGGGCTTGCTGTTGTCCGTCGGCTCCTGCTCTGCCGGCTGCGTCTGCTCGGGCTGCTCCGGCTCGTCGGGCGTCCCGGTCGTTCCGCCGGACTGCTCCTCTCCGCCGCCCTGCTCCTGCGAAGGCGCGTTGTCATCGTCGGGCGGCGCGGCGTCCTTGCTGCCGCAGGCGGCGAGAGACAGCAGCATCGTGAGGATGAGAATGAGGGAAAGCGTTCGTTTCATGCGAATGGTTCTCCTTGATAGATCGTTCTTTTGACCGCGTGCCGCGGCCCTGCATGAATAGACGAAGGAAAACAGAAAAAGTTCCGGATCTTTCGATGTTTTTTTCGGACGCGTTTTGCTCAGCCCACGCGCAGCTCGTAGTTGACGATATCGAGGTAGCGGCCGAATTTCAGCCCCACCTCATGCAGGGTGCCGGAGTAGGTGAAGCCGAATTTCTCATGCAGGCGGACGCTCGCCGCGTTGCCGCCCGCGATGACGGAAACGACCGTGTGCGTGCCCGCGTCCTCGCGCGCCAGACGGAGAACGGCCTCCATCAGCGCGCTCGCAATGCCGCGGCCGCGGCTCTCGGGCGCGACGTAAACGGAAAGCTCAACGGTTTGCAGATAGGCGTCGAAGTCGCGGTAGGGCGAGAGCGAGGCGTAGCCGAGGACCTTACCGTCCTCCTCCGCCACGAGCAGCGGATGGTTGCCGGTGTTGTGCGCGGCGAACCACGCCTCCCCCGCCGCGCCCGCGCGGGGCTCTACGTCGAAGGTCGCCGTGCCGTTTTTCACCTCGTAGTTGTAAATGTCGAGCATCGCGGAAAGATCGCGGCGCTCTGCCGTGCGAATGTTCATCAAATGCTCTCCTTTTCAGGAAAACAGGCCGAGCTGTCCGCCATTTTCGCCGTTTTCCGGATCGTCCTCGGCCTTGCCGCCGAGCAGCGCCAGAAATTCGTCCTCCGTGAGCACCGGAACGCCCAGCTCCTGCGCCTTGCGCAGCTTGCTTCCGGCGGCCTCTCCGGCGACCACATAGCTTGTCTTTTTGGAGACGGAGCCGGCGGCCTTGCCGCCGTGGTCAGCGATGAGCGCCTCGGCCTCGTCGCGCGTGAAGCGCGTGAGCGAGCCGGTGAGCACAAAGGTCTTGCCCGCAAAGCGCATGTCCTGCGGGGCTTCCGTGCTGGTCATGTTGACGCCTGCGTTTTTCAGGCTTTCGATGAGGTCGCGGGACTGCCCGTCCGCGAACCAGCGCTGCAGGAACTGCGCGGTGATCTCGCCGATGTCATCCACGGCGGTCAGCTCCTCGACCGTGGCGTTCATCAGCGCGTCCATCGAGCCGAAGCGCTGCGCGAGCACACGCGCGGCCTTTGTGCCGATCTGGCGGATGCCGAGGGCGCAGAGCAGCTTGGAAAGATCGTTCTGCTTGGAGCGATCAATGGCGGCGACGGCGTTCTGCGCGCTCTTGATGCCCATGCGGTCGAGCTGCACAAGCGTTTGCACGTCGAGACTGTAAAGGTCAGACGCCTTGCGGACAAGTCCGGCGTTCACCAGCTGCTCGAGCAGCGCGGGGCCGACGCCGTCAATGTCCATCGCCTCGCGCGAGGTGAAGTGTGTGAGGTTGCGCAGCAGCTGCGCGGGACACTCCGCGCCCGTGCAGCGCGTGGCGCTCTCGCCCTCGGCGCGGTAGACCGGCGCGCCGCAGACCGGACAGCGGTCCGGCAGACGGTAGGGCTGCGTGCCGTCGGGACGCTTGTCCTTCAGCACGCGCACGACCTCGGGAATGATCTCGCCCGCCTTGCGCACCACGATGGCGTCGCCGACGCGGATGTCCTTCTCGTCGATAAAGTCCTGGTTGTGGAGCGTCGCGTTCGTGACGGTCGTTCCGGCCAGATGCACCGGCTCAAAGACCGCCTTCGGCGTCAGCACGCCCGTGCGCCCCACCTGCACGACGATGTCCGTCACGCGGGTCTCCTTCTCCTCGGGAGGGTACTTGTAGGCGATGGCCCAGCGCGGCACCTTGCTCGTTGAGCCGAGAATTTCTCGGTCTGTAAGGCTATTCAGCTTTACAACAGCGCCGTCCATATCGTAGGGCAGCTCCGCGCGCTCCTCGCCGAGACGGCGGATCTCCGCGAGCGCGTCCTGCACGTTGTCGACCACCTTGTTGCCGATGACCTTGAATTTCTGCGTGCGCAGATAAGCAAGCGTCTCGGCGTGGGTCGTGAAGGTCCGTCCCTCGGCGAGCTGGAGGTTGAAAACGGCAATATCCAGCCGGCGCTTCGCCGCGATCCTCGGGTCAAGCTGGCGCAGCGAGCCGGCGGCGGCGTTGCGGGGATTGGCAAAGGTCTGCTCCCCGTTCTCCTCGCGCTCGGCGTTGAGCGCGGCAAAGACCTTCTTAGCCATGTAGACCTCGCCGCGCACGATGAGGTGCGGCAGCTTCTCCGGCAGCACCATGGGAATGGACTGGATCGTGCGCAGATTTTCCGTCACGTCCTCGCCTACGCGCCCGTCGCCGCGCGTGGCGCCGCGGACGAACACGCCGTCGCGGTACTCGAGCGCGACGGACAGACCGTCCACCTTCGGCTCCACGCTGTATTCGACGTGCTCGAGCTGCTCGCGCACCTTCTCGTCGAAGTCCACGACCTCGGCGTCGGAGAAGGAGTCCTGCAGGCTCTCGAGCGGGACGGCGTGCGTCACCGGCTCGAACTTCGTCAGCGCCATGCCGCCCACGCGCTGCGTGGGCGAGTCCGGCGTGATCTCCTCGGGGTGCTCCTTCTCCAGATTGGCCAGCTCGCGCTGGAGCATATCGTATTCATAGTCGCTGATGCTCGGCTCGTCGAGCACATAGTAGCGGTACGAGTGCGCGTTGAGCGTGTCGCGCAGCTCCTTTATGCGTTCCTTGTAGTCCATGGCGTTCTCCCCTTTTATCCGGCGTTGTTCATAATGAAGTCCTCGGCGGTGGAGGACATATCCTCGCGTGTGTCGAAGTAGGTGTAGGTATCCGGCACGGAGCCGACGATGACCGTCTCGGCGACGGCGCAGCGGTTGGTGACCTTGGTGACGGTCGAAAAGCCCGGCAGCAGGACGCTCACATACACGTCCACCACCAGCCGGATCTCGTGGCGTGTTTGGTTGATGCCCGCGGAGGCAAAGGCATTCTCAAAGTGCGCCGAGGACGAGCCGACCGACTGCATTTTGATGTGCAGGAGCGGCCCGCGGCCCGCGAGCAGCGGCGAGCCGGTCAGGCTCCCGAGCGGGATGGCCAGCTCGCGTGTGGAGACCTCCGAGAGCCTTTGCAGCACGTCCGCGAGCACGGCGGACTGCAATCGGTTGAACTCCGCCATGTTGCTCTTGACCGCCGTGATGTGTCCCTCGTTGTCCTTTTCCAGCGAGATCAGGCGGTCGTAGTCCACACCGGCGTCGTAGAGCGTTTCGTTCACCGAGGTGTTCACGACGCGCGTGACGGCGTTCGAGACGCGCGCGGTGGCAAGGCTCGTGAGAATGGGCCGAAGCTGCGTCATCGCGGTGACGGTGAGCGCGATGAGCGCGGCGCAGACAAGGAAAAGCAGCAGCCGGCGTTTCTCCCGCTCCGTCATGCCGCGGCGCATATAGCGGCGCATGGGCGTTCCCCCTTTCGGGAGAATCTATGCGCCCACGGCTTTTCCCTATTCGCCGAGCTTTTTCACCATTTCCTTGTAGGCTCTGCCGCGCTCCATAAAGTTCGCGTAGCAGTCGAAGGCGGCGCAGGCGGGCGAGAGCGTCACCACATCGCCGCTCTCGGCGCAGAAGTAGGCGGCGTCCACCGACTCCCGCAGGTCCTTGCAGCGGACGATCCGCGGCCGCTCGGCCGCGGTCTCATAGGCTTCGCTCTCCACCACCGCGCGCTCGATGGCGTCGGCGGTCGCGCCGCAGAGGATGAGCGTCTTGACGTGCTCGACCACCTCGGGCGCAAGGGGTGCAAAGGGAATGTGCTTGTCATACCCGCCCGCGATCAGCACGACCTTGTGCGGGAAGGCGCGCAGCCCTGCGATGGTGCGCGTGGGACTGGTGGCGATGGAATCGTTGTAATAGCGGACACCGTGCAGCTCGCGCACGAACTCGATGCGGTGCTCCACACCGGCAAACTCCCGCGCGACACGGCGGACGGTCTCATCGCGCACAAGTCCGTCCACGGCAAGGAGCGCCGCCATATAGTTTTCCACATTGTGCCAGCCGGGAAGGCGGATGTCCGCCAGCGGCAGGACCTCGCGCTCCCCTGCCGCATCGCGCAGCCAGATCGCGCCGCCGCGCACGAACGCGCCGTCGGCGACCTCCTCCTGCCGCGAGAACAGACGCGCACGTCCGACCGCCTTGCCGCTCAGATCGCGCGTGATGGCGTTGTCGGCGTTGAAGATGGCGGTGTCCCGCGCGCTCTGGTGCAGGTAAATATTTTCCTTGGACGCGATGTACTCCGCCATGTCGCGGTGCACGTCCAGATGGTTCGGGGCGAGGTTCGTCAGCACCGCGACCTGCGGCGAGTACGGCATATCCATCAGCTGGAACGACGAAAGCTCCAGCACCGCAAGATCGTCCGGCGTCATCTGCTCCGCGTCCGCGAGCAGCGGACGGCCGATGTTGCCGCCGAGCCACACGCGCCGTCCCTCGGCCTTGAGAAGCTCGGCAATGACGCTCGCGGTGGTGGTCTTGCCGTCGCTGCCGGTCACGCCGAGAATGGGACACGGACAGACGGCGAAGAACGCCTCCATCTCGCTCGTGATGACCGCGCCGTGCGCCTTCGCCTCCAGCAGCTCCGGCACGTCGGGCCGCATCCCGGGCGTGCGGAAGACGACGTCTGCGTCCAGATCGCGCAGATAGCCCTCGCCGAGGTGCAGCACCGCGCCGAGCGCCTCGTAGTGCGCCGCCGCGCCGCCGAGCGCCGCGCGCTCCTTCCTGTCGCAGGCGATGACCTTCACACCGTTCCGCGCCAGCAGCTCCACGAGCGGACGGTTGCTCACGCCGAGGCCGATGACCGCGGCGGTCTTTCCCTTCATGCCTTGCAGATATTCGTGCAGCGTCATACACAAATACTCCCCTCTGAACATTCGCAATATATAAAATTATACCGCGCCTGCCGTATTTTATCAACGATTTCCCTGCACAAATTTTCTTTTGCATTTTCCCTATGCTTGCCGCGCAACGGCAAAGCGGCGTTCTTCCCCCTTGACTTTGCCCGCGCCGTCCTTTACAATAGGGAGCGCGAGTAAGACAGGCGGTCGCGCGGCAAAGCCGAAAGGCTTGCTGTGAGGAAAGTCCGGGCTCCACAGGGCAAGGATAACGGGTAACGCCCGCCCAGAGCGATCTGAGGAAAAGTGCAACAGAAATAGACTACCCGTAGCAATATGGGAAAAGGTGGAAAGGTGCGGTAAGAGCGCACCCGTCGGCTCGAGAGTGTCCGACGCTGTAAACTCTATCCGGAGCAACACCGGTATGGGAGCAGGGGCCTCGCGCCCCAGGGTCGGCCCGACCGCTCCCGGGGTGGCTGGAGCGCCGCGGCAACGCGGCGCGTAGATAGATGACTGCCAGATACAGAACCCGGCTTACAGTCTTGCTCGCACGAATATGGAAAGACCGACGGCGTGCCGTCGGTCTTTTCGTTATTTCTATGTACCTTAGTCCTCGGTCTCCCAGTTGTGGTAGGTGTTCTGCACGTCCTCGTTGTCCTCGAGCATATCGAGCAGCTTTTCCATGTTCTTGACGTCCTCCTCGCTCGTGAGCTTGACGTAGGTCTGAGGGACGAGGCTGATGTCGGCGCTGGCAAAGGTGTAGCCCTTGGCTTCGAGCGCGGCGATGACGTCGTTGAAGGCGTCGGGATCGGTGGTGATCTCAAACACGGGACCGTCGGCGGTGAAGTCGGCTGCGCCGGCCTCGAGCGCGTCCATCATGACGGTGTCCTCATCGTAGTCGCCGTCCTCGTTGTCGATGATGATGACGCCCTTGCGGTCGAACGACCAGCTCACGCAGCCCTGCGCGCCCATGCCCTTGCCGAACTTGTCGAAGTAGTGGCGGACCTCGGGCGCGGTGCGCTGGCGGTTATCGGTCAGCGCCTCGACGATGACGGCGACGCCGCCGGGGCCGTAGCCCTCGTAGGTGACGGACTCGTAGTTGTCCGTGTTGCCGGAGCCGAGCGCCTTGTCGATGGTGCGCTTGATGTTGTCGTTGGGCATATTGTTCGCCTTGGCCTTGGCGATGACGGTGGCGAGGCGGGAGTTATTCGCCGGGTCGCCGCTGCCGCCCTGCTTGACGGCGACGATGATCTCCTTGGCGATCTTGGTGAACGCCGCGCTGCGCTTGGCGTCTGCCGCGCCCTTGGTCTTTTGGATATTGTGCCATTTGGAATGTCCGGACATAGTTGATCTTCTCCTTACAGATAGTATTGAATGGCGTCGTGATGCGACGCGGAGCGTACGACCTCAAGCAGAGGGAAGGACTTCGCGAGATACGCGCAGACCGCCTCGCACACGACGTTCTCGGTCGGATAGTGACCGGCGTCGATGAGGTTGAGACCGTGGGTATCGAGGAAGTCATTGTAGCGCAGATCGGCGGTGACGAAGGTATCGCAGCCCTGCGCGATGGCCTGCGGGATGTAGTCGCGGCAGGCGCCGCCGCCGACGGCTACGCGATGGACCGGCTTTCCGCCGTCGCGGAACCGCAGACCGCTGCATCCTAATGATTTTACCACAGCAGGCAGGAACTCTTCAAGAGGAATTTCACAGGAAAGTGTGCCGATCCGCCCGATTTTTTCCTCATTGAGCATGGAAAGGCCCGAAAGACCCAGCGCGTGCGCCAGACAGTCGTTCACGCCGCCGTCCGCCGCGTCCAGATTGGTGTGCATACAGCACGCCGCGAGGCCGTGCCGCACGAGATAGCGCAGAAGCCTTCCCTGCGCGTCGTCCGCGCGGAGCGTCTGCACCTCGTGCCACGCGCAGTTCATCACGGGATGGTGCGAGACGATCATCTGCGCGCCGAGGGAGACCGCCTCCTCCGCAACGCCCTGCGTGATGTCCAGCGCCACGAGGACCCTTCGGACCTCCTGCGCCGGATCGCCGACGAGCAGGCCGACGTTGTCCCAGGCCATCGCCAGCTCGCGCGGCGCCCAGTCGTAGAGACTGCGTTCAATGTCATGTGCCGTTGTCATGTTCCCACTTCCCTTTCTTTGCTTCCAGCGCGTCCGCCAGCGCGGCAAAGCCGTCCGCTTCGCCGCTGCCCGACTGCCGCAGGCCCTCGGCCCGGCGGCGCAGACGCGCGATCTGATGGGCGAGATAGTCCCCGTAGAGCGCCTCGCGCTCGAGCGCAAGGCCGCCGTAGAGCTGCTCCGCGCCGGGGGTGTATCGCTCCCCTGCCGTGACGGTCATCACGACGTAGAGCTTTCCCTTGTCGCGCACAAGGTGCTCGCGCGTGACGGCGTAGCCGTTCTCGCAGAGCCGGAGCCGCAGCTCCTCGATCTTCGTCTGCGGCTGGAGCAGCAGCGTGTGCCGCCCGTCGCGCGTCCACGGCGCCGCGGCGAGGATGCCCCAGATGGTCTCGCCGCCCATGCCGGCGATGAGGACGGTATCGCACTCCTCCGGCGCGATGGCGTCAAGCCCCGCGCAGAGACGAAGGTCGATGCCGCCGACGCCGTATTCCTCCGCGGTGCGGCGGGCGTGCTCCAGCGGCTCCCGCCCGATGTCGGACGCGATGGCGCGGTCGATCACGCCCCTCTGCCGCAGGCAGACCGGTATGTAGCCGTGGTCGGTGCCGACGTCGGCGAGCACAGCGCCCTGCGGCACGAGCGACGCGAGCAGCGCGAGCCGCGGCTGAAGCGATAATTCTCTTGTCACGGCGCGACCTCCTTTGCAGCAGAAAAAGGCGCATACGAGCGTATGCGCCTTCCGGCCTGTCCGGTTATTCCTCGGCGGGCTTGTTCGCTTCCTCGTTCACAAGCGCAAGGAGCTTGTCCACGTCTACGCCGTGCACGGCGCAGGCCTCCTCCACGGTCTCGCCGCGGGACGCGGGGCAGCCGAGGCAGTGCATCCCGATGCCGAAGAAGATCGGCGCGGTCTGCGGAGCGACGTCAAGAATATCACCGATGATGGTGTCCTTCGTGATTTCAACCATTTTGAAAATACCTCCGGAAAAGAATGTCGGAGATAGTTTACCCCATTTTCCGCGTTTTTTCAATAGGAAAAAATGCAAACGTGCCGCATTCGTTCGATACGGACGCGGACGACCGGAACAGAACGCAGAAAAGCGACCGTCCGGAGACGGTCGCTTTCGGAAAAGTCAAAGCAATGACTTAGCCCTGCTCCTTCATCTTGGCGAAGCAGTCGCTGCAATAGACGGGACGATCAGACTTGGGCTCGAAGGGAACCTTCGCCTCGCCGCCGCAGGCAGCGCAGACAGCGGTGAAGTACTCGCGGGGACCACGGGCGGCGTTCTTGCGAGCGTCGCGGCAGGCCTTGCAGCGCTGGGGCTCGTTCTGGAAGCCGCGCTCCGCGTAGAACTCCTGCTCACCGGCAGTGAACACGAACTCTTTGCCGCACTCTTTGCAAACTAAAGTCTTGTCTTCGTACATGATTTTACCCTCTCTTTGAAATAAAGAAAAATATATGCGTTCAGCGTTTGCTGATATCGCCGGATGAAAGCTGCCGTGCCGCCTTGCGCCTAACGCGCTGCACGGCGTTGTCCACAGACTTTGGGGACTTCCCTACCGCCTTTGCGATCTCCTGGCAGGAAAGACCGTCTAAATACAACCCTAAGATCTTCGCCTCGAACTCGGACAACTGCTTTCGGGTGCTCTCAAGCGCCTCGGCCACGCGGTCGCGGTCGATGATAAGCTCCTCCGGATCGGCGGAGGAGGCGCGCAGAGCGCCGAGCGGATAGGAATTGCCATCAAAGAAAGGGGTATCCAAGGGAACGGACTGGTTGAGCGGTGAATGCTTGTCGCGCGAGGCCGCGCGAAGCGCGGAAATGAGGCGGTTGCGGATGCACACCTCGGCAAAGGTCCGGAAGGACGCGGCCTTTGCGCCGTCGTACTCGCGAATGGCCCGGATGAGCCCGAACATCCCCTCCTGGATCAGGTCCTCGCTGTCGCCGCCCGCCAGAAAAAGCGGGCGTGCGCACGAGCGCACAAGACCGGAATAGCGCCGGACAAGCGCTTCCTCCGCCTCGCGGCTGCCGTCGGCAGCGCGGCGGCAGAGCGCCTCGTCCGAGGGCTCCATCGGGGTATTTCTATCCTCTGCCACATTTACCATACTGCATTATACCTGTACTTGCACGGTTTTGTCAAGTATTTACGAAAATAAACTGAAAAAAAGATAAAATTCGGGCAACAAGATACAATTCCAGTTTCATTTGTCGCCCGCTCACCGACAAATCGACGAATCAGACCGATCGAATGACCTTCACCAGCCGCTCGGCGACCAGCTGCGCGACGCTTTCGGTCTTAGCCTCGACCATCACGCGGATGAGCGCCTCGGTGCCGGAGGGGCGCACGAGGATGCGGCCCTCGCCGCGCAGGAACTTCTCCTCGTCCGCGACGGCGGTCTTGAGCGCATCGCTCGCCATGATGGCATCCTTCACGCCGCGGTCGTGGCTGACGACGACGTTCAGCAGCACCTGCGGGTACTGCGGGCAGTCGGCGGTGAGCACGGACGCGCTCTTGCCGGAGAGCGCGAGGATCTGCAGGAACTGGAGCGCGGAGAGCTGACCGTCGCCGGTGGTGGCGTAGTCGGTGAAGATCATGTGGCCCGACTGCTCGCCGCCGAGCTTGTAGCCGCACTCCACCATCTTTTCGAGCACATTGCGGTCGCCCACGTTGGTGCAGACGAGGTCGATGCCGTTCTTCCGGCAGAACTCGTGCAGTCCGAGGTTCGACATGACGGTGGCTACGATGGTGTTGCCGGTGAGCCTGCCGTTGCGCTTCATATAGGCTCCGCAGACCGCCATGATCTTGTCGCCGTCGATCTCATGGCCCAGCTCGTCGACCATCAGGCAGCGGTCGGCGTCGCCGTCGAAGGCCACGCCCACGTCGTACTTCCCCGCCACGACGCGCTGGCCGAGGCTTTCGAGGTGTGTGGAGCCGCAGCGGTCGTTGATGTTCGTGCCGTTCGGCTCGCGGTGGATGAAATCGGCATAGCACTTGAAGCGTCCGAACAGCTCGGGCGCGGTGGCGCTCGCCGCGCCGTTGGCGCAGTCCACCAGCACGCGCAGACCGGAGAGGTCGGAGTCGATGGTGGTGGTCAGGTGGTGGATGTACTCGAGCTTCGACTGCTTGAGACCGTGGTGCAGCACGCCGATCTCGCCGCGCGTGGCGACGGGAATGGTCTCGCCGGAGAGGATCTTTTCCTCGATCTTCGCCTCCGTCGCGTCGGGCAGCTTGTAGCCCTTTTCGTTAAAGACCTTGATGCCGTTGTGCTCGAAGGGGTTGTGGCTCGCGGAGATGACAATGCCCGCGTCCGCGCCCTTGAGAACCGTCAGGTACGCGACCGCCGGAGTCGGCAGCACGCCGAAGGGCATCACGTCGCCGCCGACGGAGCAGATGCCGCAGATGAGCGCGGATTCGAGCATATCGGAGGAAATGCGCGTGTCCTTGCCGATGGTGATGAGGGGCGCTCTCCCCTTCTCCTCCTTCAAAACGGCGGCGATGGCCTGACCGGTGTGGAACGCCAGCTCGACGGTCAGATTCTCGCCCACGATTCCGCGGATGCCGTCGGTGCCAAATAGCTTGCCCATAGATGAAAGTCTCCTTATTGATTCAGTTTAAGCTGAGCTGCTCCGCCTCGTCCGCAAGGGACGCGGGAACGCTCAGGCCGAGATGCTCATACGCCTTGCGCGTCACGCAGCGGCCGCGCGGCGTGCGCGTGAGGAAGCCGAGCTGCATGAGGTACGGCTCGTACACGTCCCAGAGCGTGACGGATTCCTCGCCGATGGTCGCGGCGAGCGTGTCGATGCCGACCGGGCCGCCGCCGTAGTTCTCGATGATGGCGCGCAGCATCCGGTAGTCGATGGGGTCGAGGCCGAGCCGGTCGATCTCCAACGCGCGCAGCGCCTCGTCCGCCACCTCGCGCGTGATGACGCCGTCGGCCCTGACCTCGGCAAAATCGCGCACGCGGCGGAGCATCCGGTTGGCGATGCGCGGCGTGCCGCGCGAGCGGCGCGCGATCTCCATCGCGCCCTCGGGGGCGATGGAAACGTTCAGGATGCCCGCCGAGCGCGTGACGATCTTCGCAAGCTCCTCGGGCGTATAAAGCTCCAGACGCAGCGTGACGCCGAAGCGGTCGCGCAGCGGCGCGGAGAGCTGACCGGCGCGGGTCGTCGCGCCGATGAGCGTGAAGTGCGGCAGGTCGAGCCGGATGGAGTTCGCGCTGGGGCCCTTGCCGATGATGATGTCGATGGCGTAGTCCTCCATCGCGGGATAGAGGATCTCCTCCACCGCGCGGTTGAGGCGGTGGATCTCATCGACAAAAAGAATGTCATTCTCGCTCAGATTTGTGAGCAGCGCGGCGAGGTCGCCCGCCTTTTCGATGGCGGGGCCGGAGGTGATGCGGATGTTGACGCCCATCTCGGCGGCGATGATGCCCGCGAGCGTCGTTTTGCCAAGGCCCGGAGGGCCGTGGAGCAGAACGTGGTCGAGCGACTCATTGCGCCGCTTTGCCGCCTCGATGAAGACGGCAAGGTTGCCCTTGGCCTTCTCCTGCCCGATGTATTCGCGGAGCGTTTTCGGGCGCAGCGAGCCCTCCTGCGCGTCCTCGCTCAGGAAGGTCTTGGCCACGATGGGCTCTTCATAAATGTCGGTCCCGAAATCAATGCTCAAGTGCTCACACTCCTTTTCACGCTTTGCAGAAGAAGCATCAGTACGTGACCACAAAATAAATCACATACAGCCAGCTCAGCAATCCGTGAAAAATCGCCCATCCAACGCTGTTCCATGACGTATAGGAAATAACCATAGCAAGACAGGTTCCAAAGGTAATGCCGTTCTTAACAGCTTTTTTTGTGTTTTCGTTCATTCCGCGTTCACCTTCTTTACTTCACCATTTTTTTCAGGCTCTGGCGCACGATCTCCTCGAGCGGCAGAGTCTCCACGTCCACGCCCTTGAGCGCCGCGGAAATGTCCTGCTGCGTGTAGCCGAGCACCGCGAGCGCCGCGGCGGCCTCCGCCGCCTTGCTCCCGCTGCCGAGCGCCGCACCGCCGGCCGAGGCCGGCAGGCCGATCTCCTGCGTTTCCTTGGCGATCTTGTCCTTCAATTCCAGAAGAATGCGCTGGGCGAGCTTTTTTCCGACGCCGGGCGCGGCGGTCAGCGCCTTTTCGTCGCCGGTGATGACCGCCATCGTCAGATGCTCCGGTGTGCCGACGGAGAGGATGGCGAGCGCCGCCTTCGGCCCCACGCCGGAAACGCCGATGAGCAGCTTGAAGCTATTGAGCTCCTGCTCGGTGGCGAAGCCGTAGAGCTCAAAAATGCCGTCGCCCACGTTCAAGTAGGTGTAAAGCCGTTTGACTTCACCCTTCTTGAGCTGACGGATGGTGTGGTTCGTTGTGCGGCAGGCGTAGCCCACGCCGCCGCAGTCGATGACCGCGAGGTAGGGCTCGACGTGCGCGACCTTGCCCTCGAGATAATAGAACATGGAGCGTCCTCCTTAGACGGTTTGCTTGACCGGATTTTGTGCGCGCGCGAGCAGCGAGGTCGCGCTGCGCGCGTGGCAGATCGCCAGGGCGAGCGCGTCCGCCGCGTCGTCGGGACGCGGAACGGCCTTGAGCTTCAAAAGCCGCCTGACCATGTCCATCACCTGCCGCTTTTCGGCAAGGCCATAGCCGACGACCGCCTGCTTGACCTGCATGGGCGTGTACTCAAAGAGCGGTATCCCGCTCTTCGCCGCGGTGCAGAGGATGATGCCGCGCGCGTGCGCGACGGCGATGCCGGTGGTGATGTTGTTGGAGAAAAACAGCTCCTCGACCGCGATGGCCTCCGGCCGGAGCTGCGCGATCAGCTCCTCCATATCGCGCTCGAGCTGCACGAGCCGCGCGGCGAGCGGGAGCTCTGCCGGCGTGGTGACCGCGCCGTATTGCAGCATCTGCGTTTTCCCGGTCTCCGCCTCGATCAGGCCGAAGCCGACGATGGCAAGCCCCGGGTCGATGCCGAGTATCCGCATGGCGCTCCCCTCCCTCGGTGCGGAGCGATGCACGGCGGCGTGCAGCGATCCGCGATCTGCGCAGTAGGATATATTATATCAAACAGGCGTTCAAAACGCAAGCCCTTGCGGCGCAACGGCAAAAAAACCTCCGCAGACCGCGCTGCGGAGGCTTTCGTGCATGGTGCTTACCTGGTCACGGCCTTGTGGAAGACCTTCTTGCCCTTGCGGATGATGACGCCGTCGCCGGCGAACTTCTCCTGCGGGATGCTCTCGTCGATGCTCTCGACCTTCTTCTCGTCCACAACGATGCCGCCCTGCTGAACGAGGCGGCGGGCCTCGCCGCGGCTCGGGCACAGCCCCGTGGCGACAAGCAGCGAGAGGATGTTGATGCCGCCGTTTTCAAAGTCGGCATCCGCGAGCACGGTGGTCGGCATATTGGCGCTGTCGCCGCCCGCGCCGAAGAGCGCCTTGGCCGCGTTCTCCGCCTTCTTCGCCTCCTCCTCGCCGTGGACGAGCGCGGTGAGCTCGTAGGCAAGGATCTCCTTGGCGCGGTTGAGCTGGCTGCCCTCCCACTTGTCCATCTCGTCGATCTGCTCGAGCGGCAGGAAGGTCAGCATACGGATGCACTTCAAAACGTCCGCG
>ERZ826220.2093-NODE-2093-length-17839-cov-6.146480_pt1 | contig 17839 bp, 18 predicted proteins | sample MGYA00519927_ERZ826220 | MGnify/ENA primary metagenome ERZ826220 (study PRJEB31778, sample SAMEA3449225) | human gut metagenome | biome: human gut; feature: human-associated habitat; material: faeces | place: United Kingdom | collected 2010/2012 ...
AGATCGGAGAGCGCGTCCTCGATGGTATCCAGAAAATCGCCGGTGGAGACGGAGCCTTCGCCCAGCATATCGCTTACGATGGATTCCAGCAGTCCCTTTTTGGCCATGACGAACCCCTTCTCAAAATGAAAATCAGAGTTTTTTCAAAGCGTCCAGTTCTTCCTGCGTCAGCGGCCGCCACATGCCCCGGGGCAGCTCGCCCAGCTTCAGAGGGCCGAAGCGGATGCGCCGCAGCATGACCACCTGATGACCGATCTGCTCCACCATTTTACGCACCTGCCGGTTGCGGCCTTCATGAATGGTGATGATCATATCGGTGAAAAGGTTCTGCACGCTTAAAATATGCACCTTGGCCCGGGCGGTCTTGCGTCCGTCCACCATCACGCCTCGTTCCAGCTGCCGGGCTTCCTCTGGCGTGACCTGATTGCTGACCCGCGCCAGATAGGTCTTGTCCACCTCCATGGAGGGATGCAGCATCCGCTCGGTCAGGTCGCCGTCGTTGGTGAGCAGCAGCAGCCCCTCGCTGTCATAATCCAGCCGCCCGACCGGGTAGAGGCGGACGGGGAAATCCGCGAAGCGATCCATCACCGTTTCGCGCCCCTTGTCGTCGCTGACGGTCGTGACCTCGCCCGCCGGTTTGTGATAGAGGATGTACCGCTTTTCTTCCTCCGGCGTGATGATCCGCCCGTCAAGCGTCACCACGTCGCCGTCCTCCACCTGCGTGCCCATCTGGGTGATGGTTTCGCCGTTGACCGCCACGCGCCCCGCGGCAATGATTTCCTCGCATTTGCGTCTTGCGGCCACGCCGCACATCGCCATGTATTTTTGCAGCCTCATTCCATGCTTCTCCTTATAACATCCATCGTGAAACGACCCGCCGCACATCCAGCGCCAGCCGTTTGCTTTCTACATATTCGCTCAGCACGATCTCGCACGAGGCCAGCGCCTTGCCGCCCACGACCACCTGCGCCGTGCCGATATGCTGCCCCGCGTAACCCGGCGCGCGAATCGCCTGCGGCACGTCGAGCACAACCTGCGCGCTTTCGCCCTCGCATAGCGGCACGCGGAGATCCTGCATCGCGCAGAGCCGCGCGCTCGCCTGCTGTCCGTCGATGACGGCGATCTTTCCGGCGGCCATCGTCGGCCCGAGCACGCGCGCCATCGTGTAGGTTTCAAAGCAGGCGTCCATCAGCCGCGCCGCCTCGTCAAACCAATCCGAACAATTCAGCACCACGCCGACCAGCTCCATCCCGTCCCGGCTCGCGCCGAAGACCAGACAGCGCCCCGCGCGGCTGGTGAACCCGGTTTTAACGCCCGTCGCGCCGGGGTAGGTTTCCAGCAGCCGGTTCTTGTTTCTGAGCTGGCGGCTGTACGTCCGCCCCACCCACGGGATTTGCGCCGACCGGGTGGAAACGATCTGCCGAAACGCCTCGTTGCCCATCGCCGCGCGGGCAATCCGCGCCAAATCGTAGGCCGTCGTCACGTGCGTATCGTCCGGCAGGCCGTTCGGGTTGGAAAAATGGGTGCCGGCCGCGCCCAGCTCCGCCGCCCGCGCGTTCATCATCCGCACAAACTGCGGCACGCTGCCGCCGATATGCTCCGCAATCGCCACGGCCGCGTCGTTTCCGCTGGCGAGCATCAGCCCATAGAGCATCTGCTCCAGCGTCAGCGTTTCTCCCTCCGCGAGGTAGATTGACGTGCCCGGCACGCCGAACGCATTGGACGAGCAGGTGACCTCGCTGCTTAAATCGCCGTTTTCAATCGCCAGCAGCGCCGTCATCACCTTCGTGGTGGAGGCCATCGGCAGCCGCGCGCGGGCGTTATATTCAAACAATACGCGCCCGGTTTCCATTTCCATCACGCAGGCGGCCTTCGCGCTGGTTTCGCCCTGCGCCAAACCCCCACCATGATTATACATAAAAATCAGGGCGATGAAAAGCCCTGCCGCCCATCTTTTCGTGTCGCTCACCCCTGCTTTTCCTTATTTTGCTCGGTTTTTGGCTCGGAAAATCGCGTTTCGAAATACCTGCGGTTGGCCAGCGCCGCCGCGTCGCCCGGATGCAGCAGCAGCGCGCGCTCGTTCATCTGCGCAGCCAGCCGGTATTGCCCCATGCGGTCATAGCACACGCAGAGCTGCATGGCCGGAACGTAATCATACAGCTCCGGCCGCACGAATCCGCCGCCCTCCGGCGGTCTGCACAGCATCGCCGCGCGATACCAGAAGGCCGCCGCCTGCCACGCGCTCTCCTCCATCTCCAAATCGCCCAGCGCGCAGAGCGCCTCCGCCCTCGGCGCGCCCAGCGCCAGCGAGGCCAGCAGCGATTGCCGCGCCTCCGCGCGCCGCCCCAGCCTTTGCAGACATTCCGCGCGCTGAATATATGCGTCGATGCGGTTTTCAATCCACCCGTCCGGCATGGCCAGGAACTGCGCAAACGCCCGTTCGGCCATCCCCGGATCGCCCCAATCCATCCATTCCCGTGCGTAATAATAGCTGTCCCGCGCGGTCATCCGCCGCCCGCGCGCCATCCACTTTTCATAGATGTCCAAATTGCGCCTGCCCTGCGGCGGCTTATCGCCCCGCTCGTGGCGAATCACGATGTCCTCGTGGAGCACGTTGCCCGATACGCGCATCGCCTCGTGCACCACGCCGGAGAAGACGAAGCCCGCGTCCCGGCGCACAATCCGCTCCCGCTCATAGATCAGCGTCGGCCGCCCGTCCTGCCCGATCCCTGTGTGATACGGCGTCATCACCGCGTCCACGTCGGCGGTCAGGCGGTTTTTGAGTGCCATCAGCTTCTCCTTTTCGCTGCGCTCCACCACGTCGTCCGCGTCCAGCCAGAGGATGAACGGCTTTGTCGCACGGTCGAGGGAGGCGTTGCGCGCGGCGGAAAAATCGTCGTCCCATGCGTAATCATAGACGCGGCTTGTAAACTGCCCGGCCACGCGCTTGGTGCCGTCCGTCGAGCCCGTGTCCACGATGACGATTTCATCGACCGCGCCCTGCACGCCGCTCAGGCATCGCGCGAGCCGTTCCTCTTCATTTTTGACGATCATGCAAAGCGAAAGTTCCGTCATGGCGCTCCTTTCCGCCCCCGGTCTGGCGCACACCGGGCGGCTTTCTCTCATAGAGTATGTCGGGAGACGAAAAAACACGCTCCCCATTTCCATGAAAGCAGGTGACTCTTTTGCCGTATTATGTCGCAGGTTCATGTTCTCCGCAGAGCTGTTCGAGCGCCCCGTGCATGCAGGGCGTTCCGGGCGACCGTTTCGGCGCTTTCTGTCCGCGTCCCCCGTTCCCGCCGCCCTTCCCGCCGAACTGCCCCGTCTGCCCGACCGGGCCGCAAGGCTCCGTCGGCCCCATGGGGCCGCAGGGCGTGCAGGGGCCGACCGGCCCGCAGGGGCCTCAGGGGCCGCAGGGCGCGCAAGGGCCGCAGGGTGCGCCGGGTCCCACCGGTCCAACCGGCCCGCAGGGCGCAGTCGGCGCGACGGGGCCGCAGGGCATTCAGGGTGCGCAGGGTTTTCAGGGCGCGCAGGGACCGGCCGGCGCGACGGGCGCACCCGGCCCCGCGGGGCCTGCCGGCGCGGCTGAGCTTTCCGCCTATGCGCTCGGCGGCGCGCAGGGCACGTTGAACGCGGCGGCCAACACGCCGATTGCCTTTCCGTTCTTCGTCGCCCAGCCCGCCGCATCTGTGACGCAGAACGCGGGCACGTTCACGCTCGTCACGCCGGGCACCTATCTGGTGACCGCCGTGCTCAACCCGCCGCCCGGCTCGGCGCTCGCGACGGACGCGGTTCTGCGCGCCAACGGAACGCCCATTTCCTCCACGCAGACGCGCATCGCCAACGGCGATAACGCCGCTTCCTACACGCTTCAAACGCTGGTCACATCGACCGGCGCAACGACCGTCAGCCTGACCGCCTCCGGCGCGCTGGCGCTGACCGGAACGACCCCCGAGGATACGCTCGCCTCCATCACATTCCTGAGAATCGGATAAACGCAAAGCCCGCCCGGCAAAAGCCGAGCGGGCAGCTTGTTGACATCAGCAAACATGGCTTGAATCGCAAAGTCAAGAAATTCAGCGATTCTTTCGTTTGCAAAAAGGGCTATTCTCCCCCCTTCGGGGGGAGAATAGCTTTTTGTCTACGGTCTGCCCGCCCGGCAAGCGCCAAGCGGGTTGATGTGTTATTGGGGAAAATCAGTCGCCGAAGCCAGGCAGACCTTCGATCGCATACGCGCGAACCGGGCAGGAATCCGCGCCGATGATCGGCAGCGGCGAATAGCTCATAAAGAACGTATCCTTCTCCAGATATTCAAGGTTCTTGAGCACCTCGAGGAACACGCCGTCATAGGCCATGATGATATCGTGGAAGGGCTTGACGTCCGCCTCGCAGTTCTCGATGGACACGCCGTCGCCGAAGCCGACGCACTTGACCTTGTGGTCGCGCATCCAGTTTGCGGTTTCCGCGTTGACAAACAGGCGCTTATCCGCCGGGCTGTTGGTTTCCGGGGTGAACGGCGGGAACTTCCAATTGCTGTCCAGAATGACGATATCGCCCTCCTGAATCCGGTCGCCGCAGGCACGGTCGAGATCCGCGCCGGAGATGTGGCTGTTCGGCTCGAGGAAGTCGATGTTGACGTAGATCGCGCGCCCCATGAACGTGGTCAGCGGCAGCTCGCCGACGGACTTGCCATCCTCAAAGTGATGATACGGGCACTCGCAGTGGGTGCCGAGGTGGCTGGTCAGATCCAGTGCGGTGTGGAAATCCGGAATCGGGCCGCCGGTGTTATAGCGGATCAAATGGCAGCGGCGGCTTTCGGTCTTCGGGTCAAGCACCTTCGTCAGATCGACGATACGCAGGTTGCCCATCTTGTATACGCAGTCAGGCATGGGGATTCCTCCTTTGGAGAGCTTTTGAAATCTTTGATACCTTGCGATTTTATTATAACAAAAACCCGTGTTTTGTCAATCGCGAACCGGCAGGAATTGCTTATCGACAAACGCTGCCTTTGGGTGTATGATGGATGCGTGAGAAAAGCGTTTCCCATTTGATTGGAATCGACCCATTTCGGCATTTTTTGTTTGAGGAGATTTTCATGCCTGCATCGTATGTTCACCAGTCCGTCGCGGCGCACGCCGCCGACGCGCTTTCCCTTTTCACCTCCGACGCGGAGCGCAGCGCGCTGCTGGCGGGCGCGGAGGGGCCTGACCCGATGTTCTTCTGCTTCCGCCCCGGCAAGCCGTTCGCGCCGGTCGTCGCCTCCCTGCTGCACACGCAGAAAACGGATGATTTTCTGCTCGCCCTCTGCGACGCATGCGCGGGCGACGCGCTCCTGCGCGCGTACTGCTGCGGCTTTTTCACGCATTATGCGACGGATACCACATTCCATCCGTTCGTTTACGCCCATTCTCTGACGGCGGCGGGCAAGTATTCCGGCAACGCGCACTGTACGCTGGAGCATCAGCTCGAAACCCTGCATTACCGCCGCGAAGGCCACGCGACCGGCCTGCCGGTTCAGATGGGCGGCTTTGCCGCGCTGGATGCCGCACAGCGCAAAAAAATCGCCGCCGCGCTTTCCGCCGCGCTCGCGCGCGTGTTTCCGGATTCCGTCCTCTCGCCCGCCCGGCTGGAAAAATGCTTTTCGGACGCGGTCGGCCTGTGCCGCTTCCTCCGCTCCGAGGACGGCAGGCGCTACCGCACGCTGGGCGGCGTGCTCTCCCCCTTCAAGCTGGATGAAGCGCTCCACGCGCACATGATGCCCGCCGAGCCGCCGCAGGCGGATATCGCCAACGACGCGCACGCCCCGTGGGCGTCCATTTGGACGCCGGACGAGGTTCGGCATGACAGCTTCGGCGACCTCTTCGCCGCTTCCGTCGTCCGCGCCGAGGCGCTGGCTTCCGCCGCGAACGCGCTGATGCTGGGGCGCGGCTCGTATGCCGCGCTGCGCTCGCTGCACGGCGGTTTGAGCTATGATTCCGGCCTGCCGTGGCGGGAAACCTGCCCGCCGTCACAGGCGCCGGGCGCGGCGGCGGATTGAGCCCGCCTGCGCGCTTGAGCCGCGCCGTTTCCCTTTTGCAAAAAATTCCAAGAAGCCATTGCAATCCGTGCCCCGATTGGGTATAATGCTCCTGTCACAAGCGATTCGTGAAGATGGCAGGGCGCTGCTTCGCGCAGCGACGGTACGGATGCGTTAAGTGCTCGTGTGTGGGAAAAACACGGGACGAAGAAACAAGGCTTTCGCGGTATCCCTCCGGCCCAGAACTGTCTCTTTATTACGGTCATCTCTGCGAATCATCCCCGCCCGGCTCGCCGGGTCTATGATACGCGGAGGTGTTTTTTTGATGCACGGCGTTTTTTCTCGTTTCCTCAAAAAATTTTCCGATTCGGCGCGCACCCTGCGCCGAACGCAGACGCTGACCACCGTCGGCCTGTTTCTGGCCATTCAGATGGTGCTCTCCTCCTACGGCGTGATCCAGCTCAACGACAGCCTTAAAATTTCGCTGGCGCATCTGGCGCTTGCGCCGACGGCCATGCTCTTCGGCCCGGTCGCGGCCGCGCTTCAGGGCGCGCTGAGCGATATTCTGGGCTTTCTGCTCAAGCCGACGGGGCCGTATTTCCCCGGCTTCACGATTTCGGCGGCGCTGGGCGGCGTGATTTACGGCGCTTTCCTCTTTGAAAGCGACCGCAGGCTCTGGCAGATCGTCCTCGCCCGCGCGGTCATCATGGTGTTCGTCAACATCGCGCTCAACACGTTTTTCCTCACGATGCTTTACGGCCCGTCTCAGGCGGCAATGCTTCCGGTTCGCGCGTTGAAAAACGCCATGCAGTTCCCGATTGACTGCCTGCTGCTGACGGCCGTTTGCCGCACCGTGCAGCGGATTCCCACGCCCGCAGGGGTTCGGTAAGCGCCTGAAATTCTTTTCCCCCGTCTGTTAAAAGACCGGCACTTCGCGAAAGCCGCCTGCTTTCCCGAAACGCCGGTCTTTTTTCATCCAATTCAATGAGTAAATCCGAAATTTTGTACAGATTCCAATAGCAGGCGCGCCCCTACAGGTGCGGCGCAACTTATTGCTTAGGCGGAAAATAACCTGAGAAGAGCTCCCTCTTCGAGGGCGTGGAGCTTGCCGCCCGCGGTGCGGGAGGCAGGCAAGCGGAACGCCGAAGGTCTGGCACGGCGCAGCCGTGACTGAAGGAGTCCGATAGTCGCGCCCGTTTTTCAGTATTCAATGCCTTCTCTGGCCGCCAGCTTTTCCGCCTGAAACGGATGCTTTCGCGCGATGATTTCCGAGACGTAATCCGCCTTTTCGCGCAGCCACTCCGGCGCGTTGCGCCCGGTTGAAACCACGTCGCCGAACATCAGCGCCGCGTCGATCAGCCTTTCCGCGTTTTCCCGCGTCACCATGCCGCAGGCAAGCGCCACGTTCAGCTCGTCCAGCACCGTCAGCGCGGGGCGAAGCCCCTCCGCCTCGCTTTGAATATCCGCCGCCTGCGCGTTCTGCTGCTTCGCGGCCTCTTCCTTCTGCGCCGCCGTCATCGCGAACACAAAGCCCGAAATCGGTTTGGCGGGGTACACCGTCGCCCGTTCAAACGTCTTCAGTGCCGCCAGCTCGCCGCTCCGCCCGTCCTTCAAAAACTGCGCGATCAGCACGCGCCGCCCGTGGCCGAGGCTGCGCAGCGCCAGCCCCATCGCCGCCGTCGTCTTGCCCTTGCCGTCGCCGGTATACACATGCAGCTTTCCCGTCATGGCATAACCCTCCGATACATCCCCACAAACAGCTTCGGCGAAAGCAGCAGCAGCGCGCCCTGCGCCGCGATGGCCGCGTCTCCGCTTTTCAGCGCGTATCGCGCCAATTTCCACCGATGCGCCTTCAAAAAGGCCATCGCTTCCCCGGCGACCGTCGGCGGCAGACGGTATGCCGGAATGTTTTTGCCCACGTTCAGCGCGATCTGCCCCACGCGCCTTTGAAGTGCCGCCCTCGCCGCGCCGCTCGGCAGCGTCCGCGCCAGCGCATCCAGCCGCGCGCACACCTGCGCATAGCTGGCGCACCACCTCGCGCTCCCGGCGAACGAGGCCATAATGCTCCCCGGCCGCTGGCGGTATTCCAGAATCACCGCGTCAAACACCGCCGCGCGCTTCGCCCAAATCAGCGCAGGCGCCTGAAACAGCTCATCCTCAAATAAAAGTCCTTCCGCCATGCGCAGGCCGTTTTCCAGCAAAAACGCGCGCCGATATACGCACTGCCAGACCATCGGCTCGTATGTCCCGCTTTGGCATTGCGCCGCAAGCAGCGCTCCGCCCTCCAGCACATCGGTCGGGTAAATAGCCGCGCCGTCGGTCAATTCGCCCGTTTCGTCGTTCAAAAAGCAAAAGCGCGCCTTCGCCATGTCCAGCCGCTTTTCCTGCGCCGCCTGCGTCAGCCGCCAGAGTGCCTCCGCGCGCGGCACATCGTCGCTATCCAGAAAATAGACGTATTCGCCCTGCGCCGCATCCAGCCCCGTGTTGCGCGCCGCGGAAAGGCCGCCGTTCTGCGCCCTGCGAATCACGCGCGCATTCGGATGCGCCGCGCAGTATGCCGCCGCAATCGCCGCGCTGCCGTCCCGCCCGCAGTCGTCCACCAGCAGAATTTCGCTTTCCTCCGCCGGAAGCGCGGCCAGCGCGTCCAGACACGCCCCGATGTATTTTTCCACCTGATAAAACGGAATCACCACGCTCAGCTGCATGCCGTCCCCTCCCTCCGGGCGGCAATTCCGGCTTGTCAACCGCCCCGTTTTGTGCGATAATAAACGATGTATGTATTATAGCATATTGCTGCGCAGGAGGAAAGAGCGTTGATTAGCGTCATTGTCATCGGCAAAAACGAAGGGGAGCGGCTTGTCGCCTGCCTAAGGAGCATCCAAACCGCGCTGAGTGCGTTGGCGCACGAGGTCGTCTATGTGGATTCCTGCTCGACGGATCAAAGCCTGCAAACGGCCAAGGCGCTGGGCGCGCGCTGTTTTCTGCTCGCCGAGCGGAAGACGACCGCCGGTCTGGGGCGCTTTGTCGGCGCGAAGGAAGCGCGCGGCGAATATCTGCTGTTTCTGGATGGCGACATGCAGCTTCAGCCCGGTTTCGCGGAAAAGGCGCTGATGGCCATCGCCGCCAAGGGGTATGACGGCGTGTGCGGCATCCGCGAGGACGTGTATCTGCGCGGCGGGGAGGTTGTCTGCCGGAACGACAATTATTTCGGCTGCACGCAGGAGCGCCTCGCGCCGGTATTCGGCGGCGCGCTGATGATTACCCGCGACGCGCTGGACGCCTGCGGCGGCTGGGCGACGGACACGATCGCCTGCGAGGAGGCCGAGCTGTACGCGCGGCTCAAGGCGATCGGCTGCCGCATCGCGGAAATCCCCGTTCCGATGATCCTGCACACGGATGCGGTGCGCGACAGCCGCAGTCCGCTTTCCACCGTCTTCTCCGCGCCGAAATCCGCCGCCGCGCGCCATCTTGTTTTCCCCGGCGGCGCGGACGTCACGGTATCCGATCCCACACAGGAGCGCCGCATCCGCCTCATCTTCCGCAGCGCAAAGACTACCTCGATCCCGCTGGTGGCCCGCCTCGCGACGGAGGAGAACATCGCGGCCAACGTCATTTCCGCCAGCACGCAGAAGCTCTCGGAGGAGATCTACGGCAGTATGCTGCTCGGCGTCCCCGCGGCGCAGTTTGACCGTGCGTGGGAATTTCTGAGCGGGATCGAAAATCTTCAGGTCGAGGAGGCGAGCGTCGGTGTACAGTAATCTTTTCTCTCCCGAGTCCATCGAGGAGCTGACCGCAGCGCTGCAAACGCAGTTTCTCTCCGCCATCTGGGAAACCTTCTATGTTACGCTTCTCTCCACGGCCTTCGCCATCGTGATCGGTCTGCCGCTGGGCGTGCTGCTCGTGGCGGGTGAAAGGGACGGCGTGCTGCCGCTTCCCCGCTGGCTGATGAGCGTGCTGAACGTTCTTATCAACCTGCTGCGCTCTATTCCGTTCCTGATCCTGATGATCATGGTCTTTCCGCTCTCGCGCCTCATCATCGGCACGACCGTCGGCACCAGGGCGACCATCGTTCCGCTTGTCGTCGCGGCCTTTCCGTTCGTCGCGCGTCTCGTCGAGAGCAGCCTGCGTGAGCTGGACCCCAACATCATCGAGGCCGCGCAGAGCATGGGCGCGACGCCCATGCAGATCATCTGCAAGGTGATGATCCCCGAAAGCATCCCCTCCCTGCTGCAGAACTTCACCATCGCGCTCACGACCATCCTCGGCTATTCGGCCATGAGCGGCATCATCGGCGGCGGCGGCCTCGGCAAGATCGCCATTGACTACGGCTACTACCGCTACAAATATCTCGTGATGTACGCGGCGGTCATCCTGCTCATTCTGCTTGTGCAGCTCTTCCAGAGCGTCGGCACAAAGCTCGCCGCCAAGTGCGACAAGCGTCTGAAAAACCGCTGAATACAGCAAAAGAGAACCGCGCGGCGGTTCTCTTTTTTCATGCAGAGGGCGGAGCCATACGGCTCCGCCCCTTCGCTATTATTTGCCCGCCTTGCGCAGCGCTGCGGCGACAAAGCCGGTGAAGAGTGGGTGCGGACGGTCGGGACGGCTCTTGAATTCGGGGTGGAACTGGCAGCCGACGTACCAATCCTGTTCGCTCAGCTCGGCGATCTCAACGAGCGAGCCGTCCGGCGAGGTGCCGGAGAAGGTCATGCCCGCGCGCTCAAGCTCCTCGCGGAAGAGATTATTGAACTCGTAGCGGTGACGGTGGCGCTCGGAGATCTCGCGTGTGCCGTAGGCGGCATACGCCTTCGTGTCCTCGCCGAGCACGCAGGGGTATTTGCCAAGACGCATCGTGCCGCCCTTGGCGGTCACGCCGATCTGGTCGGGCAGGAGCGCAATGACCGGGTGCGCGGTGAGGGAGGAGAACTCCGCGCTGTGCGCGTCGGCCCAGCCGACGGCGTGGCGCGCAAACTCGATGACGGCGATCTGCATACCGAGGCAGATGCCGAGATAGGGCACGCCGTTCTCGCGCGCGTACTGCGCGGCGAGGATCATGCCCTCGATGCCGCGGTCGCCGAAGCCGCCGGGCACCAGCACGCCCGTGCAGCCGCCGAGAACGGAGGCGACATTCTCCGCCGTCAGCGTTTCGGAATCGACCCATTGGATCGTCACCTGCGCGTCGCAGGCCGTGCCCGCGTGGAAGAGCGACTCAACGACGCTCAGATAAGCGTCGTGCAGACCGGTATACTTGCCGACGAGCGCGATGGTCACCTGCTTGTGCGCGTGCTTGATCTTCTCGACGAGCGCCGTCCATGCCTTCATATCCGGCTCGCCGCAGTCAAAGCCGAGCTTGCGGCAGACCTCGCGGCAGAGGCCGGCGTCCTCAAGCAGCAGCGGCACCTCATAGAGCGTGGAGGCCGTGACGTTCGGGATCACGCATTCCGGCTCGACGTTGCAGAACAGCGCGATCTTATGGCGCACATCGTCGGGCAGCGGGCTGTCCGTGCGGCAGACGAGGATATCCGGCTGGATGCCGAGGGAGAGCAGCTCCTTGACGGAATGCTGCGTGGGCTTGCTCTTGAGCTCGCCGCTGCCGGGGATGGAGACGATGAGCGGAACGTGGATAAAGAGGACGTTTCCTCCCCCTTTTTCCGCCGCGACCTGACGGATCGCTTCAAGGAACGGCTGGCTCTCGATGTCGCCCACCGTACCGCCGATCTCCGTGATGCACACGTCGGTCTCGCCGTCGTCCATGGCGTAGACGCGGCTTTTGATCTCGTCGGTGACGTGCGGAATGATCTGCACCGTTCCGCCAAGGTAGCCGCCCTGCCGCTCGCGGTTGAGGACGCTCCAGTAGACCTTGCCGGAGGAGACGGAGGCATTCGCGTTCAGCGCCTCATCCACGAAGCGCTCGTAGTGGCCGAGGTCCAGGTCGGTCTCCGCGCCGTCGTCGGTGACGAAGACCTCGCCGTGCTGGTAGGGACTCATCGTGCCAGGGTCCACATTGAGATAGGGGTCGAATTTCTGGTTCTTCACGCGCAGCCCGCACTGCTTCAGCAGGCGGCCGAGCGACGCCGCGCAGATGCCCTTGCCGAGGCCGGACACCACGCCGCCGGTGACAAAAATGTACTTCATGTTCTCCTCCACAACACAAATAAATTGGAAAAATCATTTCAAAAGGAACGCTCAGAGAGCGTTCCTTTTGGGGATCAAACAGAGAAAAGCAGATCGTAGAAGGTCGGATACGGCCAGTACTTGCCGGCGGTCAGCGTCTCGAGACGGTCGACGGTATCGCGCACCGCGTCCATATCAGCGGCAACAACGTCGTGGTAATAGCGCATCTCCTCTTCGCCGGAGGCGCCGACGGGCGCGGTCTCCAGCGCGGTCTTGAGCGTCACGGTCTGCTCGAGCAGCTTGTCGTTGAGGATGCCGATGGAGTTGGCCAGCGACTTCTCGACGTGGCAGGGCAGCTCGGGCGCAGCCTCGTGCTTGCGCAGCATCGTCTCGCAGAGCTTGCTCTCATACTCGGAGGCGGCGTTGAGGATCTCGTGCTGGACCATATCGACCATGGTGGCCGCTTCGATGTGGATGACCTTGCGGTACTTCTCCATGTGGATCTCGTGGCGGGAGAACATTTCCTCCTTCGTGTAAACGCCGTGCTTCATCATCAGTTCGACGTTCTTGGGCAGAACATAGGTCGGCAGGGCGTCGGCGGTGCTGCGCAGATTCGCAAGACCGCGGCGCGCAGCCTCCTCGACCCACGCCTCCTCATAGCCGTTGCCGTTAAAGATGATGCGGCCATGCTCGATGAACGCCTTGCGCACAAGGTCGTGCAGCGCCTTGTTGAAGTCCGGCGCTTCCTTGAGCACCGCGTAGAACCGGCTGAGCTCCTCCGCCATGATGGTGTTGAGCACCGTGACAGGGCCGGCGATGGACTGGCTGGAGCCGGGCATACGGAACTCGAACTTGTTGCCGGTGAAGGCCACGGGCGAGGTACGGTTGCGGTCGGTGGTGTCCTGCGGGATGGAGGGCAGCACGTCCACGCCGATGCGCAGCGTCTTGCGCTCGGTCTCGGTATAGTCGCTCTCACCGACGATGGCGTCGATGATGCTCTGCAGCTCGGAGCCGAGGAAGACGGAGATGATGGCCGGCGGCGCTTCCTGCGCGCCGAGACGGTGATCGTTGCCCGCGAAGGCGACGGAGCAGCGCAGCAGCTCCTGATACTCGTCCACGCCCTTGACAAAGGCGGCGAGGAAAAGCAGGAACACGGCGTTCTGGCTGGGCGTTTTGCCGGGGGAGAACAGATTCTCGCCCGTGTCGGTCGAGAGCGACCAGTTGACGTGCTTACCGGAGCCGTTGACGCCGGCAAAGGGCTTTTCATGCAGCAGGCAGACGAGACCGTGGCGCTCGGCGACCTTCTTCATCGTCTCCATGACGAGCTGGTTCTGATCGTTGGCGGTGTTGGCGTCGCAGTAGATGGGAGCCATCTCGTGCTGACCGGGGGCGACCTCGTTGTGCTTGGTCTTGGAGAGCACGCCGAGCTTCCACAGCTCCTCGTCCAGCTCCTTCATAAAGGCCGCCACGCGCGGGCGGATGACGCCGAAGTAGTGGTCGTCCAGCTCCTGGCCCTTGGGCGGCTTGCTGCCGAAGAGGGCGCGGCCGCACAGCCGCAGATCCTCACGCTTGAGGTACAGCTCGCGGTCAATGAGGAAATACTCCTGCTCGGGGCCGACCTGCGGCGTGACCTTACTGACGTCCTTCTGGCTGTCGAAAAGATGCAGCAGCTTCACCGCTTCGCGGCTAACCGCCTCGTTCGAGCGCAGCAGCGGGGTCTTCTTGTCCAGCGCCGCGCCGCCGTAGGAGCAGAACACCGTCGGGATGCAGAGGCTGCCGTCCTTGATGAAGGCAAAGGCGGTGGGGTCCCATGCGCTGTAGCCGCGCGCCTCAAAGGTCGCGCGCAGGCCGCCGGAGGGGAAGCTCGAAGCGTCGGGCTCGCCGCACACCAGTTCCTTGCCGGAGAAGTCCATGATGATCTTGCCGCCGCCGATGGGATTGATAAAGCTGTCGTGCTTTTCGGCGGTGATGCCGGTCAAGGGCTGAAACCAATGGGTAAAATGCGTCGCGCCATGCTCCAGCGCCCAGGTCTTCATGGCCTCGGCGATATCGTTCGCGGCGGTCAGTGGCAGCGGCTTGCCGCTTTTCAGACAGTCGCGCCAGACTTCCATCGCCTGATGCGGAACATACTGCTCCATCGTTCCCTCATTAAAGGACATCGAACCAAACAGCTCGGGAATACGATCTTTTTCACTCATCGTTACGAACCTCCTTATTCGTTTTTTATTTACAAAAAATATGGATAGATTCTACCTCTGCAAGTTTCCGACGTCAAGACTTCATATTGTTCAAGCTTTTTCCAATATCCGGGCAATGTGTTGGCGCTGTCCACAAAATTGCTGCAAGAGAAAAATTTTCTCTTGCATTGCATAGGGCGCCGTGCTATGATAGACATGGACTCACCTTTGGGGTGTGTCTTTTTTCGTTTTCTGCGCAAACTATTTCAGGGGCGGCGCATCATTCTTTGAGATAAGCGAAGCGGTAGCCCACTCCGAGCGCCGCGCCGCCGACAAGGTTCCCGAGCGTCACCGCCGCGAGGTTTTTGAGACATCCGGCAAGCGTCAGCGTCGTTTCCATGCCGTACTCCGCCGCGGCAAACGCACCGGCGGGCAGGTAGTACAGGTTCGCGATGCAATGCTCATAGCCGCAGAGGACAAAGAGCAGGATGGGGAAAAAGAGCGCGATGACCTTCCCCTCCGCGCGTTTGGAGGCTGCCGCCATCCACACCGCGAGGCAAACCAGAAAATTGCACAGGACCCCGCGCAGGAAAGCGTCTCCGGCTCCGAGCGCCGCCTTGCTCTCCGCGATGGAAACCATCGAGCGCGCCAGTCCATCGCCGAAAAGCGATGCCGTGTGGCTGTAGACCGCCAGCGCGGCCACCGCCGCGCCGCCCATGGCATTGCCAAGGTAGACAGTCAGCCAGTTACGCAGCAGCTGAGCGGGCGTGATGCGGCGCTCCAGCAGGGCCATCACCATCAGGCAGTTGCCGGTGAAAAGCTCGCTGCCCGCGAGGATCACCATGGAAAGTCCTGCGGGAAACACGCAGGCCGAAAGGAGCTTTGCAAGCGAGCCGCTCTCCACCGTCACGGCGGCCGCCGTCGCACCGACGCCCGCGAGCGCGATGTAGGCTCCCGCCAATATGGCGAGCAGGAGCATCTTTCCAAAGGGCAGTCGCGCCTTGCTTTCGCCGGCGGCGAGCAGGCTCCGGGCAATCTCGGGAGGGGTGAGCATGGGCAGATCTCCTTTTCTCTTTCATGCGGATTCATGCGGACACAATATTGATGTATTGTATCGAAAAACGTCGGAACGGTCAAGCATTGCCGAGAAGTTCTTTTCGCGCGAAAGGTTTTTCTAATTTACGGCAAACATTTCGCGCTTTCTCCTTGACAAGTACCCCCACAATATGCTAAGATATCACTTGCGTTTGAGAGTGAGCCGGCTCCTCACAAGCATGGAGAGATGGCTGAGCGGTTGAAAGCACCGGTCTTGAAAACCGGCGATGTGAAAGCATCCGTGGGTTCGAATCCCACTCTCTCCGCCAAATGGAACATCGGCTGAAGAATTTCGACATTTGCGGAAGTACCCAAGTGGCCGAAGGGGCTCCCCTGCTAAGGGAGTAGGGTGTGTAAAAAGCGCCGCGGAGGTTCAAATCCTCTCTTCCGCGCCAAGAAAAACCTTGAAACTACTGTAGTTTCAAGGTTTTTTCGTTTTCCCAGCACCCAAAATTTTGTCTCAGAAGATAGGGTCGAAGCGGAAACTTTTGTGCTGTTTCGGAATGTTTTGGAACAGTTTTGTTGTCAAAAATGTTGTCATGGATAAGGCTGTGCCCACGCTGGACACAGCCTTTTGAATTTTGCCCGAATCGGGCAAATTGTTTCATCGTTGCCAGCTTGCGGATCAGGTCCGCTCCGTACTTGTACGCCGCGAGGTAGTCCATCGTCTTGTCTTCCAACCCCGCCCGCTTCTGGAGCTGGGCGCGATAGTCCGTGTACTTCGGGCGGTACGCGCCAAGCAACAGCGACAGCTTGCGCTTGCGGCGATACACCCCGTCGCCGTTGGACTGGCTGCCGGTGTTGCCGTTGGAGGTATTGCCCTCGATGGCGGTGACATACTGCCCGCTGACGCTCTCGCAGATGCCGCAATGGTCGGTCTTGTACGACGTGCCCAGGAAGTCGTAGATCAGCACGTCGCCGGGCCGGTAGCCCGTGGTGACCCACTGCCCGTGTGCCTGCGCCCAGCGCATCAGCTCGCCGCAGGGGGCCGTTTTGCCGCCGTCCATAAAGAGCGACTTGTCCACCTGCTGGAAGCACCACCACACGAACTGCATGCACCAGTACACGCCGTCCATGCCGTAGGCCTTGCCGTTGAATTGCAGTTTCATTTCAATCGTCCTTTCCTTTGATCTTGATATTGGTGAGCAGGGCAAGCTCTGCCGTCCACGCGGCGAACCACGCGACGGTCAGGCTGTCCGGCACAATTTTGTCGTTGGCGGTGAGTACGAGACTCACGATGCAGTACCACGTCAGGTTGAAAATCGCCGCCCAGACGTACCGGTCGCGCTTGCGCACACCCCGAGCAGCTGCGCGAGGATCGCCAGCACGGAGGCCAGCACGACAACCGCGCACAGCACGCAGACCGCGATGAGGAACACCTGCCACCACGTCACGAAATCACCTCCCACTCGTCGATCTCCGACTTGATGCGGTCGATAAAACTGTTGCCGCCGAGGGCCTTGTACCTGCGGTAGAGATAGAGAAAATTCTCCAGCTCGTACTGTCGGATGGTGCGGCCCTCCCTGTGGCGGTAGTAGGTGTGCAGCATGTCGTGCCGGAGCTGGCATTTGAGCGCGTCGGTCAGCTTGTCCAGCCCAGCAGCTTGTTGCGGATGGGCTTGATGAGCATCGCCAGCGCGGCCAAAATGACCGTGATCTCCGAGCAGGTCGATGCAACGGTCGATAGGTTCATAGGCATTCTCTCTTTCCGGCGGCAAAAAAGCCGCCCTGTCGTTCTTGACAAAGCGGCTACAGCGTGATATATTCAAGACCAGTAAGAGCGGCGCACGGGTGAGGTGCTTGTCGCTCCCCCATAACGATTTCGTGTCGTAAGGAAAGCCGCTGCCTCTCAGGTGGCGGTTATTTCTTTAGGTCAAGACCTAACTTGATAGCCGCAATCACAAGCATAAGTAACGCGATGGTTTCTTCTGTGCTCATGCGGTCACCCCCTTTCGGGGGAAACAACCTGTTTCACGCTCTTACTGGCACGCTCATCATACCACGCGCGTCGCGCCTTGTCAATTTGCCGCCCTCGGGCGGCTTTTCTTATTTCAGGGTCGGCCGGAGCTGCCCCGGCCTTGCTCACTTGTTCATCTCCGCGAGCTTAGCTGCAATATCGTCCGGGATACGGCACTTCTCCTTCTTGACGCAGTAGCCGTTCTTATCGTAGGTGAGCTTGTACTGCGGCAGGGCGTAAATCTCCGTTCCGGCGCGCTCAAGGTCGCGGCGCATGACCGGCTGCACGATGCTGTTCCTGATGCCCGTGCTCTCGCTCAGGCCCGCGGGGGTATCGGTGACTTCGATGGGTCTGCCGTCGGATGCGATTCTCTTGCTCGGGAAGGAGTTGAGACCTTGGCAAAGAAACGGAAAAGCGGAACCGGCACTATAAGACAGCGCGGCGACGGCCGGTGGGAGGGCCGCGTTGTCATCGGCTATGATGA
>ERZ826220.2096-NODE-2096-length-17829-cov-4.055981_pt1 | contig 17829 bp, 22 predicted proteins | sample MGYA00519927_ERZ826220 | MGnify/ENA primary metagenome ERZ826220 (study PRJEB31778, sample SAMEA3449225) | human gut metagenome | biome: human gut; feature: human-associated habitat; material: faeces | place: United Kingdom | collected 2010/2012 ...
CAAAAGAGACTCTGATTTCTCAAAGTCTCTTTCTTGGCGCAGAAGGAGGGATTTGGTTCTCCTCGCTCGCCGCTCGTCGGTCCGACCGGCTCTAAGGCCGCACTGCGGCCTTATTCACCCCCGGTCGGTTCAAATCCCTTCTCGTCCTATTTCCCTTGCATAACAAAAGAGACTCTGATTTCTCAAAGTCTCTTTCTTGGCGCAGAAGGAGGGATTTGGTTCTCCTCGCTCGCCGCTCGTCGGTCCGACCGGCTCTAAGGCCGCACTGCGGCCTTATTCACCCCCGGTCGGTTCAAATCCCTTCTCGTCCTATTTCCCTTGCATAACAAAAGAGACTCTGATTTCTCAAAGTCTCTTTCTTGGCGCAGAAGGAGGGATTTGAACCCTCGCGCCGCTTACCGCAGCCTACTCCCTTAGCAGGGGAGCCCCTTCGGCCTCTTGGGTACTTCTGCATGACCGATACGCTATGAAATTCGCCATAAAAAATGGCGGAGAGAGAGGGATTCGAACCCCCGGTACCTTGCGGTATCACTGGTTTTCAAGACCAGCGCCATAAACCACTCGGCCATCTCTCCAGTCTGCTTGAACCAGCGAAACCTATTATAGAATAGCCGGATGATTTTGTCAACCCTTTTTTTCGTTTAATGGTTCGAATCCTAAAATCTCTTCGTTTTCCGCCTCAAAATCGCGCCATCCCGCCGGACACTCGCCTCCCATCGCCCCCACGCAGCTTGACCGAAATGACCGAATCAAGAATTTCCGTTATTCTTTTTTGCAAGAATAGCTTTTATCTACAATCTAGACCTCCCTCTTCGAGGGACGTTTTTCATCGTCGCCGCCTGTGGCGGATTCAGACGATGGAAAACGCCGAAGGTTGGCACGGCGCAGCCGTGACTGAAGGAGTCGTTCCCGCACGCTCCCTATTGCCGCCCCTGCGCTCTCCCTTCCTCGCCGTCTCCCTGCGCCACGTCCAGCAGTTTCCCCAGCAGCGGCACATTCAGCCCGAAAATCTCCAAATTCTCAATGAGGCTCACCAACTCCGTAGCGATCATGTAGGTCATCGCCGCGCCGCAGACGCTCGTCACCCCCAGCCCGTTGCCCACACTCACGCAAACGCCGACCACCAGCCACTCAAGCCCCTTTTTCATCACGCCCATCAGCAGCGCACCGGAGGAGACCTTCCCGCTCTCCGTCTTGCGGGATTTCCCCGTCACCGCGCACAGCAGCCCGGTCAGGATGTCCGCGCCCTGCACGATGAGCAGCGCCTGCGCCAGCGGCGGCAGACCCGTCCACCACGCCAGCGCCGCGCCAATCAGCGCACCGATCCAGTTCACCACATTCGGCTTCACGCCCTTCATCACCTGCATCGTCTTTTCTTCCATCTGTGTTCCCCCTCCTTAATCCTCTCCGGCCTTGCAGCAGTATGTCCCGCTGATCCAGCCCGTGTGTCCCCGATATGCCGTGCGCAGCCAGCCGTCCTTTTCCTCCAGCACGGCAAGCCACGTTCCGTCCGGGATCATCTGCATGTATCGCCCGTTCGGCTTTACCCGCATCCGAAGTCCGCCCCCTGCGCAGACGATGACACGCCCATATTCGGCGCTTCCCGCCCGTTCGCCGCCCGCGCTTTTGTCTCCGCTTCCTTCTGCCTCAATCATCCGATGCGCCCCCAGCCCATTCCAGCCGTTCCTTTTCGTCAGCGCGGTTTCGACCACACCGCCCCGGCTCTTGCTTGAGTGGATGACCGTGCCCTGCTCCGTCACCAGCCCGGTGTGGCTCACGTCGCCCGTGCCCACGCCCATGAACGCCAGCATCCCCGGCTTCGCGCCGGAAATGCCCGACTGCCGCCAGATCAAATGGCGATACTTCGGCACGCTGTCAAAGCTGTTCCAAAGCTCGTTCGTCCCCGCCGTCGTGTAGCGCTTGTCGCCGCCCGGCGCTGTGCGGATGACCTTCTTGATGAGGTTGATGCAGTCCAGCTCGCTGTACGCCGTCCCGATCAGCCCCCGCGCCGCGCGGATGGCCGCTTCCGCCTGAATCATCGGGTTCACCCCCCCTGCGTCACTCCGTCACGAGGTCTTCGCAACCGCTGTCAATCAGGACTTCCTTGACCTTGTCTTTCAGCAGGCGCGGAACCTGCGCGTAGGTCTTCTTGCCAAGCATAATCTGCTGTGCCCATAACATAGCCATCATATCTTCTTCCTTTCCGCTCATCACGAGCAATCCAAAAATTTTAAGCATATACAATCTCGCTCATCTCGAGGATGCATTGCAGTAGGGTTTCGTTCTGGTCTTCGAGCGCTTTAATGCGCTCCTCTTGCGTCGGTTGTGGCTCTCCCGGTTCCGGCACTTCCGGCTCGACGTACACACTGCCGTCGTCGGAGAGCTGCACCGCGTTGTCAAGGGTGCGGTAAACGGTCGTGTAATCGCTAAAATCGCCGAGCCGGGTCACGCCATCCATGCGCCACGTCGTAAAGCCCGTTGTTGGAGCGTCGGCGATACCGCCAAGCTCAATAACATGTTCACTGCGCCGCGAAAACGTTACTTCCCGGATTTCGTCCGATGCGTTTATCTTGATTTTAATCATTGCATATCCTCGTTTTCACAGTCAATTCCGTTCCTATTCGGTTCATATTTTTACCCATGTAATTTGTTTAGCTCCGTTTATTTGTACGCCCAAAAACGCCTCGCTGCCGGCGCCAACGCCCACATAGTATGTGTCCGAATAAAAACTTCCCGGCCAGCTTCCGCCACTAAGTCGGATAAAACCGCCATAATCAACTGGCACCGTATTTCCTTTGCTTTTTTCTGCATAAAAACTACCTGACTTTATCGAGCCGATAGCATTTTTTATGGATTTAACCGCTTCGGCGCTGGCGACTTTTTTAGACAAGTCCGTGCTTGCCATAATCTCTTCTAACGTCAGTGCGTCGGATTGATTGACTTTATCGTCCTTTAGCTGATTAACTGTCTCCTCATCCGCCGCGCCGATGTTCTCCCTCGCCTGCGTCTTTTGCGCATCATTAAGCGTCTGCGCCGTATACAGCACCGCTTCCTGTGGCGCATCCCTGCCGGGGTCGCCCTTCTCTCCTTTCTCGCCTTGCGCGCCGGGATCGCCTTTCTCTCCTTTCTCTCCCTTTGCGCCGGGCTCTCCCCGAAGCGACGCTATCTGCTCATCCGTCAGGCTTTCAAATGTCACCTCGCCGTCCTTGCCCTTCGGCCCTTGCGGGCCGGTCGCTCCGGTCTCTCCCCGCGGCCCTTGCGGCCCGATTGCACCCGTTTCACCCTTCGGCCCTTGCGGGCCGGTCGCGCCCGTTTCGCCCTGCGGCCCCCGCTCGCCGGTGTCGCCTTTTTCGCCCCTCAGCCCCTGCGCGCCGGTGTCGCCTTTCTCGCCTTTCGGGCCTTGCGCGCCGACAAATTCCCCGTTGTCGAGCTTCTTTTGCACGTCGTTTGCAACCTTCTGCGCACCGCTCGCCGCATCGTCCGCCCGTTTGGCGGCCGCGTCCGTGTTCTGAACGGCAGTTTTCATCAGCCCATACTGCGCGATGATTTCATCCACCGACGGAATGGTGTGTCCGGGATCGACGAGCGAATCCGTCCGGGTGCGCGTCACGTCGCCCCTGCCGCAGAAAATCGTGATGAGCTGCTGCTCCCTGCCGATGGCCACGGACAGCGTAAACCCGCCACTTTGGCTGTAGCAGGGCGCCTCCAGCGTCACCTCCGCCGCATCGCCGACCGTCCTTCCCGCCATCATCACCGTCGCCTGATCCTGCCGAACCACGCTGGCGGTGACCGTCCATCCCGTCAAATCGACCGGTTCTCCGCCCGCTTTCACCCGAACGCGCAGCACGTGCGCCAGCTTATCGCCCATCGCGAACAGGCTCGGCATGCCCGTCATGCCGATTCCGGCGAGGATATCCGCGCTGTATTCAAGCGTGATCGGCTGCATGTGCTTCCTCCTTCCGCAGACGCAGGGTCAGCGAGGTATCGAGCATCATGTGCGTCAGTTTGGTGTAGCCCGCATACACCGTTCCCGTTTGATCGTTCTCATCAGCATAGACCGTCAGCGTTTCGCATCCGTCAAACGCCCTCGCTGCCTCCGGCAAGCGGCCGTCAAACGGCATATCAATCCATATTTCGCCGGGACTCATCGCCATCGCGGTGGAAACCCAGTTAATCGGCCATCTCTTTTTCGCCTTCGCCCGCAGCAGCATCGTTCGCGTCCCCCTTCATCGCTTCGTTGCGCAGCTCCTTCAGATAATCCATGCACAGGCTCATCCGCTTGACATTTGCGTGTCCCCTGACCTCAATCTCGTCGAGCGTGTTATAAATCGCCTGCAAATGTGTCGCCATATCCATATCGTCACCCTCCAAGCGCCGTCACCTCACACGTGGTGAACGTCGCCAGCTTCAAATTGGCGCGCTGCGTTCCCCCGTAATAAAGCGCGACTTTCATCAAATCGCCCTGCCTGCGCACCGTCACGTCGCCGCCGCTGACATACAGCGTATCGGGGTATCTGTTTCCGCGCCTGTAAATTGTCTGGACGGTGCCGTTCACATAATACTTTTTGTACGGCAGCTCCTTGTATGTGCTGCCGCTCTTGGTGTACAGCGTTGAATTGATGACGCCGTACCCGGTCAGCGCCTCCACGCTGCCGTTGGCGTAATACAGATCGGAATACACCTCGCTGCCGCGCAGGTGATAGGTTTCGCTCGTCCCCGGCTCGTAAAGCGATCCGGTGTATTCGTTTCCCTGTAGCAGTGGGCCGCTGCCGCCCGCCATAATATCCAGCGCATCTTCCCCTCGGCTTTCGCCGGGGCTCGACCATATCTTCACCTCGTTCGAGGGCCTGCCGCTTCGGTTTCCCTATCGCCCCGCCGGGCTGGTCTGTGAGCGTTCCCCTCATCAGGGCTTCGTTGCTGATCGTCCAATCCATTCGATTTTTTCCCGTCGCGTTTGGGCGTTTCTCATCCCTGCGCTGTGGCCGAATGGCTTCAGGATATTCCAGCAGTTCAGCAGGCTATTTTTGCGCAGGGTCACCCCTACGCCGCGCCGCCAAAGGCAATCGTCTCGCCCGCCTCCGGCGTTCGGGTCACCCCCTCGCCGATGGCCGACGCGAAAACGGTCGCGTCAGCCGAAGGGGCCGACTCTCCCGACGCTTGCGTGAAATCCGTGACGGCGGTGTATGTCTTCCACGAGCCGTCCTTTTCGCCGATATGCACATAGTTGTTGGTGACGATCAGCTTTTCGGTGTAGAGCGATTTCGCCTTCACGCCGCCCGTCGTCAGCCCGTTGACCTTGGTGATGAGCGCGTCGAGGTCGATCTTGTCCGCCTTGAGCGTGATCTTGCTGTTCGCGCCGTCGATGGCGATTTCCGCCGCGGAAACGCGCTGACCGAGTGCATCCGTCACCGTCTGATCGGCCTTGAGCCTGATCTGCGCGTTCGCCGCACTCAGGTCGATGGAAACCGCGTTGATCTTTTTGTTCTGCTGGTCGCCCTGCTGCTCGACCTCCTCCTTGGTCGCGCGCAGCTTGATATCCTCGGCCTGCATGAGGATCGTCTTTGCGTTCATCTGGATCGCTTCGGCGTTGAGCTGAATCAGCGCCGCATTTTGGATGATTTTATTGTTCACGCCCGCACTTCGTCCGCGCGATGCGATTTCCGATCGGGCAAGCGCGGCGACCGCCTTTGAAAGCGTCCGCGGCTGGAAATCTTCCTCGCCGATGGTGATCTTGGTCAGATGCGGCCGCACATAGTCGCGCTTGATCTCCAGCACCGTCGCCATCACCTTTTCGCCGCTGCGGGCAATGACGGCCACGCGGTCATACAGCCGGACGGCCTTGTATTCCATTCCCGGCTGCATTTCCACATCGGCAACCGTCGCCGTGCCGGAGACATGCGCCGTTTGCCGCGCCTTGAGCTTCTCCCACGTCTTTTCAAGCAGCCTGGCCGCGTCCGTCTCGTTCTCGTCGAGCACCATCATCTCGCGCACCAGCGCGCCGGGCGGCGCGTCCGGGTTGTCGATGTAGGCCTGTCCGGCCGGCTTATCCGCCGGGTCGCCGTTCGCCCTGCTCCACGCCGCATCCGCGATCGTCATGCGCGTGGGCACGTCCTGCGTGCCTGTCGCCGCGCCAACGCCATAGGCGCGGGTGATCGGCCGCTCGCTGTGCGTAATGGCGATATCCGTCGCATCCAGCCGCGCCTCGAAGATGCGTCCGCGAAACGTGCTTGTCCGTTCGGCCACCACAAGGCGCCTGCCCATCACCACGCCGCCGCTGATGGCGTAACCCGGCAGCACCCGAACCTCGTGGGTGCTCTCCAAATCGCTCAGCGCCGCCCACGCGGATGTGTAGCCGGTCGCCACCTTCTCGCTGCGTCCGCCGCCGCCCTCGATACGCCATCCGCGCCCGGCGAGAATCTGCCGCGCCGCCTCGATGGCCGTCGCGCTTTCCATCTCGACGTTCAGCGTCACGGTGTCCTGAAGCTCGGCGCGCGCCGCGTCCGTCGCGGTGACGATGTCCGTTCCGTTGTGATCGTCGTGCTCCACTCTGTCAATGGTGAACAGCCGGAACAGGCCGTCCACGCAGGAAAACCCCAGTTCTTCGCCCGGCGTCGCGCCCGCTGTCTGCGGGAAACCCGCCTCCAGCGTGCCGTCGCTCTCCGTATGCAGCAGCTCGGTCACATCCGGCAGAACCCGCCGAATCCGGCGGTTCGCATCGAAGATATACACCGTCACGCCCATTCGCATCGCCACCTTGCCGTCAGGCTGCCGCCGTCGTCGCTGGTCAGTCCATGTACCCCCGGCCTGAAAGCCGCCGAAAAGTTGCTTCTGTCCACATCGAGGCGGCTTTCGATATGCGCGCCATCCAGCGTCACCGCGCCTGTTGCGAAATCCACGCCGAGCTTTTGCCCCGCAGAAAGCGCGCCGTTTATATGCAGCACCTCCCGCCCGTCGAGCATCCACGTCACGCCGCTGCGCGCCGCCGCCATCGTCTGGGTAATCGCCGGGCGGCACGCCGCGCTCCCGCCGATGGAAAGCGTCGCCTTGCCCTGTCCCGTCGCCGAAGTATAGGCCAGATCATGCGCATACGGGCGCGGAACCAGAAAAATCACCTCCACCTTTGCGAAACCGAAGACAAATTCCGGCGTGCTGATGGATTTAACGATTCCGTCATACGCCACGCCCGGCCAATGCGTCGGCTCGATCTCGCCCGTATCTTGCCCGGAAGCCATCGCCCAGGCGGCCAACAGCCCCCGGATTCGCCAGCCTTCCTCCCGCCTGCGCGCGGCGATATTGACGTTCACCTTGTATTCGCCCTGCACGACGGCATACCCAACGGCGGTTTCGCCATCTCTGCCCGCGATGGTATACACATCCCGGTCGGGCATTCCCGGCGGATATTCCTTTTCGATGGACAGCGCCGGATGCACGCCGCACAGATCCACGCCGCAAAATCTCAAGTGTTTTTCGCCTCCTTACGCATTGTTTCGGGCGGCGGCCGTTCCCTGAAGCGTGTCGATATGCGGGAAAACCGCTTTCGCCATCGCTTTTCCATCCACGTTCACGCTGACGGCGAGGGACTGCGCGCCAGCCTTGTCCGCGCCCTTGGTCGAGCCGCCGGAGGGCATCGGCAGATCATACAGGCCGCGGGTGAACGGGCTGCCGATGGACACCGTCGGGCTGAAAACCATGCTGTTGAGCTGGCCGAGCACCGCCGCAACGTTGTTCACCGTCGTCTGCGCCGCCGCCAAGGCCACGCTTTCCTTTTCAGTGATGCCGTTGCCAATGCCCGTGCTCAGATTTTCTCCAACCGTCTTCGCATCGCCCGCCGCAGTGTCACCCCCGGTTTCAAGGCTGTCGCCCACACCGTCCAGCGCGGCCTGCGCCGCCTCGGCGCTTTGCTTGAGCAACTCCTGCTTTTGCTGGATTAGTTCCTGTGCCAGTTGTCCATTGCCCGACGCATACGCTGCGAGAATTTGCTCTTCCAGCAAAATCATCTGATCCTGCAAGCCCGACGTCGCCTCGTTAATAGCCGCTTGTTCCTCGTCACTAAAATTCAGGAATGTGAGCACATGCTTATCAAAATATTGCAGGCCTGCGACCGCCCCATCCTTGAGCGCCACGTTCAGCGATTTAATCAGCTCCGTAAACGTGGAAATTCCCGATGTCGTCAGCGGTTCAAGCGTTTCGGCCAAATCAGCCCATGCTTCTTTCAGATGATTGCTTGCAGTCCGCGCTTTAATAATCTGCTCATTGTTCTGTTCAAAGTTTTTCTTCGTTTCAACCAGTCCGTTGGCGGTCAGATAAGCCAGCGCAACTTGCAGCTTGCCCGTCGGCGTTTCCGCATTCTTCATGGCTTCGTTAAATTCATTGACGTCGTAACCCATGGATTCAATGACCTTTGCGAATTGCCCCGTCGCTTCGCCCTTGCTGATGGTCTCCTGAATACTCTGCGCAAGGCCGTCGAACGTCGTGCCGTCGTATTTAAGGCACGCACCGACGATATTATCAATCGCCGTCGTGATCTCGTCCGTATTCCAGCCCGTTTCAGTCAGAGCCTTCACGCCTGCCATTGCGCTTTCCAGATCGCCGGTGATGCCTGCAACCTCGTTCACCTGCTCCTGTGCCCATTCGTAATCAAAGCCATTATCCTCAACGGTTTGCTTAAATTTGGCAACGGTCATTCGATAGTCGCGGGTGCTTTCAACCAAGCTGCTTGCGCTCTGGTATACCCCCTGCGCCATATTCCACGCCGACCCGGCGGCCGTGACGAACGACGAACTTTTGATCTCTTCAAGGCTCTGCTTCATCTGCGCGGCCATGCTTTCAAGGCTTTCCTTGGCCTGATCCGCGCCGTCGCCGATGCCGTCCTCCAACTGGCGACCCACGCGCACGCTGTCGCGCCCCAGATCCTGCGCCTCGCGATCGGTCGCATCCAATTCGCGGCGCATCTTTTCCAGCGTCGCCTTGGCGCTGTTGAGCTTGATTTGGTAATCGTCGGTCGCCTTAGCCGTCTCGCCGTATTTCTCGCCCGCGTCCTTCACCGCACCCTCAAGGCTTTTGACAATCTCCTCCTGCTGGGCAATTTCACTCCGGAGGGTTTGGCTCTTGGCCGTCAAAAACGCCTGCTTATCGCCGTTGGTTTCAAACTCAGCGGAAGCGAGCTTCAGCTCGCTGCCCAGCACGCGCAGACCGCGCTGCGCCTCGCTGAGCGCCTTTTTATACTCGTTTTCACCGTCAAGCGCCAGCGTTGTGCGAATTTCTCTCTTGACCGCCATTTAATCCTCCCATTCGCCCGTGCGCGTACGCCGAATCCCGTGTTGATCGTCGTCATACGCCCGCCGCGCCAAATACAAATCCATAATCAAACCCGGCGCCATGCGCTCGGCTTCCGGCCAGTTTACGCCGGCAATCAGCGCGTAGGACGCACAGCGCCGGGCAGTCAGGCTCGCGCTTCTTTTTTTTTGAGTTTTTCGGCCACCACGTCGATATCCTCGTCGTCGTCCTCCGCCATTTCGCGCTTCATGCCCGCCACAAACGCGCGGGACGCCTGCCGATTGGCCTGCGCCAGCGCCTTCGGGCTGAGGTTCTTTGTGAGGTATTCCTCCGTCGGGGCTTCTCCGCCGCAATAGCGCGCGCCCGCGCGGGCGAAAATGGCCAGACAGGCGATTCGCGCCTTCACCGTCTTATCCGCTTCCATCTGGTCAAGGCCGCCGAATCGCTCGTCGATTTCCATCCACGTGCCCAAATCAAACCGAACCGGGAATGTCCGCTTGCCGACCTGAATCTCGATCACGCTTCAATCCCCGCTTTCTTGTCGATCCATGCGCGCGCTTCGCTCTCCCTGGCGAACGTCCTGCGTTCGCGGAAACGAACCTGCAGCGCCGGGTTGTTCTTTACACCCATGATGCTGCCCTCCAGCGTCGGGGTCTGCCACTCGATGCTCTGCCCCTTTGTCTTGGCGCTTTCCGTGCCGAGACCGAAGATCGCCTTATGCACCCAGTAGGCGATATAGCTTGTCTTGTTATCCTTGCGCCGCACGCGGATATAGCCCGTGCCGACATAGGGCGCGCTTTCGCCTGTCTCGTGGTAGGTTTCTTCACCCGCCTCGCCTTCCTTCACGTCGCCCAGCAACATCACGCGCGCCTCGTCGCTCGCGTCGTCCACGCCGAGCTTGATCGTGCCGCCGGTGATGGAGTTATCCTCCTCCTTGACGCGATCATCCGCATAGAGCGGGTTGCTATTGCGCGTATAGCTGATCTCGGCGGTCATCATGCCGCCGACGACCTGCCCTTTGCCGTAGATGATGGGCTGTCCGTCCGTCTCCTGCTGAATCGGCGCGGCGACGGCATACAAAAGGCCGACAAATGCCATGCTTTATCCTCCCTTCAAATGTCTATCCCAGATTTTTTCGAAAACGTCCTGCACCATGGGGCCAGCGTCCTGGTCGGCTTCATCCACCCAGTGCGAACCGTGAATCTTGCTGGTGCCATAGTGCAGCACATACGCTTTTTCCGCATTGCGAACGCCTTTTCGGTCTTCTCCCCGCGGATAAACGTTAATTCTCCGCACATCATTTGCATCGCTTTTCGGCGCTTTATCCGCTCGGATGGATTCGATCATGTCGCCTGTTTCACGATATCCGTGTCGTTCCGCCGTTTCCTTCCATGCCCGCTTGACTTCTTCCGCCCCGGCCAGCAGCATTTCATCTGCGACCTCGCCCGCCGCTTCGCCCATCCACGCCATTTCTGCGGCAATGCTGTCGATGCCGTCCGTCGAAAACTGCGCCATGTCACACCCCGTCGCAGGTGAAGCTGATGTGGAGAAAGCCCGTGTCCTGCTCGTAGTCGATCTCCATCGCGTAGGCCACGCCGGGCGCATCATCCAGCACGGCGCGGATGTTGGCGGTTATCGGGTCATCCTGCATCCGGGTGAACCGATCAATGACGAAATGCCAGCCGTCAGCATAGCGATTATCGACAAGCAGATTCATCGGCCACAGGGGCTGCCATGTGGTGTAATCCTCCCCGGTGCTGTCGCTCTCGTAGGCGCAAGCGTCCGGATCGGCCGCAAGCACCAGCTCGCGAATGTCCGCAAGGGTCATGCGGCCGTCACCTCCTCCAGCGTCAAATCCGTAATGTCCTCGCCGCTCTCCTCGTCCGTGCCGTGATACGCGCGGGCAATGGTATACACGCGGCCGCCAAGATGCGCCGTGTCGCCCTGCCGAATCTCGCGGCATTGGGCGATGCGGATGCGCGCGTCCGCTTTTTGCGCAAGCCGCCGCTCCGTCTGCCAGACGGGCGAGGTTTCAAAGCTCAGTTCGGCATACCAACTGCGAAAGCGCAGGGTCTCCGTCCAAATCGGCTTTTCGCCCTTCGGCGCCATGTTGCTGCGGGCAAAAATCTCCGCAATGCCTCTGTCCAGAATCAATCCGCCAGCCACCTTTCCCGCCGGTCAAGGCGCAGCCAGTCCGGCATATCGCCCGGCTTATCACGGTTCTGGTATTGCCAGACGGTGTAATCCACGAGGAGCATCATATCGTCCGCGCTTTCGGTCAGGTGAATCCCCGTCCTTTTCAACTTGGCCGCCGCGCCCTCGATGCGCTTTTTGAAGTACGCATCCAGCGCCGTGTCACCCGGCGGGCGATTGAGGCGGGCTTTCACCAACCCCAGCACCATCTCCATATCCACGCTTACTCCTTCGCGGTGCCCTTGTTCGCCTTATCCTCGGTGAAGGTCACCGCGTCGGCGGTCGGCGTTGCGCCGCTCAGGCCGATGACCACAAATCCCTCCGCAATCACGGGCATACCGTCATAGCGGGCCGTCGCGCGGTATACGGTCTGATCCTCGATGAAACGATACTGATCGCTGACGGCGATATCCGTTCCGGCGCGTTCGCAGAGCAAATACAATTCGCCATAGCCGCCGATGATGACGTTATCGGGGATGAACTCCAGCTCCTCCACCGCGCCGCCGAGCACCGGCATGGTATGCTCCATCGCGGAGACCATCATGCCCGCCGCGTTGATGTTCAGCGCCTCAGCCTGCAACCGGTTGAAGGTGACCTCGTTCATCGCAAAGAAGCGCTCGCCGCCCGCGTACTTGCCCTTCGCCTTACCGCTTGCGGTGATGATCTCCTGAAAGAGCGCCACGCCCTTCTTGCTATCCGCGATGGAAACCATGTTGGTGGTGTGCAGATCCTCCCACGCGCGCGCATCGTCGGAATACGTGGACGGCTTTGCATCCTGCACAAGGCGGGTCACAATGCCCAGCGGCATGCGCGTGCCAGTGCCGTAGAGAATCGCCTTGTCCAGCGCCAAACCGATGGCGCGCCCCAGCGCGTCGATGATCTCACCAGCCAGCGCAACGTCGCTCGCGTCCTCCAGAATGGAGTTGGGCACCGGCACATAGGCCGCAACCTTGTAGCCGTCCATCTCCACGCCGTTGAAGGCCAGCGCCACCTCGTTGATGTTGGCGACCATCTCCGTCCACACGGCCTCGGGAATCGTGCCCATCACGTTCTGTCGCGCCTTGCCGGGCACATGGCGCACGCGAACGTGCTTCATCAGCTTGCTGGTCTCCTCGACCTTCGGGCGCACCAGATCGAGCACCACGGTCGGAATCAGCAGCTCCGCGCCCGTCACCGCGCGCGTCTGTCCCTTCATGGCGCGCACGCGGGTCAGAAAGTCCTTCACTTCCTTACGCGCCACAATCGCGCCGCGCTGCTGGCTGCTCATGCGGTCAAAACGGCGGCCGCGGGTGGTCATCCTTCTGTTCATGCTCCTGTTCTCCTCCTCGTTCTCGTCATCCGCCGCATTCTGCTCTTCCTCGGCTTCGGCCTGCTCGGCGGCAGTCTGCGCTGCCTCCAGCTCGATCATCTCTCGGGCGAGCTCCGCCAGCTCCTTTTCCGCCTCGATGCGCTCCTGCTTGATCTTCTGCTCCTCCGCGGTGAGCGCGGTATCGTCGGCGGTAAACTGCTCCGTTTCGGCCTCGATGGCCTGCTGATCGGCTTCACTCGCCGCCTCGTCCAGTTCGTCGAGCGCCTTTTCCAGCTCCTCCTCGCGCTTTTTGAGCGCGGCGCGGCGGGTACGAAGCTCGCCTTCCTTCTGCTTGACGGTTTCAAGGCGCGCGCGAACCTGTTCCTGCTTACGCCTGTTCAGAATCATTCTGAGTGCCATGATGAATCCTCCCTTTCATGTCCTTCTTCCACTGTTCCAGCGCCCGGCGGCGCATGGCCTTGACGCTCCTGCCGCGCGCCTCCACGCCCGTATCCTCATACGCCGGGAAGGTGACGACGCTCACCTCATAGAGCGTCAGGCGGCGAATGGTGAAATGCCAGCCGTCGCCGCGCCGAATCTGTTCTTCCTCGGTGATATCAAAACCGATGGAGCATTGGCTCACGTCGCCGCGCTGCACACGGGCATACAGGTTGAGCGCGTCCTGATCCCCTTCGTTGACGGCGATGCTGCCCCAAAGGCCGTGCTCGTCCACGCGCAGGGTCAGCGTTCCGGCGCACGTCCGGCCGAGCACCAGCCGCGTGTCGTGGTCAATCAGCGCACGGACGTCGCCGCCAAGCTGATCGTCAAACGCATGCGGGTCGATCTGTTCCGTGAAGCCGTCGCCCATGTCGTATACCCCGCTGAACGTGGCAAAATAGCCCTCGATCCGCCGCTGGCCATCCGTCTGCGTCGCGTTAAACGTCGCCGGAAGGCTTCGGGTCTGCCACTTGGTCTTCGTGCTGTTCTCCCTCCTCGTTGCCGACCAGCTTCTTCTGGTCGCCCAGCCGATTGGCCGGAATGTAGTTTTCAAGCCCCAGAATTTCCTCCATCTTCGGCGACGGCGGCAGGCCGACCCAATCGCGCCACTCGTTGCGATCCATAGCCATGCGATCCACCATCTCGCGGCCTGCGCTGATGCACTTATCCAAATCGTAGTTGGTCAGGCTGCGGCTGTTCAGCCGAAAATACCGCACCGGTGAAAGCAGCAGCGCGCGGGTGAGCGTCTGCTCGATGACGCGCGCCACGCGCATGAGGCGGTTGGCCACAAACCAGTTGAATTCCTCCGCTTTGAACTCGCCCACGCCCACCAGAAACGGCGGCACGCCGAACATGGCGGCAATGCTGCGCTTATCCAGCTCAAGGCTCTTGTCGATGGCCAAATCCGAAAGCGTCAGCGGCTTGATCTGCTCGATCTTCATGCTTTCCGCCGGGATGATCCACGGCCGGCCGTTCTCGCTGTCGCTGATGTATTTATCGGCGATCCTCGCGCGCCCCTCCGGGCTCTGCATATCCTCCGAAAAACCATCCACCTTGACGATAATCGACGGTTTGGGCGATTCCATGAGCGCCTGCCGCGTGGCCTGCGTCTGCCGGATGGAGCGCACCACGTCAAAGAGCGCCACTTCATAGCCCATGCCGCGCCACGGATATTCCGGATCCGGATTCAGCGCAAAATGGATCACCTCGTCGGGCGCAAACGACGCGCCGCCGACGTTCACCCGATACCCCCGCCCCTCCGGCACGAAGGTCACGCGCGAGGGCGGCACGGGATCAAGCTGCATCAGCAGCCCGCTCGCGAACACTGGAAGCGTCACCTGATTGCCCTCGGTCATCAGCGTGCGCACGATGGTCTCCATGAATCCCTGATGGGTCATCAGCGGATTCGGCGTGATATCCACCATGCGGCTCAGTTCATCCTTCACGCGCGTATCGCCGTGCTCGCCGTTTTCCATCAGGTGAATCGTCATGCTGGCGATCAGCTCGGCGTACACGTTCACGCACATCATCACCTCCGGACACTGCGTCAGCGGCCTGTATCCGTCGGCAATCAGCACCCGCCAGGAATCATCCGGGCAAATCGCCACGGCCGCGCTTCGGCGCTGCATCCGCGGCGCATCCCGGCTCCGGCGAGCCTGTTTTCTGTGTCTGCTCATGCATTAAACCATCCTTCCGTGTCGGTCTTGCCCATATCCTCCAGCATGCGGACGGTCGCGAACACATCCGCGTCGAAGATATCAATGCGGCGGTTCGGCTGCACCTTCTCGTACTGCACCATCTCGTCCGTCTTTTCGATGGCCGCAACGTTCTGCACGCAATAGGCATACGCCTCGCTGCCCAGATAATAGAGCCTGTGGTTGCGCGCCGCCGCCTCGATGTGGCGGAAGCCCTCGCTTTTCTTGTAAAAATACTGCGGCTGGTCAACGATTTTGAAACCCGCCTTCTTCATGCCGATGAAATACTCGCGGCAGAACTTTCGGTCGTGGCCGACTTCGCGGATGCGGAAGCCGCGCTTTTTCATGGTCACGAACCAATCCACCACCAGTTGATGGTTGTTCGTCGGCGCGTTGCACAGATCGAGCCAGCCATCTTCCTTCCAACCGAAAAGCGGAATATCGTCTTCCTCGGCCTTCTCCGTTGCCGCCACGAGCGGAAACCACGCATGCGGCACGACGATATCAATGCCCTTGTACTGCCCATGCAGCGCGGCGGCGGTCAGGTCGTGCAGCTTGGAGAGGTCTGCGCCGCCGTACCACTTCACGCCCTTGAGCGCCGCCAGCGCCTTGAGCTTGCGTTCCAATGGCCACGCGGGGTCGATGCCCAGCGCCTCGCCCGCCGCGCTGTCGCTCGTTTTGAACATTTCGACGTTGAAATACGCGCGCAGGCTGTTAGTGAAGATGTTGACCCGCTTGTTGAGAAAGTTGCTCCGCGCCTGCGGGTCGTTCTGCGCCTGCAGGCTGGCAGACAGAATCTCCTCCGGGCGAATGGTCACGCCGTAGTTGGGGTTGGCCTTTTCATGCTGGATGGGGCTGGTGTAATCCACCGCGCCATCCTCGCCCTGATCCGCCCGCGCGATGAAGATGAAATACCCGTCGTCCCTGATCTGCCCGGAGACGACGCGCGCGCAATAATCCAGCCGCTGGGCGCAGAAACCCGTCGCGTTGTCGCCCGCGGTCGAAATGCCGACGACGAGCTTGTTGGTGTAGGCGTTTGTCGCTTCCTTGAGCACGTCGTATTGCTTGCCGCTCTTGTAGGCGTGAAGCTCATCGGCGATGATGATGTTCGCGTTGAAGCTGTCCTGTCCGTCCGGATTGCTGGCCAGCGCGTTGAGGGACAGCGAGCCATCCGGGAAGTCGCGCTCGATGGCGTGCTCCATGTTGTTATCGAGGATGCGCCAGCCTGCCGCCCGCGCAGCCTTTTCCGAGCGATACAGCCCTTTTTCGACGTTGTAGCGCCAACTGTCGAACGTCTCCATCGCCTGTTTGAGCGTTGCGCCGACGACATAGACCTTTGATCCGCTCGCGCGTTCCAGCAAACCCAGCGCCCATGAAAGCGCGGCCACCACCAGCGTTTTGCCATTCTTGCGCGGGATGAAGATAAACGCCTCCTTGACCACGCGCTCGATGGTGCCCGGCCTAAAGAAGATCAGCATGCCGTAGATGCAGAATTTTTCCCACGGCTCCAGCAGGAACGGCTTGCCCCGCAGCGGCTTGCCGTCGAGGCTCTGCCCCTGCCGGTGCTTGAAGGTTGCTTCGATCACGTCAATCACGAAATCCGCATCGTTCGTGTTCACGTCGTAGTCGGCGGCCAGCATATCGCAAAAGCGCCCGCAGGCCAGCACGATCTCTCGTCCGGCAATCTTGCGCCCCTCCAGCACATCGGTCACATACGCCCGGATGCACGCTGCCCGCCTGCCCGAAAGCCCCGCCAGCGCCGCGCGCTGCCGCTCGGTCATCCGCCCAGATTCTTGAGCGCCGCGATCAACGGATCCTCCTGCGCCTTCGCCGTCGCCGCCGCATCGAGTTTCTTCGCGCCTGCCGGAGTCAGGCCGAGCGCCGAAAGATACGCCAGCACGTCCTTCCGCAGGCTCTCCAGCGTGGTCACAATGGGCGCTTTCTTCGTGCCGGTCGCCGTACTCGTCTCATACGCCCAGCCGGATTCCTCAAAGGCGCAGGTCAGCGTGTCGTACTGCTCCATCAGCTGGGCGGCGATGGCAATCGCGCTCTCGTACTCCGGGCGGTATGTGCCCAGCTGCTTCATGCTTTTCCGCAAAGCCAGCGTGTAATTCTTCGCCACAGACGACCTCCTCCCGCAAAACTTTGAAAATCGGCTCGGAGAGGGAAGAATCGCCCCCTCCCGGTCACTGTCCCCCCGCCTTCAACAACTCGCGCGCGGGGGGATTGCTTCAAACCGTGCGCCTGCCGCGCTGGAAACGCGCCGATTTTCCGCCCTTTTCGGGGTGCATTTTGTTGTGACATGCCTCGCAAAGCGCCCGGCCGTTCGCCAGATCATAGGCTAGTTCCGGGTGCTCGTCGAGATGCTGAATGTGATGCGCCACCGTCGCGCGCACAGGCAGGCCGTCCTTGTCCGTCCGCCCGTACCGCCTGCACTCCTCGCACCGATAGCCCGCGCGCCGCAGCACCTTCGCCGCCCATGTCCGATGACGCGCCCCGTTGTAATGCGGATTATCGCTCATGCTCTCGCCTCCATGTCCAAAAACGACACCAAGCAGCTCGCTTGGCTGCCCGATGCCGTTATTGTATCAAAGATGAGTTGGACATGAACGGACATCTTTTCGCCCGGCGGTCAAAGTCTCCGGCTGTTGCCGCCGATTTCACACTGGGGCTTTGCGGTCGCCCCTGTCACCTTTCGCGCGGACATCCGCCGCACACCGCAAAGCCCGCTGATGAATCCGCCGCACCTGCCGCTCCTCATAGCCCATGCGCCGCGCGATCTGCATCCACGTCAGCCCGGACAGATAGCGCAGTTCCAGCACCTCGCGCCCGGCCGCATCCGGCACGGCCTCGATCAACGCCAGCGCATAGGCATACTCT
>ERZ826220.2097-NODE-2097-length-17807-cov-22.097961_pt1 | contig 17807 bp, 19 predicted proteins | sample MGYA00519927_ERZ826220 | MGnify/ENA primary metagenome ERZ826220 (study PRJEB31778, sample SAMEA3449225) | human gut metagenome | biome: human gut; feature: human-associated habitat; material: faeces | place: United Kingdom | collected 2010/2012 ...
GAATGCTCGCGCTTTTGCTGGGCTTATAGTGGATGTTTCTTCTCATGGTGACCTCTCTTTATTTTCTTTTCTCTTTCAAAGGAAATGCAGTGCGTCACGCTGCTGCATAGCACACCCCCCATTTTCTTTTCCGAGAAAGAAAACGGGCGGTGTGACCGTCCAAAAGAAAGGCGTCTGCATTGTATGTCTTCCCTTGAACAGCCTTTTTGCCTGCGGATTGCACTGCCTGCCAAGTGTTGTATCTAAACGACTTGGTTTGCTTCTATCTCCGCTGTCGCTCTGCCTGCGTATCGGCAGTCTCCATCAATTTCCGTCTATTTCGGATATACTACTGTACTTCATTATAGTGGACAGAAGCGTTTCTTTCCAGCAAATTCAAGTTTACATGCAGAGTTTTTCCGCAAGTTTGGTGTTACACACCGTGTTCTGCCTTTCGGCAGACCAATTCGTCCAGTGAAAGATCATAAAAATTGGCCAGCGCAATGAGCGTCGACATCCGCGGTTCACTTTTTCCGTATTCATACGCCTGATAAGCGCGGACGGTCACACCGATCGACGACGCAACATCGCTTTGTTTTAGCCCGCGCTCCTGCCTCAGTTTTAAGATATATTCGGGAAAATTCATTTCTGTTTCCTATTGACATGAAGTTTTCTTCGTGTTACAATAAAGTAAACATGAAGAAAACTTCGTTTATTGTTGAGGTTATTGTATGCTGCATCTTTACGAATCCCTGTTCCGTGCCGGATATGGAGAACATCCGGCACGCTTTTTGTCAAAAGATGAACTCGACGATTATCGGGCATCCTTGTCCTATTACAATTCACAGTATCTTGAATTGCTTGCCATGCTTAACACCGAACAGTCCGTTCTCTTCAAAAAATTACAGGACAATCTCTCTGACATTATCGGTCTTGAGCGCGACGCTTCTTTTCGCTGCGGCCTGTGTGTCGGCCTAAAGCTCGGCAGTCTTTCTTCTCTTCTGCTCTAATCAATGCGGCGAGCGAAGCAATGCCGCTATTTCGCAAGCAGTCTGCCGCCCAACTACCGTCACTCACGCCTCACGATAGTAAGGCGCGGTTGATAGTAGTAACGAATCGCAGAAGATTCATGGCGAAGCCATGTACACCGCACCTACACTGCGCAGCGCGTGCAGTCTTTCAAGCTGCAAACCCACAATGTGCGGGGTCAAGGGGCAAGGCCCCTTGCGTTCTCTTGGGGGTCCAAGGGGGCCATTCTCTCACGTGAGAGAATGGCCCCCTTTCCCGTGCAGCGCCAAAGGCGCTGCCACCCCTCCGCGCGACGCGCGGAAAAGAGGGCCGAGGCCTTTACGCCTCGTCAGCCTCCTCATGCTCTGTGAGCGCCATGGAAATGACGCTATCTCCCTCTTCCTTGAAGCGCATGACGATCACGCCCTGCGTGGCTCTGCCCGTCGTACGGATCGCCTCGACCGGCGTGCGGATGAGGATGCCCGCGCGCGTGACGAGCAGCAGATCCTCGCTGCCGTCCACGACCTTGACGCCGACGATGCCGCCGGTCTTTTCGGTCACCATATAGTTCTTGATGCCGAGGCCGCCGCGGTTCGTGATGCGGTACTCCTCGACCGGCGTCTTCTTGCCGTAGCCCTTTTCGGTGATGGTCAGGACTTCCTTGCCCTCCTGGGCGCGGGCGGCGCCAACGACATAGTCGCCCTCGCGCAGCTTGATGCCGCGCACGCCGACCGCCGTGCGACCCATCGCACGGACATCGGTCTCGTCAAAGACGACCGCCATACCGTCATGCGTGGCGATCAGAATTTTCTGCTCGCCGTCCGTCTCGCGCACGCTCACCAGCTCGTCGCCCTCATCGAGGTTCAGCGCACGGATGCCGTTGTTGCGCAGGTTCTTGAGAGTCTCAACCGGCAATCTCTTCACCGTGCCGTTGCGCGTGACCATGGTGAGGAACAGATTCTCAGCATTCAAGTCGCGGAAGTGGATCATCGCCTGCACGCGCTCGCCCGTCTCCACCTGGATGATGTTGACGATGTTTGTGCCCTTGGCAGCCTTGCCGCTCTCGGGGATCTGATAGCCCTTCTTGCGGTACACCTTGCCGGTGTCCGTAAAGAAGAGGATATAGTCGTGGGTCGAGGCGGTGAACACGTCGACCACCGTATCCTCGTCGCGGGTGGTGATGCCCTTCTTGCCCATGCCGCCCTTACTCTGCGCGGTGTACTCGCTCGCGCTCGTGCGCTTGATGTAGCCGTTGCGGGTCAGGGTGAAGACGCACTGCTCCTCCTCGATGAGGTCTTCGATGTCGATCTCGTCCTCGACCTCCTGGATCTCGGTCTTGCGCTCATCGCCATACTTGTCGCGAATTTCGATGAGCTCGTCCTTGAGGACGCCCTTGAGCATCGTCTCGTTGGAGAGAAGCTCGACAAAATAGGCGATTTTCTTCTCCAGTTCGTCAAACTCGTTCTGGAGCTTTTCGCGGTCGAGGCCCTGCAAGGCCTTCAGGCGCATATCGAGAATGGCCTGCGCCTGCACGTCGGAGAGCGAGAAGCGCTCCATGAGCTTTTCCTTCGCGTCGTCGTAGCTCGTGCGGATGATGTGGATGACCTCGTCGATGTTGTCCTGCGCAATGAGAAGACCTTGCAGCAGGTGCTCGCGCTCGCGCGCCTTTTTGAGGTCATATTGCGTTCTGCGCGTGATGAGCTCTTCCTGGAAGGCGAGATACTCGTCGATGATGTGGCGCAGGGACAGAATCTTCGGCTGCTTCTGGTTGTCGACAAGCGCCAGCATGTTGATGGCAAAGCTCGTCTGAAGCTGCGTCTGGGCGAACAGGCGGTTTAAGACCACCTGCGGGTTCGCGTCGTGCTTGACCTCGATGACGATGCGCATGCCCGTGCGGTCGGTCTCGTCGCGGATGTCGGAAATGCCCTCCAACCGCTTGTCGTTCACCTGGTCGGCCATGTTCTTGATGAGCATGCGCTTGTTCACTTGATACGGAAGCTCGGTGACGATGATGCGCGTGCGGTCGCGGCCGAATTCTTCAAATTCCGTGCGGGCGCGCAGGATGATCTTACCGCGGCCCGTGGCGTAAGCCGCGCGGATGCCGCTGCGGCCCATAATGATGCCCTTGGTCGGGAAGTCGGGGCCCGTGACGTGCTGCATCAGGTCGTAAAGCGTCGCCTCCGGGTTATCGAGCACACAGACGCAGGCGTTAATGACCTCGGTCAGGTTGTGCGGGGGGATATTCGTCGCCATACCGACGGCGATACCGGAAGAACCGTTGACCAGCAGGTTCGGGAAGCGCGCGGGCAGCACGCGGGGCTCCTTGCGGCTCTCATCGAAGTTCGGGTCCCAGTCGACGGTCTCCTTATCGATGTCGCGCAGCATTTCGTTGGCGATCTTCGACATTCTGGCCTCAGTGTATCGGTAGGCGGCCGGAGGGTCGCCATCAATGGAACCGAAGTTGCCGTGACCGTCGACGAGCATATAGCGCATGGAGAAATCCTGCGCGAGACGCACGAGTGCGTCGTAAACCGACGCGTCGCCGTGCGGATGATATCTACCAAGAACGTCGCCGACGCAGGTCGCCGACTTTTTGAAGGGCTTGTCGCTCGTGAGGCCGTCTTCATACATGGCGTACAGGATGCGGCGGTGGACAGGCTTCAAGCCGTCGCGCACGTCGGGCAGCGCGCGCCCGACGATGACCGACATCGCGTATTCGATGTAGGAGGACTGCATCTCATGCACGAGCTCGCTCTGCACGATCTTTTGGTTGGGGAATTGAATGTCTTCGGGTTTGTAATCCACGTTTTTGTGTGCCATTTTCTTCGTCCTCCTCTCTTAAAAGTCCAGATTGACCGCGTATTTCGCGTTCTGTTCGATGAATTCCTTGCGCGGCTCGACCTTCTCGCCCATCAGCACGGTGAAGGTCTCGTCGGCGAGCACCGCGTCCTCGAGCGTGATGCGCTTGAGTGTGCGCTTTTCGGGGTCCATGGTCGTCTCCCACAGCTCGTGCGGGTTCATTTCACCAAGACCTTTGAAGCGCGAGATATCGACCTTCGCGTTCGGATTGTCGCCGCGCAGCTCGGCGGAAACGGCGTCGCGCTCCTCGTCCGAGAAGGCAACGCGCTGCGTCTTGCCGCGCGTCAGCTTGAAAAGCGGCGGCACCGCGGCGTAGACATAGCCGTTTTCAATGAGCGGGCGCATATAGCGGAAGAAGAACGTTAAGAGCAGCGTTCGGATGTGCGAGCCGTCGACATCGGCATCCGCCATGATGATGACCTTGTGATATCTCAGCTTATTGATGTCGAAATCCTCGCCCAGTCCCGCGCCGAGCGCGATGATGACGGGCTGGAGCTTGTCGTTGCCGTAAATTTTGTCGGCGCGCACCTTTTCGACGTTGAGCATCTTGCCCCACAGCGGCAGGATCGCCTGGAAGCGCGAGTCGCGCCCCTGGGTGGCAGAGCCGCCTGCCGAGTCGCCCTCTACGATGTAGAGCTCGGTGAGCTCGGGGTTATTTTCGTTGCAGTCGCGCAGCTTGTCGGGCATCGCCGCGCCGCCGAGGGCGCTCTTGCGGCGGATGGACTCGCGCGCCTTGCGCGCGGCCTCTCGCGCGCGGTTGGCCGTCATGGCCTTATCTAAAATCGTGCGCGCCACGACGGGGTTTTCCTCAAGGAACTGCATCAGCCGGTCGGAGACGATGCCGTCGACCAGCGTGCGGATCTCGGAATTTCCTAGCTTTGCCTTCGTCTGACCTTCGAACTGCGCGTTCGTAAGCTTCACGGAAATGACGCAGGTCAGGCCCTCGCGGCAGTCCTCGCCGCTGACCTTATCGCCCTCCTTGATGATGCTGTTTTTGATGCCGTAGGCGTTCAAAACGCGCGTGAGCGCGGCCTTGAAGCCGGTCTCGTGCATGCCGCCCTCGGGCGTGTGGACGTTGTTGGCGAAGGACAGGATATTTTCCTGATAGCCGTCGTCATACTGGAGCGCCAATTCCGCGAACGAATCGCCCTTCATGCCGCTCATGTAGATGACGTTATTGTGCAGCGGCTCTTTCTTCTTGTTGAGCCACGTGACGAATTCGCGGATACCGCCCTCGTAGCACATCGAGTCACGGCGCTCGCTCTCGGGCTTTTCTTCACTCTCAAGGCGCTTATCCTCGATCGTGATGCGAAGGCCCGCGTTCAAAAATGCCTCTTCGCGCATGCGGGTGTGCAGCGTTTCGTAAGAGTATTCCAGCTCTTCGAACATCTCGGGATCGGGCTTGAACGTAACGGTCGTGCCCGTGTGGTCGGTCGAGCCGATGATAGTCATCTCCTGCGTGATCTTGCCGCGGGAGAATTTCATCTCGTAGATGTTGCCGTTTTTGTGGACCTGCACCGTCAGCCATTCAGACAGCGCGTTGACAACGCTCGCGCCGACACCGTGCAGACCGCCGGAGACCTTGTAGCCTCCGCCGCCGAACTTGCCGCCTGCGTGCAGCACGGTGTAGACGACCTCGAGCGCGGGACGGCCCGTCTGCGCCTGAATGTCGACCGGAATGCCGCGGCCGTTATCCACAACGGTGATGGTGTTGCCCTCGTTGATCGTCACTTTAATTTCCGTGCAGTAGCCCGCAAGCGCTTCGTCGATGGAGTTATCCACAATTTCGTAGACGAGGTGATGCAGGCCGCTCACCGACGTCGAGCCGATGTACATGCCCGGGCGCTTGCGCACCGCCTCAAGCCCCTCGAGAACTTGAATTTCCGAGGCGTTGTAGTCATTGTTTTCATCCACCGCCGTGGATTGCAGGATCTCATTTTCTGCCATTTGGGTTCTCCTTTCGTCATCAGGCAGGAAGAACCGGGTCGGAGCCCTTTCCGGCCCGTTTCTCCCTGCCTCGAACAATATTTTGATGGAAAAGCCGCTTACATCGCGGCTGTTGTTTTCTTCTTTTGAATCACGCAGTAAATTCCGTACACAAGTGCCTGACTCATTAGGTACAGAAACAAAATGCCCGTGATCGGCCCGACGGGAAACGTCGAATCCGCACCGTGGAACTGCCAGAGCACTTCGCATGCAAGCCAGAAGAGCGCCGACACCTTCATTTTCTTCCGAAAGAGCCACTTGTCGCCCTCTTCCGCTTTGAGCTGCCACGTGAAATACACCGTCAGCAGCGTGAAAAAGCCGAGCGCGATGGGCAGTATCCAGCGCTCATCATGGGCAAGGGAAAAGGGACTTGCCAGCATTGTCAAAGCAACTGGAATCTTCATGTCTGCTCCTCCATTCTCTTTTGCAGTGTTTGGCTCGAAAGCTCGGATAGATAAACCAATTGCGGGTGATACGGGTGGTCGCACACTAAAAACGACTTGGGAATGTCCTCGCAGGCGTCGATGACTAAGCTCTCATCCTCCGCCCGGCGGAGAAATTCTGACGTTCTTTTCGATTGCGACGTGATCTCGAGATCAAAGACGCCGATGATGTGCTTTTCTGGCAGCATGACATTGTTGCCGATGTGCAGGTACATGGTACCTCCTCAGATATCGCGCCCAAAGGGCGCGGGGTGGTCTCCCATTGGCATGGGAGTGCGCAGTCAAAGGGGGTATTCTCTTTCCAAAGAGAATACCCCCTTTGGAACCCCAAGAGAAATGCGAGGGGAGTCCCCCTCGACCCCCGACATTGCGGGATTGCAGCTTGAATAACTGCACGCGCTGCGCAGTGTGGGTGCGGTGTACATGGCTTCGCCATGAATCTTCTGCGAGTCGTCACCACTCTCAACCGCGCCTTACTGTCGTGAGGCGCGAGTGACGTTTGCTTGGCGGCAGACTGCGTGCGGAATGCGGCATTGCTTCGCTCGCCGCATTGTGGAGACTGGCGATAGACGGGAATTACTGCGCACTTCTATAAGATCAGCAGAGCGGCAGCGGATAGTAGGAGCAAATCAAATCGTATAGCAACTTCAACGCGGCAACGCCGCGCGCAGGCAGCCGCATTCCGGAGGCAAAAGGCTTATTCGAGCCCGAGACTGCCAATCTAACGCCTTTCTTTTGGACGGGCACACCGCCCGTTTTCTTTCTCGGGAAAGAAAATGGGTGGTGTGGTCTTGCCGCCCGCAGGCGGCATCTCCCAGCCGCATAGGTGCGGCTAAACTACCGCTCCCTGCGAGATATGGAACACTTTTCCACTCAAAAGTGTCCCCAACCGGTCCTCTTCACAACACGTGATAAACACCTGCCCGCCGAGGATGCGGTTGAGCACATATTCCTGCCGCCGTGGGTCAAGCTCGGACAGCACGTCGTCGAGCAATAACAGCGGTGTGCGGGATGTGATCTCGCGGTAGATCTCCCGCTCGGCGAGCTTGAACGCCAGCGCCGCCGTGCGGGTCTGGCCCTGTGACGAAAACTGCCTTGCGTTCACGCCGCCGATCGTCACGGCGATGTCGTCCTTATGCGGGCCGGAAAGGCACATTCTTGATGCCCGTTCCGCCGCCGCGTGCGATGCCTGATGCGCGCGCAGCTGCTCGTAGATCGTTTCGAGCGGCGCGAGCGGGTCTGAAATCGTCGAAACCGTCTGGTATTCGACGCCCAGCTCTTCCCTGCCGCCGGAGCATTCGCGGTGCGCGATGCCCGCATATTCCTTCAATCGCTCGCAGAACCGCGCACGGTAGTAGATGATGACCGCGCCGCTCTGCGCCATGCGCAGGTCAAATTCCGGCAAAGTATCAAGAAGCGACGGATACTCCTCGCTGTCGCGCAGAATGCGCGTCTTGTGCTCGTAGGCGCGGTGATAGTCGCTGAGCGCCTGCGCGTAGCGCGCGCGAAGCTGGCAGAGCGCGTCGTCCATGAACTTGCGCCGCGCCGCCGCGCCGTCGCGGATCAGCAGCAGATCCTCCGGACAGAAGTAGACCGCGCCGAGCACGTCGCTGAGGTCGCTCCCCTTTTTCACAGGCACCTTATTGATGAGAATTTTTCGTCTTCTCCCCGCGGCGAGCGCGATCTCGAGCAGAAAATCTCGGTTGCGCGCAAACGCGTTCGCCTTGATGCTGCATTCGCTCTTGCCGAACGAAATGAGCTCTTTTTCCGCCCTCGCGCGCGGCGAACGGGCGGAAGAGAGATAGACGATTGCTTCCAAGAGGTTCGTCTTTCCCTGCGCGTTCTCACCGACGATGACGTTGCAGTCCGGCGCGAACGTGACATTCAGCGCGTCGTAATTGCGAAAGTTTCGCAGCGCCAACGCGTCAATTCGCATAGGAGACCGTCAGCTCTTTGCCGTCGAAGGCGACCGTGTCGCCCGGGCGGATCTTCTTGCCGCGCATCGTGCAGACCTCGCCGTTGACCGAAACGTCGCCGTTCTGGATGACGATCTTCGCCTCGCCGCCCGTGCCGACCAGATTCGCCAGCTTCAAGAGGTCCTGCAATTTGATAAATTCCGTGGTGATGGTAATGTCAGTCATAAAAAGTCCTTTACAAAGCAATTCCTATCAGAAATCGTTGTACCATTTTATACGATATGGATTCAGTTTTTTGTCTCAATTTGCCTTCAGGCGCACGGGCAGCACCATGTAGAGGAAGTTCTCTTCGCCCTCGACGGGAACGATGATGGCCGGCGAAATGCCGGTGTTGAGCTCCATTCTCACGGTGTCGGCGGGCGCGTAGCGCAGCGCGTCCATCAGATAACGGTTGTTGAAGCCAATCTCAAGCCCCTGACCGTCGCCCGCGATGCGGCAGACGTCCTTTGCGTCGCCGTTGGCGGTCTTGGCGGACATCGTCACCTTGTCCTCGCCGAACTGGCAGCGCACGGGGCTCTTGAGCTTTTCACTGATGACGACGCTCACGCGCTCGAGGCTCTGGAGCATCGTCTTCGTGTCGACGACGACGTTGATGGGGTTTCTGCGCGGGATGGCGTTCTTATAATCGAGGAATTCACCCTCTAAGCGGCGGCAGATGAGCTCGGTCTCACCGACCTCGAAGAGAATATGGCGCTGGCCGAGCGTGATGGTCACGACCTCGTCGATCTCCTCGCAGATGCGCTCGACCTCATTGAGCGCCGTGCCGGGCGCGACGAACGAGAACGCGCCGCCCTCGATCTTTTCAAGTGCTTCCTTGCGAAGCGCAAGGCGGAAGCCGTCGACGGAGACGACAGTCAGCCCCTCGGCAGATACCTCGAACAGCGAGCCCATGTGCACGGGGCGCGCCTCGTTCGTCGAAACGGCGAAGCTCGTCTGCTGGATCATGGACTTGAGCGTCTTTTCGGCGATCTGGACGGCGTACTTCTCCTCGACCTCGGGCAGCTCGGGGAAATCGGCGGCGGAGAGACCCATGATGTCGAAATCCGCGTCGCCGCAGGTCAGGTGGATCAAAAATTTGTCGTTTGCGGTGAAGGTCACGACGTCGTCGGGCAGTCTTCTTAAAATCTCGCCGATCAGGCGCGCGTTGACGACCAGCTCGCCGGACTCCTCGACCTCGGCGGCAAACTTCGTGCGGATGCCGGTCTGCATGTTGTAGCCTGAAACGGTCAGGCTCTCGCCGCCGCAGGTCAGCAGCAGTCCTTCGAGCGCAGGGATGGAGCTTTTCGCCGCGACGGCGCGGGAGGCGGTATTGACTGCATTCTGAAGCAGCAGCTTTTCGCAGGAGAATTTCATAGCGGCGTTCCTTTCGTAAAACGGGTGATTTTTTCTCTTTTGGAAAAGAAAAAGGATAGTTTTTAGAAATAGCAGCAGTAGGGGCGCAAAAATGTGGAAAACCCAATTTTAGCCCGAAATGGCAAGGAAAATTTATCCCTCACGGGTTGTTGAAAAGTTCTACCACTTTCCACACCCAAAATTTTGAAAAAATGTTTCCACAGCTTCCCTCTGCACAACCCTGTGGATAATGTGGAAAACTTTGTTATCTCTTGGAGTTGATATTAATAGTGATCTCTTTGATCGTCTGGTTGAAGACGGGATCGGATTTCATCTTCTTTTCGATCTGCTCGAGCGAGTGGAGCACGGTCGTATGGTCGCGCTTGCCGAACTCGCGGCCGATATCGGGCGTCGACAGATTCGTCATGCGGCGCACGAGGTACATCGCGGCCTGACGGGCGTTGACGGCCTCGCGGCTTCGAGACGGGCCCTTGATGACCTCTTCGTCGATGCCAAAGTAGCGCGACGTTTCGGTGATGATCATCGCCGCCGTGGGGGCGAGGTTCGCGTTTTTTTTCATAAAGTCCTCGACTGCGCGGTGCGCGGCGTCGGCGTCCATCTCGCGGCCGATAAGGTCGCGGTAGGCGAGAATCTTGTTCATCGTGCCCTCAAGCTGGCGGACGTTGGACGTAACATTCTCGGCGATGTACTTGGCGATGTCATCGTCGATGACGGTGCCCCACTGCGCGGCCTTATTCTTCACGATGGCAAGGCGCGTTTCAAAATCGGGCGGCTGCACATCGACAAGTAAGCCCCACTCAAAGCGCGTGCGCAGGCGGTCGTCGAGAAGGTGCATGTCAGAGGGCGGTCTATCGGAGGTCAGGACGATTTGGCGGCCGGCCTCGTAGAGCGTGTTGAACGTATGGAAAAATTCGTTCTGCACCTGCTCCTTGCCCGCGACGAACTGCACGTCGTCTACGAGCAGCAGGTCCGCGTCGCGGTACTTCGCGCGGAACTCACTGCCGCGGCCCGCGCGCACGAGCTCGATGAATTCGTTGATGAAATCATCACCCTTGATGTAGATGATCTTCGCCGACGGGCGCGTCGTGCGGATCTGATGGGCGATGGCGTAGATCAGGTGCGTTTTGCCAAGGCCGGAGTCGCCGTAGATAAATAGCGGGTTGTAGTGCCCCACGCCGTCGGCCACGGCGCGCGCGGCGGCATAGGCCATCTTGTTCGATTCGCCGACGACGAACGTGTCGAACGTGAATTCGCCGGAATCGAGCAGTGCGGTGGACTTTTTGACCTCAGGCTCGAAAAGGGCGGTGCTCTCCGCGGTGGAGAGGAGCTTGACGTCGAAATCGGCGGAGTAAATGTCCCGCAGGGAATCCTTGATGCGGTCAGAGAACATGGATTCGATCGTGCTGCGCTTAAAATCGTTCGGGCAGTGGAGGTACAGCGTGCGGTCCTTGATGGACACGGCCTCCACCTCGTCGAACCACGTGGAGATGGTCGTCTCGGACAAGTCCTGGCTGAGGCGGGAGAGAACGATCTTCCAGATGTCTGCAACAGAGTTCACGGAAGCGCTCCTTTCTTTCTTTGGAATAAACGGCTGTGACAGCCGAAAATTTACTCCCTACATTATACCAAAAAACGCGCGCGAACGCAACACATATTCTAAATATAAAACGCTGTTTTTTGCAGTGCAACAGCCCTGAAAAACAGGCAAAAGGACACAAGAGATAGTTGCATGTTTCGATACGCGCCACAAGGTTTTGCGGGAAATGGAAATATGCACCGATTTTTGTATTTTTGGTTGACAGAGTGCGGCAAAACCGATATAATACTCCCCGTATGCCGCATCAATACGGCACTATTTTTATCAACTGCGGTCCGCGGGGAGTTTTCTCCGCCCGCCGTCGAGTAAGTGCAGCGTCTCCAAAAGGGGTGCTGCCGGTAAAATTTTTTCAGGAGGTAAAACGAAATGGCTACTTCTCGCACCTACCAGCCCAAGAAGCTCCAGCGCTCCAAGGAGCACGGCTTCCGCAAGAGAATGTCCACTGCCAACGGCCGCAAGGTTATCGCCCGCCGTCGTGCACGCGGCCGCGCCCGTCTGACCCACTAAAGCGGGAGCAACTTGCGTATCGTATGCTACACATGAAACAATGAGGGACGGCCGATGAGAATGTGTTTCGATCGCCGTCCCTTGCAGGCTATGCGGAGAAATCTGCAAAAGCAGGGAGATCGCGCGTGAAAAGCACCACCACCGTCAAGGAAAATTACGAATTCCGCCGGATGTATGCCAAGGGCAAGTCCGGTGTTTCGTCCTGCCTTGTGGTGTATTACCGGAAAAACCGGCTCGGACACAACCGCCTCGGCGTCACGGTCAGCACCAAGCTCGGCCACGCCGTTGTGCGCAACCGCGTCCGCCGCCGCATCCGCGAGATTTTCCGCCTGAGCCAGGGAAAGATGAAGCAGGGCTACGACTGCATCGTCGTCGCCCGCACAAGGGCCGCCCACGCGGACTACTGGGAGCTCAAGCGCGCGTTTGAAAAAACGTGCAAAAAGCTTGAGCTGTGGGAGACGCAGGCATGAAACGCTTTCTGCTGTTTCTCATCCGGTTTTACCGCAGGGCCATCTCACCCTACCGTCCCCCCTGCTGCCGCTTTATCCCCACGTGCTCTCAATACGCGCTCGAAGCGATCGAGAAGTACGGGGCGGTCAAGGGCGGCTGGCTTGCCTTCAAGCGTATCATGCGGTGCCATCCGTTCTACAAGGGCGGAAAAATCTACGACCCGGTCCCGTGACCGAACCTAAAACCACGGAGGAAACCGAAGAATGTCAACCATCGGCTACTACATTTGCGTTCCCTTCGCCTGGGTCCTGCGCACCTTCTATGAGCTGACCGGCTCCTACGGCTGGGCTCTCGTGCTCTTCACGATCGTCGTGAAGCTCATCACGCTGCCCTTCCAGATGAAGTCGAAAAAGAGCATGATGCGCATGAATCTCTTCCAGCCCAAGATCAAAGAGATCCAGACGAAATATGCCAACAATCCCCAGAAAATGAACGATGAGATCCAGATGCTCTACGCCAAGGAGGGGGTCAACCCCATGAGCGGCTGCCTCTGGAGCTTCCTGCCCTTCCCCATCCTCATCGCTCTGTATTCCATCATCCGTCAGCCGCTCAGCCGCTTCATGATGCTCTCCAAGGACGTCGTGACGGAGATCACGACCCTTGCCACAACCCTCGGATACAATGCCGAACTCGTGCGCAAGGGCTATGAGGAGATCGGCCTTGCCAAGTTCATTTCCGACAACTTTGCGGATTTTTCCGGCAAGTTTGACGGTCTTCTCAACGTGAACTACAATTTCCTCGGCCTTGACCTCACGGTCATGCCGGGGGATGTGTGGAAGGATTTCTTCACCGGCGGCTGGCCCGTGATCGGCGTTGTGCTGATCCCGTTCATTTCCGGTGCTTTGAGCTTCCTGCAGTCCAAGGTCTCCATGTCCGGCAACATCGCCGCTGAGGGCAACGACGCCGCGGCCCGCTCCAACCGCATGATGATGTGGATGATGCCGCTCATGTCGCTGTGGATCGGCTTCACGCTGCCCGCGGCTCTCGGCGTCTACTGGATCGTCAACTCGCTGCTCTACGCCATCCAGGAAAAGGTTCTGACCAAGTACTATAAGAGCCACATGGAGGACGAGCTCAGCGAGAAGGAAAAGCAGAAGCGCGATGACCGTCTGCGCCGCATGGAAGCCGCCCGCGAGCAGCAGCGCAAATTCGCTGCCGAAGAGGCTGAAAAGAAGACCCTCAAGGAAAAGCGCGCAGAAAAGCAGGCTGCCAAGGCCACGAAAAAGAAAAATTCCACGAACGAAAGCGGACGCGTCGGCGACCGCCCCTATGCCCGCGGCCGTTCCTACGACCCCGAGCACTACGGAGAATAATTGTAAGGAGCTTGTCTGAATGATCAAGTTTATTGACGTAACGGGCAAGACGGAGGACGAGGCCATCCAGAGCGCGCTCGCGCAGCTGACGATGGACAGAGACGACGTTTCTGTTGAAATTCTTGAGCGCGCGAAAGCCGGATTCCTCGGCATCGGCAGCGCGCCCGCGCGCGTTCGCGTGAGCTATGACGACGGCAAGGCCGAAGAGGTCAAGCCGGTGGAAAAGCCTGCCGCACCCAAGCCCGAAAAGAAAGTTGAACCCAAGAGCGAGCCAAAGGCCGTGCCCATGTACGCGCCCGAGGTTTTGCAGAAAAAAGAATCCCGTGCAAACGACAAGCCGCGTACCGAACGCGGCGACCGTCCCGCGCGCGAAGACCGCCGCGAGAACCGCGCTCCCCGCGCCGAGCGCGCGGAGCGTCCCGCCCCGCAGCCCAAGCCCATTGTCGACCTCGGCGAAGAGTGCCACGACGAGAAGAGCGAGCAGATCCGCGCGTTCCTCAAGGGCCTTCTTGAGCACATGGACTCCGCCGCTGAGGTTAAGGTCTACGAGAGTGAGAAGGGCCGCTACAAGGTCTTCCTCGAAGGTGAAAAGCTCGGCGCGCTGATCGGCCGCCGCGGCGAAACGCTCGACGCCATCCAGCAGTTGACGAACTACAGCATCAACCGCGGCAGCGAGAAGAACCGCGCCCGCGTGCAGGTCGATGCGGAAAATTACCGCGAAAAGCGCGAGCAGAGCCTTGAGCGCCTGGCGGAAAAGGTCGCCGGCAAGGTGACGAAGTACCGCCGCAATGTCACCCTCGAGCCCATGAACGCCTACGAGCGCCACGTCATCCACACCGCGCTCCAGGATACGCCGAGTGTGACGACGTTCTCCATCGGCACCGAGCCGAACAGAAGAGTTGTCGTTTCATACGACCGTACAAAAGCATAATGATCCGCGCACTGCGCGGAGTGGTGATGCAGCGCGTGACGCTGCTGCCAACCAAAAGGGGTATTCTCTTTCCAAAGAGAATACCCCTTTTGAAATCCCCAGAGAAAGGCGAGGGGGTCTTCCCCCTCGACCCCGCTTACATTGCCAGTTTGTAGCTTGAATGACTGCACGCGCTGCGCAGTGTGGGTGCGGTGTACATGGCTTCGCCATGAATCCCTGCGAGTCGTTACCACTCGCAACCGCGCCTTACTACCGTGAGGCGCGAGTGACGGTAGTTGGGCGGCAGACTGCTTGCCGAATGCGGCATTGCTGCGCTCGCCGCATTGTGGAGACTGGCGGTGGACGGTGATTACTGCGAACTTCTACAAGATAGGCAGAGCGGTAGCGGGTAGTAGGAGCAGATCAAATCGTATAGCAGGACTCAACGCGGCTTTGCCGCGCGCAGGTATTGCATTCCGGAGGCATAAAGGTCATTCGCGCCCGAGACCGCCAATCTGAAACCTTTCTCTTGGGGGTTCAAAAGGGGGATATTCTCTTTCGTGAAAGAGAATATCCCCCTTTTACCCGTTCCCCACGTGGACGTGGGGGTGAGAATCACTTTTTTTGATTTTTAAGTACCCCCAACGATTTGCACAGCGTGTAGGAAAACACCACCAGCGCGGCGGAAATCGCAATCGCGAGCACGTTGCGGCTCTGTTCGGAAAGGGCGAGCGCGCCGGCGGCAAACAGCACAACGATCACGATGCCGGCAAGCATGGCCGCACCGCTGACGATTATGGAGATCTTCGTGCGGCCGGTCATTTCCTGTTTGTTGAGTTTCATTTTTCTTCCTCCTTGAGCTCGAGCAGCACGGGGCAGTGGTCGCTGCCCATGACCTCAGCTAAGATATCCGCGTTTTCGATGCGGGAGCGCAGGCGCTCGGAGACGATGAAATAGTCGATTCTCCACCCCACGTTCCGTGCGCGCGACTGGGCGCGGTAGCTCCACCACGAATAGGCGTCCGTCTTGTCGGGGTACAGCGTGCGGAACGAATCGAGAAAGCCCGAGGACAAAAGCTGCGTCATCTTGCCGCGCTCCTCGTCGGAAAAGCCGGGGTTAAAGTGGTTCGTCTTCGGATTTTTGAGGTCGATCTCCTCGTGTGCGACGTTTAAGTCCCCGCAGTACACGACGGGCTTGATCGTGTCGAGCTCGCAGAGGTACTGCCGCAGCGCATCCTCCCATTCCATGCGGTACGAAAGTCGGCGCAGCTCGTCCTGCGAGTTCGGCGTGTAGCAGCAGACGAGGTAGAAGTCCGGATATTCACACGTGATGACGCGCCCTTCATGGCGGTGGATGTCCTCGCCAAAGTCATAGGTGACGGAAAGAGGCTCCTGCTTGGTGAACACCGCCGTGCCGGAGTAGCCCTTTTTGTCCGCGCTGTTCCAGTAGATGTGGTACTGCGGCAGGTCGAGTTCGATCTGATGCGGCTGCAGCTTCGTCTCCTGTAGGCAGATGACGTCTGCGTCGATGAAATTCACAAAATCCAAAAAGCCCTTGCCGATGCACGCGCGCAGGCCGTTGACGTTCCATGAGATGAGTTTCATTGGGGAAAAGTCCTCCGAAAGTTTGATGGTAAGACCATTGTACTATCCGGGGGAGCGAAAAGCAATAAAAATCACGGCGAGCCTCCCTCCATGCCGCGCAAAATGCCGCGTTCTGTTAAGCCAAAGCGACAAAAACCCTCATTTTCTGCGGACTTTCCGCCTTTCCGTGAAGAAGCGTTTACAACGCTCGCTGACATACGGTAAAATAGACCCCATCACACGGTCTGGAGGAGTTTCCGCATGAAAAAGATCTTTCTCTCCGCAATCCTTGCCGGCGCGGTCATCGCCTTTGGCGGCACGGTGTTTCTGTCGGTGGAAAATACGGTCGTCGGGTCGATTTTTTTCACGATCGGCCTTTTCGTCGTCTGCACGCGCGGGCTGCATCTGTTCACCGGTAAGGTCTGCTATGTGTTTGACAACGACGCAGCCTACGCCAAAACGCTGCCGGTCATCTGGCTGGGGAATCTCGTCGGCACATCGCTCATCGCGCTTGCCGAGAAGTGCACGCGGCTTGTATCCCTCAGCGCCCGCGCGCAGGGCATCTGTGAATTGAAGCTCTCCGAGCCGCTGTTCGGCGCGTTCATCCTCGCCGTTTTCTGCAACGTGATGATCTACATCGGCGTGGAGGGCTATCGCTCCAACCCGCACGAGCTCGGCAAGTATCTCGCGCTCTTTTTCGGCGTGTGCGTGTTCATCCTCTGCGGCTTTGAGCACTGCGTGGCGAATATGTACTACTTCACGATGGGCGGCGCATGGAGCGGCCGCGCGGTTTTATATCTGCTTGTGATGACGGTCGGCAACGCCGCCGGCGGCGTAATCGGGCCTTTGGCAAGAAAGGTCTTGTCCCGCTGAGGGACGGGAATTCCCTGCGTGCCGCAGGGGTGCGCAGGCAAGGGGGCCATTCTCTCACGTGAGAGAATGGCCCCCTTTTGATCCCCCAAGAGAACGGCAGGGGCGTTTCGATCTCGCCCCTGCACCCCTAACGACCAAAAGGGAGGGGCCTTGCCCCTCCTTTTTGGATTATCCTCCCCACGGCACTTCCGGTAAGCATTGCGCCTACTTGGGATAATTCCGTTTCGATAGTGCCTGCCAAGGCGGCATTGCTGCGCTCGCCGCCGTTAACCACCATACTTTCCGCAGGGGTAAGGCCGGTCTTCATCCGTCAGTCCGAACAGATAATCGGTACTGACATGATAAAACCGTGCAAGACGAATGATCGTGGCGCTGGGAATGTCGAGCGCTCCGCTTTCATAGCGGGAATATGTCGTCTGACTGATATTGAGCATCGAGGCAATATCCTTTTGCGTTTTATCGTGGTCTTCTCGCAAATCCCGAAGTCGCTGATACATCATTCTCACCTCGCAATAATTATAGGATATGCAATAAACGCATATTGACATATATGCGAAAATCGCATATTATAAGTTCGAGGTGATCGATATGGATTCCTGTAAGGATTGCACGCATTTTCGTCAGCACTATGTACTTAGTGCAGGGGTATATGTGCCGCTGAATTATGGACATTGCGTTGCCCGCAGACGCAAGAAATTACAGGCGGATTCTGAATGCTGTGAACATTTTATGAGGGTGGAGAAAGAAGAAGTTCCTGTCTATCAAAAATACGCTTTTCGTATCGAAATAGAAAAGTTGTAGTTTGGTGCTCAGCCAAAGCGGCGAGCGCAGCAATGCCGCGCCGTCAGAAGAGCGGGGAGGATAATCCAAAAAGGAGGGGCTGCGCCCCTCCCTTTTGGTCGTTAGGGGG
>ERZ826220.2099-NODE-2099-length-17799-cov-5.766513_pt1 | contig 17799 bp, 16 predicted proteins | sample MGYA00519927_ERZ826220 | MGnify/ENA primary metagenome ERZ826220 (study PRJEB31778, sample SAMEA3449225) | human gut metagenome | biome: human gut; feature: human-associated habitat; material: faeces | place: United Kingdom | collected 2010/2012 ...
GTCTCCAATCCCGAAAAAATTTTTCGGGATTGGAGACCCGTCCCCCTTTCCCGTTTTTTTCTTACCCTTCTATCACATTCAAAATTTGTTTTTCTAAATCTTTAATTTTCTCGTTAATTCTAAACACATCAGCATCTTTAAGTCCACCATTATTCATATCATCTCTAACAGCATTATCCATATCGTTAATTTCTGCTCTTAATTTTTCTAATCTCTTCAATACTTCTGATTTCATATTAACAGGTAATTTCTTGTCAATTTTATGTGTTAATTTAACATCTTCATCTACATTTATTTCGTATGTTTCGCCATAACTTGGTATTATAACTGGCAATTTTGCATCTTCTTCAATCATCCCTCCAAGTATTTCTTGAGATTCTTCTTCACCATGTATTAAAAATACTTGTTTTGGTTTTTTGATAAATGAATATACAAAATTCATTAATCCATCTTGATCTGCGTGTCCTGAATATCCTTCTATATATTCAATTCTAGCGTTTACTGCTATTTCTTCTCCAAATATTTTTACTTTTTTTGCTCCATTTACTATGCTATATCCAAGTGTTCCTGGTGCTTGATATCCTACAAATAATATTGTTGAATTTGGATTCCATAAATTGTGTTTTAAATGATGTTTTATTCTTCCTACTTCACACATTCCACTTGCTGATATTATTATACATGGTTCTGGGTTTTCGTTTAAGGCTTTTGATTCATCGGCAGTTGTTGTAAATTTAAGTCCTGGGAATTCTAGTGGTCGGTCTCCTTTTTTTATTTCTTCTTGTGTTTCATCATCAAATAGATTCATATTTTCTTTAAATACTTCTGTTGCAGATATTGCAAGTGGGCTATCTACATATACTGGTGCTTTCATTAATGTTTCATATTCTTTTATGAATTTTTCGTCATCTTTTGTTTCTTTTATTTTATTTAGTTCATATAATATCTCTTGTGTTCTTCCTACTGCAAATGATGGTATTACAACTGTTCCTTTATTATCAAGTGTTTCTGATACTATATCCAAAAACATTTCTGCCTTTTTGTCATTTTTGATGTGCTTTCTGCTTCCATATGTTGATTCCATAACTAAGAAATCTGCATCTTCTATCATTGTTGGTTCACTTAACAATGGGATATCATTATTTCCTAAGTCGCCTGTGAAAACTGTTTTTGTTTGTTTTCCGTTTTCATTTACCCATAATTCAATTATACTTGAACCTAGCATATGTCCTGCATCATTAAATCTTACATGTATGTCTGGTGTTATATCTATTATTTGGTCATATTGAACTGGTTCAAATATTTCCAAACATCTTGCTGCTTGTTCTGCTGTATATAGTGGTTCTCTGGCTTCTAACCCTTTTCTCATTCTTTTTCTGTTTTTCCATTCATTTTCCATTTCTTGAATATGACCACTGTCTGGTAGCATTAGTGCACATAGGTCGCATGTTGCTTTGTGTGCATATATTTTATTTTTGAATCCTTCATTATATAGTTTTGGTATTCTTCCTGAGTGGTCAATGTGTGCGTGTGTTAATAGCATAAAATCAATTTCTGCAGGATTAAAATCAAATTCGTCAAAATTTTCTTCCTCTAATTCTTTTCTTCCTTGCCACATACCACAGTCTACTAAGAATTTTTTTCCTGCTGCTTCCACTAAATAGTTTGAACCTGTTACTGTTTTTGTAGCGCCTAAAAATGTAATTTTCATAAATTTCCTCCTCTTTTGACCAACGGGGACTTTATTATATTTAAAATATTATCCCCATATTGGTCTTTTTTTGTTAATTTTTATTTCAAGTTCTTCTGGCTTTTTAATTTCTACTTTTTCTTCAAATATATTTTCGTCAAATATTTGCAAAAAATATTTATCTTTTTCTTTTGTTATTTTTAGATATGCATCTTCTAGTTTTATAATTCTAACTTTGAATATATTTTTTAATATTTCGTTATTTGTTTTTTCATTATTTGATATTTTTTCTAGCACTTTATATTCTATTGCTTTATCTATTATTTTTGTTGATATTTCATTTAAGTCTTCCCTTAATTCCTCAATATCTTTAACTTTACTTTGATTGTTGTATTGCAATAAAGAATAATATCTAAAGTCATATATTATTTTTTCAATTTCTTGTTTTGAGTCAACATTTTTTATATTTACTTCTAGCATTTTTAAGAATTGTTTTTGAAAGTCTAATTTTAGCTTTTCTAGCGTTTGTTCTTGGTTGTTGCTATTTAATATTTTTAAGTAACTGTCCTTTTTTTCTAATTCATTTTTGTATTTTACAAAGTTTTGTGGGTTCATTAGTTCATTTAAATATTCGTATTTTTTTAAATTTTTTTCTTTTTCTTCTGCCATTATTTTTGATAATATTCTCATACTAAATATCTTTTTTTCTAATGGAAGTTGTTCATTCCTTTTTATATACTCTTCTTGTAACATATTTTTATTATTGATAGTTTCGTCTATTTGTTTTATTCTTTTTTTGATTTTTTTTTTGTTTTGTGTTATTTCTTCTATAAATTTTTCTTTATCTTGCATTTTTTCTAGTTCTGTTTCTATTTCTTCTTTTTTTTCTAATATATCGTTATATTTTTCTTTATTGAATTTCATTCCTAATAATATTGAAATTTTTGATAATAAGTCTATCAATTTTTTTTCATTTTTCTTTCCATATTGATTTTCTATTTTTTCTTTAAATAGGTAATAATAGTCTATTATAAATTCGTTGTTTTTTATCCATTTATTTAAAAATTCATGTCCTACCAAAATTCTTAAGTCTTGGTATATCAAGTTATGGTCAATACTCTCTATTTCTTGTGGTATTGTTGTCCACGAATAGCCATTAAAGTCTCTTAGTGGTTCTACCATGTTTATGCTATTTCCAACATTTATTAGTTCTGATAGTGTTTCATTTATTAAAAAATATTCGTCTTTTATTATTTTTTCTTTTTTACCTAATTTGCTAATTGCATATAGTATTTTTCTTTCTATTGGATATGCTATTATCATTTTGTCTTTTTTGTCTACTATATATGTTTTGTTATTTGGTATTTTATTTTCTTCGTCACTCATTTTTATTATTTTTATTGAGTTACATTCGTTTTTTATTATTTCTATTAAATTTGATATATATTCTTCTTTTGTTTGAACATCTTTTTTTACAGTTTCTAAGTCTTTGTATGCTGCTTCTATTTTATACATTATTCCTAAAAGGGTACTTTGTACATTTTCGTCAAAATGCTTTGTTTCTAACACTTCTTCTAATTCATTATTGTAATTTTTCTTTACAATCTTGTCTAATATATTTCTTTTTTGTAGCATTATACCCTCCATTCTTTTTCTTATTTTTCGATCATTTTAACAACATCTGCGTTGTTTTTTTGATTAATTTGACAACGTCCCAGTTGGTTGAATTTTTATTCTTCTACTTCTTCTTGTGGTGGTGTTCCCATTTTTAGTTCTTCCCATCTTTCTTTTGGCATTAGAACTTCTCTTGGTTTGCTTCCTTGATATCCAGAGATAATACCTCTTTCTTCCATTTGGTCTATAATTCTTCCTGCACGTGCATAACCAACTTTGAATCTTCTTTGTATAAACGATGTTGAGGCTGTTCCTTGTTCTATAACTGCTTCTATTGCGTCCATTAAAAATGGATCTGTTTCGTCGTCTTCTGCTTGTTCTTGTGCTAATTCTTTTTCTGTTTTATTGCTATTTTCTATTGTTTCTAATATGTCTTCACTATAGTTTGCTGTTCCATTTTTCTTTACAAAGCCAACAATTTTTTCAACTTCTTCGTCTGATACAAATGCTCCCTGAACTCTTACTGGTTTTGGGAATCCTGTTGGGAAGAATAACATATCACCTTTTCCCAATAGTTTTTCTGCCCCTACTGAGTCTAATATTGTTCTTGAGTCTACTTGTGAAGATACTGCAAACGCTATTCTTGATGGTACATTTGCTTTTATTAGTCCTGTGATTACATCTACTGATGGTCTTTGTGTTGCAATTACTAAGTGCATTCCAGCGGCTCTTGCTTTTTGTGCTAATCTACATATTGCCTCTTCAACATCTTTTGCTGCAACCATCATTAAGTCTGCTAACTCGTCTACTATTATAACTATTTGTGGTAAAGTTCCTTGTCCTTCTTCTTTTTCTATTGCTTTGTTATATCCTTTGATGTCTCTTACTCCTTTTGCTGCAAATAAATTATATCTGTTGTCCATTTCTTGTACGGCCCATGCAAGTGCTCCAGCAGCTTTTTTAGGGTCTGTTACAACTGGTATTAATAAATGTGGTATCCCGTTATATACTGATAATTCAACTACTTTAGGGTCTACCATTACCATTTTTACCTCACTTGGTTTTGCATTGTATATAATACTTGAAATTATTGTATTTATACACACACTTTTTCCTGAACCTGTTGAACCAGCAATTAATACGTGTGGCATTTTTGCTATGTCTGCTAGTTGTATATTTCCTGCTACGTCTTTTCCAAGTGCTACTGTTAATTTTGATTTATTATTTTGGAATTCTTCGCTTTCTAATACTTCTCTTAAGTGAACAGCTTCTTTTTCTTTATTTGGTACTTCAATTCCAACTGCTTGTTTTCCTGGTATTGGTGCTTCAATCCTTATTGTTTCAGCCGCTAAATTAAGTGCAATATCATCTGCTAAATTGGCTATTTTACTAACTCTTACTCCTTCTGCTGGTTTTAATTCATATCTTGTTATTGCAGGTCCTACAGATACATTTTCAACCTTTGCAGATACCCCAAAACTATATAGTGTTTTTTGTAATTTAGTTGCCGTATCTGTTAGTGCTTTTGCGCCACCTTTTAATTTCTTTTTATCTGGTTTACTTAATAATTCAATTGGCGGATATTCATAGTTTTCGTCTTCAACCACCATTGCATGTTCTAATTGTAATACTTCTTTTGTTTTGTCTTCCTTTTTTTCTTCTTCTTGTCTAAATAAATTATTCTCTATAACATCTGGTTGTATAGATTGTGTTTTCTTTGTTTCTTTTGTTAATGGTGTTAAATCATCATTACTATGGTCATATTTTTTTCTTCCTTTTTTGTCATCTTCTTCTAATATTCTACCACCGAAATTGATTTTTATTTGTTCCCCAACGTCTTCTTCCTCTAATGCTTCTCTTCTTGCTTGTTCTTTTTGTAGTTCTTTTGCTTTTTTTCTATTTTCTATGCTTTCTTGTTTTGCTTCCATTCTTGCCTTTTTTTGTTCTTCTCTTAATTGTTGTCTTCTTTCATATTTTTCTTCTCTATTTTCTTCTGCTTTTTCTACAAAGTTATTTATTATTTCTGATATATTTATTCCAAATGTAAATACTGCAAGCATTATAACAACACCTATACATAAGATTATTGCTCCTATCGGACTTAATAATTTTGAAAGAGGCATAGCAAGTATTACACCTAATGCTCCTCCTCCTATATCTTGTGTTCCTAAATTATATGCTTCTTTTACAACTGTTTGCATTGTTTTGTTAGAAATTGACATCTCCCCTGAATTTATCTGCCATGCGCTCATTAAAACTGCTACACTTATTAGAAGTACGGTATATTGTGTTAGTTTCGATGTTAAATATTCATCATCATCTAATGCCAATTTTATTCCTATCAAAAATGTCCCGATTGGTAGAATGTATTTTATAATTCCCATCATTCCACCTAATATTTCATTTAATTTTACTCCTACTATTCCTGAATTTCCATATATTAATACACATAATAATATACTTAATATTATTATTGCTACAACTGCTAAATCCATGTTTGAAGCTCTTTTTTTTGCTTTTTTATTTGTCTTTTTCTTTGTTTTTCTCTTAGCCATATTCTCCCTCCATTTATATAAGAAAAAGGGAAAAAAGTCCAACCACCTTTCCCTTTTATTTCAACTCTTTTCTACTATTTTGAACTGTTTTTAGTGTATCTTCTATTGACATTTCCATCAATTTTAATGCTTCTGATATATTTTTTTCCAATCCACCTAATGTTTGTGTAAGCACGTCTTCTGTATGTGCTAGTAAATCATCTGCATATTCTTTAGTTCCATTAGAGATTTCTCTTGATCTTTCATTTGCACTTTCTATTATTTCCTTTTTTTGTTCATATGCTTTTCTTGTTATTTCATGTTCATCAATCATAGAAATAATTCTGTTTTCTGCTTCTTTTACTATTCCATCTGCTTCTTTTTGTGCTTCAACTAAAATACGTTGTCTTTCTTCTTTAACCCATTTTGCTTGTTTTAATTCATCTGGAAGTTTTAGCCTTATTTCTTTTATCAAGTCTAGCATTTCTTCCTTATCAATTATTCCTTTGCTAGAAAATGGTACATTTCTACTTTTTTCAATTATATCCTCCAAAGTTTCTAGTAGTTCAAATATTTCCATGGTTTTACCCCTTTCCAATTTTTATAAAGATTAATGTTGCTCGTCCATATCTTCTTTTATCTGTTATTTCAATATCTATTTTCTTTAGTTCTTCTAATATTTTTTCTTCACTATCTGTTTCTATTATTATTGTTGAATTTTTGTCTGCTATCTTTTTTTCTATTATATATTCAACCGTTTTTATTGCAAAATTTGAATTATAAGGTGGGTCTATATAGATAATATCCATCTTTTCTTTTATTTTATTTTTTAGTAATGTTTCATAATCCAAATTATATAGTTCTATTTTTTCTTTCAAGTGGGTTTTTTCTATGTTTTTGTTTATAATATTTATGGCGTCTTTTGATTTGTCACATAGTATTACTTTTTTTGCTCCCCTACTTGCTGCTTCTAGTCCTATTGCTCCACTTCCTGAAAATACGTCTAAAAAGTTTGAGTTTATTATTTGGCTTTGTATTATATTAAATATTGATTCTTTTACTCTGTCTAATGTTGGTCTTGTTGTTTGGCCTTCTAACGTAAATAATTTTGTTCCTCTGGCCGTTCCACTTATTATTCTCATTTTGCTTTTTCTCCTATGCTATAATTTTATCCTTTTTTTTGTCAATGTCAATAGAATTAACAAAATTGTAATATAGATTTAATAGTTTTGTAATATTATACCATTTTTGTAATATTTTACGACATTTTTTAGTTTATTTTTTATATTTTGGTATGATGTGAATATCTTTAGTAGTTACAATTCATAGCCCATAAACTTGTAACACTTTATGTATGAAAAAAAGATTGAAAACTATAAATAGTTTTCAATCTTTTTTAGTCTTCTTTATTTATATCTTTTATTAGTTCCAATTGAGAAATCAATAAAGATTCCATTTTTGCTTTATATATATCGAATTGTTTTTTTACATCATCTAATTCTTTTTGTTTTTGTATTATTTCATTATTTAATTCATCCACTTGTTTTTGAGCATTTGCTTTTGCTTCTTCTACTATTTGGTCTGCTTTTTGTTTTGCAACATTTTTAACCTCTTCAGCAGTTGATTGAGCCATTACAAGTGTATTTTGTAATGTTGATTCTATAGTTTTATATTGAACCAAACTATTATTCAATTCTTCTACTTTTGCTCTTAATTCAGTTACTTCTTTATAGTTTTTTGAATAATCTATAGTCAATTCATCTAAAAAATCATCAACTTCTTCTACATTATATCCGTTTACCATTTGTTTTGCAAATTTTTTATTATCTATATCTAAAGGTGTAATCATATTATCCTCCTACTTGCAAACCTGTTTTATTAGTTATTTACATTATTGTTTTTTAACCATGAAACTGAAAGTTTGCTTTTCATTTCTTCTCTTGCCATTTCATTTGTAATTTCATAGTTTGATGGTGCTACTAAGAATATTGAATTTGATACTTTTTGGATATATCCGTCTAATGCATAAACTCCACCACTGATAAAGTCTACTATTCTTCTAGCAACGTCTTTGTTTACATATTCTAGATTAACAATTACAGATTTCTTTTCTTTTAAGAAACTACAAATTTCATCTGATTGTTCAAATGTTGTTGGTTGAGAGATAACCATTTTTATTGCTTGTGATTGTGTTTGTGGCATGCTTACTATTTTATTATTTTTTCTTCCAAATAGTTTTTTGTTATCTTCTTCCTCTTCTTCATTATTTCCATAATCATATATATTTTCATCTTCATATTCTTCTTGATCTGCAGAATCCATTCCAAATAAATCCCACACTTTGTTCATTAATGCTCCTGACATAAAAAAACCTCCTAAAACCTTTTTTACATATTATGCTATAAGTATCTACTTTTTTTTCGTTCTTGTCAATAGTTTTTTCAAATGTAATAAAACTTTAATATTTTTGTAATATTTTTGTAATATTTTTAATTTGTTTTGCTTAAATCTGGATCAAGCATCAGTTCATCATAAATAGATAGACTCTTTATATTTTGTATATCATTGTTTGAAAATCCAAGTTCTTTTAATTCATCTGTACTATAGTTCTTAACAATAGCATATTTATCATTTTGTTTTTTTATTTTTATTGGTATTTTATCATAATACCCCGCTCTATTTCTAACAACATAACTGATATCATTTTCTTTTACAATTGCTTGATTTGGAACTTTTAGTCCCGTACTATTCCACCAAATTAAATCAAATGATATTTTTCTATAATTGGCTAAATCTCCTATTTGCTTGTCTATTTCTAGTATTATCAGATTTTCTTCTTCGTTTTCTTGTGACATATAGCAAATTGTTGCATCTATTTGCTTGTTATTTGATAATCTTATTGCAACTTTGTCATTTACTTGTGCTTTTTTTGCCTGTTCTGAGTTTGAAATTGTTGCTATATAGCAACTTGAACTATCTATTACTTTTCCACATTCATCATTTGTTGCTATTAATTGACCTGTTTTTAATTTTAGTCCTTCTAGAAATTTCTTATTTATTGTTGAAAAATTGTTAGGTGTTAATGTTTCTTCTAATCCATCGACTTTATATGAGACAATTCCACTCGTTGGTGCCTTTATATATTCTGCCCCAGAATTAAGTTGCTCTTCTAGTTTTTTTCTTTGACTATATAATTGTTTTAAATAGCTTCCTGCTGCACTTGTTTCCCCTGCTAATTTTGCTTTTTTTGTTATTAATTCATTTATTTGTTTTTTGTATTCTGTGATTTTTGATATGTCTGTTGTTTTATTTAGCAATGAAATGTTGTTATCTAATTGATTTTCTAGCAGTTTTACCTCTGATAATTTTACATCTGATGTCAATGATTCTTGTTGTCCTTTTATTGATTCTTGAATCTTGTTATCTAATTCTGCTATTTGTTCTTTTAATTTTTCTTCATTTTTACTATAATATCTATATATTGCCTCTTCTTTTGCTGTCTTTTCTCCCTCGTTTTTTATTTTTTCCATTCCATTTTTATAATTATTTCCTTTAACAACTTTTTCATTTCTTATTATATATCCAATATCTGTTTCTTCTTGATATAGTGTTCCATTTTCAACAGTTACTTTATCCGTTGGTTGTTTTACTAATAGAAATGCTGCATAAAACAGATAAATTAATATTAAAACTATTACTATATTCGCAATCACTTTTTTTCTATTAATTTTATTTTTTTGTTTTTCTTCTTTCAATATTTGATACCTCCAAAATAATATTTATATTATTTTGTATTTCATTTGTTCCTTCAAGCCATGTTGTTTGTTTATTTTTTCTAAACCATGTAAGTTGCCTTTTGGCATATCTTCTTGTTTCCATCTTGATTTTTTCTATCATTTCTTCTTTTGTGTATTTTCCATCTAAATAGTCTACAACTTCTTTATACCCAAGTCCTTGCATTGCTGTTGGAAATTTTTGATATTTTTTTAGAATTGATTTCACTTCTTCTATTAACCCTTGTTCTAACATTATATCAACTCTTTTGTTTATTCTTTGATACAGTGTTTCTCTTTCCCAATTTATTGCAAAAACTTTATAGTCATATTCTACTGGTTTTTTTCTTGATTCTATTTCTTGTTCTGTTTTTGTTTTTCCTGTTGCTTTATATATTTCTATGACCCTCATTATTCTTTTTTTATCGTTTTCACTTATTTTTTGCATTGCTTGTGGGTCTATTTCTTGTGCCTTTTTATATAATACTTCTAGTCCTTGTTTTTCTGCTATCTCTTCCAGTTTTTTTCTATATTCTTCGTCTAATTTTATATCATTATATTCTATTTCGTAAATTAAACTGTCAACATATAATCCGGTTCCCCCAACTATTATTGGTACTTTTCCTTTTTCTAAAATTTCTTTTATCGCCTTTTTTGCATCAATTTTATATTGTGCAACACTATATCTTTCTTCTGGCGGTACAAAATCTAATAAATAGTGTTTTATTCCTTGCATTTCTTCTGTGCTTGGTTTTGCTGTTCCTATGTCCATATCTTTATATATTTGCATTGAATCTGCAGAAATAATTTCTCCATTTATTTGTTTTGCAAGTTCTATTGATAGCGATGTTTTTCCTGAAGCAGTTGGTCCACATATTACTATTACTTTGGGTTTCATGTCCATTTTTTATCCTTCCTTCATCATATCTAGTATTCTTGTCTGTGAATTTCCTAAATATATTACTTCGAATATTGCTACTAATATAATGATTATTGCTAATATTATAATGCTTTTTATAACTTTTTCTTTTTCTATTTCGTCATTTTCTATTTGGTCTATTTTTTTAAATATAAATGGTAATGTTATATATCCATTTATTGCCGTAAATAGCATTACAAACACATTTTGGACTAATTTCATATTTTCTATATTTGGGTAGTTTATTCCTATTTTTGATATTTTGAATATTATAAGTGTAAAAATATATGCAACAAAAGCTCCAACTGTTATACATATTATTTTGGTCTTATTTTCAAGTGTTCCTAAACTGTTCCAAGACCATGCTATTAATACTATAAACATCGCTATTATAATTATTGAAATCAATACCATTTGAATTTTCCTTTCTGATTTAGGTAGTTTTTACATTTTTTATTTTCTTGCAAATTTTCTTTCTATATCATATTTGCTCATTTTTATCGCCGTTGGTCTACCATGTGGGCATGTAAACGGATTTGGTAATTCTAATAGTTTGTCCATTAAATTTTCTACTTCTGCCCTATCTAAGACCATATTTGCTTTTACTGCTGCTTTGCATGCTACAGTTGCTATAAATTTTTCTTCTTTTTCTTGTTTTGCTGTTCTTGCTACCGTGTTTATTTCATCAAGTGTTTCTAAGAATAAATCTTTGTTGTCTATGTCTAAGCATACTGTTGGTACACCTGTTAATTTTATCGTATTTTCTCCAAATTCTTCTAAACTGAATCCTGCTTTTTCAAACATATCTATATTGTCTTTGGCTATATCCATTTCTTTGTGTGTTAGTGTTATTATATCTGGCAATAGTAACATTTGTGAATCTTTTGAGGTTTCACTATAATAATTTTTCTTTACTTTTTCATACATAATTCTTTCGTGTGCTGCGTGTTGGTCTATTATGTACATTTCTTTGTCCATTTCTATAATTATGTATGTATTAAATACTATTCCTATAAATTTATATATTGGTTTTTGGTATTCTGCACTTTGGTCAAATACTGACATATTATTTTTTACTAAATCAATTGCAGTATTTGTTGTATCTTCTTGTTGTTCTTCTTGTAATATTGGAGTTTCTAATGGTTTTCTTCCAAATAGTTTTTCATACATTGTGCTAAAGTCTTCTTTTGGCGTTTCGTCATAGTTTTTGCTTTCCATTTTTTCTATTTGTTCATTTATTTTTTCTAATGTTTCTTGTTTTTGTGTATTTTCTTGTTTTTCAATATTTTCTGTTTTGTCTTCATTATTTTCATCTTTTTGTTCTTCTTGTTGTTCTATTTCTGTAATTTTGTTTTCTTCTTGATTTACTTCAGGTTCTTTTTCTTGGTTTTCAACCGCTTCAATATTGTTGGTTTTTTCATTGATATTTTCTTCAGTTTTCTCTTCAATAACCCCTTTAGTATCCTCTTCAATATCTTGTCCCAATTCTTTTTTTAAATTTTCTCTCATTTTCTTTAATTGTTCCAATATATCTGCAGTATTTACAGGTCCACCATTTCCGAGACTTGCTACAAAAGGATTTGTACTTGTAGTTTTATTTTCTTCAACTGAATTAGTTTTTATTTTACTTTCTTCATCATTATATTGTTCGATTTTTTTAGTGTCATTTTTTCTAAAATCAAATAATCCCTTTTGTGTAATATTTTCATCTGTTGAGTCTACTGATTTTTCAGTGTTTGCTACTAATTCACTTTCTAGTAATGTATTCTTTATTGCATGATAGATTGATTGGAATATTTTATTTTCTTCTTCAAATCTGACTTCTAATTTAGCAGGGTGTACATTTACATCGACTTTTGCAGGATTCATAGTAATATTTAATATTACAAAACCATATTTTCCAATTGGTATTAATCCTTTAAAAGCCTGCTCTGTTGCGGCTGATAATACTTTATCTTTTACATATCTTTTATTTACAAAAAATAATTGATTTGATCTATTTGACCTTGCAATTTCAGGTTTTCCGATAACACCATTAACTTCAATGTCTTCATATGTATAGTTTACTGGTAAAATTCCTGTTGCTACATCTTTTCCATATATACTATAAATAACGCTTTTTATATCTCCGTTCCCATTTGTTTGTATTACTGTTTTACCTGTATTTATTAATTTAATTGCAATATTAGGATTCACAAGTGCTATTCTTGTAATTACGTCCTCAATATAACCTGCTTCAGTGTAGTCTTTTTTTAGAAATTTATATCTTACAGGTGTATTAAAAAATAGGTTTTTAACCACAATGCTTGTTCCAGTTTGGCATCCTACTTCTTGTTTGTCTAATACATTTCCTGCTTCTACAGTTATTTTATATCCTGTATCTTGGCTTTCTGTTTTAGATGTAAGTTCTACATTTGCTATTGCAGCAATACTTGCTAATGCCTCTCCTCTAAACCCCATAGATGTTACTACATCTAAGTCTTCGGCTTTTCTTATTTTACTTGTTGCATGTCTTTCAAATGCTATTTCTAAATCATCTGGTGCAATTCCTTTTCCATTGTCTGCTACTCTTATATATGATATTCCACCATTTTTTATTTCAACAGTTATATTATTTGCACCTGCATCTATTGAGTTTTCAACCATTTCTTTTATTACTGATGCTGGTCTTTCTATAACTTCACCTGCAGCAATTTTATTTATTGTCAAGTCATCTAGTAGAACTATATTTCCCATTTTTCTTCTTCCTTTCAAAAGTCTTTTTTTATTGTTTCTTTTCTAAAAGTAGAAATTAGATTGATAAATCAATCTTAATTTCTACTTTATCTTTTGAATTTTATGCTTTTGCTACCTTCTCTGCCTCTTCTTGTTTCTTTTTTTCTAATTCTTTGTCAAATTTTGTTGTACATACATATGTTGATATTGCATATAATGTTAAAACTATTGGCATTGTTACTACATCTATTGGCATTCTTGTCACTGTTATTATTGCAAATAAAATTATTTGTGCTAAAGCCATAATGCCTATTGCTTTTGCTATTACTTTTAATGAATTTAATTTATAATATCTTATTGCTAAATATGCTAAAACAATTACTGCTGTTATGATGAATGGTGTTAAATATGGTTTTAATATTTCTCTACCTCTAAAGTGTGTATTTTCTTCTATTGTTACTTCTTCTGCTTTTAATTCTGTTCCATATTTTTCATTTATTTTTGTTACTAAATTTGTTTTTTGTTCGTCTGTAATTTTGGTTGTTGTAATGCTTACAGCATCTTTATATACTTCTATTGGTTGTATTAAAACTGGTTGATTTCCGAATATTTCATTTGTTATTTCTTTTATATCTTTTACTTCAAATTGTTTTCCTAAATTTAATTCGACTTTATTATTTTTTTCATAATTTAATCCAAATACTAATTTATTTGAACATAGTATTATTGCTCCTGTTACTAATAATAATGCTAATAATACAATTACTATTTTTTTTGCTTTTTGTTTCATTTTTACCTCCATAAATAACTTGTATATTTTATTTATTTTTTATTCTAAATAATAAATTTGTTATAGTTGCATTATAAATTGCTATAATAACAATTCCCCAGAATGTTATCATTCCAAAACTGTTTATTGGTGTCCATTTTATAAAGCAAAATACTATTGCCAATATACAAACTGGTATTATTCTGCTAAAGAATTTTTTATATGTTTCTGTTACTGATTTTTGTACTGCATTTTCTACATTTTCTGCTTTCATCTTTTTGATGTTTGATAATAATATAATTGTAAATATATAATTAAATGCTAACATCATTGTTATTGCAAATATTGAATCTATTGATATTACAACATTTGTGTATCTTATTAATAATAAATATAATGCTGCTAATCCTGTATATGCTATTCCTGCTACTAGTCCATTTGTTTTATATTTAATGATTAATACAATTATTGCTATGATGGCAATTATTGCAATTGTAACTGCAACATATGTTAAATCTTGTTCAGTTATGCTTGATAATATATATTGATTTTTTTTCATATCATATTTTACTGGTAATTTTCCACTGTCTAATACTGTTGCAACATTTTGTGCTTGTTCTACATATCCTTTTAATGTTGTTGAGTCTGTTGTTGCTTTTCCTACTGATAGTTGAATTTTTCCACTTGTTATTGGTTCGTCAAATGTTGTTGACATTAATTCCGAATCATCTATTTTTAATGATATTTTCTTTTCAGTTTTTGATGATTTTTCACTTGTTGTATTTTCCGTATTTGCTTCGTTTGTGTTTTCTGTTGCTTCTGTATTGTTTTCGTCTGTTGTTGCATTTTCATCTGTTGTGGTATTTTCGTCTGTTGTGTTGTTTTCTGTTTTTACATATGTTTTGCTTATTTCTTCTAATTTATTTTTTCCATCTTTGTTAAATGCAATTTCTAAATATACTGATGTTCCTGATGTTGCTCTATTGTATAATACTTTTGATGATTCTATTGAATTATTGTCTAGTAAAACATCATTTGTTTCACTATCTAAAATTTCAAATTTTCCTACTGTTGTTAAATTTGAAACTATTGTATCTGTATTTAAATTTTCTGGTATTTGTACAGTAATTTCTCCATTTTCATTATTTACGTTTACTTTGTATTCTTCTACTCCTAATTTTTTTAATCTTTTTTCTATTATTTCTTTTGCTGTTTTATAGTTTTCTTCTGTTTTTACTTCATCGCTGTTGTCTGTGTTTAATGTTAATTTTATTGTTCTTGCTCCATTTAAGTCCATTGCATATGTGTAGTCTTTTACTACATTTGACATTTGGTTTTTGTTTTGTTTGTATATTCCAAAAAATCCTATCATTGATACTAGTACAATTAATAAACTAATTGTTATTATTTTTATTTTTTTCATAATTTTTTCATTCTTTTTATTTTGTTTTTTCATTTTCTTTTCCTTTCTCTTCACTTCGTTTCGTTCATCATAAAATGAAAATTTATAATTTTCATTTTACAAATCTCTCGCTTCGCTCGTTCATCGTCATCCAAAATTTTTCAAATTTTGTCTGCCAAATCTCGGGTCGTTTTGTTAATCATAAAATCTTTCACTTCGTTTCGTTCATCATAAAATGAAAATTTATCATTCTCATTTTACAAATCTCACGCTTTGCTCGTTCATCGTCATCCAAAATTTTTCAAATTTTGTCTGCCAACCATTTAAATTTTTATTTTATTTTGTTTTATAATAATTTTGTATCGTTTATTATTAGTTCGAACCATATTTTTAAATATTTTGCTGCGTATTTGCACATCATTGTTCTTTGCATAAATATTTCAAAGTAGTCAAGCACTGGACTTATTTTGGTGTCTATTGTTAAGTTTAATGTTACTTTTCTCTCTTTTTCATTCATTATTAAGTCTGCATTTGTAACTGCATAATTTACTCTATCATGTATATCGAATGTTGATAGATTTTTGTTTACTACTCTGTCTCTATGTACGTCTGATTTGTCTGCTAGTATCAGTGCAGCCGATATGTCGCTTACTGCCGTTCCTGTGTTTTCGTCATGGTTTCCTATTGCCATCATTATTTCTGTTATTTCTTCTATTGGCATTCCCATTTCTTTTAAAATGTTGTATGCAAGTATTGCTCCTGTATGTGCATGGTCTACTCTGTTTACGCAGTTTCCTATGTCATGCATATACCCCGCAATTCTTGTTAGTTCTACTGTTCTTTCTGGGTATCCTAATTTTTCTAATATATCTCCTGCTCTTTTTGATACTATTGATATGTGCCTGTGTCCGTGTTCTGTGTATCCTATTGCGTTTAGTTGTTTTTGTGCTCCTCTTATTAGAGCATCTAATTCTTTGTTTTCTTTAATGTCTTTTAAAGTTATCATTTGTTCCCTCCTTTTGTCTTCCTAGATTTTATATTAATTTAATAAAAATATCAACTGTTTTTTATGAATTTTTGTTGTTTTTTTCTTTTTTTCTTTTTTTATAAATATTGGAATATGAAAAAAATTTTTTAATTTTATATTTTCTATTTCAATGAAAATTTAAATAATATAATAAAAACTATGATAACACATATTGGTAAATAAAAACAAACTTTAGTTCATTTTTTTATATTATATAAAATTTCTATTTTTTCTTTAAATTTGTTTATTATATATCTAAAAAATTGGCTATTTCTAGTTTTTATAAATTTTGTCTTGTATTTTATGTTAATAAGTGTTATAATTTAATTAGGTTATATTTAACTATTTTATTAATAATTATCTTTTTTTAAGGAGGATTCATTATGCATGTGACACTTTATGAACTTTATACCAATCCAATTAAGCGTTTACATTCTCGGCTTTCGAGAAAATGTGACGTTGAATTAGGTACTGGAAGGCATATTACAATTGAAAAGCATATACATATGTTTACTTGTGAATTGCCATATCCTCACTATTCTTTAAGTAAAGAAGAAGAAATGGATCTCATCCATGCACAAATGTTGATGGGACTCTAAAAGGTACGAAGGCAAACCACAAATGTGGTTTGCCTTCGTACCTTTTTACGCTTTTTAACCAAACAATAAAATTTTTTCCTTAATATATAAAATCACAACCACTCATTTAACGGGTGGTTTATTTACCCCTGTAAAGAGATATTGCTACATGTTTACTACTGAAGTAGCTAGTTTTTCACTCCTTTCAAGCCTGCTGCATTAACTACTTTAGCAAACCCTTAAAAGGATTATACTTTTTTCTTTTCGTTAATTTATCTTATATTATGTTCTCATTTTTTGCTCTTTTATATATTTTCTTATTGTTGCTTTATTTAATCCTACTGTACTTACATAATATCCTGTTGCCCAGAAATTTCTTTTATCTAATTTATATCTTAATTCTCCATGATATTCAAATATCATCATTGCACTTTTTCTCTTCAAATATCCCATAAAACTTGATATACATATTTTCAGTAATATTGATAATAATAAGTGTACATGATCATGTATCATATGTCCTTTTATTATTTCCACACCTTTTCACTCACATAAATCTGTTATATATTTTGGTATAAATACTAGCACATCCATTAGAATGTGATAAACTATTTGCCATATAACCTAGCAGGTGGTTAACTTTTTCGAATGCTTTGCATTCTCAACTCACTAAAGTGTTAATAAATAAAAATCAGAATAATCTTATTACTCTGATTTTTATTTATGGAGCAGGTAGTGGGAATCGAACCCACGTCATCAGCTTGGAAGGCTGAGGTTC
>ERZ826220.2103-NODE-2103-length-17785-cov-3.704061_pt1 | contig 17785 bp, 14 predicted proteins | sample MGYA00519927_ERZ826220 | MGnify/ENA primary metagenome ERZ826220 (study PRJEB31778, sample SAMEA3449225) | human gut metagenome | biome: human gut; feature: human-associated habitat; material: faeces | place: United Kingdom | collected 2010/2012 ...
GAGCCCGGTCGCCCAGCATGGCGCGGGTCATGTATTCATGGCCGGGATAGGCCGCGTCCAGATAAAGCACGTCCAGCCCGTCGGGGACGCCCAGATAGACCGTCTCCCCCACCTTGTCGGCCAACTGCTTCATGTGGGGATAAATGGTCTTGCGGAAACCCATGGAGGTAGTGAAGGCATGAGACAGTTCCAGAATCCGATAACCCAAATGATACTTGCCCGTGCGTTCGCTCTGATCTACATAGCCCAGCGACTGGAAGGTGGTGAGAATGTCGCAGACATTGCTCTTATACAGTCCCAGTCGTTCGCTGATCTCCGTCACGCCCAGCTCTGGTTCCTGAATGAAGCAATTCAGCACATTCAGCGCCTTTGCCAGAGACTTGACCTTCACAGTGGGCTCGTCCAAAGCTGTTCTCTCCCTCAGAACTTAATTCTGTAATTTATTATAATCACATAACTTCCCGCCGTCAAGCCCTAAAATGTACTTTTTTTCATCATTTTGGCCGAATCAATAAAGACCAAATAAGCCCGACGTTGATCATCACAAGTCAAAACCACCGGCAAAGCCGGTGGCTTGATTAGGCCCTATAAGGGCCTGATACCGGCGAGCGCTACTCGCGCTCTGAAAGATCTGGCAATCGCACCTTTACTACCGGCAGCCACCCTCATCGGGTGGCTCTTTTATTTTTTCTTATTCTTGTCGTTCTTATCTTTCGGTTTGCCTTCTTTTCCCGGCTCACCCGTAAACGGGTCAATGTACTCTTTCATACTGATTTGTTCGCAAACTTGATCTTCTGCCAACTGATTTTATATGTATTTCTGGATTGCAGTTTTATTTCGTCCTACTGTGTCTACAAAATACCCTCTACACCAAAAATATCGATTCCCATACTTATATTTTAAGTTCGCAAATCTATCAAATATCATCAGAGCGCTTTTCCTTTTTTAATATTCCCATAAACCTTGACACTGACATTTTCGGTGGTATCGCCACTAACATATGGATGTGATCGGGACACGCGTTTGCTTCTATGATTTCTACCTCATATCTTTCACATATCGTTCTGAGGATTTTTCCGATTTCTGCCTTATATCTTCCGTAAATAATCTATCGGCGGTACTTTGGGGTGATTACTATGTGACATTGACACCGCCACTTCGTATGTGTTAAACTTTCGTAGTCATTTTTCATAATGACATTCCTCCTATTTGTTACTTTGTGCGACTGCCAGGTCTTTCTCATTGTAACATAGGAGGTTTTCTATTCATAGCTTAAGCCTTAACTTCCACCAGCAGAGCTGGTGGTTGCCTTCTTCCAATATAACCCCGCATCCCGCTTTCTTCGCGCAAACGGAATGCAGGGTTCATGGTTCAAAAAGCCTCAGCTCGGCAGCAGCTTGCAGCGAATTTTGTTTTCCCGCGCAAACCACTCGGCATAGCTTCCGGGCGTCGTATGAATTGTCAGTTTCATTTTACACGGCGGCTGAGTTTCTCTCCATCCCGGGTCGATCTCTTTTACACTGTCTGGAATGACGATATCCTTCAAATGATCACAGCCGGAAAACGCCCCCTTTTCGATTCTGGCAACGCGGCCTGGAATCGTTATGCTTGTCAAAGCCCGGCAGTAACCAAACAGCTCCTTCTCGATCTTTTCCAATCCTTCCGGCAGAACAATTTTTTCAAGACGACTGCACTGGTAAAACGCGCCCCGCCCGATGCTCGTCACGCTCTCCGGCAGGCAGATTTCCAAAAGGCCACTGCATCCCTCAAATGCACCTTTTTCGATGCTCGTCACCCGTTCCGAAAAGATGACGTTCTTTTTTCCTTCGGGGCATCGAATCAGCTTCGTTCCCGCTTTGTTATACAGCACACCATCTATGGCTCGATAATGCCGATTTCTTTCATCCACATGGATTTGTTTCATGGCCCCGCATCCCAGAAACGCTTTCTTTCGGATCGTCCCGATGTTTTCAGACAGCGTTACATGCTCTAATGTGATACATTTGTAAAACGCTTCCGGGCCAATCTCCGTCACGCTTTCCGGAATGTCGATATGATGAAGAAACTCACACCAGAAAAAAGCGCGCTTTCCAATGCTTTCCAAGCCTGCCGGCAGGCTGACACGCTCTAAACGGGTGCATTCGAAAAATGTCCGTTCTTCAATTTCTTTCACACCTTGGGGGATATCAATGCCCGTCAGCTTTTCGCAGTACTCAAACGCCCCGGCTCCCATGCGGTTCATTTGCTTGGGCATCCGAATGCTTTTCAGCGATTTGCAGCCGTAAAAGGCTTCCTCGCCGATGCTCGTCACGCCATCCGGAATCTCGATGTGCTCCAAGTTTTCGCATCCGCTGAATGCCATTGCTCCGATGCTCGTCAATCCTTCCGGCAGTGCAATCCGCTTTAAGCCGGTGCAATGGATAAATACACAGTCCTCAATGGTCTTCAAATCGTGCGGGCAGACTGCTTCCGTCAGGCTCTCACAGCCGCAAAATGCAAAACTCTCGATATGATTTACGCTTTTCGACAAACAGATGTCCTTCAACTGTTTACACTCTAAAAACGCAAACCGCCCGATGCTCGTCACGCTCTCCGGCAGGCTAACACGAACCAGATTTCGACATTCGTCAAAAGCCTTTTCTCCAATGTGCGTTATTCCTTCCGGCACGGCCGCTTCCGCGTCGGTTCCCGTGTATTTTTTCAGGCATCCGTTTTCAATCTGAAAATCGCCCATTCGCGTTTTTCCTTCTTCTTCATCACCTGATTTGGGCCGCGCTTCCGCCCGTGCGCCCTTTCGTCACCTCGATACGATGGGGAATCCGCCCCTTGACTTCCTCCACATGGGAAATGATGCCAATCAGCCGATGCCCGTTTTCCGCCGTATCGATCAATTCATTCATCGCCAATTCAAGGAAGTTTCCGCTCAGCGAACCGAATCCTTCATCCACGAACATGGTATCCAGCCTGACCGCCGAAGCCGCGCTCGCCTGAACCATATCGGACATGCCCAGCGCCAGAGAAAGCGCCGCCAGGAAACTCTCGCCGCCGGAAAGCGTGCCGACCTCGCGGATACTGCCGTTGTAATGATCGATCACGTCCAGATCAAGACCGACTTCTCCAACTGTCCCTTTCTCCAGAAGCTGTCGGCGCTTCAATTCGTACTGTCCGCGGGACATATGGAGTAGCCGAAGATTGGCATGGCGGATGATGCGGTCAAAATATTCCATCTGCACATAGGTTTCAAGTGATATATTAGGTTTGCCCGTCACGTCCCCCTTCGCCGTGTCGGCCACGTTCTGCATCATGCGGTATTCACGCTCGATGCGAACCGCATCTTCCGCTTTTCGGCGCAGGGTTTTCTGCTGCTTTCCGTTGTTCTGCCAACGGCTGTAATTCTCATTTTTTTCCGCTGTTGCATCTGCAAGCGCGCGCTCGGCATCGGCTTCTTCCTGCTCAAGCTGCTTCAAATCGTTCTCCGGGGCATCGCGAAGTTCATCGCTCAGCAGGCTGATATTCGCCCGAACGCCGGTCAGCTCGTTTTGCGTCTTCTGATATTCTTTTCCAGCGTCTTCGATGGCGTCTTCCAGTTGTTTCTTGTCCTTCTGCTTTTGTTGAATCGCCTCGTTTGCCTTTGTCGCCGTTCCATAGGGAAGCCCTCTCTTTTTTTCTTTGATTTGCTGCTGTATGCCCGCGTATTCGCTCTGCGCTACCTCGGCTTTTACGCGGCAATCGTTCTGTTTTGTTTTCTGATTTTTTTCATCTTCTTCGATTTTTTCCAGAATCTCTCCGATTTCTTTTCGTTTTTTCTGATCCGTCTCAGCCTGCTTTTTCCGTTCTTCCTGACTCTGCCGTGCCTGCTGATTTTCGCCGAGTCTGTCCCTCAGCATGCTTTCCGCCCAGCCCTCCGGCATCAGGCCATCAGCCGCTTCTCTTTCTTCTCTTTGGGTATTCTTCAAGTCGGTCTGAGCGTCCTGAACAGACAATCTGCTTTCCTGCAAACCTTCCTGCGCATCCCGATGTGCTTTCTCCGCATCGGGCAGTTCTTTGTCTTTCAGCGCCCGCGCCCGCTCATTTCGGACTTCCGCCTGTTTCAATTCACCCTTTTGTTTTTTCTGCTGCTCTGCATTTTCCAGAATCGCCGCCTGAATGGCTTCTTCCCAACGTTCGTCCGGCACATCCGAAAGATGCCGGGCAAGCTGCTTGTGTCCCGCGTCAAACGCCGTCTTTTTTTCTGCACAGTTTGTCGCGTCTTTGCTCGCTTTGTCTTTTGCCAACTCCGCTTCTTTTTCCGCCCGCTCGACAACAGGCAGGCTGATGGCTTCGGTCATGGTTGCGCGATGCGGATGATGTACGCTGCCGCAGACTGGACAGGGCTGTCCTTCCTCCAGCTTTTCCGCCAGAACGCCCGCGATGTTGTCGTTATACTGTCTGCGCAGATTGTTTGCCCGTTTCTGCGCTTTTTCAGCCGCTTTGCAGCTTTTTTCGTATTCTTCCCTCGCTTTTTCAAGCGCTTTCCCGGCGTCTTTCCACTGTTCAAGCAACCTCTGCCGTTCTTCCAGGTTTTCTTTTTCCGCGTCCACATCTTTCAGCAGGTTTTGAAGCTGGGTCACTTCGTTCTCCGTGTTGCCCAGCTCAGTCTGCTCTTTCTTGCATGCATCCAGCTTTTCTTTGGCTTCTTTTTCTCTTTTTTCAGCATCCTGCTTCACAATTTGAGCTTGATCCAGCTTCGCTTTCGCCTTGCGGCTTTCCCAAATGCGTTCTTGCAGCTTGTTCAGCTTTTCCTCCTCATGCTTTAATTCTTCAAGCGCCATTTCGGCATCGTGCCCGCGTTTTTCGGCATCCTTCAGCCGTTTCGCTTCTTCGGTCATTTCCTGTTTTTGCTTTTCCAGCCGTTCAAGCGTCTGCTTTGCTTCCTTCTCTGCATTCAGCGCGGCGTTCTTTTCTTCTTCTGCTGTCTTTTGGCGTCTTTCAAGCGCATCCAGCTTTTGATATTCCGACAGCTGATTTTGAATCGTCGTGATTTCCCGGCCCAGCCGGTCGATGTTCGGCCGTTCTGCTTCTGCCTGCTGTTTTTGTGCTTCCTGCTGTTTTTCCTTTTCTTTCAGTTCTTCCTCGCTTTTTTGTTTCAATTCCAACTCGTCGCGCTTTTTCTGAATCTCTTTGGCCTTTTCATAAGCCTTTCGAGCCGCATCCCGCGCCTTTTCCCTCTCGCTGACTTGATCATCCGCATTCCCGACCCGCTTGTCGTCTTCCTTCACGATGTTTTCGGCCAATTCCAGCGCCGTTTCAATCGGAAGGTCTGTCGCTTTGGCCTGCTTGATTGCCTCCAGCTGTTCCGCAAACGCAGACCCCTCGGCGGTTTCCATGTTTTTCACCGCAATCAAAATTTCCTTGCGCGTGTCTTCGTAATTGGATTTTTTATCCTTGTATGCCTTATCAAGCTGCTCTGCCAAATCCTTATAGAGACTAGTTTTGAATATCTTTCTGACAATTGCTTTCCTGTCTTTTGTTTTCGCCCGAAGCAGCTCGCGGAATTCCCCCTGCGCGATCATGACAATCTGAGAAAACTGTTTCGCATCCACGCCGATGATTTCTTCCTGAATCAGTCGCTCAACCTCTTCTATTCTCGTGACCGTCTTGCCGTTTGGCATGTTGAGCTTTACCTTGTGATCATTAGCAGTTTTATTTTTACGCAACATCTGCTTTGGACTACGGCGAATGGTATAGGTCTTTCCCCCGCAACGGAACACGAGTTCCACAAAAGTCTCCGTGTTTTTGTCCGCATAATCCGAACGCAGGTTCCTTCCGATTCGATCCACACCGCTTCCCGTGCCATACAGCGCAAACATAATCGCGTCAAAGATTGTCGTTTTTCCTGCTCCGGTCTCGCCGGTGATGGCATACAGACCCGTTTCGCCCAGCCGGGTCATATCCAATTCCTGTTTGCCTGCATAGGGGCCGAAAGCGCTCATCGTCAGTTTAATCGGTTTCATGCCTGCACGCCCTCCACTTTCTTCATCGTCTTTTCCACGAATCGAACCGCTTCTTCACTCATTTCGCTGTTTTGAATGAACCGATACAGCGCCTTCATCTGCTCCATAGGCGTCTTTTCCACCACTTCCTCTGGCGAATCCGTCGTGCCGAAACTGCGCGTGCGCTTATTGTCATACCGCAGAGCCAGCAGATTGAGGAAGCGCTGAGTCAGACGCGCCGCGGCATTGGGGATGTCTTCTTCATCCGTCAGGTCAATGAAATAATAATCATCCTCGGTTCCCGCTTCCGGCCCAGTCTGCTCCAGCGTGTCAAACACATCCCGGATCAGACGCACTTTCCGACGGGGCGTGAGCGGCCGCATGTGAACAGCGACTTTTCCCTTTTCGCCCAGCTCGACCATCGTCACGGATTTCTCCGCGTCCATTTCCGTTCGGGAATAGACCAGCGGCGTGCCGCAGTAGCGCATGGTTCCGTCCGCCCGCCCGACGTTTTGCGGACGATGCAGATGCCCCAGCGCCACATAATCAAACGCGTCGTACAGCGCCGCATCAACATTTTCAAGCGTGCCGATATTCCTGCGTTCCGAATCGCTGGTCATTCCGCCGATGATAAACTGATGCGACAGGATGACGTTGCGCTTGTTCGGGTCAACCCGCATTTCCCCGATCACGGCTTGCGCCGCATCCTGTGCGTTGCGGATGGTTTGATCCGCAAAGAACCCGCCCACGCTGTCCGGATGGACGTAGGGCATCAGCCAGAAGCAGACCTCGCCATACGCATCGGAAAGCGCAATCGGCTCGATGTGCCCGTTATACACCGGGGAAATGTGGATATTTCGGTTCTCTAAAAAGCGTCTGGCATATGCCAGCCGTTCGGGCGAATCGTGATTGCCGCTGATGATCATTGTGCAGACGCCGCACTGGGCCAGCGCATTCAGAAACTCATCCAGCAGTTCCATCGCGTCGGCAGTCGGATTGGCGCGATCATAAACATCGCCCGCAATCAGCACGGCATCCGGGCGTTCATCGTCCAGCAGATCGAGAATCCGGTTCAAAATATACCGCTGATCCTCCAGCATGGATGTTTCAAACAGCTTTTTTCCGATATGCAAATCGGATATGTGCATCAGCTTCATCGTTTTCCATCCTCCTTTTGGGTTTCACACAGCCGCACGCCGCCCATACCCAGCGCCGTCTTGATTCCCATACCGGCATACGGCGCAAACACATACAGCGTTTTGACGATTTCCATCAGCGGAACGGGCAGATGCCCTTCCAACATGACGCGCCCCATAAAAGACGGTATCTTCGTCTGCTTCATCGTATAGCGTGCGGTATGCAGTCTGTAATCCACGACATGCAGCCCCGCGAGTATCACCTGCATCGCGTCCGGATCATCCAGCGGAAATTCCGGAAAGCACAATCCCCAGCGCGTGATGAGCGATTGCAGCATCAGCGACTCCTGCGGGAAAATGGCATATCGTCCGCTCTGCTTAAACGCGGTCGGCGTCACCATATCCAGCGCAAACCGATTTCCAGCGTCCATATTTCGGGCGCGGCCGAGCAGACATTGCGCAGACTCGATCGTCTCTGTCCGGTGTTCGCCAAACGGAATCACGCCCTGATGAATCAGCGCGGCACTTTCTCGTTCGAGAATCGGACCGAAAAGCTCTGCAGCTTCATCGTTCAGCAGATTCACGACCCATCGGATGTGTTCGCCCTCCCGATATACATACTGGCTGATCGGGCGCAACCCCTGCTCGTGGAGCGCGTCGCCCGTCTCTTTGGAAATATGCGAAAGTAGCCACGCATAAAGCGGATACGCGATAGCCGAACTCGTCAGCTTTTCTTTGATTTCAAGAGTTATTTTATGTTGAACAATCATTGTTCTGTTTCCTTTTCCTATTTTATTTATAGGTTTTTTGTTTTGAACCGGCATCGTTTCAATCGCAGACTTCTCTGCAGTCCGCTCTGAAACTGCACTTTTCATTTTCCATCATTGACATTACGTTGGGCTGCCGCCCAGACCCCATCTCCGCTTCGCGCCGATTTGAACAAATGTTTTCGTTTTTTGCCGCACAGGCCGTTGTTCTGTCCCCTCGCGGGGATAAATGAGATATGCAGGCGTTGAACCCGCCTGCATATCACTGTATCGTTACTTCACAAGCCCCATACGCATGCAGTCTTTGCCGATATCGGCCGTATTTCAACGTACGCGGAGAAATCCCCAATTCTACATCCCGTTCGTGATGGTGATTTCTGAAAGCCAGGCTCAACCGCCGGCTCGTCCATTGGAGCCCTTTTTCTTCCCCCAAATAGGGATACGCCAGGCTCTTGCTGAAAAAGCCGACGCCGCCGCCCAGCATCAGCAGATTTCTTCCCGCCGACTGAACGCTTTCGCGCGGCTGGGTAAATCGGGTCGCATACGTTTGATTCTGATAATCCGCAAAAGCCGCAATGGCTTCCAGAATCGAATTCACCATCCATTTTCCTTTCAGAATGGATTGATCCAACGTCAGCGCAAAGCGAATGCGCGTGCCCGGCGCGACACATTCCCGGCAAAGGTTAATGGCATGGGTCTGTCCGTTGACCGCGCTGTCCGTTTTCAGGGTCAGCATCATATTGCGGTCGTCAATCGGCAGGCTGTCCGAAATCTGAATTCCGCGCATGATGCTGTTGACCGCGTCATCCCTTTTCTTTGGATTCAGATTCAGCGTATGAAAATAATCTGCTTCCGGGATGCCCCTTTTGTCGTCGATCAAGTCGTGGTGCGTCCGCTCTTTTTGAATCGCATCAAAAAGCAGTGCCGTTCGAATTGCGCCTTTTACGCTGCTGCCAGGTATATAAGCCCGCTGTTTCGCATCGCGCATGAAGCAGTCGATATCCTTGAGCGTGTGTTCCGCATCCATCGCGTTCGAAGCATCCACTTCATAAAGAATCGCAGGCTTGACCTGCGCAGCGTTCAGCCCGCATTCTTTGTATAAAAACGTATACAAATCACCGCCCTGCCGCATGCAGTAGCCCTCGAACAGCTCCACCAAATCGTTTTGAATCAGCAGATCAAAAAACGCCTGCTCGTTGAGAAACGCCACGGTCTGCTTTCTGTTGTTGAAGACGTATTCCTTGCGCGGCAGTTTTTTCCCGCTGCCCACATACAAAAGTCCCTGTGTGGTCAGCGTCAATTCATATGCCTGCAAATGATCCCGCTCAATCAAAACGACACCCCCAGCATCATCGGTTTGGCATAGCGAACGACCGCGTGCCGCTCATTCTGCGCGACGGTATACAGCGCGCCCCGGAACGGCCTGCTCAGCATGGCACCGGCGGCCATAAACATCTGCGTGCGCTTTCTGACCGGCGACTTGGCGAATGTGTCGGACTGCACATACCCCGCACGCCGCACAAGCTGATACTGCGCGCCTTCCAGCGCATCCTCCAGCTCGTCATCCGCGGGCAGGCTGGTCGTCAATAGCAGCTGATGTTTGGCGTCCCGCTTTTCCAGCGCGTCATGCAGCCACTCCGTCTGCGCGTCAAACGGCGCGCACAAATCGATTCGTTCTTCCACCGTAAACGAGCCATACCCCGAACTGATCTTGCCACCGATGCCGCTCATGCCGAGCGCCGAAATCAGCCGATCCATCCGTTCCGCCTGCGCTTCCGTGCGAACGCCGACGATGATATACAGCCCGCAATCGGGATAAAATCTGAACGAGCCGACCTGATAGGGCGTCGCATCCGCGCCTTCTGCAATCGACACCGACGTTCGCTCGGAAGCGATACCGAATGCTTCGTCCTTCGGTTTATACAATGCGTCTCCGCGGATAGATTGTTCAAATCGGCCCATATCCGAAACGGGAATCCACAGAAGGCGCTTCATCTTTTTGCGCAAATCGGCCGGAATTTCCCGCTTTTTTTCCGATACGGCGCACGGCTTGGGCAGATAAAACACATCCTCATGCGCAACGGCATACTGTCACTGAGCAGCAGTTCGTCCGCCTCGGCCTGCTTCACAAGCGCCTGCACGCCGTCTTCTCCCCACAGCGAAAGTGCCGTATGGCAAAGTGCCGAAAACAGCGTATCCGCCCGAAAATGATCCGCCGTGGTATATAGCGACAGCGCGGATTCCGACTGCCCGAAATGCACCGCGCCGTCGAATTTCAGCTTATACAGGTAATAATCCATAATTTTCCACCTTGCCGAAGATCGCCTCAAGCCGCTCCGCCGGGAAATCCGATTCTACACAGGAAAATTCAAAGTGCTCAAGCCCCACGCGCCCGCTGCCGCGCGAACCGTGGCCGCCCAGATAATCCAGCTGAAGAAGCTGCATCGCATGCGCCAGCTGTTCCAAATCCGCCTCAACCTCGACCGGATTCATCACGTCATACACGATGCGCACACCGAATTTCACACCCGCAACCACGCGCTCAATCTGCCGCGGGTTCGCGACGGAAGTATCGCGCCGGATGGCGTTTTCCGTCTTGATCTCCGTCAGGCCGATTTCACGGAACTGATCGTCGTTGATGACGAAGCAATCCGAAAATTGCAGCCGGGAACGCCGGACAGGCTCCGCAGAACCAAACAGGCGCAGAATCACTTCGTCGTCGCCGTCGAATTCCGGCATGTTGTTGATATCCCGGCAAAGGCTGCGTGCCAGCATCGTGCGCAGCTTGCCCTTGAGGCTGCTGCCGGGCAGAATCGGTTTCTGCGTCATCGGGTCGCGCACCACGGGGCTGTCCACCGCGCCGATTGCGGAAAACGCGCCGGAAGCGCCGATGTGCATGCCGGTCAGAACTTTCAACTCGCAACGGATCACAATTTTCCCGTACATCAGTTATCCCTGCCTCCCAAATAGCGGTGATACGCTACCAGCGCTTCCATGTAGTGTGCAAAACGGATCATTTCTTCCCGGCTGTCGCCGACGCCTTTCAGATATTCCAGCAGTTTGGCCTGCTCGACAAAATCCTTCACGTCGCGTTCGCGTCCCGCGTCATAAACCATGCGCACCCGCAGACGCATGAGCTTGAGTTTGCTTTCGGCAGAAAGTTTGGCTTCCGTCCGCAGATTTTCAACATTATAAATATCGTTCACGAGCGTCAAAAAGCCGCGCATCTTGGTCGTCGTGATGCGGCTTCGGTTGGCAAACAGCGCGCGCATCACCCGTTCCGCCGCATCCACATAATCTTCCGGAATCGGAAGCGGTTTGATTTCCGCGGACTGCGCGCTCTGAAACCGCTGCTGACCGCCGCCGTTCTGACCATAGCCGTGATTATAGCCGCCCTGTTGGCCATAGCCGCGGTTATTCGGAACGCGATTTTCGTATGCCATATCCTCAATCCGCCTTTCTGTTCATATAGACGTACAGATAAATCGCCGTGACGAGCTGCAAGCGGTCCGTACCGCTGCAAGCCCACGCGTACATCTGTTTGGAAAACTCGTTATACAGCGCATAGCTCCCGCTGCTTCGCTTCGGCTGAAGGCGCGCAAGCAGATACGCATACCGCGCCAGATTCAGCTTGTCGTTTTCCGCCTGCCGCAGAAGCTCGGTCATGCGATACAAAAACGCCATGCCGCGCTCATCCTGCCCGGAAAAGAAGCGGCTGAGCATCGCGTATTTCTCCCCCATCACCCGCGCCGTAAACACCGGCCACGGGTAGGTATGCGCCTGATGCGCGTCAAACAGTGCAACCGCGTTTTTCCCCGGTTCGTTCTTGGCGCGCTGCTCAAGCTCCGCCGTCTCATCCGCCGCCAGCCGGATCGGGTATTTCTCGCCATACAACCCGATGCCGCCGCTGAGCGTCAGCGAACCGCCGTTAAACGCCGTAAACTGCTCGTCAATCCGCTGTGCCGCGCGAATCACGTGATTCCACGCGCCGATCAGAAACACATCGTCGCCGCCGGAATAGACCACCGAAACCTCCAGCGCTTCGCCCTGCGTCAGCACCTCCCGCATATACCGCTTGAAGAACAGCGACAACTGCCGCGAGAGCGCCGCCGTGCGCGAAAGGGTCACAAAATGATATCTGTCCGCCGGATTCGCCGCGTTTGCTTTTTCAAAACCCGCGACAAACGCATGACCGAGGTTGTCCACATCCAGTCTGCAAACCGCCAGCCGCCGGATACCCGCCGAGCGCTGCGCCAGTTCGGCGTTTTGATTGGTGGCATAATAATCGCATAAATCCAGCCGCGCGCTGTACGCCATTCCCGTATACGCGCGGTTTTTGGTATAAACGCGCACAACACCGCCCGCGCTCAGGTATCCGCGCGCCGCCCGTTCATCCATCAGGCTCAGACCAAGATCTCCCGGAAGCGGCAGATCCGCCTTCTCCGCATCCCGCGATACGACATACGCCACGCGCGCCTCATCCTGAATTTTCAGGGACAACGCTTCAAACCGCGCACACCATGCGCATCGATCCTGCCGAAGCACATCCGTACTGCCGCAAACCTTGCATTCGCGGCCGTCCTGCCCCGCCCGTTCGCGGTTCAATCGGCGAATCTGTTCCGCTCGATATCGGCTGAGCTTATGACGGCTGACCGCCTCGGAAACGCAGCTGAAAACGGCCTTGTACGGTGCTTTCTCAGCCGGCGTGTTGGTCAGGTCGTTCGCCGAGCATGCGCTCCACCCATGCGCCACAAAAAGCGCCGTTCCGAATTGATCGATCAGCCAATCGTTTGTCCGGTCGTTCACCGCCTGCACCGCCGAAAGCGCTTTTTGCGTATGGGGCAAAAGCAGATAGCAGTGGCCGCCGCCGCTGTAAATCAGGTTTACACGGCTGAGTCCACACGCTTGCAGCACCTCGTCCGCGTAATGCTCCATCAGCATTTCAAGGAAAAACGAGCGGCTGCGAAGCGACTTCTGCGCGCCCTGCGTCGCAACGGTGTAAATGAATTTCTGAATGCCGGAAAGATCCGCCGTGTAAAGCACAAACACCTGTTCGTCGCGGAACGCCTTTTCGTTTTGAAACACACGCGTCCGGATATCCGCCGCGCCCTGATCCAGCAGATATTCGCTGATGCACGCGCCGACGGCCGCCGTGATTTTCAAATGATCATAAAGCGAAATATCCGGACTTTCGCCTGTGTATGTGCTCGACGGCACATTGGCCGTGCAGCATTCCAGCAGCGCAAGCAACGAATCCAGCCACGCTTCGGAAAGCTCAACACCCTGCAACCCCTGACTGAAAATCGCCAGCAATGCCTGATACTGCGCTGCCGTAACCGGCGGCTGTCTGCCCGGCAGATGCAGCTTTCCGTCATGCGCGCAGGGTTCCAGCGCCAAGCCCGGATGTTCGCCATTCAGGTGCGTAAAGACCGAACTAAGCGGCAATGTGCGGTCAAACCGCGTACTCTCTCCCTCGATCTCCCGCCTGTCCGCCGCGGCCGCCACGTTATCCGCCACGCAGACGATATAGGCCGTGCTGTTTTCCGCCGCATTCGCCCGGCGCAGGGCCGGAGCATGATGCCAGCGCACGCCGTCGAGCACATCCTGCCACGCCGCATCCTTCAGCCGTTCTTTCAGATACGCATAGCCCGCGGAAGCATGATCCCGGTTTTCGCCCGCGCGGTAAACCATTTTGCCGACGTCATGAAGCAACCCGCTGAATACCGTCTTCAATGTCTGTTCATTCAAATGACCGCCTCCCGAAATGGAGTTCATGGCAAAACTCAACATGTTTTTTGATCTTTATTTGTCGTTCCTGTGATATATCAAAGTTTAGCACATTTTTCCTTTCTTGTATAGTTCCTTCGGATTGAACTTGTCGTTCAAATTGGGAAAAAATGAAGATTTTATGGTTTTCACGTCACGCGTTTCAATCCCCTCACGGGGATAAATTTCAACTTATGCCGAAAATCGAGAAAACAAAAACCGGTTAGTTTCCGTCCCCTCACGGGGATAAATTTCAACCGGAGTGGATCAGCGTTAAGGACAGGTTGCCGGAGTTTCCGTCCCCTCACGGGGTTAAATTTCAACGAGAAAGACAATGTACCATTGCAAAATCAATTTGTTTCCGTCCCCTCACGGGGATAAATTTCAACACAAACCTGTATGAAAATATAAAAATCGCCAAACACGTTTCCATCCCCTCACGGGGATAAATTTCAACATTGCGAAGACCCACTCAAGCAAAGAAAGAACGCTTTCCGTCCCCTCACGGGGATAGATTTCAACACCATGGAAACGGTTCTTTTGAACCAGTATAAGTTTCCGTCCCCTCTCGGGGATAAATTTCAACCGTTATCGCTCAGCTTCAAAGGACCTCGCGCATCGAGGTTTCCGCCCCCTCACGGGGATAAATTTCAACCCGTCGGCGGCAGAAAACTGAGCGTCGAGACGGTCGTTTCCGTCCCCTCACGGGGATAAATTTCAACGAAGTACAGAGACGCTATTGACTGGATGAACAGGTTTCTGTCCCCTCGCGGGGATAAATTTCAACGCTGACGATGAGCTATAACACCGATCACCTCTATGTTTCCGTCCCCTCACGGGGATAAATTTCAACTTGGAAATGATAGAATTTTTTAAGACGTGGCAGAGTTTCCGTCCCCTTACGGGGATAAATTTCAACAGTCAAGCAGGAGAACGCCAGCAAGCCGCGCAAGTTTCCGTCCCCTCACGGGGATAAATTTCAACCATGTCTATGTTTTTTGATATCCGCAAATATTATAGTTTCCGTCCCCTCACGGGGATAAATTTCAACTTGAGGATAATGCAAATGATCCAAGTTGCTATGCGTTTCCGTCCCCTCACGGGGGATAAATTTCAACATCGTCAAGATGCGGAGTGGGCGCAAGCAAACTGTTTCCGTCCCCTCACGGGGGATAAATTTCAACTCTCACCTCCTTTCAGGTGCTGGACGCTCTAGCAGTTTCCGTCCCCTCACGGGGATAAATTTCAACGTTGCTGAATAATTACTCTAAGCGCGTTGACCGGTTTCCGTCCCCTCACGGGGATAAATTTCAACAGCTAAACTTACGTTCTTTGATTTCATTTTCTTATCCAGTATATCACATCCGCTCTTTTTTGCATAGCAAAACCAACCTGTTTTACCGCTCATTTTTTGTTTCAATGCGGAAAAGCGGCCAAAAACCCGGTGCGAACCCGATTTTTCCGTCTGTTTCACGCCCCTGTTTTAGGCCGCTTCGCACTTACAGCCTTTGTGAAATATGGTCTCCGCATCGATCATAAACGGTGAACAGCGCCTTGTCACAGACCTCCGGATACGCCTTTTCCAGCATGCCGCCGAAAATCCGAACCAGTTCGTCCGCGCCGTATGCCTTTTGATTGCCATCCACACACGCGCGTTTGATGTCTTCATCCGTTACCGCATGCAGCTGATGCGCCGCCTGATTGCGCTGCATGCTGTTCAAACTCTCGCAGGCCTCCAGCGTGCAGAGCACATGTTCCGGCAGTCGGCCCAGAACGCGAAGCAGCCGCACGCCGACAAGCAGGCTCAATTCGCTGTCCGTTACATATACTTTGCATCGGCGATCCAATTCGTCCGCCGCGGCCGGCAATTTCCGCCGCAAAACATCCGCGCGAAATTTAATCCGCCCGTTCGTCCATCGCTCAATCACATCCTCCGCACCTTCCGGCAGACTCATTTCTATCTGCCGCGCCATCAGATGCGTCAAAAACGGATTGAGCCGCAGCACGAATTCCGAATAGCGCCCCGTGAGCTGCAAATTGCGCAGAAGCAGATAATATTCGCTCAGTTCGCGATATTCCTCTCCCGCGGCCCGTTTTGCCGGATAGAGCTTAAACGGCAGGCTCAGTGTGCGCGCCAGTTTATAGGCTTCCTCCGTCTGCAAATCGTTTCTAGCCGCCAGATGGCGAATCAGCGGCAGAATATCCGGCGGAAGCTGATCCCCGATGGCTTCCAGCGCGCGATAATCCCGCCGCGCTAACAGACTGCCGATCTGGGCGCGCGCCCTGTCGCGCTGAATGGCAAAGAGCCTGGGTTCCGAGCAGCGGTTCGGCGCATCCGGCGCCTCATCCTCGTTCAGCTCCAGTTCCAGCTGCACGTCATAACCATCCTCGTTGGTTCGCCCGCTCTTTCCGGATTTGCCGGAGGGATTCGCCACCTGTATGCCCCGGATATCGCCGTGACGGCTGCTCACGGCCAGCTGAGCAAGCACCGTTTTCATCTGCGGCGTGCCCGAACTGAGGTTGATCAGCACCTCGCTGTCCGGATTCTCGCGAATCATTTTTTCAAAAAAAGCAAACAGCGGATCGGCCACCGCATCCATATCCGCAACATTGAAAAGTCCGCTGTATTCATATACCGCTTCCGCCGTACCATCCGCCCACTTCTCGTTGACAAAACAAAACGTTTTCTCCAAGCGATGATCCGCTTTTTCAAAGTCCTCCATCTCTTTGGATAGGAAGATGTATACCTTTTCCGGTCTGTAATGCCGCATGATATGCAGCATGCTGCCGTCGCGCATCTCGCGCACGGGATCTGACGTGCCCACACAGGTGAAAAGAACGCGCTCTGCCATCGCAAATGCCTCCTTCGGATGACTTCACTCATATAAAGGATTCATTCGCTGCTGCTTCGCCGTTTCCCTGCATCGTTTATACCGCTTTCCGCTTTCTTTGACCCGCGTAACCGGAACCACGCCGTTCCAGCTTCCGCGCTTCGCCCGGTGAACCGCCAACCGCTGTTTTTTGCTCATCTTGTCAAGCGGCACCATTTTCTGCATCATTTCTTTTTCATCCCCTTGATTTTACACGCTGTTTTGATTATAATAGTCTTTACTTCCGCCGAATCGCGTGCAGGCCGCGCCGTTTCAGGGCCGACCGCGCCTGTGCCGATTCGATCTTTACAACCGAATATGCAGGAGGCGAACATGATGGAGCAACATGCCTTCCCGGTCATCGACCTGCGCGCAACCGGCGCGAACATCCTTCGTCTTCGGAAGGAACGGGGTCTGACCGTCCGCGACCTTCAAGCCTATTTCGGGTTTGAAGCGCCGCAGGCCATTTACCGCTGGCAAAGCGGCGTGAGCCTGCCGACCGTCGATAACCTCTACGCCCTGAGCATCCTGTTGAATGTAACGATGGAGGACATTCTGATTGTCCGAAACCGTTCCGTGTGCGAGCAGCAAGCCGAGCTTGACTGCTCTGTTTTTTATTTATGGCAATTCACAGGTTTTCTTGGAAAAACAGTTGTTTAAGCCGCCGCGAAGCGGCCCGCGATTGAAACGGCTTTTCCTGAAAACGCATGTTTTCAGAAGCAAAACCGTATAAAAACAGATTCACCGTGCACCCTTTTCCCTTTCATCCCCGGATATTCAGTTTATCACAGTCCGGCGGCAAAAGCATTGAACTGCAAATTCAACACTTTTCCCTGTCATGCACAAACCCCGGCACATTCCGCTTCGTGCCGGGGTTCAGGGGGTATGCGGTTGTTTGGCGATTCGCCGGGCAAAGCCCGACCGGGGCTGTGTGCCTTCTTCTTGCAGCGCATGCGCTTCGGCAAATGCGATAATCTGCTCAACTGCCGAGGTGTACGCGCCGTTCTTGAGATAAGCCATATACCATATAGATGTAGCGATGCACCGCATCCTGTTTAAGCGGTTTGAGAAGGGTATCCGCCGTGTGCATCTGGCGATGATCCGACCCGATCAGCAGCCCGACGCCCTGCGATACCATCCTGTTTTCGGCATCCGAAATATCCTCATCAGTAAAACTGTCAATGCGTTTTCCTTTTGGAAAGAAATGGCGTAAAAGACCATTGTGCCGCTCATTCTCCATGGGTGACAGGTCTATCCTGTATGGCTTTTATCAT